>Ga0073909_10000620_pt1 | contig 11334 bp, 10 predicted proteins | sample Coa_R1_6_FD_66439 | JGI IMG/M metagenome (GOLD analysis project Ga0073909, IMG submission 66439) | Surface soil microbial communities from Centralia Pennsylvania, which are recovering from an underground coalmine fire. - Coalmine... | ecosystem: Environmental > Terrestrial > Soil > Unclassified... | reverse complement strand
GCGACCGATTCGATCGAACGCAATATTCGCGACAACAAGGGCTACGGTTTCAAGCTCTGAGAACCTGTTGACGATCTCATCGGGAGTCTCTGGTGGTTTTTTCAGGATGGGATGCAAAACGCAGGCAGGCTGGTGGCCCGATGAGGATTGACAACGCAGCAGAGCGCCTGAAAGAGCGACCAGACGGCCCCGCAGGGATCGTCAACAGGTTCTCAGAATGAAGGGCGGATCATGACGGTCTGCAGGAGGAATGTGGATGTTCGAGGCTACCAGCGACACACCGCTCGCCTTGCCTGCCGCTAAGGCGAATACGAAGCGTATGGTATACAGGCGCGAATCATGGACCGCGATGCTGATGAGCGCGCCGGCCCTGGCCGGTCTGCTGCTGTTCGTCGTGCTGCCGTTCGTGATGGCCGCGGTATTCAGCCTGACCGATCAGCGGCTGCTGTCGCCAAACCCGACCGAATTTGTCGGACTGCGCAACTATGAGCGCCTGCTCGCGATGACTGTCGTCAAGATCGCGCCCGAACGCGACGATGCCGGCGCGATCGGGCGCGACGACGACGGCCAGCCCGTGTATCCGCGCCTGCGCGTACTCGAACGCAAAAACCAGGATCTGCGTGGTTACAAGGAAATAGCGTCGCGCGACATCGCTGGTCATCGCTACCTGCTCGCCGCGAAGGATCCTGTATTCTGGCGCGCGCTCGCCAACATCGCGCTATTCGCGCTGCTGGTCGTGCCACTACAGTGCGGCCTCGCGCTCGCGACCGCCCTGCTGATCAACCAAAAGCTGCGCGGCATCACATTCTTCCGCACGGTGTTTTTCAGTCCAGTCGTGATTTCGATGGTCGTCATCAGCATTGTCTGGTCGCTCTTCTACGACAGGCAATTCGGCCTCGTCAACCAGCTGCTGGCAGCCGTTTCGTTCGGCCATATCGCGCCAATCGACTGGCTCGGCGATCCGGGCATTGCGATGCTCGCGATCGTGATCATGAGCGCGTGGCAAGGAATGGGGTTTCAGATGGTCATCTTTCTGGCCGGGCTGCAAAGCATTCCGGGCGAACTGTACGAAGCCGCCTGCCTCGACGGCGCGAACGCCTGGCAGCGCTTCATCCATGTGACGCTGCCGGGCCTGCGCAATACGATGATCTTTATCCTGACCGCGACGACGATGCAGGCGTTCGCGCTATTCACACAGATCGATGTAATGACGCAGGGCGGCCCGGACGATGCGACCGTGACCGTCATGTATCACGCGGTCCATCACGGATTCCACAGACAGAACATCGCATACGGCAGCACGATCACAGTGGTGTTCTTTCTTTTCATTCTTGGCATCGCATTCGTGCAGCGACGCCTGATCGCGGGAAAACGGCAATGAGCACCCTCCTCCTCAGGCATCGTCGCCGCTTCGCTCAGAGCATCAGCTACGCGCTGCTGTTACTGTTTGCGCTCATATTCCTGCTGCCAACGCTGTTCATGCTCGTATCGAGCTTCAAGGAAACCACGGCGATCTTCTCGGATCTGCGCTCGTGGCGCGCGTTTCTGCCTGTCGGCGTAGTGACGTTCGACAACTACGCTTATGTATTCGAGCGCGGTAACTTTCAACGCTATCTTGTGAATTCGATCGTGATCACGTCAATCACGGTGGTATCGAGCATCGTCGTCAACAGCATGGCCGCGTATGCGCTGGCGCGATTGCGCTGGCGTGGACAGACGCAAGTGTTCGCATTCGTGATCGCCATCCTGATCATTCCGTTCGAGGCGATCGCGATTCCGCTCTTGATGCTGGTCAGCCAGTTCCCGGGCGTGGACTTCGGTTTCAGCGGCGTGCATCTCAGCGCATCGATGTTCAACACGTATACAGTGCAAATCCTGCCCTTCGTCGCGAACGCTTTCACGATTTTCCTGTTCTTTCAGTTCTTCCGCGACCTGCCGGTCGAACTCGACGAAGCCGCACGGCTGGATGGCGCGACGCCGTTCCAGATCTATTGGAAGATCGTGCTGCCGCTGTCAAAGCCAGTGATCGCGACAGTGGCGATCCTGCAGTTCCTGGCGATGTGGAATCAGTATCTGTGGCCGATCATGGTCGTGCAAAGTGGCAGCGTGCGTCCGCTGATGCCCGGTATTCAGGAATTTTTCAATCGTTCGCCGGCCTGGGGGCAGATCATGGCATACGCCTCGCTCGTGACGCTACCGGTCCTGGCCATTTTTGTGGCATTCCAACGTTGGTTCGTCCAGAGCGTCGCCAGCAGCGGCGTCAAGGGTTGATGAGGTCAATGATGAATATGAAAAGCAGCAACACAGCAAAAACCGTGCATGTGCGTGATCTTCGGGATCCATACCGTCCGCGCTTCCATTTCACGCCGCCGATGAACTGGATGAACGATCCAAACGGCATCTGCCATCACGACGGGCGTTATCACCTGTACTACCAGTACAACCCGGATGGCCCGACGTGGGGCAACATCCACTGGGGACACGCGAGCAGTGCCGATCTCGTGCAGTGGCGCGACGAAGCCGTTGCGCTCGCGCCATCGGACGGCCCGGATGCGGGCGGCTGTTTCTCGGGCAGCTTCGCGCTCATCAACGGCCAGGCGACGATCTATTACACCGGCTACACCGAAGCGGAACAGGTGCAGTGTATGGCGACAAGTGACGATCTGCAGTCATGGCGCAAGGCTGGCGATGCGATCCTGCCGGATCCGCCCGCAGGCGTGCCGCGCGACCAGTTCCGCGATCCTTACGTGTTCCGTCACGATGGACACTGGTACTTGGCAGTCGGTGCATCGCTGAACGGCGAGCGCGGCCAATGTCTGCTATATCGCAGTGAAGACGGCCGTAACTGGCGCTACCTGCATCCACTCTACACCTCGCCGCGTCTGCAACTCGGCGTGATGTGGGAATGTCCGAATTTCTTCCCGGTCGGCGACAAGTGGATACTGTCGGTATCGGTCTGGCAGCACATGGGCGCGCACTACTTCGTCGGGCGTTTCGAGAACGAACGCTTCGTGCCGGAGCTCGATGACGTACTCGACGGCGACGGCGGCGCATTCGCGCATCTGACGTTCAACGCGCCGGATGGCCGCCTGCTGCAATGGGCGTGGATCAAGGAGCAACGTAGCACGGATCTGGTGAGTGCGGACGGCTGGGCAGGTGCGATGACGGTGCCGCGCGTACTCAGTCTGAACAGGCAGGGCTGGCTCACGCTCAAGCCAGTCGATGAGATCCTGAAGCTGCGCGGCAAGACCGTGATCGAAGCGCAGCACCGGATCGGCGGGACGGAGCAGACAAGATTCGCGGGCCGTCATCTCGATATCGAGCTGAACATCGATCTGCACGACACGCTGCCGGTCGGTCTGGCCCTGCTGACATCGCCGGACGGCCTCGAAACGACCCGCCTCATCTACAACCCGAACAACCGGCGTCTGACACTCGAACGCGCGCACAGTTCGCTGAACCCGAAGACCGAGCGGCAAAACCAGCATGCCCATCTGTACCTGGCGCCCGGAGAAGCGCTGCGTCTGCGCGTACTGCTCGACGCAAGTGTGCTCGAAATCTATGCGAACGACCGCGTGAACCTGACGGGCCGCGTCTATCCAACACTCGGCAGCAGCATACAGGCGGCAGCATTCGCCAACGGCAGCGCAGATATCGATCTGCGCGCATGGGAAATGGGCGGCATCTACCAGCGTGATTGAATTTCCAAGCTACTCGCTCATCATGCTTTTACTGGCCACCTCTTCATTATTAGATGTTATTGGGCCTCACCTGATACAAAAGAAGCAGGTATTTTCTACTCACAATATATCTAACAAGGCATCCTCAAAGTTATATTTTTCAACCATAGAAGAATAGACTCTTAGCCACGATCAGTCATGATCTGACGCCAAACGGGCAACATAACGACAAACGAAGGAGACAAGCATGTCGAATATTTCTTTGGTCAATATCAACAAGGCCTATGGAGGAGCGCGATCCACCATCAGCCGCTTCAATCTGGAGATCGCGCCCGGCGAGTTCTGCGTGTTCGTCGGACCGAGCGGCTGCGGAAAATCAACGCTGCTGCGCATGGTGGCAGGACTCGAAGAGATCACAGATGGCGAACTGCACATCGCCGGCCGTCTCATGAATGACGTGCCACCGGCCGCGCGCGGCATCGCAATGGTATTCCAGAATTACGCGCTGTATCCACACATGACGGTCGCGCAAAACATGGCGTTCGCGTTGCGGCTGACGAAGATGAAATCTGTCGAGATCGATGCGAAGGTGCGGCATGCGGCGGAAATTCTGCAGCTCGACACATTGCTTGACCGCTATCCGAAGCAACTGTCGGGCGGTCAGCGCCAGCGCGTCGCGATCGGCCGCGCGATCGTGCGTGAGCCGAAACTGTTTCTGTTCGATGAACCGCTGTCCAACCTCGACGCTGCGCTGCGCGTGCAGACGCGCATCGAACTCGCGCGACTGCATCGCGAGTTCGGCAAGGCGAGCGTGATCTATGTGACCCACGATCAGGTCGAAGCAATGACGCTGGCCGACAAGATCGTACTGCTCAACACCGGCGATGCCGTCGCCAGATATGGCAGCATCGCGCAGGTCGGCAGCCCGCTAAATTTGTATCACCGGCCACGCAACCGCTTCGTCGCGAGTTTCATCGGTTCGCCGAACATGAATTTTCTGCCCGCGACACTGGACGCGATCGACACCGGCGGCAGCCGCGCGACGCTGATGAGCGGTGAGACGCTATGCGCGGATGTGCTGCCGCGTACCGGACAGCAGATGTGGGCAGGCGCGCCGTTGACGCTCGGCGTGCGTCCGGAACATACGCGGGTCGTCGGCATCGACGACGCCAGACAGGGGCTGAGCGGCGCAGTCGATTACACGGAATTCCTCGGTGAACACAGCTACGTGCATGTGTCATTGCAGGCAGGCATGACCGCGATCGCGAAGGCGGAAGGCACCTCACGCCTGCAGGTCGGCGACCGCGTGAAACTGCTGATCGATCCGCAACATGTCTACCTGTTCGATGCAAATGATCAAGCATTCGACCGTATCAGTGACATGGAGCAGGCAGCATGAAGACACCGCTGAAAACGACCTTGCTGGCCGTCAGTCTGGCGATCATGTGTGACTCCCATGCGCAGACTGAGGTCACCCCGTCGGCCAACCCGGAACAACTGCGTTCCGATGCCAATCCCGACGCAACCGGCACCCCCATTCCGGAGCCGGAGTGGACACAACTCCACGGTTATGTGCGTTACGGTTTCGCGACCAGCAGAAAACATTCGCCGGCATGCTACAAGCTGGCGGGCGCTGTCACCAAATACCGCTTCGGCAACGAATGCGATGACGATGCCAGCCTCGAAATCGTCCAGAAACTCTATCACGCTGACGACGGGATGAGTCTGACCGGCGTGGTGCAGGGCGAATACAATGGCCGCGGCAACCGCGTGCCGGGCTTCGGTTCGCCAGGCACCCCCGGCACAATGCGCATGCCGCAGTCTTACCTGCAACTGAGCAACATCCCGAACCTGCCCGGCGCGCGTGCGTTCATCGGCCGCATCAAATACCGCCAGGTCGACATTCATACGATCGACTATTCGTACTGGGATCCGGCAGGCCTGGGCGCCGGCATCGAAAACCTGCAGATCGGTCAGAACCTGAAGCTCAGCTATGCGCTCTTCATCAAGGATTCGATCGCGCAGTCACATTACGCGCCTCGTCACGATCTCCAGTTGTCGGGCATGTACACCAATCCGCGCGGTGAACTATCACTCGGGCTGTCATTCATCCCGCAGCGCGGCAACATACAGATGCCGGACGGCGCGTATCAGCCGACGCATGCCGGCTGGACCGTGACGATGCAGCATATCCAGACCGAACTGCTCGGCGGCAAGCACAAGTTTGCACTACAGTTCGGCAAGGGGCCGGGATCCAGCCTCATCGGCACCGGCGCACTCACGCAGTCGGCGGACTTCAAGGCCTGGCGCGTGATCAATGCGCTCGACTGGCAACTGACGCGCGACTTCAGCGGCATGGTCGACGCGGTCTGTCAGCGCAACATCGCGCCCGGAGCATCACAGACGTGGGTGTCGTTCGGCGCACGCCCGGTCTACGCGCTCACACGACACCTGAAGGCGGTGCTGGACTTCGGTCATGACCGGGTCAAGCCGGACAACGGCGCCACCCGCACCCTGAACAAGGTCACCACGGCTATCGTGGTCGGTAAAGACCGCGGTTTCTGGTCGCGTCCAGAGCTGCGCTTTTTTTATACGCATGCGCACTGGAACAAGGCGACGCAGGATGCTGCCGCGCTGGGCGACGCGCTATCCGATACCGGCGTGTTCGGCGCGGCGCGCACGGGTTCGACGGCCGGCGTACAGTTCGAGACGTGGTTCTGATCAGCAGGATCAGATGAAGTTGCCAGAAAAAACACACACCAGCCTGAAGTTTGCCTGCAAGCAGCAGACTGGTCTTATAATCAGACTGGTCTTATAATAAGCAGCGTACCAGCGCCCTGACAGTTTTTCGGCATTTCTGGCGCGAAAAACGCCGAGGTCAATCAATTTTTTAAGGAAAACTACCATGAAATCCAAGTCCATCATCGTTGCTGCCCTGTTCTCTGCACTGACACTGCCGGCGTTCGCTGAAGACGCTGCACATGCGGCAACGACGCCGGCGCCCAAAACTGGACACGCTGCTGGCGAGCACAAGAAGGAAAAGCACGCATCCAAGACTGGACACGCTGCCGAACACAAGAAGAACAAACACACATCCAAGACTGAACACGCTGCCGAAGCGCCAGCAGAAAAACCGGCAACTGACGCTATGCCGGCCAAGGCCCATTAAGCAGACCGGCACGTTGCGCCAGTCCGAAAACAGAACAGACTGGTCGCAACGCGGATCTCAGGGAATGAAGCCAAACGTCTTGCCATGCATGTGGCAAGACGTTTTTTCATGGGATGACGATTGCATACGCCACCCCGATCTTATCGTCGGCATGATCAGCGCAAATCCGACTGCCATCGCAAGCTGATGCAGCGACCATTTCCATCGATATCGCCGGCACTATCGCTGTCGCCGGTTTCTTCCTGGGCATGGCAATCCATGCCGATCCCGGCAGCATAGAGAATCTGCTCGCCGGCAAACACCATCGGCAGATATGGCCGCTTCCAGGCGGGAATGTCCAGTGCCTGATAGTGATGCTTCACACTCCTGCCCGGACGATTCCACGCCAGCTTGACACGCTCGCCGCCACGGCGCAGACGGAGCGACAGATGCTGTTCGCGCAGCCAGGCGGCATCGAATCCCTGATCCGACACATCGAAAAACAGGCTGCCGGCAAACCGCGGGAAGTGCCGCTGCGCTTCACCGCGCCAGACGAACGCCTGCGGCTGTGTGTCTTCATCTAACGCCGGTCGCCGCGGCGTCAGGAACACGCGCTCGCGATAGCGCCGGATATGACAATCCGGATGGGTGACACATAACTGCGCATCGGCTTTTGCCTCCAGCAATTGCGTGCGCAGCTCCAGCAACCAGGCCGCCGATGGCATGCGCAAACCACGCCAGGCCAACCAATGACGCAAGAGATTGTCGACCCTGTCCACATCCAGTTGCCGTAACAGCGGCACGCTCAGATATTCCCCCTCCAGACAGGCGGCCAGATCCTGACGCGCCAGCGTGGCCAACAGAGCTTGCGCCGATCGCGCATGGCTCGCCGCACGCGCGAAACGTTCCTGAAAACCAGGAAAAAATTCCGTCAACGCCGGCATGATCCGATGGCGCAAGGCATTGCGCGCATAGCGCGTATCACGGTTGGACTCATCTTCGACAAACGCCAGCGAGTGTACTTTGGCATAGTGTTCCAGCGCCGCCCTTGAAGCATGCAGCAGCGGACGCGCCAGCAGCAGCTCGCGATTGTCGAGCAGATCCGCTGCCGTGTTGACCTGATCCATGCCCGACATGCCTGCCACGCCGCAGCCGCGCAAGAGCTGCAACAGGATCGTTTCGGCCTGATCATCCTGATGATGTGCGGTCAACAGCAAGGTGACGCCATGCACGCGGCACAAATCGCCAAGCGCGTGATACCGCCCTATGCGCGCCGCTTCTTCAATTCCACTTTTGCTGGCATCCTCCAGCGTGATCCTGCGCGTATCGAAAACGGCGCTGACACGCTCGCCTGCGCGGCGACAATGTTCCTGCCAGTCATCGGCATTAGCGCTGAGACCATGATGAATATGAAAAACGAACAGGCGCACGCCCTGCTCGCGCGCAAACGTCGCAGCAAGATCCAGCAGGACGGAGGAATCGAGACCGCCGCTGCAGGCAATGGCCATCGTCGGAAATACTTCGGCAAACCTGCTGTCATGCATATACGATGCAGCCAAAGCCTGCAGGACACGCACCAGTTCCTGTGAAAGGGAGAGAGCAGTAGCAGAAGAGGGGGAAGCAGGCATGGCGACACAGAGACTGCTGACTACGGTAACGACGATGGGCGGCACGGCAGACCTATGCGCCTGCCGGTTTCTGCATGTTCTTGCCGCAGCGAAGCGGTGCTTATTCTTTCGTATCGAGTTCCTTGAACTTGCCGTAACTCATCAGTTTTTCATGACGCGCCGCCAGCAGCTCCCTGGTCTTGGCGCCCTGGAACTGGCGTAGTGTGTCGGCCAGCGCACGCTTGAGAAAAAACGCCATTTGCTTGGGGTCACGATGAGCACCGCCCAGCGGTTCATTGACGATCTTGTCGATCAGACCCATGGCTTTCAGGCGATGCGCGGTCAGACCCAGCGCTTCGGCGGCATCGGGCGCGCGGTCGGCGGTCTTCCACAGGATCGAGGCACAGCCTTCCGGCGAAATCACCGAGTAAGTCGCGTATTGCAGCATCAGCACGGAGTCGCCGACAGCAATCGCCAGCGCGCCACCAGAGCCGCCTTCGCCGATGATGGTGGCGATCAGCGGCACTTTCAGTTCCGCCATGACGTACAGATTGTGGCCGATCGCTTCGGACTGGCCACGCTCTTCGGCATCGATGCCGGGGAATGCGCCCGGCGTATCGACGAAGGTAAAAATGGGCAAATCGAATTTTTCGGCCAGCTTCATCAAGCGCATGGCCTTGCGGTAGCCTTCCGGTTTTGGCATGCCGAAGTTGCGCATGGCGCGCTCTTTGGTGTCGCGTCCCTTCTGGTGGCCGATCACCATACAGGCCTGACCCTTGAAACGCGCCAGACCGCCGACGATGGACAAATCATCGGCATAGGTACGATCGCCGTGCAATTCATGAAAGTCGGTGAAGATTTCATTCACATAGTCCATGGTGTAAGGACGCTGCGGATGGCGCGCGATCTGCGATACCTGCCATGGGGTCAGCTTGGCATAGATATCTTTGGTCAGCTGCTGGCTCTTCTTGACCAAGCGTTCTATCTCTTCCGAGATATCGACCGCCGAATCGTCCTGTACAAAACGCAACTCCTCGATTTTAGCGTCCAGCTCGGCGATCGCCTGCTCGAACCCCAGAAATGTCGTCGTCGACTTGCTCATCGTATTCCTTTACGCACTTTCATGAACAGGCGGCAGTATAACAGCCCGTGCGGCTTGTCTTCCAGCATCACGCCAGCCGCAGCCAGTTCGACACGGATGGCATCCGCTGCGGTAAAATTTCCAGCCTTTCTGGCAGCGATGCGCACCGCGATCCCTACTGTCAAAAGTCCTGCGACACAGAGCTGGCCGGCCAGCTAGGCAATATCAAAAAGTTGCCCAAGGTCTACCAGAACAAAACGGCGGCGCAGCGCGCGGCCAGGCGGGAGTGGGACAGGATTGTGGCGGGAGATGGCGCGAGAGAATGCCCTTCATCCGTAAGCTCCTTGCCTGGTCCGCGCCGCATCGCCAGCCGCACTCACTTCATTCGTCAAGAGGCGACCGAATCCAGGCTGCGCCACAGATACCAGGTCGCCACGGTACGCCATGGCTCCCAGTTGACGGCAACTTCGCGCGCATCGCTGCGTGAGACCGGTTCACCGGAAAAATAATTGCTGCTGATGCCTTTGAGCAAGCCCAGGTCGTCCAGTGGCAGGACATTCGGGCGCAACAGATTGAATATCAGAAACATTTCGGCCGTCCAGCGACCGATGCCACGGATCCGGAGCATGTCGGCAATCACCTCTTCGTCTGCCATCTCCACCCATTTGCACGGCTGGACGGTCCTGGCCTTGAAGTGATTGGCGAGGTCGAGAATGTATTCCGCCTTGCGCCTGGACAGACCGCAGGCGAGCAGCTTTTCGTTGCCGGCCTTGATCACCTGTATGGGGGTGCATCTGGTGCATGTCTCCAGGAAGCGTTGCCACACTGTCTGCGCTGCTCTGGTGGAAATCTGCTGGCCGATGATGGAACGCGCCAGCGTGGTAAACGCATCGCCGCGCGCGGTCAGTTGCAGATCGCCGAATTGCGGGATCAGCTTGCGCATGATACGGTCGCGCTTCATCAATTCAGCCTTGGCCTCCTCCCAATACGGAGGGACACTGATCGACGGATCAGTCTGATGCGCTTTTACCATTCTTCTCAGCACCTTCTCCATTCGGTCAGTCCGCCCGGCTTGTCTTCCAGTACCACGCCGGCGGCGGCCAGTTCGGCGCGAATGGCATCCGCTGCGGTAAAATTTCCAGCCTTTCTGGCAGCGATGCGCGCCGCAACCCTTGCCTCGATCTCTACTGCCGCAAGTCCTTCGATACCGCTGCTGGCCCCGACCTTCAGGTAATCTTCGGCCGGACGCTGCAACAGTCCAATGATACCCGCCAGCGCTCTCAATTGTCTTGCCAGAGCCTGCGACCCACTCCTGTTGACTTCAGCGGCCAGATCGAACAATACCGCAATCACGACCGGCGTGTTGAAATCGTCGTTCATCGCGTTGGCAAAACGCTGCGCATGCACTTCACTCCAATCGACCGGCGCGCTGTCTTCCACCGGTATTTCTTTCAATGCGGTGTAAAGACGGGTCAAGGCATGGCGTGCATCGTCGAGATGTGCGTCTGCATAATTCAACGGACTGCGATAGTGGGCGCGCAGGATAAAAAAGCGCACTACCTCGGGATCGTATTTCTTCAGAACATCTCGAATGGTAAAGAAATTTCCCAGCGATTTCGACATTTTTTCATTGTCGATACGCACAAAGCCGTTGTGCATCCAGTAATTGACGAAGCCATGCCGATGCGCGCCCTCCGACTGGGCAATTTCATTCTCATGGTGCGGGAATTGCAGATCGTGGCCACCGCCATGAATGTCGAAATGATTGCCCAGCAGATCGCCCGACATGGCCGAGCATTCGATATGCCAGCCCGGGCG
>Ga0073909_10000619_pt1 | contig 11338 bp, 8 predicted proteins | sample Coa_R1_6_FD_66439 | JGI IMG/M metagenome (GOLD analysis project Ga0073909, IMG submission 66439) | Surface soil microbial communities from Centralia Pennsylvania, which are recovering from an underground coalmine fire. - Coalmine... | ecosystem: Environmental > Terrestrial > Soil > Unclassified ... | reverse complement strand
GGGATCGAGCTGCCGCTGCCGTTCGGCGGCGGGCTCGTCTTCTACCACCTCGACCGCGACATCCAGATCACCGACGTCCGCCTGGGGCTGAACGGCGCGCCGCCCACCTCGGTGAGCCAGTACGCGCAGCTGTCGTCGACCTCGCGGGTGAACAACCTGAACGCCAAGCTCGACGCGTGGATCCTGCCGTTCGTGAACGTCTACGCCATCGCCGGCTACGTCTGGAACGAGTCGGATACGCACATCGACGCGGCGCTGCCGCCGCTCCTGCCCGGCGGGCCCACGCGCCGGAAGCAGATCACGATCCCGACCGAGATCCAGGGCTCGGTGGGCGGCGTCGGCATCACGCTCGCCGGCGGCTACGGGCCCTATTTCATGACCTACGACGCCAACCTGGCGCAGGCCGATCTGGGGTTTGACGACCGGTTCAAGGCGGTCATCACCTCGATCCGCGGCGGCTGGAACGGCAAGGCTGGCGTGCGGCCGCTGCGGCTGTGGGCGAGCATCACCGACTGGAACACGTTCGCCACCGCCACCGGAAGCGTGAGCGACCCGGACGGCGGCACGCTGAGGTTCGAGGTGGACCAGGGTCCGGCCTATCGCACCACGTACGGACTCGGCGGGCAGTACTCGTGGCGGCCGTGGCTCGAGTTGGCGCTCGACGGCGGCATCGACGGCCACGGCGGCTGGTACCTCGCCGCCATCCCGGTCTTCCGCTTCTACCTGTAGGACCCTGGCTTCAGGAGCGGCCGTGGCCCTCAGTACACGCGGTCGATCGCCGACTGCTTGAGCCAGCCGCCGCTGCCGCCCGGGAGTTGGACGAGCGCCCACTCGCCGCGCGTCTCGCGGACACGGACCTCGGTGCCGTCGTGGAGCAGCAGTACCTGCTTGAACTCGTCGCCGGGTCCGCTCGCGGCGCTCACCTCGGGCACCACCACCACCGCCGGCCGCTCCGCCACCTCACCCGCCCACAGCTGCTGCGCGAGGAACGCGTAGAGCCCGAGCAGCGCGCACACGCCGGTCGCGAACCCCAGCAACCGCACGCGCCACACGATCCAGGCGGAGAACGCGAGCCCCGCGAGCGTGAACAGCACGCCGGCGAGAAGCGCCGCCTCGCTCCGCGACAGCCAGCGGAGCGTGCGGTCGGCGAGGTGCGCGAGCGGACTGGCGCTGGCCGTCGACTTGTCCAGGCGATAGGCGCGCGCGAACGCCAGGTTCGTCGCCACGTCGTGGTCGCGCGGCGCCAGGTAGTAGGCGCGCCTATAGTGGATGATCGCCTCGCCGATCTTGCCGGTACGGAAGAGCGCGTTCCCGAGGTTGTAGTGCGCGCGCGGATCGTGGCCGGCGCGAAGCGCCTCCTCGTAGGCGCGCGCGGCGCCGGCATAGTCCTTCTGCGCGTAGAGGCGGTTGCCCTCGTTGTACGCCTGCACCGGGCCCAGGACCAGGGCCAGCACCGTCAGCCATGCGAGCGGCCCCACGCCGGTCAGATCCTCGCCATCACGTCACGCGCCGCGTCGAAGAGCTGGCGCGGGTCGCGGCTCGCGGCCTCCGGCGAGAAGCGCGCCACCTCGCAGCGGTCCACGACCTCGAACAGCGCATCGATCGTGGGCGTCGCCACCGAGCGCTCGCTGAGCGCCGAGCGGAGCTGGTCGCGCGTCAGGGCCGGCGTGTCGAGGTTGAAGCGGTCGCCCAGGTAGCCGAGCAGCGCGCGCGAGAGCTCGGCGTGGAAGCCCTTCTCGTCGTGCTTCTTCAACAGCTGTTCCGCCTGCTTCAACCGGCGCTTCACCAGCGCGGTCGAGCGGCTCTTGCGCGCGTAGCCGCGGTCCGACTGGAGCCGCTGGCTGTGGCTCCGGTAGCCGACCGCGAGCCCCACCGTGCCGAGCGAGAGCAGCATCATCACGTTCGGCCACCACGGCGGGTCCATGCTCATCTGGCCCAGCGAGGTGACGTCGGGCTTGATGTAGTCGATGTCGGTCCCCAGCACCTTGAGGCCCGAGGCCTCGGCCACCGGGGCGCTGGTCGCGGAGCCGCTCGCGGAGAACGCGAACGGCCCCACGGAGAGCTTCTTGTAGCCCTTCGTCTCCGGATCGAAGTAGGCGACCGTGACCGCCGGCACCTCGAACTTGCCGTCGCCCTGCGGGATGATCGGGAAGCGGAACGTCTTGGTGCCGCGCACCGAGCCGTCCTCCACGCGCACGTCATCCTTGGTCTCGGGGGTGAGGATCTTGAGCCCGGGGACCAGCCCCAACTTCGGCGGCTCGATCATGCGCAGGTTGCCGGTGCCGGTGAGCCGCACGGTGAGGTTCACCGGCTCGCCGTTCGTGGTGATGGTGTGGTCGAGCGCCCCCGTGAGCGTGAACCGGCCCACGCCGCCGGTGAACTCGGCGGGCTTCCCCGCCTCCGGCAGCGGCAGCACCTTGATCGTGATCGGCTTGGAGTCCACGCGCAGCGACTGCGTGCTCCCGAGCATGTCGAAGATGCTCTGCGACTGCTGCACCACGGCGACGTTGAAGCCCATCGACTTGATCGTCGCCTCGCCGGGCGAGATCGGGAACAGCACCGCGCGCTTCAGGTCCGCGACGCCGAAGGTGCGGCCGTCGATCGTCTTGCGCACGAAGTCGAACCGGTCCGCATCGAACACCTTCTCGTTCCAGAACCCATCGAACGTCGGCACCACGGCCCAGCCGCCGTTCTCGACCTGGAACCGGGTGTAGAGCGCGATGTCGATGGCGATCGGCTCGCCCACGTAGACCGAGCGCCGGCTCGTGGTCACCGACAGGTAGAGGTTCCCCTCGAGCGGGATCTGCGAGCGCGTCTGGGGTACGCCCGGCCCGCCCGGCGCACCCTGCATCGGCGTCGCCTGGCCCTGCGGGGACTTCTCCACGGTGAGCTCGATGGGCTGGGTCGAGTAGGTGCGGCCCTGGTAGCTGAGCGTGGCCGCAGGGATCGTGAGCTTCCCGAGCTGCTTCGCCGCCAGCGCGTAGATGAAGCTGACCGTGGCCTCCTTCTTCATCTGCCCGCCGATGAAGGAGATGTTCGTGGACTGGGAGCTCGAGCGCCCGAGCACGTCGATCGCCGGCATCGCCGGGAGCGAGGGCTGCGGCACCGAGAGCATGTCCTCGCCGCGCACGGAGAGCACGAGCTGGAACTGCTCGCCCAGGCCCACCGTGGTGTGGTCCACGGAGGCCGTGAACTCGATGTCGCCCGCGCGCGAGGTGGCGGCGAGCGATGCGAGCAGGAGTAGCGCGAGGAACGGAGCGGCGAGTCGCCTCACCAGTCCTTCCCTCCCGGGGCGCCCGACTGCGGCGGCTTCGGCTGCTTCTTCAGGTTCTCGCGCTCCTTGCTCTGGAGGGCCTGCAGCATGCGGTCCGCCTGGTCCTTGGGGATCGAGCCCTTGGGCGCCGGCTGCGCCTGCGCCTGTTGCTGCTGCGGTTGGGGCTGCTGCTGCGGCTGCTGCTGGGGCTGTTGCTGGGGTTGCTGCTTCTTCGAGGTGTCCGGGTGCTGCTGCATGTCCTTCTTGATCTTCCAGCACAGCTCCAGATTCTGCTTCGCCTCGAGGTCGCTCGGATCCTGGATCAGCGCCAGCGAGTAACCCGCGATCGCCTCGTCCAGCTTGCCCTGCTTGAAGTGGGTGCTGGCGAGATTGTAGAGCGCATGGGCTCGCACCGTGTTCTGCTTGGAGAGGAGCCCGAGCTGGAAGTGGTCCGCGGCGTCGTCGAACTGCTTCTGCTGGTAGAGCACGCGGCCGAGATCGTAGCGGATGCGCACGTTGTCCGGCTCGAGGACCAGCGCTTCCTGGTAGGCCTTCGCGGCGTCCGCGAGCTTCCCCTGCTTCTCCAACTCGAGGCCGCGCCGCATGCTCGAGCCCACGTCGGCGCCGGCGCGCGAGGCGGCGAGGATCCCGGCGAGTACCAGCAGCATCGCGAGGCGCGACGGCGTGCGGCCGCGCGGCAGCAGCTTCGTGAGCCCGCGCAGCCCGCGCGCCGCGTCCGGAAACCAGGCGCCGCGGCGGTCGCTGATCAGCGTCCCCGCGAACAGCAGCAGAAACGCCACGAGGAGGAACGCCTGGTAGCGCTCCTCGTATTCCACGTACTCGCCGCCGGTGATCGCCTTCTTCTGCACCTGGTCGAGCGCCCCGACCAACGCGTCCAGGTTGATGCTCTCCGAGCGGAAATAGCGACCATCGGTGGCCTTGGCCATCACCAGCAGCAGTCGCTCGCCCAGGCGCGACATCACGATCTTGCCGTTCTCGTCCTTCTGGTAGCTCGTGCCCGAGCTTCCGGCCTCGGGGATCGTCGAGCCCTCGGGCGTGCCCACGCCCACCGCGAAGAGCCGCATGTGCTCCGCCATGGCGATGCGCGTGGCCTGGGCGGGGTCGCCGTCGAGGTTGTCGCCGTCGGTGATGAGCACGAGCGCCTTGGAGGCGTCCTCGCTGGGGCCGAACAACGATGCGGCAGCCTGCACCGCGTGCTCGATGTTCGTGCCCGGCACCGGCATGTTGGTGGGGTCGATGATGTCCAGGTAGAGCTTCGCCGCCTCCACGTCGGTCGTGAGCGGGCACATGATCTGCGCCGTGCCCGCGAACGCCACGATGCCGACGCGGTTGCCGGAGAGGTTGTCGAGGAGCGACGCGATCTGCACCTTGGCGCGCTCGAGCCGGCTGGGCGGGATGTCGGTGGCGAGCATGCTGCGCGAGGCGTCGAGCGCGATCACCACGTCGATGCCGCGGCCCTTCACCACCTGGAGCTTCTCGCCCCACTGCGGGCGTGCGGCGGCGACGATCATGAACACGAGACCCGAGAGCACGCACGCCACCTTCGCCGCCGCCCAGCGCGCGCTGCGGCTGTCGGTGAGACGCGGCACCAGCGTCGGGTCGGCGAGTTGCCGGAGCGCGCGGCGCTTGAGCCAGGCACCGAGCACGAGCAGCGCCGCGAGCGCGGGCACCAGCACCAGGAGCCATAGCAGTTGCGGGGCGCCCCAGTGGATCACGGCAGCCTCCGCCACAGCAGCGCCGGGACCAGCGCGCCGGTCAGGAACAGCAGTGCCGCGGGCAGCAAGAACAGGCCCGCCTTCTCCGAGTACACGGTGTGGTGCGTGGCCTTGAAGTGCGTGGGCTCCATGTGGCCGATCTCGTCGTAGATGCGCTTGAGCGCCACCGCGTCCCCGGCGGTGTAGGTGTGGCCGCCGGTCAACGTGGAGATGTCCTCGAGCGTCTTGAGGTCGAAGTCGGCCTGCACGGTCTGCGGCCGCTGGCCCCAGAACGGGTCGTTCACCATCACCTGGACCGGCTCCTGCGAGCCGACGCCGATGCAGTACACCTTGATGCCGTAGGTCTGCGCCAGCCGCGCCGCGGTGATCGGCTCCACCTCGCCGGCATTGTTGACGCCGTCCGTCAACAGGATGACCACCTTCTCCTTCGCCGCCGAGTTCTTGAGCCGCGACACGGCATTGGCGAGCCCCATGCCGATCGCGGTGCGCGTGCCGTCCAGGGTGCCGATCTTGAGCCGGTCGATCACCGCCTTCAGGACCTCGCGGTCGAGCGTCAACGGGCACAGCGTCATGGCGCCGTTGCCGAACACGACGAGCCCGATGCGGTCACCGCTCCGCCCCGCCGCGAACTCCTCGGCGCGCATCTTGGCAGCCGTGATGCGGTCGGGCTGGAGATCCGGCGCCGACATGGACTCGGAGACGTCGAGGCAGAGCATGATGTCGACACCGTGCGACTCGATTTCCTCGAACACGCGTCCGCGCTGCGGACGTGCGAGCGCCACCACCGCGAGCACGAGGGCAGCGACGTTGAGCGCCAGCACCACGAACCGCAGCCAGCGGCCGAAGCCCTGCTGCTGGCGCAGGAACCCGGCATCCGAGAAGCGCACCGTGGCGGTGCGCTTGCCGAGCTCGAGCCAGACGAGCAGAACGATGGGGACGAGCAGCCAGAGATAGGCGGGCGAGGCGAGGCGCATGTCAGGAGCCTCCCCCGGCCGGCGCGGGCGCGGGCTGCCCCGCCGCGACCGGCTTCACCGGCTCGGGCGCGGGCCTGGTCTTGAGGACGAAGTCGCGGAGCTGCTCCAGCGCGCGCTCCGCCTCGTCCTCGGGCGGCACGGTCTTCGCGTACTTCACCAGGTCGCAGCGCGCGAAGAAGCGCGAGATCTCGTCGCGCATCGGCAGCTTCTGCGCGCGCATGCTCGCCAGCAGCTCGGTCGTGGTCTGCTCGACCGCGTCGAACCCGTAGCGGCGCTCGAGGTAGCGCTTGAGGATCTCGGAGAGCGCGTAGTAGAGGCGCTTGAACTGACCGTCGCCGAGCCAGTCGCGCCACGGCAGCCGGTCGAGCGCGCCGAGCGCCTCCTCCCAGGGCGGGAGCGGTGGCGGGAGCGCCTCGTGCAGGCGCCGGAGCCGGCGCGCGAGCTTCCACGCCAGCCAGGCGAGGATCACGACCAGCAGCACGATCGCGGGCACGAGCCACGCCCAGTAGTTGGGGAATGTCTCCGGCGGCTTCAGGGCGCGCACGTCCTTCATCGAGTCGGGCAGCACGCTGGCGATGGTCACGGCCACCGTGTCGCCGGTGAGCGTGTCGCCGCGCGAGCCGAAGCTCACGGTGAAGCGCAGGCCGGGCAATGTCTGGCGTCCCGGCTCGAAGCAGGCGAAGCCGAGCTTGTACGTGGTCTCGTCGAGGTCGCCGCGGCGCGCGGTCTTGCGGTCCTGCTTCACGACCACGAACGCGCCCATGGAGTCCGCAAGCGGACCCGTGACCAGGCTCGGATGCTCCGTGGTCACGACGTAGGTGACGAAGAAGCGATCGCCCACGGTGAGCCGCGGCATCGTGGGCACGCGCGTCTCGATGCGATCGGGGCCCTTCTCGCGTGCGGCAGCCGTCGGGCGCGCGGGCGGCGGGGTGATCGCCGGCGCGGAGCCTGCCGGCGCGGCGGCCGCGAGCGCGATCGTGAGAGCGAGCGTGGCGAGCGTCATGTCAGTGGAAGCGCCGGGCGCGGAGCTGGAAGAACTTGTGCAGCTTGGGCGTGAAGTCCTCGTCGGTGGCGAGCGGGATGCAGTCGATGCCGAGCTGCAGGAACAGCCGGTCGCGACGCTCCTCCATGCCGCGCATGTGGTCGGCGTAGCGCTTGCGGAGCGCCGGGCGCGAGGTGTCCACGGTGACCCGCTCGCCGGTCTCCATGTCTTCGAGGTCCACGAGGCCCACGCGCGGCAGCTCGCGCTCGGCAGGATCGGTGATCGGCACCGCGACGACGTCGTGGCGCCTCGCCGCGATCCCGAGCGGGATGCGCACGCGCTCGGGCGCGCATCCCGGCCCGAGGAAGTCGCTGATCAGGAACACGATCGCCTTCTGCTTCAGGAGATGCATCACGAACTCCAGCGCCGCCGTGGGGTTCGTACCCCGCCGCGACGGCTGGAACAGCAGGATGTCGCGGATCAGGCGCAGCACGTGCTGCTTGCCCTTCCGCGGCGGCACGAAGCGCTCCACCTCGTCGGTGAAGAACAGCAGCCCCACCTTGTCGTTGTTCGTCACCGCCGAGAACGCAATCGTCGCCGCCACCTGCGCCGCCTGCTCGAGCTTGAACTGCGAGCGCGTGCCGAAGTAGCCCGAGCCCGAGGCGTCGACGCACAGGATCACCGTCAGCTCGCGCTCCTCGACGAACTTCTTCACGAACGGCTTGTCCATGCGCGCCGTCACCTTCCAGTCGATCGAGCGCACGTCGTCGCCGGGCAGGTACTCGCGCACGTCGATGAACTCCATGCCCTGCCCCTTGAACGTGGACTTGTACTCGCCCACGAACGTGGAGTTGATGATCTTCCGGGTGTGGAGCTCGATCCGGCGCAGCTTCTTCAGGAAGTCAGCCGACAGCATCAGGGCACTTCGACAGAGGCCAAAATCCGCTGGATGACGTCATCCGTCGTCATCTCCTGCGCCTCCGCCTCGTAGCTCAGGATGATGCGGTGGCGGAGCACGTCGGCGGCCAGCTCCTTCACGTCCTCGGGGATCACGAACCCGCGCCGGCGCAGGAATGCCATCGCGCGCGACGCCACCGTGAGGTTGATCGAGGCACGCGGCGAGGCGCCGAACCGGATCAGGGGCTTCAACTCCGGGAGCCCGAACTTCTCCGGCTCGCGCGTCGCGAAGACGAGGTCGAGGATGTAGTCCTTGAGCTTGCGGTCGATGTAGATCGACTTGCACAGGTCGCGTGCCTTGAGGATGTCGCCGGGTGCGACCACGGCCGACGTGGGCGGCGCGCCGGTCACCGCGATGCGCTCGACGATCTCGCGCTCCTCCTCGCGGCTCGGGTAGGAGACCTTGATCTTCAAGAGGAAGCGGTCGAGCTGCGCCTCGGGCAGCGGGTAGGTGCCCTCCTGCTCGATCGGGTTCTGGGTCGCGAGCACGAGGAACGGGTCGTCCAGCTTGTAGCTCTGCTCGCCGATCGTGACCTGGTGCTCCTGCATCGCCTCGAGCAGCGCGCTCTGCACCTTGGGGGGCGTGCGGTTGATCTCGTCGGCGAGGATCAGGTTCGCGAACACCGGCCCCTTGCTGGTCACGAACTCGCCGGTGCGCTGGTTGTAGATCATGGTGCCGATGATGTCGGACGGCAGCAGGTCGGGCGTGAACTGGATGCGCTGGAACTTCGCGCGGATCGCGGACGCGAGCGTCTTGACCGCGTAGGTCTTGGCCAGGCCCGGCACGCCCTCGATGAGGATGTGGCCGTCCGCGAGCAGGCCCACGAGCATGCGGTGGACCAGGTACTGCTGGCCGACGATGGCCTTGGAGACCTCGGCGGTGATGGTCTGGACGACCACGCTCTCGCGCTCGATGCGCTCGTTGATCGCCTTGATCTCGTCCGTCTGGATCGACATCTCGTCCTCCGAAGCGAGGCTTCCCGAACAGTGGCCTTGAGCTGGGTCGCGGGCAGAGAAAACCCGCGAGACGGTCGCGCGCGCGGCCGTGCGGTCACGGCCGGGTCTCGCGATGTCCACGGGAACCCAGCATTCTATTCAGCCGGCTCGCACCCGGGTCAAGCGCGGGCAAAATCCCCGCGGGGGTGCGAGCCGCGAGGAGGGGACGCACCGTTCCACGTCCGACAGTCCAATGCGCTCACAGGTTGAGGCCGACCGCGCGCGGCGCGCGATCCGGCAGTCTCAGGGGCGGCGTCGCGCCCCTCGACGACGGACGTCAGAGCCTTGTCGCCACCACGCGGAAGGCGCGCGCCCAGCGGTGCGTGGGGAATGCCCGCAGCACGACGTTGGCGGCGAGCAGGAAGTCGTTCGCCGCGCCGCCGAAGTGCGGAATCGCCTTCGCGGTGAAGCCGCGCCGCTCGAGCCGCGCGGCGAGCTCGCGGGCGTCGAACTGCCGCTCCATCACGTAGCCCCACTCCGGATCGCGCGGGCACATGCCGCGAGCGTACGGGGTCGCGGGCGGAGGGCCACCGCGAAGGTGCGCGCCCACGACCTCGACGATCTGCGCGCGATCCATTCCCGAGGTGACCCTCGCCAGCTCGTCCACGCGAGCGGCGGCCAGCTCGGGGAAGTTCTGGCGCAGGACGCGCTCGCGCCGCATCCGCATCGGCTCGGGAACGACCTCGGTCCCGAACGGACCCTCGGGGCCGTTCTCGAGTCGCTCCCAGTAGTCGAGCAGGAACTTCCGCACCGCGGGATTGGCGCCATTGTTGCCGTCGGAGACCACCAGCTGGCCCCCCGGGCGCAGCACGCGCGCGCACTCGTCGAGGAACCCGTCGACGTTGAAGTAGTGCGAGATCGCCTCGATCGAGAACACCATGTCGGCGCTCGCGCTCTTCACCGGCATGGCGGCCACGTCGCAGCGCACGTTGTGGACGCGCTGCACCAGCTCCGGGAAATGGGCGGCATTGATGCGCGCGTGCGTGTGCACCATCGGGGTGTGGACCTCGAGCGAGATCACGCGCTTCGCACCCCAGAGCGCGAACAGGTTCGAGACCATGCCGAACCCCGCGCCCGCGTCCACGACCACCTTCCCCGCGACCCCGCTGGTCAGGTCCAGGAGCTGGCGCTTGGCGCGCACGTAGGTGCGCAGGCCGGTATCGTCCACCAGGTGCCCCAGATACTGGTGAAACCACGGGTCGATGCCCTCGGGCGGCCGCGTGATGGCACCGCGGGCACCGCGGATGAACGCCGCGGGCGCGGGCACGCCGGGAGGAACCAGGCCGATGTCGTCGGGGGCGGGCATGGGCGAAAGAGGAAACCACAGCGCGCGCGTCCGGGGAAGTCCCGATTCTGGCGTGTGTGGGACGTCAGTGAAAATGTCCCCGGCTAACGCGTCAGTGAACATGTCCCCCCCATGGACCTTATCGTCATGGGCAGACGCGACGCCCGGCGGCTGGGTGTGGTGCAAGCCGCAGTGCAGGGGAAGCTGTCGAACCGGGAGGGAGCCGAAGCCTTGGGGCTGAGCGTGCGGCAGTTCAAGCGACTGCGCGCGCGGGTGCGGGCCGGAGGTGCGGCGGGAGTGATCCACGGCAATCGGGGACGGCCCTCGCTGCGGCGCGTGGGTGGAGCCCTGCGAGCCCGCGTGGTGGAGCTGCTGACGGGCAGCGTGAAGCTCAACGATCATCACCTGACGGACCTGCTGGTCGAGGACGGCTGGGTGGTGAGCGCGGCGACGGTGCGACGAATCCGGCACGAACTCCACCTGCCCGCGAAGCGACGGCGGCGACCGCCCCAGCATCGCCGGCGACGTGAGCGTGCCCTGCGGCGCGGCGCGCTGGTGCTGATCGATGGCAGCCCGTTCCGCTGGTTCGACGAGCAAGGGCCGCCGTGCACCCTATTCGGGGCGATCGATGATGCCAGCGGCGAGATCCTGGCGCTGACCTTCCGCCCGACCGAGGACCTGCATGGCTACACCGTGCTGCTGAGCGAGCTGCTCGGCGCCCATGGCGTCCCGGTGGCACTCTACGGCGATCGCAGCGGAGTGCTGGTGCGCAATGACGCGCACTGGACGCTGGCCGAGGAACTCGCCGGTCGCCAGCAGCCATCGCAGTTCGGGCGCATGCTCGAGGAGTTGGGCGTGCGCTTCATCGCCGCCACCAGCCCGCAGGCCAAGGGCCGCATCGAGCGACTCTGGGGAACGCTCCAGGACCGACTCGCCAGCGAGCTCCGCCTGCACGGGCATCGCACGTGGGACGCTGCCAGTGCCTACCTGCCGAGCTTCATCCGCCGCCACAACCACCGCCGCGCGCGTGTCCCGCTCGCCACCGAGAGCGCGTTCCGCCCACCTCCGCGCGACCTCGCCTCCTGTCTCGCCTGCCGCTACGAGCGGATCGTCGCTCGCGACAACACGGTCAGCATCCCCGGGCGCTGGGCTCAG
>Ga0073909_10000616_pt1 | contig 11395 bp, 11 predicted proteins | sample Coa_R1_6_FD_66439 | JGI IMG/M metagenome (GOLD analysis project Ga0073909, IMG submission 66439) | Surface soil microbial communities from Centralia Pennsylvania, which are recovering from an underground coalmine fire. - Coalmine... | ecosystem: Environmental > Terrestrial > Soil > Unclassified... | reverse complement strand
ATCACGATCGGCTTCATTGCCATCCTCCTGTCTGGTGGAAATTACCGCGAAAGATCCCTTCGACGAACCCTGGCAGAACACTTTCCGCGCGCGGAATATTCCGCGGGTCCCGCTGCCTATAAAATGACAACCGCATTACCGGCGAGGCGTTGAGTATACCCATGTTCACCTATCTTCAGACGCGTATCCGCGGGACCGCAAGCCCCGGTCCGGGCGAGCCTCCGGCGGGGTTGCTCGCCTTCTATTGGCACTTCGCACGCCAGACGAAGGGCTGGTATGCCCTGATGTTTCTGACGAGCCTCGCTGTGGCCCTGATCGACACGGCGATCCCGGTGTTCATCGGCAAGCTGGTCGCGCTCATGGAGGCGGCCGACCGCAAGGCGGCGCTGGCCGCCCAATCGCCTCTGCTCGTCGGCATGGTCGCGCTGGTCCTTCTCGTCCGGCCTTTGGTGATCCTCGCCGACGTGGCGCTGCGGCAGAATGCGATCATCCCGGGCGCGACCAGCCTCATCCGCTGGCAAAGCCACTGGCACGTGGTGCGCCAGAGCTGGCCGTTCTTCCAGGGCGACTTCGCCGGCCGCATCGCCAACCGGGTGATGCAGACCGCCAACGCGCTGCGCGAGAGCGTCATGGCGAGCATACGCGCGGTCTGGTACATCGTCGTGTACGGCGTGAGCGCGTTCGTCCTCATGGCCATGTCGGATTGGCGCCTGGGCGTGCCCACGCTCGCGTGGTTCCTCGGGTACCTCGTGTTCCTGCGGTACTTCGTGCCGCGCATGCGGGACCTCGCCCGAGCCAGCTCCGAGGTGCGCTCGCTGGTGATGGCGCGCGTGGTCGACAGCTATACCAACATCCTCACCGTGAAGCTCTTCGCCAGGCTCGCCGACGAGGACCAGTACGTTCGCGAGGTGATCGACGAGCACCAGAGTGCGATCGGCGCGCATATGCGGCTGATCTCGCAGTTCATCTTCACGCTCTCGGGGATGAACGCCGTGCTGCTCGTCGGCACCGCGGCGATCGGCATCGTGCTATGGGGCCAGGGGACGGTGAGCGCCGGGGTCGTGGCCACCGCGCTGCCCCTCGCCTGGCAGATCGCCAACGTGGCGGGCTGGGTGAGCTGGGAAGTCACGGGCATTTTCGAGAACATCGGGGTGGTGCAGGAGGGCATGCAGACCATCGCAGTTCCGCTCACCGGCGTCGACCGTCCCGGCGCGCACAAGCTCGAGGTCGGCCGCGGCGAGATCCGCTTCGAGCAGGTGACCTTCGACTACGGCCGGAGCGACGGCGAGCCCGTGCTCGACCGGCTCGATTTCACCATCCGCCCGGGCGAGCGCGTCGGCCTGGTGGGCCGCTCCGGCGCGGGCAAGTCGACGCTGGTGAACCTGCTGCTGCGCTTCTACGATTTCGAGCGCGGCAGCATACGCATCGACGGGCAGGACATCCGCGAGGTGACGCAGGAGAGCCTGCGCGCCGCGATCGGCATGGTGACGCAGGACACATCGCTCCTGCACCGCTCGATCGCCGCCAACATCCGCTACGGGCGGCCCGAGGCGAGCGACGAGGAGGTGCGCGCCGCCGCGCGCAAGGCGCAGGCGCACGACTTCATCGTCGGCTTGCAGGACTGGAAGGGCAGGGAGGGCTACGAGGCCCACGTCGGCGAGCGCGGCGTCAAGCTCTCGGGCGGCCAGCGCCAGCGCGTCGCGATCGCGCGCGTGGTGCTCAAGGACGCGCCCATCCTGATCCTCGACGAGGCGACCTCGGCCCTGGACAGCGAGGTCGAGCTCGCGATCCAGGAGCAACTGCTCGGCCTGATGGAAGGCAAGACCGTGATTGCGATCGCGCACCGCCTGTCGACCATCGCCCGCATGGACCGACTGATCGTGCTCGATGCGGGCCGCATCGTGGAGGAGGGCACGCACCAGGAGCTGCTGCGCTCGGGCGGACACTACGCGAGGCTGTGGCGCCACCAGTCGGGCGGCTTCCTGCCGCACGATATCGTCGCCACGGAAACCGAGACCGAGCCGCCGGCGGAGCGGCCGCGCGACGAGCTTGAGGCCCAGCCCGAGCCTTCGGTCGAGGACGCCCCGGTACCGACCCGGACCTAGTTCCGCATTACGACTTGATCCCGAGCAGCCGGGCGGCGGTGCCGCCGAGAATCGCCGCGCGCTCGGCGTCGCTCAATCCCGGCGTGCCGAGGATCAGATTCACTGACGCCTTCTCCCACGGAAAAGGATAGTCGGTCCCCATCACGATCTGGCCGGCGCCGACTTCCGCCGCGAGATGCCGCATCGCTTCCGGCGTGAACACAATCGTGTCGTAGTAGAGCTGCTTCATGTATTCCGTGGGCTTCTTCGCGAGAGGCTTCGTGCAGCGGTCCGGAAAGGTGACGCAGCCCGCGTCTGATCGCGCGGCGTAGGAGGGCAGATAGCCTCCGCCGTGCGCGGCGCAGATCTTCAGGCCCGGGAAGCGGTCGAGCGTTCCTTCGAAGATCAGGTGAGAGAGCGCGACCGTGGTCTCGAGGGGATTGCCGATCACGTTGGCCAGGCCACCACTGCCCTTGAGCCGCTTCTCGAAGTCCGCGCCACCGTTGTTCGGGTGCATGAAGATGAGGCAGCCGAGCTGCTCTGCCTTGGCCCAGAAGGGATGGAACTTGGGATCGGCGAGGTCCTCGCCGTTAACGTTGGTCCCGACCGAGCCGCCGCGCAGCCCGAGTTTTTTCACGCCTTCCTCGAGCTGCTGCGCGGCGAGATCCGGATGCTGCAGGGCGACCGAGGCGAAGGCGACGAATCGGTCCGGCCGCGCTGCGCACAGCTCGGCGAGCTTCTCGTTCTGGAGCTTGATCACGGCCTGTGCCAGGTCGCGCTCGGCCTTGTACCAGGTGGGGTTGATGCTGAGCGCCGCCATGTCGATCCCTTGCTCGTCCATGGTGCGGATGCGGTCCTCACCCATGACGAGCGACTGCGGCGCGACTTTCATCCCCATCAGTGCCATCGCCTCGGGGATGGCGACGTGCGCGTGCACGTCGATGGTCTTCACGCGCTTGCCGCTCACCAGCACCTCGCGGCGGCGCGGGGCGCCGCCCTGCGCGTGCGCAGCATCCACGAGACTGCAGCCGACGAACGCGATCCCTGCCTTGATGAACTCCCTGCGGTCGGCCACGACTAGATCCTGTCCGGGAACCGGATGATGAAACCGTCGCGGTTGGGCATTTTCACCTGCGGCAGGGTTTTTGCGTTCATCACCTCGCTCTCGCCGATGATCTTGTTCTGCACGAGGAGGTAGGCGGTGAGCGCGTAGACCTCGTCGTTGGTGAGCGTGCGCGGCTGCTGGAAGGGCATCGCGCGCCGGATGAAGTCGAACACGGTCGTCGAGTAGCCCCAGAAGTTGCCGATGGTTTTCGTCGCCTCGATGGCGCTCGAAACCGGGGCGCCTCCGACGAGAACGTTGCCGGCGGGGCTGCCCTTGCCGGCCTCGCCGTGGCACATCGCGCATTTCGCGGCGAAGATCGGCGCGCCCTGAGCGGCGGTGCCGCTGCCCGCGGGCAGTCCGGTGCCGTCGGGAAGGATGCTGATGTCCCAGGCGGCGATGTCGGCTTCGGAGATCCGCGCCCCGAGGCCGGGCGATTCGGCCACCGCAGCGCTCCAGGCGAGGGCGAAGGCGAGGGCGGTAAGCGGCTTAAGCGTAGACATGCTTGATCTCCCCTTTGTCGTCCACGGCCCAGCTCGTGAGGCTGTTGTAATGCTGGTTGGGAAACCCGAGAGGATTCGGCGGCTTCTTCGTTTCGCCGCGCTGCGCGACGAACTCGGCACGCAGCGGCTGAACGTTGCCGCCCTCGTCCCACGCGCGGCTCTGCAGGACGACCGGGCGGCCGTCCCAGCGCCACGGCATGCGGAAGCGCGTGAACGCCTTGGGCAGCACCGGTTCCTGCAGCGCGGCCTGACCCCAGCTCTTGCCGCCGTCGGCGGAGACCAGGACTTTCGCGATGCGGCCGTTGCCCGAGTAGGCGACGCCCGAGATCTCGTAGAAGCCCGGGCCTTTGAGCGCGTGGCCGAACGAGGGATGGGTGATGAAGGACTTCACCTCCTGCAGGAAATAGAAGCGGTAGGCCTTGCCGCCCGGCAGGATCTGCGAATAGGTCCGCGACTCGTAGTAGCTCATCGCCGGCTGGTCGATCAGCTTGATCCGGCGCAGGAACTTGACGTTCATGTTGCCCTCGTAGCCGGGCAGCAGCAGCCTCATCGGATAGCCGTTGCCGGGCATGAGCCGCTCGCCGTTCTGGTAGAGCGCGACCATGGCGTCGTCGAGTCCCTTCTTGAGCGGGATGCTGCGGCTCAACGCGAGCGAGTCGGCGCCCTCGGCGATGAACCATTTCGCCTTCGGATCGACGCCGGCTTCGTCGAGCAGCACGGCGAGCGGCACGCCGGTCCACTCGGAGGATGACACCAGGCCGTGCAACGTCTGGGCGGTCGCCTGGATGGGTTCGTTCGAGAACATCGGCGCGCTGTTGCCGCCGCACTCGACGAACGCCATGCGCGACACCATCGGGTAGCGCGACAGCGACTCCGCCGTGAATACGAGCGGCTGCCTGACCATGCCGTGGATCACGAGCTTGTGCTGGGCCGGGTCGATGTCCGGCACGCCGGAATGGTTGATCGTGAAATGCAGGCTCGCGGGCGTGATCGTGCCCTGGAGCATCTGGTGCGGCGTGCGCGCGTGCGAGTTGCGCAGCTCGTTGTTCGGGTTGCTGAGCGTGCGCACCACTTGCTTCTCGAAGCGCGACGGAACCTGCACCGGCGGCATGACCGCTCCCATCTCGCGGCTCCACGGCGCGTCGGCGAGCGGCGCCGCTTGTGCGGTCCTGGCGAGCGCGTACCCCGTCACGGCCGCGGCGAACGCGCTGCTGCCGCGCAGGAACGCGCGGCGGTGGAGCAAGCCGTTTCCGGCCACGACTTCGAATTTGTCCATGGTGACCTCCGGTTATTTCGTTGCGTCTTCGCGCGACTGCTGGGATTGCTGGAGCTGCTCCATGGCCTGGCCGATCTTCTGCTGGGCCTGGTCCTGGGTTTTCTTGGCCTGTTCGAGCTCCTGCTTCTTGAGGGCGGCCGCGGTGGCGGCGCTGCTGGCGGTGTCCAGGCCGCAGGCGGAGAGCGCGGCGGCGATCAAGAAGGGGATGAGCCTTGTCATGGTTTTCTCCTTCCAGAGAACGGAACGTCGACTACGATAGTCCTGCGACCACTGCCTTTGCAAATTCCCGCGTGCCGAGCCTTCCGCCCAGGTCCGCGGTGCGCGTCGCCGGGTCTTTCAGGACGGCGTCCACCGCTGCTTCGAGCCGCTTGGCCGCGGTTCCCAGGGCGATGTTGCGGTGCCGTGCACCCAGCCACTCGAGCAGCATCGCCGCCGAGAGGATGAGCGAGGTGGGGTTGGCGATATTCTTCCCGGCGATGTCGGGGGCGGAGCCGTGCTGAGCCTGGGCGAGGCACCAGGTGTCGCCCGCGTTGATCGAGCCGCCCAGCCCCAGGCCCCCGGAGAGCTCGGAAGCTTCGTCCGAGAGGATGTCGCCGTACATGTTCTCGGCGACGATGACGTCGAAGCGCATCGGGTCGCGCAGGAGCAGCGCCGCCATCGCGTCGACGATGACTTCCTCGAGCTGCACCTTGGGAAAATCCTTCGCAACCTTGCGAATCTCGCGCAGCCAGAGCCCGTCGGAGACGCGAAAGACATTCGCCTTGTGAATGGCGGTAACCTTGCCGCGCCGGCCCACCGCCGCCTCGAAGGCGCGCCGCGCGATGCGCTCGCTGCACTTCGCGGTCACGCGGCGCACCGACACCGCCGTGTCTTCGGTCACCATGAACTCCCCGAGGCCCTGATGCATGTTGCGGTCGGCGTAGAAGCCTTCGGTGTTCTCCCGGTAGATCACGAGGTCCACCGGCTTGCCGGTGAGGCCCACACCGAGGCGTGATTTGGCCGGCCGGATGTTGGCGTAGAGGTCGAGCTTGGTGCGGAACTCGGCCGACGGATTGAGGCCGCCCAGCTCGCGCGCCGGATAGTCGTAGGTGGCGAGCGGCCCCAGGATCACGCCGGCCGCGGCACGCGCGGCGTCGAGCACGCGCGCCGGCAAGGTCGTGCCTTCCTTCTTCAGGGAGGGAAGACCGATCTCCTCGCGCTGCCATTCCAGGCCGAGCTTCCACAGCGCGTCGGCGCGCTCGAGCACCGTGAGCGTCGCTGCCGTGATCTCGGGACCGATGCCGTCCCCGGGCAGGACCAGGATTTTCATTGCGCCGGAATCCTCGCGTCCTTGATCAGCTTCGCGTAGGCCTGCAGGTCGCTCCTGATCAGCGCCGCGAGCTCTTCGGGCGTGCCCGTGACAATCTCGTTCCCGCCCTGGACCGCAATGCGCTCGTGCACGTCGGCGGCGCCCATCGCGCGGACGGTCTCGGCGTTGAGCCGGTCGACAATACCTTTTGGCGTTCCCGCGGGCGCGAGAAAGCCCTGCCACTGCGAAATGTCGAAGCCCTTGATGCCCGCCTCCTGCATCGTCGGCACCTCGGGCAGACTCGAGGCGCGTTTTCCGCTCGACACCGCGAAGGCGCGCAGCTTGCCCCCGCGGATCTGCGGCACCGAGGTGATCACGGTGTCGAACATGAACGTGAGCTGCCCCCCGAGCAGGTCCGCGAGCGCGGGAGCGCTCCCCTTGTAGGGCACGTGCGTGAGCTGCGTTCCGGTCGCGAGCGCGAACAGCTCTCCGGCCAGATGGTTTCCGCCGCCGGCCCCGGTGGAGCCGTAGGAGAGGGCGCCGGGCTTGGCCCGGGCGGCAGCGACGATATCGGCGATGCTCTTGAAGGGCGAGCCGGCGAGCGTCACCAGCACATATTGGTAGACCGCGCATTCCGAGATCGGCGCGAAATCCTTCACCGGGTCGTACGGTACCTGCGTGTAGAGGATCGGGTTGACGGTGATGGGGCCGCTCGCGGTCACGAGCAGGGTGTAGCCGTCGGGCGCCGCCTTCGCGACAAAGTCCGTGCCGATGCCGCCGTTGGCTCCGGCGCGGTTCTCCACCACGAAAGGCTGCTTGAGCGCATCGCCCAGCTTTTGCGCGAGCGTGCGGCCGAGTATGTCGGCGTTGCCTCCCGCGGAATAGGGCACGACGATGCGCACCGGCTTCGCCGGATAGTCCTGGGCGTGCGCCGCGGCGGACAGAGCTGTCGAGGCAAGAGCTGCGAGGAGGAATTTCATGAGCCTAAAGGCTATCATATGCGCCGCGGACAATTCCCGAGGACTTGCGATGAGCGCCGACGTCAAGATGATCAATCCCGATTCGATGGGCAAGCCGCTGGGCCAGTACTCGCAGATCGCGCGCGTGAAGGGGGCCGGCGAGCTGGTGTTCATCGCCGGACAGCTCGCCACCGACAAGGCCGGGAACCTCGTCGGCGCGGACGACTTCGAGACGCAGTGCGCCCAGGTCTACGCGAATATCGAGGCCGCGCTCAAGGCAGTCGGGGGAGGGTGGAAGAACGTGGTGCAGTTCACCACCTATCTCGTGCATTCCCAGGACGTTCCCAAGCTACGCGCGTTCCGGCAGCGCGAATTCGCCAAGTTCTTCCCCGACGGCGTCTACCCGCCGAATACGCTGCTCATCATCGATCGCCTGGTCGGCGAGCAGTATCTCCTCGAAATTCAGGCGGTGGCGGCGCTTTGAGCCCGAAGCTTCTCCTCGCGACGCTCGCGCTGGCCGCGACGCATGCTCTGGCGCAACCCTATCCGCAAAAACCGGTGCGCCTCATCGTTCCCGCGCCCGCGGGAGGACCGACCGACGTCCCGGGCCGCCTTATCGCCGACGGGCTCTCGGGCCTCGTCGGCCAGAGGATCGTGGTCGAGAACCGCGTGGGGGCGGGCGGCCTGGTCGCCGGCGAATACGTCTCGCGCTCGACGCCCGACGGCTATACGCTGCTCTACGCCAACACCAGCGTGCTCGCGGTGAATCCCGCGCTCCAGGGCGCGAACATGCCCTACGATCCGGCCAAGGCCTTCGCGCCGATCGGCTTCGTGTCGAACTCGCCGCAAGTCCTGGTCGGCAATCCGAAGCTGCCGTACAAGACGGTGCAGGAACTGGTCTCCTGGGCGAAGGCGAATCCCGGCAAATTGAACTTCGCCACCGCGGGCGTGGGAACCTTGCCTCATCTCACCTACGAATTGTTCAAGATGGAAACCGGCATCGACGCGCTCAACGTTCCGTATTCCGGCGGAGGCCCGGCCCTGACCGCCGTTATCGCGGGGCAAGCCGATGTGCTGTTCGATCTGTTCAGTCCGCGGGTGAAGTCGGGCGAAGTGCGCGCGATCGCGATCACCGGGCCGGAGCGCAACCCCGACCTCCCCGACGTCCCGACGCTCGCCGAGAGCGGCTATCCGGCGGTGACCTCGACCTCGGGAACCGGGATCGTCGCCCCCGCGGGAATTCCAAAGGACATCGTCGCGATGCTGAACGCCAGGCTGAACGAGCTGATCGAGCGTCCCGAGACACAGTCGAGAATGAAGTCCTTCGGGCTCGTGCCCAAGTCCGGCGCGCCCGAGGAATTCGGCGCCTGGGCCGCGCAGGAGCGCCAACGCTGGACGCGCGTCGTGAAACTCTCCGGCGCGAAAGCGGAGTAGCCATGGCGCGACTCGCCGCGGCCTTCGGTTCTTCCCACAGCGTGATGCTCGCCGCGGAGCTTCCGGACTGGCTGAGCGGATTCAGGCAGAGCGATCTGCGCATGAAGTACTACGACCGCGACGGCAAGCCGCGCTCGTACGACGACGTGCTCGCCGCAGCGCCCGCGAACATCGCCGGGCTGCTCGCGGACGATGCCGTCACCGCGCGCTACAACGAAGTGCAGGCGGCGATGAAACGCATGCGCGCGGAGATCGCACAGGCGAATCTCGACGCGCTGGTGATCGTCGGCGACGACCAGCACGAGCTCTTCAAGGATCAGCACATGCCCTCGATCGGGATCTACTACGGCGAGAGCATCCGCAACGTCGCACGCGCGAATGCGAAGCGCTTCAGCTGGCCCGAGGAATGGTACAACCGCGCGCAGATGCGCCGCTACGAGGACGATGCCGACGCGGACTATCCCTGCCACAAGGCGCTGGCGCTCCGGCTCATCGAGGGGCTGGTCGAGCGCGAGTTCGACATCGCCGCGGTGGCGGGTCTCGCCGACGGGCAGAACGAAGGCCACGCGTATTCCTTCATCCACCGCTGGTATCTCAAGGGCGAGGGCGCGCGCATGCTGCCGGTGGTCCCGATCTTCCTCAACACCTACAATCCACCCAATCCGCCGCTGCCGAAGCGCTGCGTGCGGCTCGGCCGCGCGCTGAAAGAGCTGATCGAGAGCTACCCGGAAGACCTGCGCGTCGGCGTGCTCGCCTCCGGGGGCCTCTCCCATTTCGTCGTCGAGGAAGAGCTAGACCACGCCGTGATCGAAGCGCTCAGGAAGAAGGACCTCGACTATCTCGCCGGCCTCGACCCCCGCCGCCTCAAGGCGGGGAGCTCGGAGATCCGCAACTGGATCGTGGTGGCGAGCGCGGCGACGCATCTCGATCTCAAGTGGCTGTCGTACACGCCTTCCTACCGGACCGCCGCGGGAACCGGGATCGGCCTGGGCTTCGCGAGTTGGAGCTGAGTGTGGGGCCTTTCCGTGCAGACCAGGTCGGCAGCCTGCTGCGCGCACCCGAGCTGCGCGCGGCCCACGAGAAATCGCTGCAGGGCCAGTACGGCGCGGCGGCGCTGCGCGAGCTGCAGGACCGCTGCATCCGCGACGTGATCCGCTTCCAGGAGTCCGTCGGCCTGCAGGCGATCACCGACGGTGAATACCGGCGCACTTCGTTCCACGCCGATTTCATCGAGAAGCTCGACGGCGCAAAGGCCGCTGGAAGGCTGGACGTGAAAGACACGGTGAGCGGGTTCGATGCGAAGAAGGAGGAGAGCGGCAGGCCTTTCGCACCGCGTGCATTCGCGATCACCGGCAAGCTGCGCCACACGCGGCCCATCGAGGTGGACAACTTCAGGTTCGTCAAGGCGAACACGAGCCGCACCGCCAAGCAGACCATCCCTTCGCCTACGATGCTGTTGCGCGGGGGCAGGGCGGCGGTTAACGAGGGAGCCTACCCGGACCTCGGGGAATTTTATGCGGATATCGTGAAAGTCTACCGGGAGGAGCTGCGCCAGCTCGGCGAGGCCGGGTGCCGCTATGTCCAGCTGGACGACACGAATTTCGCCTTTCTCTGCGACCCCAGGCTCGCCGAGATCTACGCCCGTGACGGCTACGACCTCGAACGTTTGCCGGGACAATTCGCGGACCTGATCAATGCCGCAATCGCCGGTCGTCCCGCGGGAATGACGGTCGGCATTCATATTTGCCGGGGCAACTCGGTGGGGCAGTGGGCGGCGCGCGGCGGCTACGAGCCCATCGCCGAGGTGCTGCTCGGGCAGGTCGCCGTGGACGCCTACTTCCTCGAGTACGACGACGAGCGCTCGGGCGGGTTCGAGCCCCTGCGCTTCCTGCCCCGGAGCTCGTCGAAGCGCATCGTGCTCGGACTGGTCAGCACCAAGTCGGAGCTGATCGAGCCCAAGGACGTCCTCAAGCGGCGCATCGAGGCCGCGGCGAAGGCGGTGCCCCTGGAAAACCTCTGCCTCAGCCCGCAGTGCGGCTTCGCCAGCACTTTTCGCGGAAACCCGATTTCCGCGGACGTGCAGCGACGCAAGCTCGAGCGCGTGGTCGAAGTGGCAACCGAGGTTTGGGGCCGGCTGTAGACTCTGGTTGAAAGTGCTTTCCGAGGCAACGCCTTATCGGAATTGCTTCAGGAAGCACCTTCAGTTGCGTCTCTGGGCGCAGCTCGTTTCTGAGCCTTGCAGCGCCTTGTCCACGCTTTCCGGCCGGTGTAGATTGTCGCTCCCCGTCAGCAAAAACCACCTGAAAAATCTCTAAATGGCGGCAGAACGGTCCGGCGCGGCGACTCCGCGGCGTCAGTCTTCCGGTGCTGAAGAAAGCGCACGCCTCTCGGCGCTCCGCGGCTACTGCGTCCTCGACACCGGGCGGGAAGCGCGCTTCGACGACCTGACCTGTCTCGCCGCGACCATCTGCGAAACGCCGGTCTCCCTGGTGAGCCTGGTCGACACCAACCGGCTGTTCTTCAAGTCCGCGCACGGCATGGACATCCGCGAGGTCCCGTACCCCGATTTTTTCTGCGGCCATGCCATCCGGCAGCGCGATGTCTTCGTGGTCCCCGACGCTGCGCAAGATCCGCGTTTTGCCAATCATCCGCTGGTCGTGGATGGGCCGCGCGTGCGCTTCTACGCCGGCGCTCCGATGGTGACGCCGCAGGACTATGTCCTGGGCACGCTGTGCGTGGCCGATTTCGT
>Ga0073909_10000615_pt1 | contig 11403 bp, 12 predicted proteins | sample Coa_R1_6_FD_66439 | JGI IMG/M metagenome (GOLD analysis project Ga0073909, IMG submission 66439) | Surface soil microbial communities from Centralia Pennsylvania, which are recovering from an underground coalmine fire. - Coalmine... | ecosystem: Environmental > Terrestrial > Soil > Unclassified... | reverse complement strand
CGTCGAGCGCCTGAACGCCGAAGCCGTGCGCGCGGTGCACGCGCCCGACGTGCGCGAGCGCCTTCAGGGTCTCGGCGGCGAGCCGATGAGCGGCTCGCCCGGGGACGCCGCGGCGTTCCTCAAGGGCGAATACGAGCAGTGGGGCAAGGTGATCCGCGACGCGGGGATCAAGGCGGAATAGGCGGCGCGGCTGAGAGCCGTGCCGAAGCGCGCCGGGCCGCAGCAGAATGGGCATCCCGAGCGCGAGCGAGGGACCTCTGCAAGCACAATGTGCCCACGGAGGTCCTTCGCTTCGCTCAGGATGACACCCCCTGCTGCTGCGGGGGCCGGCCGCCGCGGTTCGAAACCTGCTAGACCTTGCGGTCGGCAGCGCCCTGAGCGATGGGCGCCTTGAAGTGGAGGTACAAGCCCCGGCCGAACTGCCAGGCGCAGATGAGGAGGACGATCGTCAGAAGGAGATAACCGACGGTCTTCATGACGCTTTTCTTGGGGCGCGGCCGCATCGCGGCGCGCGAAGGGGGAGGCAGCCCGGGCAGCGCGCATTCCACCCCGAAGGGGATGCGGTCGGATTCTCTGCGGTAGGCGTTCATGTCCATATACAACCAATAAGCAAGAAGCACGCCCCACGGTTGACATGACTGAATAATTTGGGTTTACCTGCTCTTGCGGCACCGCAGCACCGGCGCTTGGGCTATCCGTGTCTCGACAGCCGCGTCGACGCCCGGTCAGCCCCGCGGCGGACCTTCTAGCTCTTGCAGCCGCGTTCGGCCTCCGTGGCCTGCGGCCCGGGGGCGCGGGGCTGGACCTCGTCCGCGGTCGCGGCAAAGCGGTCGATCGCGACCAGACCCGCGTACTTGGCCGCGAGCGTGTGGGCGAGCACCAGCTCGGCCGTCGCCGAGGGCGCGGATTGCGCGGGCGCGGGCTTGCACGGCTCGCCGGCTCCGTGCGCTTCGCCCGTCATCAGCATGACGCAGGCGGCAAGCACCAGCGCCGTGGAAATGCCGATGCAAAAGGTGACAAACAGCGTCGCGAGAAAATCGACGACGATGAGACGCGTCCGGGACCTGCCGCTGGTGGCTTCCATGCGATTCCTTTCCGACTGTGCCGGTCCTCTTTTTCGACCGTGCCGTCATTGAAGCGCCCCAAGGGAGCGCCCGGATGCCCGCAAAAGGGAAGCCTGACGAAGAATTGTGGCAATACGATGGCAGCGGCCTCTGGCGCGTTAGGACCACGGGGGAAATGAGCTATATTCCAACGCGGTAATCGGTCACTCCCGCATGCCCCGCCGCATCGCCATCGTAGAGGACGACGCCGCCATCCGCGCCAATACCGCGGACGCGCTGAAGAAATACGGGTACGACGTGAGCGCCTACGCGGCGCGCGGCGAGGCCTTGGGCGCGTTCCGCGCGCGCCTGCCCGACCTCGCGCTGATCGACATCGGCCTGGGCGACGAGCCCGAGGGCGGTTTCGCGCTGTGCCGCGAGTTGCGCGCCATGTCGCCCGCGCTGCCGATCCTCTTTCTCACCGCGCGCGACTCGGATTTCGACGCGGTCTCGGGGCTGCGCCTCGGGGCCGACGACTATCTCACCAAGGACGTGAGCCTGCCGCACCTGCTCGCGCGCATCTCCGCGCTGTTCCGCAGGATCGACGCGCTGCGCGAGCCCAGGGCGGCCGAGGAAGTGCTCGAGCGCGGCGCCCTCAAGCTCGACGCCAAGCGCTTCACCGCGGCGTGGCGGGAGAAGCCGGTCGGGCTCACGCTCACCGAGTTCTGGATGGTGCACACGCTCGCGAAATTTCCCGGCCACGTGAAAGACCGCGAGGCGCTGATGCGCGAGGCGAACCTCGTCGTCGACGAGGGGACGGTGACCTCGCACGTGAAGCGCATCCGCAGGAAGTTCGCCGCGGCCGACCCGGCGTTCGACCAGATCGACACGGTCTACGGCATGGGCTACCGCTGGAAGGCCTGAGGTCCAGCCCGGATCTCTCCGCGACGGAGAGGCAATCCCTCGTGCCGAAACTTCCCGTCTTCAGCCTGCGCGTCAAGCTCGCGCTCGTCGCGGTGCTGCTGCTCGCGCTGCCCTGGGCGGGCTACCAGTACGTGCGCGAGATGGAGCGCTTCCTGCTCGAGGGCGAGCAGCAGGCGCTGCTCGCCACCGCGCGCGCCGTCGCGACCGCGTTGCACGACCGCCCGGGCCTGATGCGCGCGCGGCCGCCGCGCGACGACGAGCTGAGGCGCGAAGCCGAGGAGGAGCTTCAGCGTCTCGCGCGGGAGCGCGGCGAGCCCGCCCCGGATCCCGGAAGCCGCGACGCCGACGTCATCGACCGCGAGGGGACCGCGACGATGCACGAGATCGAGGAGATCGCCGAGATACTGCGCGGCGTCGAGCGCACCACCTCGCGGATCTGGGTGGTGACGCGCGACCTGCGCGTTCTCGCGCTCGCGGGCAGCCTGAAGCGCGAGGGCGTGCCGGAACAAACGCCAATGCAGCGCGCGCTCGGCTGGATCATTCCGCGCCCGAGCGAGGACTTCGACGACGCCATCGCCGACGACGTGCTCGCCACCGGCCGCGAGATCTCGGGGGCGCTCGCCGGCCGGCCGGGCGTGCGCCTGCGCAACACGCCCGACGGCAAGGCCGTGGTCATCTCGGCGGCCCACCCGATCTGGAACGGCGACGAGGTGGCGGGCGCGGTGGTCGCCGAGGAAAGCACCAACCCCATCCTCTCGGTGCGCAGCCTCGCGCTCGAGCGGCTGCTGGTGCTGACGCTCGCGGTGTTCGCGTTCGCCGCCGCGGTGCTGATCTGGTTCGCGACGCGCATCTCGACGCGCATCCGGCGCCTGCGCGACGAGGCCGAGACCGCGATCGATGCGCGCGGGCGCATCGCGCATCTCGTTACCGCGCAGAACGCCAGCGACGAGATCGGCGACCTCTCGCGCAGCTTCTCGGCGATGCTCGGCAAGCTCTCGCAGCACCACGCCTACCTCGAGAGCATGGCGAGCCGGCTGTCGCACGAGCTGCGCACGCCGATCGCCGTGGTGCGCTCGTCGCTGGAGAACCTCAAGCTCGCGCCCGCGGACGGCCGCGTCTACATCGCTCGCGCCGAGGAGGGCCTCTCGCGCCTGGGCACCATCCTCACGCGCATGAGCGAGGCGACGCGCCTGGAGCAGGGGCTCGCGACGGTGGAGCGCGAGCGCTTCGACCTCGCCGCGGTCGTCTCGGGCTGCGTCGAGGGCTATCGCCTCGCGTACCCGGGGCAGGCGTTCGAGCTTGCGCTGCCCGGCGCTCAGGCGATCGTCGTGGGTTCGCCCGACCTCGCCGCACAGCTCCTCGACAAGCTCGCCGCCAACGCCGTCGATTTCTCGCGCGCCGGCGAGCCGGTCCGCGTGTCGCTCGCGCTCGCCGCCGGCGTCGCCGAGCTTCGCGTGGCCAACGAGGGCCCGCCGCTGCCGGAGGCGATGCGCGGAAAGCTGTTCGACTCCATGGTCTCCGTGCGCACCGAGCGCGGCCGGGACGGAAAACCGGGCGAGCCGCACCTGGGGTTGGGCCTGTACGTGGCGCGGCTCATCGCCGAGTTCCACGGCGGAGACATCGGCGCGGAAAATCTCGCATCCGGGAGCGGAGTCGCGGTCACCGCGACCTTCCGGCTCGCGTAGAATCCGAGGACGTGGAGGGGGGAATCCACCGACGTGGACAATGAGCACTACGATCTGCTGATCATCGGCGGCGGCATCAACGGCGCGGGCATCGCGCGCGACGCCGCCGGCCGCGGCCTGAAGGTGCTCCTGGTCGAGCAGGGCGACCTCGCCTCGGCGACCTCGTCGGCCTCGACCAAGCTGATCCACGGGGGCCTGCGGTACCTGGAGTACTTCGAGTTCCGCCTGGTCGCCGAAGCGCTCGCCGAGCGCGAGACGCTGCTCCGGATCGCGCCCCACATCGTGTGGCCGCTCGAGTTCGTGCTGCCGCACGAGTCGCACCTGCGGCCCGCGTGGCTGATCCGCGCCGGGCTGTTTCTCTACGATCACCTGGGGCACGGCATACCCGGGTTCGGACCGAAGAGCTCGCTGCCGGGCTCGAAGGGCATCCGCCTGGACCCCGACGGCTATGGCGCGGGCCTGAAGCCCGAGTTCGAGCGCGGCTTCGTCTACTACGACTGCTGGGTCGACGACGCGCGACTGGTGGTGCTCAACGCGCGCTCGGCGGCGGCGCTGGGAGCGACCATCCTGACGCGCACGCGCCTGGTGTCGGGGAAGCGCGAGAACGGGCGCTGGGTCGCGAAGCTCGCGCTCGATTCCGGCGAGAGCCGCACGGTCCACGCGGCCGCGGTGGTGAACGCCGCCGGGCCCTGGGTGAGGCAGGTGCTCGACGACGTGCTCAAGACGAAGCTCCCGGCGAGCGTGCGCCTGGTGAAGGGCAGCCACATCGTGGTGCCGCGCATCCACGCGGAGCGCCACGCCTTCATCCTGCAGAACCCCGACCGGCGCGTCATTTTCATGATCCCCTACGAACGGCAGTTCACCCTCGTCGGCACCACCGACGTGCCGGTCACGCGCGACGACTTCCGCTCGAAGATCACGCGCAAGGAGATCGAGTACCTCTGCGAGGCGGCGAGCCGCTATTCGCGCACGCCGATCACGCCCGGGACGGTGGTGTGGAGCTACTCGGGCGTGCGCCCGCTCTACGACGACGGGAGCGAGGACCCCTCGGCGGTGACGCGCGACTATCACCTGATGCTGGACAAGGGCGCGTGGCCCGACGACCCGCCCCTGCTCTCGGTATTCGGCGGAAAGATCACGACCTACCGGAAGCTCGCCGAGCAGGCGATGGAGCAGCTCGCGTGGAAGTTTCCCGGCAAGCCGTGGACGCACACCGAGGCGCTGCCCGGCGGCGACCTCGGCGGGCTCACCTTCCGCGGCTTGCTGCTCGATTTCCGGAGACGCCATCCGCGCCTGCCCAAGATGTGGCTTGCGCGGCTGCTGCGCCGGCACGGCGCGACCGCCGACGAGATCATCGGCGACTCGCAGGTCGAGCGCGATCTCGGCCGCTACTTCGGCGGGGGCCTGTACGAGCGCGAGATCGACTACCTGGTGCGCAACGAATGGGCGCGTGAGGCCGATGACGTGCTGTGGCGGCGCACCAAGTGCGGGCTGCATATGACCGCCGACGAGAAGAACGCCGTGCGCGAGTTCTTCGCAAAGCACTAGCGCCGCGTGGAATGGTGGCTGGGTTACGTCGCCATCGGCGCGGCGGTCGGATTCTTCGCCGGGATGCTGGGCATCGGCGGCGGCGCGATCATGGTGCCGCTGCTGGTGATCCTGTTCGAGGCCCAGGGCCTGCCCAAGTCGCACATCCTGCACCTCGCCGTCGGCACCGGCATGGCGACCATCCTGTTCACCTCCGTGGCAAGCGTGCGCGCGCACGCGGCGCGCGGCGCGATCCGCTGGGACATCGCGCGGAACATCACCCCGGGGATACTCGTGGGCGGCCTGGTCGGCTCCTGGATCGCGAGCTTCATCCCGCCGCTCATCTTCGCCGCGATCTTCACCGCCGTGATCTACATCGCCGCGACCAATCTCCTCATCGATCGCAAGCCCACGCCCACGCGCGAGGCTCCGGGGTTCGCCGGCATGTCGGTGTTCGGCTTCGTGGTGAGCGCGGCCTCGGCGTTCGCGGCGATCGGCGGCGCGTTCCTCACCGTGCCTTTCATGCTCTGGTGCAACGTGCCCATGTTGGCCGCGATCGGCACGGCGGCGGTGATCGGTTTTCCGATCGCGCTCTCGGGGACCGTGGGCTTCATCGCGACCGGGCTCCGCGAGACCGGCCTGCCGGCGTACAGCGTCGGGTTCGTCTACCTGCCCGCGCTCGCGGGGATCGTGGTGACCAGCATGCTGACGGCGCCGCTGGGTGCGGCCGCGGCGCACCGGCTGCCGACGGTGTGGCTGAGGCGCATCTTCGCCGTCCTGTTCTACGCGATGGCGACGCGGATGCTCTTCACGTTCCTTTGATTCAGGGGCGCTGGAACACCACGAAGTAGTTGTCGCGCAACAGCTTCTTGTCTTCCAGCAGCTTGAAGCCCGCCGCGCCGATCTCGCGGATCGCGGTCGCCTTGTCCAGGCGCACGTGGTCGATGCGGGCTTGCGGCGTGACACCCGGGATGCGCTCGTAGTCGATCACCACCATGCGGCCGCCGGGCTTGAGCGCCTTGCGGATCGAGGCGAGCGTCTCCGCGGGCTGCTCGAAGTGGTGGTAGACGTCGCTCAGGTAGACGAGGTCGACCGACTCGTCGGGCAGCCCGACCTCGGTGCCGTTTCCGACGATGGCGGTCACGTTGCGCATCCGACGCTTCTTCGCCGTTTCCTGGATGTACTCGACGAACGCGGGCGAGATGTCGACGGCGACGACGCTGCCGCCCGGCTTCACCGCGTCGGCGAACAGCAGAGTGAACAAGCCCGTTCCCGCGCCGATGTCCGCGACCGTCATGCCGGGTTTTGCGCCCGTCGCCGCGACGATCGCATCGCGCTTGGTGTAGACCTCCCGGCGCTCGTTCGAGAAAGACCTGTTCCAGCGCGCGACGTCGGTGTCGACCACGTAGGGCCGGTTGATCTCGGGCTTTGCGCCCTGCTGCGCCGCGATCGGGGCGGCAGGGAGAACGAGAACAAGGGCGAGGGCGAGCGCGCGCATCGGGGTCCTATGCGATGTACCAGAAGTAGTATGTACCAAAGCCTAGCAGTCCGGTGAGCCAGTAGCCAGCGAGCGTCGCGCGCATCAGGCGTTTCCACCCGGCGACGTGCAGGCCGGCGGGAAGCACGTTGTTCATCTGCAGCACGATCCACAGGCCCGCGGCGGCGGTGAGGGTCCCGATGAGCGCGTGCAGCCAGGTGACGCCGACTCGCCAGTCGGCGAGGTCGGCGGTCTTCGCGATCTTCACGTCCTGCATCGAGCCCGCCATGATCATGGCGATCAGCCCGAGGTTCAGCGCGACCCAGGTCGTCTGGTTGACCTGGTGCGCGTCGATGTCGCCGCGTCGCGCGAGCAGGAATCCGTAGGTGATTCCGGCGACGAGGAAGATCTCGAGGATCAGGTTGGCGTCGGCGATCAGCGGTCCTGCGCCGAAGAAGCCGCGCGAGCTTTCGAGGCCCGACATCCAGATGCCCGCGACCCAGGCGAGCGCGCCGCCGACCATGACGGCGGCGGTGGTGATCGCGGGGCGCCGGTTCGCCGGCATCCTAGATCACGCCCTCGGTCCGCAGCCGGGCGATCTCGCCTTCGCTCAAGGCGAGCACCTCGCGCAGGACCTCGTCGGTGTGCTGTCCCAGCACCGGCGGTGCCAGCTTGTGCTCGAGCGGCGTGCCCGAGAATCGCATCGGACTCGCCACCAGCGGCAGCTTCCCCGCGACCGGATGCTCGAGCTCGATCTTCACGCCGCGCGCCTTGACCTGCGGCTCCTCGAACACCTGCGCGACGTCGTTGATGGGGCCGTTGGCGACGCCCGCCGCCTCGAGAGCATCGACCCATTCGTGCGTGGACTTCTTGGAGAAGATCGCCTGCAGCAGGCGCGTCAGCTCGGCGCGGTTCTCGACGCGCTTGCCGTTGGAGGCGAAGCGCGGATCGTCGGCGAGCTCGATGCAGCCGGCGACCTCGCAGAACTTGCGGTAGAGGTTGTCGTTGCCGCAGGCGAGGATCACGCTGCCGTCCTTCGTCTTGAACGGCTGGTAAGGGACGATGTTCGGGTGCAGGTTGCCGATTCTTTTCGGCGGCTTGCCGGTGGAGAAGTAGTTGGTGTTCTGGTAGGCGAGGAGCGCGATCTGCGAATCGAGCAGCGCGAGGTCGAGGTGCTGGCCGGCTCCGCTCTCCGCGCGGTGCGCGAGCGCGGCGCAGATCGCGATCGAGGCGTACATGCCGGTGATGATGTCGGCGACGGGAACGCCGGCGCGCTGCGGTCCGCCGCCGGGCGCGTCGTCGGGTTCCCCGGTCACGCTCATCATGCCGCCCATGCCCTGGATCATGAAGTCGTAGCCGGGACGCTCGCGGTACGGCCCGGTCTGGCCGAAACCCGTGACCGAGCAGTAGATCAGCTTCGGATTGATCTTCTTCAGGTCCGCGTAAGCCAGGCCGTAGCGCGCGAGGTCGCCGAATTTGTAGTTCTCGATGAGCACGTCGGAGATCTTCGCGAGCTCGCGCACCAGCTTCTGTCCCTCGGGCTTGGAGATGTTGAGCGTGATCGACTTCTTGCCGCGGTTCGCCGAGGTGTAATAGGCCGAGTCCCTGGTGTCGCGGCCGTTTTTGTCCTTCACCCAGGGCGGGCCGAAGGCGCGCGAGTCGTCGCCCGCGCCCGGGCGCTCGACCTTGATCACCTCCGCGCCGAGATCGGCGAGGTTCTGTCCCGCCCAGGGACCGGCGAGCACGCGCGAAAGGTCGAGGACGCGAACGTGCGACAAGGGACCGGGCATGGACTTTCCACCTCCTCGAGAAAATGTCGCCGCGCGACGACGGGTTATTCTAGCCGACGCGACGCTACAATAGCGGCGATGCGATCGATACGATGGAAGACGATCTGTGCGACGGCGCTGTGCGCGCCGCTTATCGCTTTCGCCCAGCAGCAACCCTCGGACTATAAGCGCGAGAAGCGCTGGGCCGACCAGGTCGTCCCGACGCTGATCTCGGGCGAAGCGGTGTGGCTCGAAGCGCCGCGCACCGAGAAATTCCTGGGCATCTACACCGAAGCGCCCTCCGCGAAAGGCGCGATCATCCTCGCCCACGGCCTGGGCGTGCATCCCGACTACGGCGTGATCGGCGAGCTGCGCACGCGGCTCGCCGATATCGGCTACACCACGCTCTCGGTGCAGATGCCGGTGCTCGCGGCGGAGGCGCCGCCCGCGCGCTACCCGGTGCTCTTCTGGGAAGCCGACGCGCGCTTCGCGGGCGCGATGACCTACCTGCGCCGCAAGCACTACGACAAGATCTGGGTGCTCTCGCACAGCATGGGCTCGCGCATGGCGAACCACTACATCAGCGCGCATCCGCAGGTTCCGCTCGCGGGCTGGATCTCGCTCTCGATCTCGAGCGGAGACATCGGGCCGTTCAAGCGGATCAAATTCCCGGTGTACGACGTCTACGCCGAGAACGATTTTGACGCCGTGATCAAGGGGGCGCCGAAGCGCGCGGCCACCCTGAAAAACCTCAAGGGCTCGAGCCAGACCATGGTGTTCGGGACCGATCACTATTTCGCCCGGAGGGAAAAGGAGCTCGTTTCCCTAATCCGGCTGCTGCTCGAAGGCGAGAAGAAGTGACAGCCCCGCGCGCGGGGCTGTCATCCCGAGGCTGAAAGCCGAGGGATCTCGCTACGCGTGGTGCCAGAGGAGATCCCTCGCTATCGCTCGGGATGACGGCATGCTGCATTGCATCCCCCGCCGGTTTCCGGAACTGACCTAGGTCAATTGCGGCTCCCCGGGGAGAGCGTCTACACTGCTCGTTCTGCCAGAGGTTCACGGGGGGGTGTATGCCTTTGATAGCGATGACGCGTGAAATGGGCTCGCTCGGAATGGACGTCGCCCGCATCCTCGAATCCGAGCTGAAAGTGCCGCTGGTCTACCACGAAATGGTCAATCACCTCGCCGACAAGATGCGCCTGAGAAAGAGCCACGTGATCCGGCTCCTGGGCGGAAAGGCGAATCTGTTCGAGCGGCTCACCGCCGACAAGACGAGCCTGTCCATCTACACGGCCGACGAGATGCTCCAGGTCGCGAGCAAAGGCGCCGTGATGCGCGGCTGGGGCGCCGCGCACCTGCTGCGGCCGGTGAAGCACGCGATCTGCGTGCGCATCTGCGCGCCGTTCGACCTGCGCGTGAAGCGCATGATGTCCAGGCTCGAGAGCGACGACCGCGAAGCCGTCGCCGGCGAGATCCGCAACAGCGACGAGGCGCAGGGCGCGATCGCCAAGCGCCACTTCGGCATCGACTGGCAGGACCCGGAGGGCTACGACCTGTCGCTCAACACCGAGCGCATGAGCGTCGAGGAGTGCGCCGAGGAGATCATCCAGATCGCGAAGCAGCCCGCGTTCCGCGAAACCGACGAGTCGCACCGGACGCTCTCCGACCTGGCGCTGCAGGCGAACGTGAGGGCGGCGCTGCGCGCCGATCCGGTGACCCGGACCCTGACCTTCGCGGTCGATTCCGACGACAGCAAGGTGCGCATGCGCGGCATCGTCGCGACCCGCGACGAATCGAACAACGCGGCGCGCGTCGTGATGGCCGTGCCCGGAGTCATGGCGGTCAAGAACGAGCTCCGGGTCACCGCCGAAATCCGCACGCCCATGGGCGACTGAGGCCCGGGCGGCAGGGCATTGAACGGTACCCGGAATACCGGGACCGCAGGGAATCTACAATTTCTGGAGGAGGCATCATGAGTTTCAAACGCAGTGCAATCGCAGTCGCTTTCGCGCTGGCCGCGGGCCAGGCGCTCGCCGCACCGACGGTGCTCCGCGCGTCCCACCAGTTCCCCGGCGGACGGGGCGACGTGCGCGACGAGATGGTGCAGATCATCGCGCGCGACGCCAAGGCGGCGGGCGTGGACCTGGACATTCAGGTGTACCCGGGAGCGTCGCTGTTCAAGCCGAACGAGCAGTGGAACGCTCTGGTGAACGGGCAGCTCGACATCTCCTCGTTCCCGCTCGACTACGCGAGCGGCAAGGTGCGCGCTTTCGGCGCGACGCTGATGCCGGGGCTGGTGCGCAGCCACGAGCGCGCCGCGCGCATGAACGATTCCCAGTTCATGAAGGAGATCAAGGCCAAGATCGACCAGGCGGGCGTGGTCGTGCTCGCCGACGCCTGGCTCGCCGGCGCCATCGCCTCGAAGAAAGCCTGCATCCGCACGCCCGCCGACATCAAGGGGCTGAAAGTGCGCTCGGCCGGGCCCACCTTCGCCGCGATGTGGCAGGCGGCCGGCGCGTCGATCGTGTCGGTGCCCTCGAACGAGGTCTACAACGCGCTGCAGACGGGCGTCGCCGACGCGACCGACACCAGCTCGGGCAGCTTCGTGTCGTTCCGCATCTACGAGCAGGTGAAATGCCTGACCGCGCCCGGCGAGAACGCGCTGTGGTTCATGTACGAGCCGGTGCTGATGTCGAAGAAGACCTTCGCGCGCCTCACCAAGCCGCAGCAGGACGCGCTCCTCAAGGCGGGCAAGAAGTCGCAGGAGTATTTCGCGAAAGAGGCCAAGGGCCTGGACGACGAAATGGTCAAGGCGTTCCGCGAGCACAAGGTGGAGGTGGTGACGCTGACCTCCGCGGAGTACGAGCAGTGGCTCAAGGTCGCCCGGCAGAGCTCGTACGACGAGTTCGCCAAGGAAGTACCCGACGGCAAGAAGCTGATCGACGAGGCGCTGAGCGTCAAGTAGAGTCGGCGCACGA
>Ga0073909_10000613_pt1 | contig 11407 bp, 8 predicted proteins | sample Coa_R1_6_FD_66439 | JGI IMG/M metagenome (GOLD analysis project Ga0073909, IMG submission 66439) | Surface soil microbial communities from Centralia Pennsylvania, which are recovering from an underground coalmine fire. - Coalmine... | ecosystem: Environmental > Terrestrial > Soil > Unclassified ... | reverse complement strand
ATGCTGCCGTGATCCGGCGCGCCGAGATCGATCCCGGTGCGCCGGCAGGCCCAGATGCCGATGACGAAACCGACGCCGATCACGGTCAGCCAGGTCAGCGGCGTGAACACCCCAGGCCAGCGCCAGGTCAGCACCGCATACGTCAGCCAGGAGAATAGCGTGCCGGAAGTGCCCGGCATGATCGGCGACAGCCCGCTGCCGCAACCTTGCGCCAGGAAATGCGCCGGATGCGCCAGCATGAAACGCGCAGTCGGTCGCGCCGATGTATCGATTTGTGTGTCGGTCATGCAGTGAAATGGTCGAAAGAAGTGAGGGCGAGGTCGAGCGGTGCGCCGCCGGCATCGACCAGGCGCAGGCCAGGCATGGATTCGATGACACCAACGCGGGTGACGTCGGTCCCGGTTTTTTTCGCTGCAGCAAGCACCTGCTCGCGGCGGTTTTCCGGCGCGGTAAAGCAGAGTTCATAATCATCGCCGCCCGAGAGTGTGTAGCGGCGGCGCAGGTCGAGCGATTGTCGTTGCAGGATCGCACCGGCTGGCAAGGTGTCGACATCGAGACAGGCGCCGGTGCGCGAGCGTTGCAGTATATGGCCGAGATCGCCGGCCAGACCATCCGAGATATCGATGGCGGCATGCGCAATGCCGCGCAAGGCGATACCGAGCGCGATGCGCGGCATCGGCTGATGCATACGCCGGGCGGCTGTGTGGTGCGCTTCGGCGGCCAGCGTCAGTTCGCGGCGATAGGCGGCCAGCGCCAGGCGCGCATCACCGAGCGCGCCGGAAATCCAGATGTCGTCGCCGGGCCGGGCGGCGTCGCGGCGCAAGGCCTGGGTGAACGGCACTTCACCGAACACCGTGATGCTGATGGCCAGCGGCCCTTTGGTGGTGTCGCCGCCAATCAGTTCGCAATGGTGTTCATCGGCCAGCCTCAGGAGGCCGCGTGAGAACGGGGCGAGCCAGTCTTCACGCGCCTCGGGCAAGGCCAGCGCCAGGGTGAAGGCGATCGGCTGCGCGCCCATGGCAGCGAGATCCGACAGATTGACTGCCAGGCATTGCTGTCCCAGCGCATAGGGATCGGCATACGGAAAAAAATGGCAGCCTTCGACCAGCATGTCGGTTGACACGGCCAATTGCATGCCTGGGGCAGGCGCGAGCAGCGCACAATCGTCGCCGGCGCCGAGCGCGGCGCGGCTGTTTGGCGCAGGCGGATGGGTGAAATAGCGGGAAATGAGTTCAAATTCGGAGAGCATGGACGTGATTGTAGCGAATATCCGATCCGATTCTGCTGACAGAGCCGCATCAGTATTGGCTTGCGCAATGCTGCATTGCGGCATGGAAGAGTTGCTCCGTGCTATCAGCGTGTACTGGCCTCTGCTAGAATCACAAGCCTTCGACAGGCCTAAAAAAGAGAGCGTAGAGTATGGATTCGACGAACAGCAAGAAAGAAGAAATACGTCAGCAACTGCGTCAGGCAGCGCTGGAATACCATGAATTTCCAGCGCCGGGCAAGATCAGCGTCACGCCCACCAAGCTATTGACCAATCAGCGTGACCTGTCTCTGGCCTACTCTCCGGGCGTTGCCGCGGCCTGCGAAGAAATCATCGCCGATCCTGCCAACGCGTTCAGATACACCGCGCGCGGCAATCTGGTCGCGGTCATCAGTAACGGCACCGCCGTGCTTGGTCTGGGCAATATCGGTCCGCTGGCATCCAAGCCGGTGATGGAAGGCAAAGGCGTGCTGTTCAAGAAATTCGCCGGCATCGATGTCTTCGACATCGAAATCAACGAAACCGACCCGGATCGACTGTGCGACATCATTGCCGCGCTGGAACCGACTTTCGGCGGCATCAATCTGGAAGATATCAAGGCGCCCGAGTGCTTCTACATCGAGCGCAAACTGCGTGACCGCATGAAGATTCCGGTTTTCCATGATGATCAGCACGGCACCGCCATCATCGTCGGTTCCGCGATCCTGAACGGTCTGAAGGTCGTCGGCAAGGATATCAGGGAAGTCAAACTGGTGGTGTCCGGCGCGGGCGCGGCAGCGCTGGCCTGCCTGGACCTGATCATCGACCTCGGCTTCCCGATCCAGAATATTTACGTCACCGACCTGGCCGGTGTGGTCTACAAAGGCCGTACCGAACTGATGGATCCGGACAAGGAACGTTTTGCGCGCGAAACTGATGCGCGCACCCTGGCTGATGTGATCCCCGACGCCGACATTTTCCTCGGTGTGTCCGCCGGCGGTGTGCTGAAGCAGGATATGGTCAAGAAAATGGCGCCGCGTCCACTGGTGCTGGCATTGGCTAACCCGACGCCAGAAATCCTGCCGGAAGACGTCAAGGCAGTGCGTGACGACGCCGTGATCGCCACCGGCCGTTCCGACTATCCGAACCAGGTCAACAACGTTCTCTGCTTTCCGTATATCTTCCGCGGCGCGCTGGATTCCGGCGCCACCACGATCACGCGTGAGATGGAGATTGCCGCAGTACACGCCATTGCCGAACTGGCGCAGGTCGAGCAATCCGATGTCGTTACGGCGACCTATGGCATGCCCCATCTGTCCTTCGGTCCGGAATACATCATTCCCAAGCCCTTCGATCCGCGGCTGATGACCAAGATCGCCACAGCCGTGGCGCGTGCCGCTGAAGCTTCCGGTGTGGCAGCCCGTCCGATCAGAGACATGGACGCCTATGCCGACAAGCTGGAGCAGTGCGTCTATCACAGCGGCACCCTCATGCGTCCGGTCTTTCAGGCTGCAAAGAAAGCACCGGACTCCAAAAAACGTATCGTCTACGCCGAGGGCGAAGAAGAACGTGTGCTGCGCGCCGTGCAGGTCGTGGTCGACGAAGGTCTGGCCCGGCCGATCCTGATTGGACGTCCGGAAGTACTCGAACAGCGTATCAGGAAGTTTTGTCTGCGCTTGCGTCCGGGTGCTGACTTTGAAGTCATCAACCCGAACTTTGATAACCGTTATCGCGACTATTGGCAGACTTTCCTGGCAATGACCAAGCGCAAGGGCGTCACCGAGCAGTACGCCAGGCTGGAAATGCGCCGCCGTCACACCCTGATCGGCGCCATGGCGATCTACAAGGGCGATGCCGACGGCATGATCTGCGGCACCTACGGTACCACCCAGTTGCATGTGCATTACATCGATCAGGTACTAGGCAAGCGCGCAGGCGTGAATGTGTATGCCGCGATGAATTGCGTGATCCTGCCGAATCGGCAGTTGGTGCTGGTTGACACGCACGTCAACGAAAACCCGACCGCCGCGGAACTGGCCGAAATCACTATCCTGGCGGCGGAAGAAATGCGCCGTTTCGGTCTGCATCCGCGCGCTGCGCTACTGTCACACTCCAACTTCGGTTCCAGTAACAGCGAATCGGCCTGCAAAATGCGCGCCGCGCTGGCATTGATACAGCAGCAGGCCCCAGACCTGGAAGTCGATGGCGAAATGCACGGTGACACCGCGCTCGATGCGAAACTGCTGGCGCAGCTCATGCCGGATTCGCCGCTCAAAGGCGACGCCAACCTGCTGGTGATGCCGAACATCGACGCTGCCAACATCGTCTACAACCTGTTGAAAACGGCATCCGGCAATGGTGTGGCCATCGGCCCTATCCTGCTGGGCTGCGCCAGGCCGGTGCATGTTCTGACGCCATCGGCAACAGTGCGCCGTATCGTCAATATGACTGCCTTGTGCGTCACGGATGCCTTGTCGGAGCGTTGACCGCTACGCATTGGAGGCCGCGATAAAGCGGTACATTTTTTTCGGAATCGGAACGTTGCTCTAGATAATCTAACCTACAAGGCAAGCAATATAAGGCTTTGGGAGTCCCAGCGGCATAGCCGCAGTAACGAACGAACGCGGTTTGAACAAGTTTTGAGAAGTAGTCGCTGTAGCTCAGTCGGTAGAGCAGCGCATTCGTAATCGCGACGCGGATGTTATGATGCGCGGCCTCGAAGCTAAGCACAGCAAGGCTTTCAGGTCGCCAGCGGCATGAGGTCGAGATAGTATGAACACAGTTTGAACAAGTTTTGAGGTTTTGCCGGAATAGCTCAGTTGGTAGAGCGCGTCATTCGTAATGATGGTTCGATTCCTATTTCCGGCACCACTTGAAGTGAGAAGGGCAGCCCACGCGGGCTGCCCTTTTTGCTTCCGATGTTGGGGCCGAATTGATCGTTACCCCTTCGTCCGCTATTCCTCAGGTGAGTCATCCTCATCTGACAACAGCGGGTCTTCGTGACGCTCGATCTTGCGCTGATGCTGTCCCAATGTAATGGTCAGGTCGTTACCTTCGAGCTTGGCGGCCAGGTCGAGCAAAGCTATGCTTCGCCTTGATGGCTCGCCTTCAAGGCTAGTTTCAAATGCCGTTACAGCATTGACTGGTGTGCGGACATATCGCTCAATAAACGCCGCCATGGTCGGTCCGGCCTCATCTTCAAGGTGAGCCCAAGCAGCATCGCCGACATAGGCATCACCACCAGCAGCACAATATGCAACCTGCAACCCAGTAAGCTTGCCGTTCTCTGTCGGATCAAGGACAACCAGCACTGGCTTGACCCCTGAGCCGCGACAATCCTGAGCGAACGACAGCTCTTCACCAAACCGCCCCTGCCCACTGGCGGCGATAGTGACTCGTAGTTTCAACTCATAGGCGAGCGCAGTGCCGTCAGGCAGGACCTTCCAGCAATCAACTTGGCGTCCTTTTGCCTGGTCATCACTGCGGCGAACGACACACTCTCGGGCAGACTTAGGCTCACCACCAATCGCAGCGGCTAAAATGGGCTCGAAGAGATATCCGGTCTCTTGCGCCGAACGGTTGTCTAGGTCGTAGAAAAATTTTCTCCAAGTAAGCCAAGAAGCCAGCGCCTCAGGCTGAAAGTCCGGGCCGTATTCCATTAGCGCACGTGGAGAGACCTGCACCATGGTGGGAAGTGGCTGGCGTTGCAGGATAAGTCCGTATTTTCTTCGCCGTTTGTGAAGCTCCATCAGACACTTCAAATAAGCTAGGAAATCTTCGTCAAGTGTTTCCCCATGATCCAGCATATCAACGACGTCAAATGCCGAAACTCCACCAATTTGATTGGTAAACCAATCAAGAGTGAGTGAGTAGTAGTCGCTTGGAGGAGCTATACCTTCCCAAATATTTGGAAAGGCTTCCGCCATCTCATCACCCTTTCCAATATCTGTTGCAACTAGCGTTATGACTTTTGCCAACTCACTCGGATCCATTACGGCCTTCATCGTGGCCGTTTTTGTAATGGTTATGAGTCGGGTAAGTTGCTGAGATTTTTCCGCGCTAAGGCGTTTTGTTTTAGCTTTCATTGAGTTCTAGATTTTCTTGGTGAACGTTTCGAAGTAGACTTTGCGTGGCTTTCAAAGCAGGGCTCATTCCGCTCGCCTCCGTGAGCACAAAGCCAAGCAATCGAGGTTTTCCATCTTTATGGGATGCCTGAATATCTGAGCCGAACTGACCATCGACATGTTGAATATGACGGGCCAATACACTAGCCGCAAGTGGAGGGACAGCATTTCCAATTTGCTGTATTACGCTCGCAGCGTTCCCTTTCCACTTATAGTGGTCAGGGAATGTTTGAATACGAGCACACTCACGTATGGTCAGAGGGCGATTTTCTCGAGGGTGAATGAACTCACGAGATGCAGCTCCTGTTATTGTCAATGACTGCAAGTTACCATGGAGGCGCTTGATGCCAGACGGGGCGCCACCTCTCTTCTCTGTGGGCGTCCCATCCGAGACTCTGCGATTGGCCCTGCGCTCAAAACTTTCGTGCCAGTATTCAGAAGGCAAGTCCTTCATCGTCTGTCCCGGTTTTAGCAATTCAAGATGAATTTTCTCTACTGAATCGGAACATTGGATATGTTGAGTTACCCCTTCCCCCCCATTTTCAAGTCGCATGGCGGCATCAAATGCGTTGACAGGCTCATTCGGTAAATAAGGAGATATTGATCGATCAAGCACAGGACTCCCTAAACCTGCTATAGCCTCATCAAGAGTGGGAGCCATCGGTTTGTTCGATAATTTTTTCACTTTGCCGCTATCGTAGGAATAAATTTCCTCTGGAAATTCAAAGTCTATCCCTAGGCGATTTCCAATAATGATGACCCTTTTTCTCGTCTGAGGAACGCCAAAGGCTGCAAGATTCACCTTTTGAAGCCGAACTGAATATCCGAGCCCAATAAACTCTTTCACGAGTCGTGCGACATCTTGCCCACCTCCAGACGTGAGCAAGCCTTCGACATTTTCAAAAATAAACCATCGCGGCTTTAGCTCCTCGACGATAGCGAGATAATTGAATATGAGCCGATTGCGCGGGTCGTTAGCATTGCGTGGTCCCGCAGTGCTGAAGCCTTGGCATGGTGGTCCCCCAATGATTGCAAAAGGCGTTCGCTTCCCGGTCATCGCTTTGAATAAACTGGGATTAACTGTACTCAGATCCACTGCATGGCAAGGGCTTTGAATATTTAGCTCATAGCTCTGACAAGCATCCTCGTTTATCTCGGCACCGAATAGCGGCTTGAGACCGGCCTGAGAAAACCCATAGGAAAATCCGCCTGCCCCTGAGAATAACGATAAAACGAGATGTTCTGAGTTCATTTCTTAATTAACTGGACTTATCAAAAGAGGTATGCATAAGGGCTGCTATGCGTCCTATTTTTGTTTCGCAATAGCAAATAAATTGCCTTGTCCCTGCACCTGCTGCTCAGTGTAGGTGCGCATGAAATCGCGCAGCACATTTGCGGCGGTTTGATTTTGGTCTCGACAGGACCGCACGAACGCATCGCGTAGTTCCTTCTCGACCCTGATCCGCATTCCAGAGTCTTTTGGCTTCATTCCAGCACAATAGCATAATGGATACACACTGTGTATCCATCTGGATTAGTGGTTTTGCCGCAGAGTATGAGTCTTAGGTATCAAGTGCATGCTTCCGGTCTCACTAGACGGTCTGTGCCGCGTCCGGGCGCCTAGCTGAGCAGTTTGAACCGTGAGCGAACCTCCGGGACTCGCCTGGACGAGATCGAAAGCCCTAGGAGAGGAGGCGATGCCGTTGTCCAGCCGTGCTTGGATATGGGCCATAGTCTGAGTGGTTCTTCATTTCATGCCATTGGGGACGATTGCTCCCCGATAGGCGATCAGCAGTCATCTCCTCCAGGCCCTCTGCCTGTCTCTTGATTGCTGTCTCGGACTGCTCCTTGAGCATGCCGGTTGGCGCTAGCTGAACTGATGCGCGAGGCTGTCTCCTGATGCTTGAGCAGGTCAGCGGCACCAAAAAAGTGAGAAAGGCTACACAAATCGAGAGATAGCTACTATCTGTTTCGATCTCGGTCAGCTGCGTAGCGGCCCGAACAGTAATAGCAACGCCCCGCGCGCCAGCCATCCTCGGTCTCACAGTAGTCGAGATCGCCTGTTTCGCAGGGTGTGCCACAGATACCGCAATGGGTTGGGATGTTGTTACCGTCCTCGTTGCTGCAGAACGTGCAGCGGTATCCCGTCTTCGAAGCACTGTTTAGGACCATCGTGAAATTGCCGCAATCCTCGCAGTCGATTTGCACTTCGGGGGATCCCGATTCAAAGGGGTCTTGGGTTATTTTTTTGACTGCGTTCGCCGCCTTCAACGCATCCCTTAGCTTGAATCGGTACTCGTCGGATAGCACCTTGAATGTCTCCATCGCGTTCGGCATCTCGTCCTTTACCTCGGTGTTTTGATGTTTATACATTGATGAAATGCCAAAGAGTCCCGCGACAGGGGACTCTGCAGTCGGAAACAGAAGGACCGCTCACAAGAAAACGACCCTTGCTTCATTTGAACTTCAAGCCAGACGCTCCGTCAAGCAGGCTTGGTGTGGGAGTGAGATCATGAACAACTTCTTACTTCGGCAACACCTGCGCCAGCCAATGCCCGATGTCTTTGATTTCTTCCGGGCAAAGCGCATGCTGCATCGGATAGGCACGCCATTCGATCTGATAACCCAGCGCGTTCAATATATCGCGCGACTGCTCGGCGTGCGCTAAGCCGACCACCGTATCCTGGCGTCCATGCGCCATGAAAATCGGCGTCGCCTGATTCGCATCATTGGCTTCCACGGCGATGGCGTCGGCCAGCGGCAGATAACCGGACAGGCACATCAGGCCGGCCAGCCGTTCGGAATGGCGCAGGCCGGTTTGCAGCGTCATGGCGCAGCCCTGCGAAAAGCCGGCCAGGACGATGCGATCGGCTGGAATGCCGCGCGTTTTTTCCCTGGCGATCAGCGCTTCGATCAATGTCTGCGAAGCGCGCAGGCCGGATTCATCTTCGCGGCGCGCCAGATCGGTGGAAAGGATGTCGTACCAGGCGTGCATGACACGACCGCCGTTGATCGTCACCGGCATGGTTGGCGCGGTCGGGAACAGAAAGCGGATCGGCCGGCAGCCGGATAGATCGAGTTCGCGCACCACCGGCGCGAAGTCATTGTCGTCGGCGCCGAGTCCATGCAGCCAGATGACGGCGGCAGTGGGATGGAGCGCGGAGTCGATTTCAATGGTTTGCAGTGGAGCGTTTGGCGAGAACATAGGTGTTTTCTTCGATTTGGGACGGCGCGGCCGGTGGCAAGATGCGGGTTTGCAGTGGTGAGCGGAAAGCGTCATGATACGACAATACTATGGAGAATCGTGATGAAGAAAATACTGGCCTTGTCATTGACTCTGGCAAGCCTGGCTATGTCGTTCTCATCCGGTGCGGCGCTGCCCAAAGGCCGCCTGTTTCAGCCTCATGGTGAAAGCCTGATCATTCAGCCGCCTGCCGGCTGGCGGCTGGCGTCTATGAATGGCGATCCGAACGGCGACTATATTGTCGAGTTCATGCCGTTCAACGAAAGCCATGGGGATTGGCGCGAAGGTTATATGTCGGTGCAGCGCAGCGCAGCGCAGGTCGATGTCGGCGCGCGTGCATCGACACAGCTCGTTCAGCGTGTGCTACAAGGGGCGCAACGCGACTGTGCGGGTCACTTTACGGCGATGAAGCAAAAAGACAGCGTGACCAATGGCGCCCACGGCTCGGTCAGCGGCGGCTTTTGTGATCGATGGGGCGGCGCGCCATTCGGGGAAGGCAGTCTCATCGCCGTCATCGAGGGGACGAAAAACCTGTTCCTGGTGCAGTTCGGCTGGCGGCCGGCCACCGAAAACGAGCTGAAGGAATATACCCTGCGCATTACGCCGCAAAAGCTGCAACAGTATCTGGACCTGTTGAACCACGCTATGCTGTGCGGCGGGCAGAATCAGTTGATTTGTCCCCGGTAGAATCTGTTCTGCACCAGACCGATCAGTAAAGCGCCGGGATCAGTTCTCCCGTTCATCGGCTTGATTCTCTGCTGCTGCGGCAGTATGGGACTGCTCCTGCAACTGCTTGAGGATCTGGAAGATTTCTCGATATGCCCTGGGCGGCCTGTTTTCGGACTGTTCCTTGCGGGCGTTGCGGATCAGGGCGCGCAGGCGTTGCGCATCCAGATCGGGGTGCCGGGACAGCAGGTCGGTCAGGGCCTGATCGTCTTTCAATAACTGCTCACGGCGGCGTTCCAGAGCGTGCATCGCCGCGGTATCCGCCTTGGACAAACCACGCCAGCTATCGAGGGTTTTTCGGATGACGGCGATGTCATTCTCTTCCAGCGTGCGCATTTTTTTGCCGATATATTGCAACTGGCGCCGCCGGCCTTCGTGATCCTTGATCTGCCGGCAGGCGAGGATGGCGTCGCGCACATCTTCCGGCATCGGCACGCGCTCGATGCGGTCGCGCGGCGCGGCAACCAGTTCTTCGCCCAGTTTCTGCAAGGCAGTCATTTCGCGTTTTAGCTGGGATTTGGAGGGACGTTCGTATTCCTGCTCGAATTCCCTAGACTGGAAGCCGCAGGATCCGCGATTGGGATTTGGCATGGTGCAGATAAATAAGCTAAACGGCTGCTATGATACCTGCTTTATCCGCATTTCGAAGAAATCATGAGCGATACCGTATTTACCCATAGCCAAGACCAATTGAAACAGCTGGCGCAGGATGTATTGCGTTATGCCAGGGAAAAGGGCGCCTCCGATGCGGCGGTCGATATCAGTGAGGGTAAGGGACTGTCGGTAGCGGTGCGTAAGGGCAAGGTCGAGACCATCGAGCAAAATATGGATAAAGCGGTCGGCGTGACTGTGTATATGGGTAACGGTCGCAATGTCCGGTGCGGCCATGCCAGTACGTCGGATTTTGCGCAGCAGGCGCTCAGGCAAACCGTGGCAGCGGCTTACGACATCGCGCGCTTCACCGCGATCGACGATTGCGCTGGCCTGCCCGATGCAGAAAATCTGGAGATGCATGTGCGCGATCTCAAGCTGTGCGTGCCGTGGCTGATCACGACGAAAGAAGCGCTGGCGCTGGCGCGGCGTTGCGAAGCCGCCGCTTTCGCGGTCGACAGGCGCATCACCAATAGTGAAGGCGCCAGCGTCCACGCCCAGCAATCGCATTTCGTCACCGCCAATTCGCGCGGTTTCATCGGCGGTTATCCTTTTTCGCGCCATACTATTTCGGTTGCGCCGATTGCCGGTCAGGGCGCCAACATGCAGCGCGATGACTGGTATTCGTCCATGCGCGACCCCGATAAACTGGCCAAGCCGGAAGCCATCGGCCGTTATGCCGCCGAACGCGCGCTGGCGCGTTTGCATGCGCGCAAGTTGTCGACGCGGAAGTGTCCGGTGTTGTTCGAGGCGCCGCTGGCGATCGGCCTGCTGGGGGCTTTTGTGCAGGCTGTATCGGGTGGCGCGCTCTATCGCAAGTCGACTTTTTTGCTCGATTCACTGCATAAACAAGTATTCCCAGAACATATCCGGATTCTCGAAGATCCGTATGTCATCGGTGGCATTGGTTCAGCGCCCTTCGATAATGAAGGCGTGAAGACGCAGCGCCGCGAGGTCGTCAGCGGTGGCGTGGTGCAAGGCTATTTCCTGTCGACGTATTCGGCGCGCAAACTGGGCATGCAGACAACCGGCAATGCGGGCGGTTCGCATAATCTGTCGATCAGCTCGTCGCTGACTGCGGCTACGGACACGTTCGAGGGAGTGCTGAAAAAACTCGATACCGGCCTGCTGGTGACGGAACTCATGGGGCAGGGCGTGAATTACGTGACCGGCGATTATTCACGCGGCGCATCGGGTTACTGGGTGGAGCAGGGGGTGATCCAGTATCCGGTCGAAGAAATCACTATCGCCGGCAACATGAAGGACATGCTGCGCCGGATTGTCGCCATCGGTAATGACACGTTGATGCGCGGCGCCAAGGAAACCGGTTCCATCCTGATCGAGAACATGACGGTCGCGGGTGATTGATGCGGTTTCGGCCAGCAACTTGCTGGCTCGACGCAGTTATCTACTTCA
>Ga0073909_10000610_pt1 | contig 11468 bp, 9 predicted proteins | sample Coa_R1_6_FD_66439 | JGI IMG/M metagenome (GOLD analysis project Ga0073909, IMG submission 66439) | Surface soil microbial communities from Centralia Pennsylvania, which are recovering from an underground coalmine fire. - Coalmine... | ecosystem: Environmental > Terrestrial > Soil > Unclassified ... | reverse complement strand
CGATTCGATCAGTTTGTTGTTCAGTTCCGTCCATACACTCTTAATATCGTTGGATGTACTATGCAAACCCTGAGCGAATCCCTGTCCAACATACTGACCGATCTCGAACATGACTTTGGATGGAGATGCCGTTTTGAAAATATCGTTGAATGTCTTGATGACTCCGTAACTTATAACTTCAGCAGATTTATATGCATTTTTTGCATTAGTATCAAGACCAAGAGAAAATCCCTTCATAATCATCTCACCAAGATCTTCTGTAACTTTCGAAGGTGAGAATACTTTCCAAGGGTGAGTCATAAGATCTTTGGCTTTACTCATAATGCCAGAAATTTTATTGTAAAGTCCTTGCGCTTGACTGACAAGACCTCCACTCATACCATTAATAATGGCTAGGCCAAGATTAAAACCAGCCGATCTCAACTCGGGAGCATTCGCATTGATCGTAGCGGCCATACCATTTATCAACTTAATTAGTGCTTTGAATGCTTTATCCGCAAGCTTAGGAATTTCATCAGCTAGAGCGTTCATAAACTTTCCAGCAGCTTGTACACCCGCATGAACAATTCTTACACCCGCGTTACCAATAGCGGTAACAAACGTAACAACTGCATTTGTTCCAACTCTGATAAGATCACTCAATCTACCAGCAATAGCAGCTACCAACTTCACCACGATTGAGATTCCTGCTGTAGCAATTCGTCCGAGATTCGTAGTAATCGCACTTACAAATCTGGTAATAATTGTGACTACTGCGGTAGGTATTTGACCAAGAGCGCTTAGAATACCCGTAACGAATTTCGTAAGAGCTTGAACTCCTGCGGTAATGATCCGAGGATAATTGTTAGACACTGAAGAAATAAATCTAATAATAATATCCGATACAGCAGTAACAATTCTCGGAAGAGCATTCTTAATTCCGTTCAACAACGCCATAAGAAGGCTTATTCCTGCTGCAATAATTTTCCCTTGATTCTGCTGTAGAATATTAAGAAGCATGTTAACCACAGCGTTTACTGCAGGAACAATCATAGGAGCCGCTTTTGTGATACCATCGATAAGTGCTTTGATAATCCTGATTGCCGCGTCTACAAACTTTGGAGCAATCCTTGCGAACGCATCTACAATCGACAACACCCCAAGGGCAATGAGTTTAGCGTTCTCGATAATTCCCTTTTGGAACTGAACGATTGCCGCAAGAATAACTCCGACCGCTGTAGGAGCGGCTACTACAAGTGCGCTTAGACCGGTAGCGATTAGAAAGATTCCCGCACCGGCCAACGCTAGACCAGCTCCGACCAAGAGTAGTGCAGCGCCAAACCCCAACAATGCTGGAACAGTCGGCGTAAGCAGCAGTCCAGCTAGACCAATAATTGTAAGGGCGGCTGCTAGCATTACCAAACTCTTGATCATCGAAGTCCATGACATCCCACCCATCTTTACTAGTGCTTTAGAAAGAGCCGAGACACCGATAGCTGCAACAGCCAATGCTGCGGCACCAGGTAGCGCTCCTTCCATCAAATATAAAGCTCCAGCTAGAATGGCCAAGGCTCCCGCAAACGTACCTAGTCCCTTTGCAATCGTGCCAAGAGACATTCCGCCCATCTTCTCAATTGCAGAAGCGAGCTTACCCATAGCCGTAGCAATCAACATAAGTGCTGCGGCTTGCAAAACCATTCCCTTAGGCATAATCCGCATAGCACCGGCAATAATAACCAGAGCCCCACCAATACCGATCATGCCCTTAGCGAGTCCGCTCCAACTAATCCCAGCGAATTGGCCTACTGCACTTGCCATGATCTTAAGACCGACGGCAAGAACAACCAGAGCCGAACTCTGAGCAAATATAGCTTTAGGCATAATCTTCATAGCACCTGCTAGAATGCCCAGCCCTGTCGCTACTGATCCAAGACCCTTACCCAGTGCTGCCAAATCCATTCCACCAAATTGTTTGACGGCAAGAGCCAAAATATTCATGGAAATCGCAACAAGTCCAAGACCAACGCCCGCTCGAATCATTCCTGCTGAACTTGCTGTCAACGGGCCAACGGCTAGAGAAAGGCCAGTCAACATAGCACCAACTCCGCCCAAACCCTTCACCAACTCGCTCCAACTGAGTCGACTGAGTGCCATAACAGCAATCACAAGAACGTCGATTGCTCCGGCCAGAATCATCAATCCGGCAGCCATAACTGGCAGTTTAAGGAATCCTCCGGTCTTGGCAATCTTGTCTAGAATTGCCATAGCTCCAAGAAGTTCGCCCATCATTATTGCAATAGAAGCGAGAGCTGCGTTAACCTTTGTAGGATCGACCAAAGACAGCGCAACGACCGACGCCGCTAGAAGTGCAATAGCAATAGCGATTTCCTTAAGTGTTTTGGCCTTGATATTCGTCTGCATAGCCTTCATCGAACCTTCAAGAGCGCCAAAAGCACCAGTAATGTTACCCATAATCCCGCCAGCAAAGCCCTTGCTAATCTGATCTAGAAGACTTCCTTTTCCAAAGAAGTTCTTGAGCAGCAATACAAGTCCACCAAGAAGACCGGTTCTGATAACTGCTAGAATTGCTTCGAAATTCATTTGTGACGCAGCATCACCTATAGCTTTACCCAATCCTTGAATAAAGCTGAGAATTCCTTCAGCGGCCGACCGCAAAGCTCCACTATCTTTGAGATTTTGAATGAACTCATCCCAAGCCAGTGAAACGCCTTCGAGAACTCTTCCGAAAGGACTTAGAGCACTCGCCATTCCGCTTATTTGTGAGAAAAATCCCCCGGCGGAAAAATGGCTAAACAAATCGCCGATTGCTTGTGCCAAACGTCCTAACAATTCAATAGGCTTAGCGAGAACAGTCCCAAGTGATTCGAAAAACTTATGAATCCCCTGGCCCTTCTTCAACGATTGGTCCAAAGCATAGACGAAATCGCCCAGACTACCAGTAAGCTTCAGAAAACCGCCCGAACCCGCTCCAACAGCTCCAAACATCTTTGCGAACATTGTAATTATGCCACTAATAATCTGTTTACCAATATCCAGAAAAGCGAAGAGACCTCGGAATGTACTTTTCAAACCATCGATCGTTGCTTGACTAGGTTTTAGTGCTCTTGCAAAATCCCTGAATTTCAAAGTCAAATCCAAAAGACCCTTTCCCGTAGTTGCCGGGAAAACATCTCTAAATGCTTCCTTAATCGGTTTGATGACTTCGCCCAAATTATGAAATGCTGTTTTAATAGAGTCGATTAGAATGGTTCGTCCACCGAGAGCTTTCCAATCGGCCAATACTTTGTTTCTCGCATTTGCATTAGTGTTGATAAACCCGTTGATGGTGTTTGACAGAGCGGTGAAGGTCTTCTTTGCTTCACCAAAGTTACCAAATATAATCTGGAACGTCTGAGCCCAACCAGATCCTGCAGTTTCCTTAGCAACGTCAAATACCTGCGAAATAGTCTTTACTTCTGTTGCCGCATGCATTGCCGTCTTGGCCGTCTGCTGGATTGCCTTGATCTCAGCTTCGTTAAATCCTTCTGCAGCGAGTTGCGCGTCAGACAAATCACCAGTGAATTGCGAAAGCGTCTGAGTTAAAACTTTAGAAGTCAGCCACGACGCTTTACCCGGAGTCGACAACGATTGACGAAATGCTTCTCCATTAATCGTGACATTCTTCATCGGGCCTATAAGATCTACAGCACCCTTTTTCAACGTGCCCATTTTCTCAGCATTCGTCGCCAAAGCGCGCTGAAAAACAGTACCGCCCATACCCGCGTTGACAACAGAGTTCCAGTCCTGCAACTTCACAGATCCAGCAGAGATAGCCTGAGACAACTGATACATCGCCGTCGAGGCCTGCTCAGAATTTGAGCCAGAGAGTGCGGCCAAGTTTGCAATACCCTTGATCGCTGCAGTTGACGTCTTCAAATCGACACCAGCAGCCGTAAAGGTACCAATATTCTTGGCCATCTCACTAAAGTTATAGATCGTCTTATCTGAATATCGGTTCAACTCGGCAAGAGCCGCATTAACTTGCTTAAGATTCGTTCCTGCGGCCTGGGTATTGGCCAAGATTGTCTGAATTGCATTCAGGTTTGTCGAGTACTCCTGAAAACCCTGTTTGATCGGGTCCAGAGTAAATGCCTTAATGAATCTGCCTGCTGCTCGAGTCGCTTGAGCTGCCAGCTGACCCATTACGCTGATGGCGACCAGTCTCAGAGCTTCAAGAGAACGCTTAATCCCGTCAACACCCTTGGTGATGTGACCCATATCTACTCTTTTGGCTGCGGCATCAATATCCGACAGTCCTTTTCCCGCATTAGGGAAAGTAAGAGCGTGTTTTAGCTTATCGAGAGAGGCAATTGTCCTATTAACGCCGCTTTCGAACTTGCTCGATTCGAAACTAATCGCTACGACTTTATCGTCGATGTTCGCCACTAGATCTGAGTCACCTCCCTCACTGCTTCGGCTACGATTTGATCAAATATAGGTCTAATCGCAGGGTTAATATAGTCTCGTCCTTGCACGTATCCACCCGTACCGGTACCGTGACCATATTGAATCATGACTGCGACTGGAAAACCGTTCTCGACATCGCTGTTATGCCATCGAATCGAGTAATATCCAGGTCTTTGTTCGATTGTATAAAACCAAGAGTTAGCAGCTAGACCAGTATCGGCTGGAGTAGCATTCGATAGAGCATTTTGACCAAGAGATCCGTATTTATTTAATACAGCAAACAGTTGAGCACTTTTTAATTTAGATAAATATCGTTCTGTATTTCTAAACGATCCTTTCTGAGTAATAGTAATCATGGCTCATTCCGCAGTTAGACGAAGAACTACAATTCCTGGAGTTCCTGGCTGAGTATCCCCCATAGATTGACCAAAAACTGCAGGCAATCCAGTCAAAGGTGATGCTTTAGCTCCGCTAGCACCTCCAGGAATAATGTTAACCGCTCCGGTTTGTGGACCTGCGGCGGGAATTCCTCCGGGGCCATAAACCGAGGTATCTCCGGGGTTATACGATCCTCTTCCTCCAGCCGTAGCCTCGTTAAGGGTCAATCCTCCGTATTTCCCAACACCTCCAGCTCCTCCGCCACCACCTCTGCCGTTATTGTAGATAAATATACCATCGGCACCAGGCGTACCGGGAGTTCCTGGACCTGGATTTGCTGGAGTTCCTGCTACTCCTCCGAGTCCTCCACCACCAGCAGCAGTTCGGTTTCCAGATCCACCATCTCCACCATTTGCTTGTGTGGATACTGTTTCAGAGTTCGACTGGACTCGCTTTCCGCCCTTACCTCCTGAAGCTCTACACGTATTGGTATTAAATGTTGAAAATCCACCGTCACTACCGTCTGTGGTAGATGCAGGATTGCTTGCATGAGTCGTTCCCACAGCACCGCCAGTACCAACAACAACTGGACAAGTAGTTGGTAGAGCCGATAACAAACCTTGAACCCGATGGAATCCTCCTCCACCACCAGCCCCACCCCAAGCTCTTATTAGAGTTCCTGTGTTAGCAGTATCAATACCTCCGCCCGATCCTCCACCAGCACCAATACAGATTACATCGAAATGCGTATATCCCATGTCGATATACTGCTGTGGACTAAAATTCCCATTGGTTTCAAATCTCAAAACTAGTGGAGCTGGGAGAATAAGACTTCCTGCGAGTTCAATTCTCATTTTAATCGTCCAACTTTACCATGTAAGGAACAAATACTGTTGGCTGCATATTTTCATGTGCGTTATTACTACCCTGAGTTCCAATTGTGATACCGGTAAAGGCAGAATTAATAGCCGCAGCAGCTGTCTGAGTTCCCGCACCTCGGTTAATTTGTGAAGAAATAGCTCCTGAGTTAGGATAGTTTTTCATTGTATGAGCATGTCCTGGATCGGTTACTCCGTGTGAATGTTCTGCCAGCTCAGGAACAGTAATAACGTGAACTTCTTCTCCTGTTTTACTTGCAATCACGATAGCTACAGATCGTGTAACACGATTCGCGCGAGCTCCACCCGGCATTGCGTCCATTCCCGCTGCAACCAGACCTCGCATGTCGGGAACTCTAAACAAATTTGCTGGAGGATTGCTGGCACCGGCAAAAGTACGCCATAGTGGATCAATATTTGCGGCTGCCTCTGGATATGTCGCCGTATCGTATGTTGCTCCGTCACACCACACCCATTTACCATATTTTGCCTGATTAGGAAGAACCATTCCAGACCATTGTCTAACTTCACCCGCAATCATGCCTCCGGCTGGTCCAGTTGGGCCCTGTGGTCCAGGAGGCATAGGACCGGCATCGACAGTAGTCCCATCATGTTTTTCAAGAATCAAATGACCGCCAGTAATATGTCCCCCAACAACGGTTAGACCCTCAATCTCTAACATTCTGTCGGCAGTAAGACCGGTAATTGTAGCCATTTCACCTCCTTAGTCTTCGAGTCCGACATCTGTAGACGAAACATTGTATGTATCGACGTCCAAATATGTAGCATCGACGCCGTCAATTCGGAAATTGGTGTTATTTGGATCATCGACGAAATTAATAAACGTATCCGACTCATCGATAGCCATCCAGGTGCCATCTTGGAAGTCGATAATAAGAAGAGCTCCTCGATAACCGAAATATTCACCGATTTCCGTAATTATCGGAAGACTAGGAGGATTGTTTTCGGTTCCATAGAGCTTACTTTCGATAATTGCCATAATTTCAGGAGGAGTTATCCTTGAATCGATAGAAACATGAACAGTCGGTCTGCTTTTATCTATCTTTTGTGGTGTACCACTCAAAGTCCAAGCAAATGTAATCGGTTGAACCGATGAATCGCTCATAGATCCATACGAATACGAATCCGGAGCGGCCATAATATTGTATAAAATGTGAATTTTGTATCCATAATCTTCACCTTCAACATCATTACCAATTTTTGTTCGATATGATAGATTAAAGCTCTTTGGTGGTTGATCATAATAAGACAATCCAGGAGAAACATGAGCAATTCCATTAACTGTGTCAAATTCCTCGGGATACGTGAATGCTGTAAGTTTTCCTTGGAAATCGTTCGGAGTTATGCTTTCCAAAAATTTAATTCCATCCAAATAGAAACTTTTTTGTTCCAAATCTGGAGATTCTTCAATACTAACGAGTCCATTCCAAGGTACTACTGTTCCATCTTGAAGATAGAGAACTCCGTGATCAACTCCCGTTTGATAAATTCGATCTCCAACTTCATCCCATGTAAGAACGGCCATGTCACCTCCTCTCAGCCTTTAGTACCCAACTGCGATTTTCGTTGAGCATTGAGTTCTCGATTCCGAGAAGCAATTTCAGAACGAGTCATCTTCTTTGGCTTTGCTTGTTTAATGTTACAAACTCTAATCAAAGTAAACAGTCGATTCAAATGCCAAGTTTCACATTCGAATGGAATCTTAAATTCAATCATCCACCAATAGACAAGTTCAGCTGTAATAACATCTCTACTTTTTGGAGCTCCTGGAGCCTCATTAAACCAAGTAGCCGTCATCTTCGAGTCAATATACTTATTAATAGATTGAATGTTTTCCTCAGTAAGCTTCAGAAAAACCTCTTCAGGAACATCTGGAGTCAACGTCATAGCTTTTATGTAATCGCGAGCTTCTTCCCGAGTTTTTTCAGAATGACCTAGAAACGGTTTTTCATAAATTGACTCCCATTTTGACAGTGAGACTAAAGAATGCTCGAGATTCAAAGTGACGTCGCCGATAGTGACAAACTCTTCTGTTTGTTCGTCGAACATTTCGACACCAGGAACAATGATAGTGAGCATTCTCTAGTCTCCCATCTAAAAATTACGGTCCAGCAAAGAGAGCGATGACAGCATCCGGAGTTGGAAGAGCTGCCTCAACCGATGCTTTACCGTACAGAAGATCTTCAAGAGCAGCAAGATCTGCCTCATCCACCACAGTGGAATCGACGACAATCAGAGAAGTAGGCTTACGATCAGTAACCGGAACAGGAGTGGATGTAACCTCCCAGCTAAAGGAAATTGCTTCCGGCGAATCATTGATAGTAGCGTATGCCTTCTCTGACGGAGCAGCCTGCAGGCCATAAAGAAGATGAAGCTTATAGCCATGCTCCGTTCCGTCCACATCATTGCCGACTCGCGTCCTATAACTCATACCGAACATCTTCCGACCCTGCTGTCCAACGGCCACACCGGGCGCCGGAAGGGCCGTACCATCGCACTGTCCAAACTCATCTGGATAGGTGAAGGCCTCGATAGTACCGCCAAACTCTTCAGCAGAGATCAGATTCAGATACTTAATGTTGTCCGCATACTGCGGAGACGCTTCGGCACCAGAAGGCGATTCGGTGACAGTCGTGAGACCATTCCAAGCGAAACCAGTATTGTATACGCCTGCTGCATCCGGAAGATACAGAACGCCATGGTCTACACCAACCTCATAGAACCTCTCGCCGACCTGATCCCAGGTCAAAGGAGCCATTTTTTTCCTTTCCTTCAGAAGTACACGCTATAGACATCATGATTTAAATTGTCAACCGTAAAAAATCGATTAAACAAACTCATGGGCATTGCTGCCACTTTACTTGGGATCTGACTATCTGGATCTTGATCTATGACTGTAATTGAGTATCGAATTGTATGATCATATGGAAGATCATCTGCAAATTTCGTATAGGCAAAATCACGTCGATAGACAATACAAGGGTAATGTAATTTCACATTAGTTGGTGGCTGAAAATACACATTCGGTACGAATTCCTCAAGGAGTTGGTGCAGCTGCAGGCGTGTGCCCATTGTACACCTCCCCCAATCTTAGAAGAAGGCGAGGGCTTTGTACTTCGACACTTGACACTGTCCACAAAACCCCCGCCCATTCCACATATCGAATGGCAAAGAAGTGTTCGTTAGCATACGCATCTGCTACAATGCTAATCGAATTTTGGACATTGAGATCAAAGTTGAGATTTTCTCCTTCACGAAGATTTCTCGCATTTCGAATTACATCTCCATAATACGAATACTCAACAATCTGATCTTCCCACACGCCAGGCGCAGTTTCTACTGATTCACCATAACCAATACGACCAAAGAACCGCGTCATGGCTACCTACCTTTACGGTCCAGTCTTCTCCGTGATGACCATGGCCGAGCGGATCTTTGTCAGAGCGCCCGAAACCCGTGTCTCCAGCAGATACTTGTACTGGTTGTAGTCGATGTCGAAATCGTCAAAGAAATTGACCTCGCCACCCTTATCTGCGCCAATCGTGTAGTCCTTGAGATTGACGATGATACCGTACAGATCAGTCACCGTCTCCATCACTTCAACGGTAACGATATTGGCAACTCCCAGCTCAGAAGCGAGCTCAGAAGGAGTCCTCCACATACGATGGCCATCGGCATCGCGATGAATCAACATCGTTGTCAAAGCAGGAAGGGTCGTATAGAAGGTCGGTGAACCTGAGCCCTTATACTGTCCCATTGCCGTAACAACACCATCGACCACCTTAGTGGGATCCGCATTGGCGTTGATTTCAACCTTAGCTACATACAGATCATGATCGTGAAGAATCGAGCGGATACCCGCGGCATCTGCAGCACCTTCTGGATCTTTGATCTTGTCTTCATCAGCGTTCGAACGACCGTCACCGATCAGAACTGCGCGCGCGAGCTCCTCGTCGAGCATGAGCCGCATCTCGGCCTTGAGCCACGCCACAACATCGAAATCGGTGATGTCGAGAATATCATCACGATCGAGCTTCTGCTTCTTGTAGACCGTGGTAGGAGTGGTGCTACGCTTTGAAACGCTGAAGAATTCTTCCTTCTTCAGACTACCCTTAACATAACCCAGGGCCCGTGCTTCCTCTACCGTAATATCGGCGACGAGGGACTTGATGCGAGAAAACGGCGAGTGCTTGGTGCCGTTGATAACACTAGACACCCACTCCATTCTCCGGCTATCGAACTCCGGAGTACTAGTGAGTGCGCGGGCGTCAGGGAAGAGGATCTCGATATTCTCGATGCCGTGCGCGAGAGCATATGCCTCGACAGCGGTCTTCAGCGAGCCACTTTTATGAGCATCGTCGATGATGCCCTTGATTGCGTCGTGAGAGAGAACATGCTCCTCTTCTTTATTGCCTCCGCCCTGCTGCTCGAAGACATTACGAGACATGCGCCGTCCTTCCTGTTCCTTTTTATCATCGGTGTGAACTAGTTCCGACACAGTTTCCGTCTCCTCTTCCTTGTCGGAATGTGATGCCTGTTCAAGAGTCTTGTTAGATCCCTCGAGCGCGGAAGCAACCATGTAGTGAACGACTTCCTTCTGAACATCAGTCATTGAATCGTAGACTTCCTGAACAGTAGGACCTTCGTCCGGAGTGTCGCCAGAAGTTGTCAAATCTGACGACGATCCATCGGCATGATTAAGCTCCAACCCAGTATAAATAATGGCTTCGTCGTCCAAAGTGACCATTTCGCCGTCACCATGAGCCAACGTAATATTGTCGATAAGCGCACCAGGATTAGCACCCGAGAGAACAAGACTCAGCTCACGAATGAAACCATGAAGAACCTGCTTGGACTTCTCAGTAAGCTGATTCGCATAGATAGACAGAGACTTAATGTCCCCGTGCTGAACTAGTGTTCGAGCGTTCTTAGCCCCTTCGGTATCGTTAAAGAAACCGTAGGCATAAACGCCATCTTCTCGATGTTCAAGAGTAGCGTAGCCAAGTACATTACCAGGCTCATTGTGTCCGTGTTGCCAAACCAACGGAACGGTTTCCTTATCCTGATGCTTGAAGGCATCTGGCATAATGATCCGGCCGTCCGAACACTTGAGACCAGCTTTGGTAGCATAGCCACTAAAATCGGGCTTAGCTTCTGCTCCCATTTTGAACGTCCTTCCTTAATTTCGATACTGTAGACTCCAGATCAAGCATAGCTAGTTCTTTGGATCCATTTGAAGCTCCATTAGATGCCGTTCGATCTGGATTGGCTGCTGGCATATTGCTGTTGATCAACTTGTCAGCCTTTGGATCCGAATGTGGCGCTAGACCAACCACTTGACGGATTTCATTAGATGTCATAATTTCGTTCCTAGTAAACTTGTCAGCAATCTCAGCAATGTTTTCAATCGGAACCAATCTAAATGGATCTCTAAAGAACAAGACATCTTGTTTCTGTGTTCGAGCAGTTTTTGTTAAGAAAGTACGACGCATAGCTTCAACCATAGCAGTAAGAACTGGTTCAATAGTTCTATTCCAATAATTCAACATAGCCTTTTCGTCAGCCGTTCCATTCATGACTTCTTCAGTCAAACCCAGTTGACCATAGAGCATGGCCGTTAGGTATTCAACCTGGGCCATTAGGTTGTTCTCGGCCGGACGATTCAACTGAGTAATCTTCTCCGTCCCATCTGTATAAGCAATGCCGTACTGGCTGCCCTTGAGCTGAAATTCAATATCTGCGCGA
>Ga0073909_10000609_pt1 | contig 11490 bp, 8 predicted proteins | sample Coa_R1_6_FD_66439 | JGI IMG/M metagenome (GOLD analysis project Ga0073909, IMG submission 66439) | Surface soil microbial communities from Centralia Pennsylvania, which are recovering from an underground coalmine fire. - Coalmine... | ecosystem: Environmental > Terrestrial > Soil > Unclassified ... | reverse complement strand
GATAGGCGCGCGCGGCGTAGTCCGCGATCAGCGAGTCCACGTCGAAGCCCGGCGCCCATAGCGCCTCGCTCAGGACCAGGTGATCGAGCCGCCATGTCCCCCAGCGTGAGGTGGGGACGTGCATGTAAGAGAACAGGCGCGCGCCGGCCGCGCGTGCGTCCGCGACGTCGCGCGCGATCACGTGGGGGAAGATGAGCGGGAGCGTCTTGAACCAGCTGACGTTGTAGTACTCACAGACCCCTACCGGCCCGCGGTAGGTGCGCCCCGACGCCGCGGCCCAGCCCTGCCACGCGGCTTCCAGTCGCTGGTTCATCTCCACGCAGCTCGGATCGGCGAGCGCGTGCGCGTAGCAACGGTAGTAGGGGAAGAAGGTCACCATCAGGTCGCGCTCATCGCCCGCCGCGGGAACCGGCCGCGAGGGTGGCTGCGTCGTCTCGAGGTACGCCGCGGCCGAGAGCACGACGTCGCGCCGCAGCTCACCGCGGCGACGCGCCTCGCGAACGATCGCGGCCAGGCGCCTCACCAGGTCGAGAGCGCGGTCGGACGGGCTCCCGAGCGCCCGGCACTTGTCGCATTCGCACCAGCGGCCGCCGTCGAGCGGCCACACCTGCACCAGGTCCGCGTTCGCCAGCGCTCCCTCGCGCAGGCCGCGAACCAGGTTGCGCCCCAGCTCCGCGACCGCGGCGGCGTTCGAGGTGCAGAAGTTGTCCCCGGTCTCGCGCCCGATGTTCGGGCTGCGCCGCCCGGCGTGCAGTCCGAACCACTCGGGATGGGCCTCGAACCGGGTGTGGCCGTCGCGACCGCGCGCGTTGGGATCCAGGTAGTCGGCCTGGAGGGTGTGCCCGCCGCCCGTGAGCCGGATGCCGAGCTTGTGCAGCAATGGGATCTGCCGCTCGGCGGAGGTCCAGAGGTTCAGCCGGCGGCGCGCCATCCAGCGGAAGAACGCGGGATCGCCGCGCGGCTCCCACGCCCAGAAGCCGCGCCACGCGAACGCGGGGGAGGACGTGGTGTCGATGCGCGCGGGCAGCGACACCGAACGCGTGGGCACGATCGTCTCGAACGCCGCGGGGCCGTAGAAGCGCACACCCAGTCGTTCGAGCAGCGCATAGGTCCCGTAGAGCGTGCCGGTCCGGCTCGCCCCGGCGACGACCCACACCGTGCGACCGTCACGTGGTATTGCCCGCACGCGGAAAGCGTCCGGCGAGGCAGCATCCGGCAGCGCGCCCGCGAGCAGCGTTGGGACCAGCGGCTGGCTGCGCGGATTCCCGAGCACGATGACGTCGCCCGGGGGCAGCTGGTCTCCCGACGCCAGCACGATCTCGCGCGTCGCCATGCCCGGGCAACGCCTGAGCAGGTCCCGCAGCTCCACCGCCGCGTACGACTCCGTGCACGCGTCGTCGTCCGCGGGGAGGGCGTCGTTCCAGTTCACCGCCCGTTCACCCGCGGCCGCCGCGTCGACGGTCGGGAAGGGGGCGGCGTGGACGACGATCGTCAGCGGTGCCGCCGCAGTCCCCGTCGTGAAGGCCGCGCTCGCGAGTGCGAGGGCCAGCACGCTCAGCGACAGGGCCCGCGATACCTTGCGCCGCGCGTGCGTGGCTCGCAGAATGCGGGGTCGCCATACATCGATCGACATGAGAACTTCGAACATACCGCCCGCGCGCTTCACGCTCCAAGTCGCGCCTGCGGTCCACTGCGGAGGTGATTCGTGCCATCTCGTCGAGATCTCGCTTGCGCCTCGCTTCTCCTGCTCGCCGTCGCCGTGGGCGCCCACACGGCCCACGCGCAGGCCGCGCCCTCGCTCGGCATCCAGCCTGGCGGCAGGCAGAACGGACTCGGGGCCGCAGGCGTGGCGCTGTTCGGCGATCCCAGCGACGCGCTGTGGTGGAATCCGGCCGGGCTCGGCTTCGCGGACCGCACCAGCGTCCAGTACACCTACGCGAAGCTCCTGCCGGGACTGGCGGACCTTCCGTACCGACACATCGCTGCGGCGGCCCCGCTCGGGTCGTTCGGCGGGTTCGGGACGAGCTTCACCCACCTCGACTACGGCCTGGGCTTCTATCCCGGGCTCGTGTCGCTGTTCTCGCAACAAGAGCTTTCGCCATCGATCGCCCTCGGCGTCCGCGTGCACCGAATGGTCTCGATCGGGGCCACGTTGAAGTGGGTGGACCTGCAGTACGGGACTTTCTCAGGCCAGACCATCAGCAGTGACATCGGCGCGCTGGTACGGCTCGAATCGAAGCCGTGGACGTTCGGGTTCGGCGCCATGTACCAGAACCTGGGGGGGAGGGCCTACTCCAACGAATACGGCGAGTCCGCCCCGCTCGGCCGGAACTTCCGGATCGGCTCCTCCGTCACCGTGCCGGCGCGATGGAGCGACAAGGTCACCGCGGGGGCCACCGCGGTCGTGGACTACAACCGCGGCAACATCCAGTCCGACCTCGCGAGCCCGTTCTACACCTGGAACGGCGGGATCGAGGGGCAGGTCACGTACGAGGAGATCCTTCGCTTCGCGGCCCGGGTCGGCTACTTCGACGATCCCAGGGGCGAGATCCAGGACTTCACGTTCGGGGCCGGCATCCGCGCCTGGTTGGTGGCGGTCGACGCCGGCTGGATCCCGGAGGCGAAGGTCTCTGGTCTCGATCGCGTCCTCAAGCTCACCGTGGGATTGCACGTCGATCTGTCGACAGGCCGGCCGCGCTGGCGAATGGAGTGAAGTCCGTCGTGAAGCCGAGCACCGCAGTCGCCTTGGTCGCGGCCGCGGCTCAGGCCCCCTGCGGCGCGTGCAACTCGAAGTTCTTCCGCTCGCCGCCCAGCAGGACGACGATGGCGAGGAGGACGGCGACGATCCCCACCGTCAGCGCGAGCGCCAGCGAGTAGTCGTTGCCGCGCGCTTCGGCGAACCCCGCCTGGAACGGTCCCATCCGCGCCATGACCAGGTTGCCGAGCTGGTAGGCGAAGCCGGGAAGGATCGCGCGCGCCCCCGGCGGCGACAGCTCGTTCAGGTGCGCGGGGACGATGCCCCACGCGCCCTGCACCATGAACTGCATCATGAACGAGCCCACGGCGAGCAGGACCGGGGTGGTCGCATAGGCCCACAGCGGGATCAGCGGGATCGCGAGCACGGCCGCAAGCGCGATCGCGCGCCGGCGTCCCAGCCGTTCCGACACCGAGCCGAAGACGATGCCCCCCATGAGCGCCCCGATGTTGTAGATGATGGCGATGGTCCCGGTCACCTGCGGCGAGAAGCCCCGCTGCGTCTGCAGGAACGTGGGGTAGAGGTCCTGCGAGCCGTGCGAGAAGGCGTTGAAGAACGCCATCAACGCCACCATGAACAGGAACGCCGGCAGGTGGGCGCGGATCGCCGCGAACGTCTCGCGCGCCGCGGGTGGCTTGAGCTGCCGGCCCGCGCGCCACGCCGGCGATTCGTCGACGCGCTGGCGGATGTAGAGCACGAGCAGTGCGGGCGACGCCCCGACGACGAACATGCCGCGCCATCCCAGCGCCGGGAAGGCGAACGCGAACAGCGCCGACGCCAGCAGGTAGCCGACGACGTAACCTTCCTGAAGGATGCCCGAGAACAGCCCGCGCCCCTTTGCCGGCAGGCTCTCGAGCGCGAGCGCGGCGCCGACGCCCCACTCGCCGCCCATGGCGAAGCCGAACAGCGCGCGCAGGAACAACAGGGTGCGCAGATCCGGCGCGAACGCCGAGGCCAGCTCGAACACCGAGAAGCTGACGACGTTCACCATCAGCACCGGACGCCGCCCGTAGCGTTCGGCGAGCCAGCCGAAGAGCAGAGCTCCCACTGGGCGCATCGCCAGGGTGAGGAAGATGCCCTCGGACGCCGCCTTCACCGTGGTGTGGAAGTCGGCGGCGATCGCCTTCAAGGCGAAGATGAAGATGAAGAAGTCGAAGGCGTCCAGCGCCCAGCCCGCCCACGCCGCGGTGAACGCGTGGCGCTGCGAGGACGTCAGCTCGCGAAACGGGGCGAGCAGATTGCGTGCTGTCACCGGGCGGGCTCCGGGGTAGAATGCGGCTTGGATTCGACTCGGGCGAAAGTACCAAGGTTTGCGAGCCATGAGGAGGACACGCCATGAGGATCGAGCGCTCGCTCGCACTGGCGCTGTCGCTGGCCGCCACGTTCATCGTGGTGCGCCCCGCCGACGCGCAACTCGTCCCCGGCCCCGCCGAGGGCTACCTCATCATCACCACGGACGCGCTGGCCTCGGAGTTCCAGCCGCTGGCGCAGTGGAAACGCAAGCTCGGGCTTCCCGCCACGATCCAGACGATCGAGGCGCTGCGCGTGCAGTATCCCGCCGCCGCCGACGACGCGGAGCGCATGCGCCTCTGGATCCGCGACCAGTACACCGGTCCCGGCGCACGCTGGGTGCTGCTGGGGGGCACCGCGGCACTGGTGCCGACGCGCATCGCGTACTCCGCGTTCTTCGGCGGCCAGTTCATCCCCACGGATCTCTACTTCAGCTGTCTCGACGGCTCTTGGAACGCGGACGGTGACGCGCTCTGGGGCGAGGGATACGTGAGCGCCGCGGATCCCGGCGACGACGTGGACCTGAACCCCGAGGTGTGGGTCGGACGTGCGCCGGTGACGAACGCGACCGAGGCGCACGCGTTCGTGGTGCGGAGCCTGCAGGCCGCACGCGAGCCGGCGACGCCGCGCCCGCCGCGCGCGCTGCTCGCCGCCGAGGTGCTGTTCCCACAGGTGTGGTCGCAGGGCGATGCGGTGACGCTCGACGGCGCGACCCTGGCCGAGGAGCTCCTGCCGCGGCTCACGAGCGGCGGGTTCGCGTCGCGACGGCTCTATGAGAACTACCTCGATCCCACGTTGACGCCCGGGAGCGAACCGCTTGGACGCGTGCCGTTCCTCGACGCGTTCGACGACGGCCACGACCTGGTGCTGGTGTTCGACGCCCAGACCCAGACGGAGCTGGGCATGGGCGGCTCGGAGGTCGTGACCGTGCCCGACATCCAGGCGCTCACCAACACCGTCCCGCTCTCGCACGTCTACCTGTGGGGCGGCGAAGGGCCCCTGGGGCCCGACTCGCCGATCGGTCCCGCGTTCTTCCACACGCCCGGCGGCGCGCCGGGCGGAGCGGTCACGGTCGTGGGGCTCACGCAGTTCGCGTTTCCCACGGCGCTGCGCTACTACGCCGACGAGTACTTCCGTCTCTTGATCGACGAGGACGTGCGCGCGCTGGGCGAGACCCTCGGACGCTCGCGGCTCCCGTTCGTCCCGTTCTCGCAGTACGACGGCGTGAATCGCTGGACGCAGATGGCGCTCGAGATGTTCGGCGACCCGCAGCTGAGCCTGCCGCGGCACGCCGGACACGACCTTGCGCTCACGGCGCCTTCGACCGTGAACGTCGGGGGCGGTGGTCTCCCCGTGCACGTCACCGAGGACGGTGTGGCGAAGCCGGGCGTGATCGTGACCGCCTATCGCGACGCCGAGGGCATCGTCACCGCGACCACCGATGCCCAGGGAGACGCGGTGCTGCCGTTCGTGGCGCTCGCGCCGGGCGAGGTGTCGCTCACCGCCCGCCAGGATGGTTCACCCGTCCAGGTCGACAGCGTCGAGGCGACCGCGACCAGCGGTGTGGACGCGCCTTCCGTGCCGCGCTTCACGTTCGCGGCGCCATCGCCCAATCCCAGCTCGGGGGTCGTGTTCTTCCACTGGAGCGTGCCCGCGGAGCTCGCCGATAGCCCGGCGAAACTCACGCTCCACGACCTCGCCGGGCGGGTCGTGCGCACGCTCGAGTCTCCGGCCGGCGCGACGTCCGCACGCACCGCGACCTGGGATGGCCGCGACGCCTCGGGCGGCAAGCTCGCCCCCGGACTCTACGTCGCGCGGCTGGTGGTGGGGGGCCAGGCGCTCAAGCGTCCCTTGATCCGCACCCGCTGACGCCAGGCCGGCTTCCCGGAGGAGGTCGTGCGGGTCCAAACCGGGCGTGATACTGCACCCGCCTCCGGTGTGGAAAGGACGGCTAGTCCCCGAGCCCCGGCGGCGGGGGCATGTGGCGCCGAAGGAACGCGAGCATCGTCTCGTACGCTTTGATGAAGTTCTCGTCCTTCCCGATCCCGTGGCCCTCGTCCGGGAGCAGCAGGTACTCCGCGACGCCGCCGTGTTGCTGGACCAGCCGCACCATGTCTTCGGACTCGGCCGGCGGCACCACCGGATCCTGCCCTCCCTGGATGACGAGGAGGGGCGCTTTGATCCTCTCCGTGTGCCGCGCGGGGGAGATCGCGGCCATGAACGTCGAGTCGCGGACGGGATCTCCATATTCGGCGATGCGGTTCGCGCGCCGGTAGGGCGCGGTGCGGTCGAGGAACGTCTTCAAGTCGGCGGGACCGTAGAAGTCGACACCCGCGCGGAACAGGTCCGGGTGGTGGACGAGCATCGCCAGCGTGGCGAAGCCACCATAGGACGCGCCCGAGCACGCCACCTTGTCGCCGTCGAGTGACTTCTGCTGGCGGATCCAACTCACGGCGTGCGCGATGTCCTGGAGCGCGTCCCACCGCCGCGGGCCGTCGTCGAGCAGGACGTACGACTTGCCGTAACCGGCGCTGCCGCGGATGTTGGGCGCGAGCACCGCGTAGCCGTGCGCGATCAGGAACTGGTAGAAGTTCGTGAGATAGGGCCGCTCCTGGTCGTCGGGGCCGCCGTGCACGCTGACGATCACCGGCGCGCGATGCTGCGGTGAAGCGCCGCGTGGCACGAACAGCAGAGCCGGAATCGAGCGCCCGTCGAAGCTCGGGTAGTGGATCGTGGTGGGAAGGACGTAGCTGTCCTCCGCCACGTCGCCCTGCGGGCTGAACGTGGCCCGCGTCGCCCGCTTCGTGCGCAGGTCGATCACCCACGCCTCGTCATCGTGCGCCGGTGTGCTCACGACGATCGCCAGCTTCGAGCCATCGGCGGAGAAGTCCTGCGGCGGATTGATGCCGGCCGGGATCTTCGGCAGCTCGACGCGCCGCGCCGACCGCACGTCCCAAACGCCGGTGCGCTCGAAGCCATCGACGTTGTCCGCGAATGCGATCTGCGTGCCCGTCCGGTTCATGATGCCGTAGTCGACGTCGTGGCTGGTGGAGAACATGACCTTGCGTGCGCCGGACGCGATGTCGACGGACTCGATGTGCATGAACTCGCTCTTGCTGTTGGTCCGGCAGTAGAGCGTGCGATCGTCGCCCGAGAAGCCGATGACGTGGAACCGCGACGTGTCCTGGTGCGCGGTGATCACGCGCGAGGTCTTCGCCTGGACGTCGACGAGGCGGATGTCGATGTCGGTGTTGGAGTGAAGCTCCTCGGCTGCGAGGAAGCGGCCGTCGTGCGAGGCCGCGATCGCCCGCAGCAACGCCGGCTCCTCGGTCAGCCGCTCGGCGTGCTGCGTCGCCACGTCCATCACGTAGCAATCGAAGTAGCGAGCGTCGCGGGCGTTCGACGTGTAGAAGATCGACTTCCCGTCCGGCATCCAGCCGCCCGGCCGATGCTGCGACTCCGGCTCGCGCGTCAGGAGCGTCGTGTCGCCGCGGTCCGGGTCGATCGTGTAGAGCTGATACTTCTGGTCGCCGTTCCGGTCCGCCATCGCCAGCAGCGTCGATCCGGCCGGGGACCAGCGCGTGATCACGCCGCCACTGAAGTGCGTGACCTGCTTTGGTTCCCAGCGCGAAGTGGGCGTCACCCACGTCTGCCAGTCGCCGCTGGCATTGGTCGCGAACGCGAACCGGCTGCCGTCGGGCGCGAAGCTCGGGTCGTTGGCGCGCTTGATCGCCATGTACTGCTGGAGCGAGTAGGCGTGTGGCGCCGGAGCCGGCGCCGTCGCCAGGAGCGAGAGACAGAGCAGGGGGATGGTCATGGCGCTACGGATAACCGAGGTCGCGCCCGCTTGCTAGAACCAGATGAACGCGCCCGGACGGGATTAGCGCGACGCGTGCCGGGCCCGATACTGGGAAGGCGTCACGCCCAGCCGCCGGCGCATGAGGCGCGCGAGGTGGCTCTGGTCCGCGAAGCCGCAGCGGAGCGCGATGTCGGCGATGCTGTCGCACGTGGTGGCGAGCCAACGGCAGGCATGGTCGAGCCGCAGCTCGCGGATCCGGTCGCCGACCGTCTGCCGCCGGTGCCGGCGGTAGGTCCGCGCCAGGTGCACCGGATGGACCCCCGCGTGCGCCGCGACCGTGGCGAGGCTGAGCGGGGCGTCGAAGCTCTCGCGCAGGAACTCGTCGACCTGATCGAGCCAGCGCGGCTCGCCGGCGCTCGACGGGGTCGATCGGGCGAGGCCCGCGATCAGCTCCAGCAGGAGCCCGTGCAGCGCGAGCGGCGTCACGTCGTCGGGCGCCTGCAGCTCATGGAGCATCCGCCTGCACAGGTGGCGCAGGGGCTCGCGAGCTCCGGACGTGTTCGTCCCCGGAACCTCCAGCAACCGCGAATCATTCGACTCCACGCGCAGCAACCGGACCGGTCGGTCGTGGAACTGATTCGCATGGCGCTCCCCGGCCGGGTGGAGCAGCAGGGTCGAGGTGTCGCAGCGCCGGGTGAGCCCCGCGAGCCGCTCCGTGTACGAGCCCGCACCCACGAACGAAAGGTAGGGCCGGGGGTGGACGTGCCACCCGAGCGTCGCGCCCGGCTCGTATGCCAAGCTGGAGAAGGCCAGCCCGGCGACGTCGCGGCGGGCGAGCACGGTTCCTGCGTTAGGATTCATGAGGTGAAGGATAGCATCGCCACTCCAACCGCGGTCCAAGGTGCCACATGGGAACAGACATACGAGCTTCGGTGTTCGTTGGAACCAGTCTCGATGGCTTCATCGCGCGGCCGAACGGGGCGTTCGACTTCCTGCCCGACAGCCCTGAGCCACACGGCTACGAGGAGTTCTTCGCCACGGTCGACGCGCTGCTCATGGGCCGCAAGACCTACGAGACCGCACTCTCGTTCGGGCAGTGGCCGTACGGAAGCAAGCCGGTCTTCGTCTTGAGCAGCCGGACTCTGGCCCAGGTTCCAGACGGTGCCGTGGTCGAGCGCGTCACCGGCACCCCGCAGGAGATCATGACGGGGTTGGCGGCGCGCGGGATCGAGCACGTCTACGTGGATGGCGGCCAGACCGTGCAGCAGTTTCTTCGCGCCGGCCTCATCGATCGGATCACGGTGACGCGAGTGCCGGTCTTGATCGGCTCCGGGATCACGATCTTCGGCGAGACCGACCGCGACGTTCTTCTGCAGCACATCGCAACCCGCTCGTACCCCAGCGGCCTGGTGCAGAGCGAGTACGCGGTGCTGCCGAACCAGTGAACGGCGGGTTCGCGGGGCCGATGAGGGCCCGGGCGTAACCCGTTGTCACCGGCGCAGAACGATGACCCGCGTCTCCGTGCCCTGATCCAGGCGCAAGCGCGCGAAGTAGACGCCGTTGGGAAGCGCCCGGCCGTCGCCATCGCGCCCATCCCAGGGCGGCCCATGCTCGCCGGCGGCGAAGCTTCCGGAGGCCAGCGTGCGCACGAGGCGTCCGCCCGCATCGAACACGGCCAGCGAGCCCGACCGCGGCGCCGCCAGCGAAAAGCTCAGGGCACATGAGCCGGGCGCCGGGTTGGGGAGCACCTCGAGCGCGCGATTCACGAATGTCGGCGGCGGCGGCGGAGGCGGAGGTGGGCCCACCGTGGTGGTGTCGATGAGGTCATCGAGGACGAGGTTCACCGCGACGCCGCGGTCGACACGATCTGCGACTGCGGTACTGAGCGCCCAGAGGATGATGCTCATGTTCACGACGGACGTATCCGCCACGGTCCACGGATACTCCGGGTCGCTCGGCGGCGGCCAGTAGCCGTAGAGATCCGGCAGCGTGCCTCCGGTTTCGAGCGAGTCGAGGAAACCCATCACCAGCGGATACTTCGCCGAGCCCTGATGGTCGAACAGGAGCGAACAGTACGCGGGCTCGACCGTCCAGCCGCGGCTGTCCAGGTCGAAGCCGCATCCGGTCGCCCTGCTGTAGAAGTACTCCATGCATCCGGGGTAGTCCGGGCACGACTGCTCGTAGATCGCGCGCCCGTCGGGAGCGATCCGGCCCTCGAGGAACGCGGACATCGAGGACAGCAAGGGGGCGATGTGCTCGTCGTGAAGCATGCGCTCGATCTGGATCAGCTCCATCGACATCCACCCCGTGTAGTGAATGTCACGCGAGCCCACGCACCAGTGCGGAAAGCTGCCGTCCGCATTCTGGTAGGGCAGGAGCTGCGCGAGGATGTCGCGCGTCTTCTGCTCGGCTTGCGCGTCGCCCGTGAGCCTCGTGAACTCGGCGGTCGCCATCGCCACCATGAGCCCGCCGTTCAGGATGCATTCCGAGGTCGGGATCGCGAGCAGGTCCCTCATGACCGCCGACCCCGCGTCGAGGAATCGCTGTTGCCGTGTGATCTCGTAGGCGCCAAGCAGGCTGTGGGCGAGCATGCCATCGAACGGCGTGTACGAGCGCACGGAATCCAGGCGCCCGATGAGGAAGTCCGCGTGCCGGGTGACCTCGATCCTGAGCCGCGAACGCGGGTCGAGACGCGACAACTCGACGTAGGCGAGCAGCTGGCAGACGACCGATTGCCGGATCTCCTCGGACGGGATCACCGAGTAGCGCCAGTCCATCGTCACCCCGTCCACCTCGAACACCTGCAGGTAATCGTCGATCCGGCGCAGCATCGGCGCGAGCGGGTCTGGGTCGGCGGTCGCGGGAGTGCCTGACGATGGAGCTGCGAACAGGCACAGGAGGCACGAGGCGAGAACGATCGAGGAGGCCAGCGCGCGATGCATGGCGGGAAGCTTACGTCCGCAAGGATCGAGGCACCATGCTCCGATTGTCAGGCCCGGCGCTCCCGCCCATACTCGCCGCCCATGCGCCGCGCCCCAAGACTACCTGGGCTGTTCTGATGGCCCGCGTCGACGCCGTCATCGCGGGACTCGGGACGACCCGGCGACGCCTGATCGCCGATGGCGAACGCTTTGACGCCGCGCGCTTCGTGCAGCAGCCGCCCGGTGGTGGCTGGAGTGCCGGCCAGCTCTTCGAGCACCTCGCACGCGTCGAGTCGAGCATCGTACGGGGCGGGCGCAAGGCACTCGAGACCGGCAGTCGCACGCGGCGGACAGCGCGCGATCGGATCGTGCAACTCATGTTCTGGCGCGGCGATCTCGCCCGGTTCGTCCGCGTCCGCACGCCGGCGGCAGCGGATCCCGTCGAGCCACTCGGTCGCGAAGCCGCGTTCGCGCGCGTCGCCGCCGTGCGTGTGGAGACCCTGGCGCTACTCAACGAGGTGCGCGACCGCGATCTGGGCGGGTTGTGCCTGCGTCACCCGGTCTTCGGCGGCTTGCTGTGGATGGACATGATGGAGTGGATCGGCTGGCACGAAGAGCGCCACCACCGCCAGCTCGTGAAAGTCGGCCGCGCGCTGGGTGTGGCGTGACGCAAAACCCGCCGCGCCTCACTCCCAGCGGAACAGCGCCAGCGCCGCGAAGAAGCC
>Ga0073909_10000608_pt1 | contig 11515 bp, 9 predicted proteins | sample Coa_R1_6_FD_66439 | JGI IMG/M metagenome (GOLD analysis project Ga0073909, IMG submission 66439) | Surface soil microbial communities from Centralia Pennsylvania, which are recovering from an underground coalmine fire. - Coalmine... | ecosystem: Environmental > Terrestrial > Soil > Unclassified ... | reverse complement strand
TTATTGAGTGTCATCATACGAAATCACTCAAGACCCTCTTGCCGGGGCAGACAACACACATCGACGATCTGGCGCTAGTTTGCGCCAACTGTCATCGCGTTATACATCGAGGCAAAGAGTGGCTGACCGTCGCGGAGCTACGGGCATTGATAAGACAGGCAAAAGCCTAGATCCACGGATCGCGCTCTCCGTGGACATCCAGACAATTCATGTTGTCCGGGGCCTCCAGACCCATGCCCCGATGAGAAGCGCAGGAAAGAGACATAAGACTGATGCGCCAATGATCCGAGCATACAGCAGCCCTATAGCCGCGAGTGCCGACGCTAGGAAGACGAGGGCCGCCATCGCCAGTAGCGCCAGTTTTCCCTCGTGGATTCTGGCCTGCAGCAATGCGACTCCGGCAAACGCAAGGTCGAATGCAAATAGTCCCCATTTTGCCAAAGATACAGGCCGAGGCAGCGGAGCCTCCATGGCAGTGACATACTCCGTCACTTTGAGTACCCCCAGCAATCGGAAGTTCTCCCAGCAGTCAAGAAGGCCCGTGGCGACGACTGCTACTACGGTGGCCATAGTGAGGATTGGTGTGTCGGCTGTAACAGCAACGATCAGGATCAGCGTGAAGCAGTAAAGAACGATAAACACAAAGTCCATGTTTGTGTTGATTCGCATTATCCTGATGTTCTTGTCACGAGCCCCCTGATCTATGACCGCGGCGAAGGCCTGGTGTGATTTGGCGAGTTCTAGCAACGCAATCGGACTGTCGAATCGCCCGATCAGGCCAGAGCTGTGAGACGTGTCGAATGCTGATGCTTCAATCGCCGTCGAGAGAGCCCAAACGATAGTGGCTATCAGCACGAACCACAATATTCGCACTTCCATAAAGACCAGCCTTCAAAACTTGGGTTGATTTCTCAATATCGGCTCGGGGCGGGGAGCACCATCCTTGCAGAAGTTCTGCTGCGCTTGGGTCCACGATTGTGACAGCTTCACCAAGTCTTTCAGGGCATCAAACATCGAGTCGCGGAACGCCCTTGATTTTGGCTTGTAGTGTGGAGGATCGGTTACACCACTCACGTAGTCATGCCCGATCTGGTCCTGAGGAAGAACTGGATGAGTCGAGGAATTGCTGAGATCATTGAGAAACTTCTGCAGGGCACACATGGTGATCCTGTATCGGGTGAAGATATGGGACGAGAAGTTGAAGTGGTCAATGACCATCTTTCCAGCTATTTGGCCCCGCTCACTAAGGTTTTTAATGACCTCGGGAGGCATATTGAGGTTCAATCCCCCTTCGTCGGGGCATAGTTTGATGTGCACAATTCGGTCGCGGTAACCGGCAGCTGTCGCTTGCAGCTTGTCACGCCAGTTCTGCATTGCGTTGATGATTGCGCCGAAGAACCCAAGCAGGCGTGTTTGGTTCGAGCCCTGGTCAAAATTCTCAAGAAGCAACTGGGACCCCGATCCCGCCATTGGTGGGAACCAAACCATCTCGGCATTGGGTTTACGTTCTACACAACGATCTTGTTGGAGATCAATCCCGAAGGTGGGCCATCTGGGCAATGGAGAGTCAAAAAAGTGCATCGGGAAGTTGCTGCAAATGCCGCCATCGGAAAACCAACAGAGATCCGCATTTACACGGGTCTCCTGGGCCTGGGTCTGCTGGACGTCCTCTGTTTCCAGTTCATCGCCAAGCGCCTTGTGCACATAGTCCGGCAAGTAGAGCGGTATTGCGCTCAATAGAATCGGGAAACTCAAGCTCATCCGGGCTGCGACTAAGACAGGAAGGTGCGCTCCGGCTGGCAGTCGATGAAGAGGAGTGCCATCCCGAGACGTGACAATCTCATTGCGCTTTCTGGGGGAAGCATGGTCGATCATGTACTGCACGATTGATGCCGGAAACAAATTCCTGAACTCGCCCTCATGGAAGTAGAAGGCATACGATTCAAATGGAATGGTGAACGGCCGTCCAAGGCTGAGGTTCGTTGTGACAACTTGTAGCTTGATAGTTTGTCCGGTCATTGGCGGCTCGTCCAGAAAGGCTGGTGCGCTCCAGAGATCGCCAAAGGTCAAGGGATCTTCTAGTTTCTTCCCCGATGTCATTTGAATTCGGTCGTGCAGCCAATTCGTAAGAGGAGGACCGGTCTTGCTATTCTGATCGAAGCCTGAACAGAAGCCGAAGCCGTTCTGTGTGGTGACCTTGATCGCATCGGCGCCTGCTGCAACCAGAACAACAGCCGAACCAATTACGAGGATCCAAAAGATTCCAAGCACGACATACGGAAGAACTGGGCCCCCACAGGTCAAAAAAAGGACAAGGGGTATTGCTGCGCCCAAGAGAACTCCAAAGAGTGTCCAACCCCAGAACTGATGTGCAACTGCCCCAATTCCACGGGCGATTCTTCCGAAAGCTGATTTAGCCTTCATCGCGGCCAGTACGACCCGAAACGCTCGCACGGCTGCGGTAGATGGCTGAAACAGTCTTAAGAGCAAATTGTCCGTACCGAGTTCATTTGGAAGGGCGGCTAGGTGATCATAGGCCACTTTGTTGCCAGTGCGCCTCCCGTACTCCGCGGCAGCGGTGATGACCGCTGCAACTGCACCTGCAGAAGTGCCACCAATGTTCTTGAACAGATACGTCTTCGAAAGTTCCGTAATAGCCGAGGGATAGACCACTCCACTCGTGATCCCCCCCTTCATGACCAGATCGCAGTATTCAATCGATGTATGTGTTGAGTTTGCTGGAGAGCTCATCTCTTACTCCTCCTCGACTTTTGGCGCCAAGAGATCGTCGAAACGACGGAGTTCGTGCAGCTTGTTGAAGAAGATAGTTCCGCGAGTTCGGCCGTGTTCTGCGGCCGCGGAGACAGCCTCTGCTACTGCACCTGGCGACGTCACTCCGAATCGATTGGAATCGAACGATGTCTGGCCAACGGGCTCACCGCGCGAGGGTCGATCATGTCTGAGATGATGCCGCCCTTCGTGATAATGTTGGATTTTCTGGTCGCGGCGGAATAGTCGTGCACAAAAATCCTAATCAGGTGGATTTGGGTTAACTATCGCCGCAATAATTAGTTCGTATGGCAGATTCCATTCGAGGGGCCGCTTGTCCTTCCATTTAGTTTTGTTGAAGTTCTCGATACGCCACTTCAGAAGTTTGAGGCTCACCCTCGGAATACCCACAACTTCAATCCAGTCGCCCTGGTGCTTAGTAGCGGCCAGTTTCGCGGGACGCCTTGTGTCTCGGGTTCTCCGCCATGCTCTGGCCAAATTCTCCATGCACCCGAAATATCAACTTCATGGCTAGTGGGCGATGATTCAGCATCCTTTACGACTTTTACTGCTTGGGTGCGTTCTTCCTTCGCGTTCATGATTTCCGCAACCGCGGGAAGGCCGATCTCAGGCGCTGTTCCGGCAATGTGAATGCCCCCGTCTTCCTTGGCTGGATGGATGCGGCTGCTGACATCGACCCTAAAATGAGTATCGATCGTAACTCGGTCAGCATACTTATCGATGAATTGTTTGGTCAGTGTCACGCCAACCTGAGGGAAAAGGAAGACGGAGTTGAGTACAAACGCAAAAAGAACACTCAGTCTTTTCATTTTCACAATTCCTCCCTAAGCACAATCGTCTTCTAAGTGGGGCAGCCACGCACAGAGAGCAAGAGAGTATGGGATGCGGATACGAGTAGATGTTGTACAGCGAGGGCAGCGACCGTCACTCTGGGCCTGCGACTTGTTACAAAATCGGAACATAGTATTGATGCGCCAGTTGGTAAGAATGGCCGCAAGTTCAGGCTGCATGGCGAACGCTTCGGTCTATGGTGTTCCAGCTCTTCGTAATAGCATTCTCTTGTCAGACTCGCTTTTCGTGCAGATATTGTGCTGGCTGGCTCTCCTGTATTCGCATGCAAAACAGGCGCAATCACCGTTGGAACCGAGGTACTTAACGGGGTCGTTGCATTTGTCAATTGGGTCCGAGCACGCATCCTGCGGAACCAACGCCAGTTCGGAAACAATAACCCTTTTGAAGCTCCTCGTAATTCCAATGCCACCGCATTCGTGGCTCCGCGGCGTTTCACCCGAAAGCGATCTCTCGAAGCCCATATAGCCGATATTGTGTTTTGCAGGTGAACCGGTCTGAGCCAACATCAAACCCCCAAAGCATATCGACAAAACAACCGAAACAATTCTCCACTTCATTTGGCACCAGCTTCGCTCGATTGATGTTCGGGATTGCTGTCTCCCTTTGGGCCCCCGATCTTCAGAAGCGTTTCCTGCTCGCGCACCATCTGTTTGTCTAGTTCGCTCTTCATCTGAATTTCCACAGCCTGAATCTTGGGCCGAACTTCTTGCATATTCCCTCTGACGCCGAGTTGCCAGGCTTCACCCATTAGCTTTTCAACGTCGGGGCTCATGTGCAGGCCGTTCATCTTGTTTAAATCGTCGAGTTGGCGAAGGAAGTCGGCCACCTGACCTTTCCAAAGAGCCAGGTGCCGTGCCGCCTCGGGGTTCAGCCGAGCGTTAGTGGTCGCGTCTTGCTGAAATTGCGGGGCGAGTTTGTCGTTCAGCACTATCAACTGCGTGTAAAGTTTCTCGTAGGCGTCGAACCTCCGCTTATAGAGGTCCTTCGTTAAGTCCAGTTGTGCGGAGAGTACTTGATTCTGGTCTTCGATGTCCCTCCTGATCGTGCTTTCACTGCGTGAGGACACGAATGTCAACCAACCCGTAAGGAGCACCGGTACTATAAGGGTCAACAGTTGCCATGTCTTAGAATCCGCTTTCTCGGCATGTCTATTCTCGAGTTGTAACACTATGGGTCTTTGACGTTCTTCTATCACTCTGGGAGGACCATCCTCAATGCCTTGGACAAATCCAGGCTTTACTGCTGACGTCAGTTCACCACTTGGCTCTGTCGGCAATGGCGGGATGGCAATGGTGACATTGCTCATTTTGGTATGCCTCCCTTCTCCAGATTCCCTTTGGGAGTCCTCTTAATCACTGGATTCTGGTCGTGTAGGAATTTCTTTCGCCAGTAGATAGTGAGCTGAATGGACAAATCGTTTCAGCAACGAGCCGGGCCCTGGCCTGATAAAGGGAAAAGCGACCCATCTCAGATATATGAACGAAAGGCAACCCTGGCGGGCGCTTAAAAACTTCGAACGGGCGTGCGGTAACCTCGATTTGAGGGTTCTGAAAGGAGGGCGACGTAGGCGACCCCCCTTTTGACGATCGGAAGCTAGAGCTGGGTAATGGCCTCTAGAACCAACGGCCGGAATGTATTTTGGTTGACGTCGGAGGAACCAGCGTAAAGGCCCTTGCCACCGGGCAGGATGAGCCGCGAAAGTTTCCGTCTGGCCCGAGGCTGAAACCCAAACAGATGATTTCTGGCGTTACGCAGATCGCTAGGGGCTGGAAATATGACTTGGTGTCGATTGGGTACCCAGGCTTGGTTCTCCGGGGTAGACCGGCCCTGGAACTGCATAACCTCGGAAGCGATTTGATTTCAAGTCTTCCTTCGCGTGCCCGTGAAGATCATTAATGATGCAGCCATGCGGGATGCTTCAGACGCTTTTCAGAGAATCGCTTTGGCGTGCGCCAGAAAGGTTACGGCAGCCCAAAGGTCAAATGCGCATTGCTCGCAATCGAAGAGGTGCATTTCAAATTCTTCGCGCAAGTCAGGGCACATTTCTCCAAGCAGATATTTTTCTGTCGCGAGCGTTCGCACTGCTTCATCGTGATCCACCGTCAGCCCCAAGAATCCAGCGTGGATTTTCTGAGCGTTAGACGGTCGGATTCTAGCAGAGCTACCTTCAAGACGGCGATAATTGCCGAAGAATCCTTTTGGATCCACTGAGTGGCTCTGAGTGTGATTTCAATGCTCGCGACTGTTTTTACTTTGCTACCGTAATGCGAAAGTCATAATGCTTTGGTCTTCCAGACCCCGGCAGTGAGGATGACACAACAAAAGAGTAAACATCCGATGCGACGCCCTGAACCGGTATGTCAAAAACCAGGCGAGCATCGCCCGAGGCTGATACGAGCGGTAGTAGCCGAGCTGCCCAAATCGGCTGATTCTTTCCTCGGGCCTCAAGCATTACATCGAACGGACCAGGACTACTGCCTGGAAGAGCAATTTCCACAACGATACGTTGAGCGGAGGGCTTGATCTCAATGTTTGGGATCTGAGTGCTATCGCCGCGCGATCGATCCGACACCAAAGTCAAAGCAACCATCGACGCCTGCGATACCGGTGCTTCTTTTGCCACAGTTGCAGACTGTTCTCGCTCTTGTGCAAGCTGCGCTTCAAGTCTCGCTTGGTTCTTGCGAATGTCGGATATGTAAATCAAACCCAGGACAGCGATCAGGACCAATGCGGCGAGCTCCCCATAGTTTCTGAGATGAGAGTGCCAAAAATGAGGTGACCTATAGTCAATGCTCTCCGGGCGGGCTAAGCCAAACGTATCCGTTCGCGTGTTGGCCAAGTCCTCTCTCCGCGCGAGATGATGTCGCAAGATTCGGGCAAATCGCAATTTTTCCTTGCGTTCAGGTGGCCTCAGAAAATATCCATCGACAGCATCCTTGTCTGCAGGATCCAGCGCCTCGTCCAGGAAGTCTTCTATGATCTCTTCTTCGATTGATTCAACCATTTGCGACAAATCATCATTAACACATATTTCACGGCTCAATTGTTCTTCGAGATCCTTCTTGTCATCAAGTCTGCCCAGCAAGTACTCACGAACTAGACCCCGGTCGGGAACATCGCTTTTCATCTCACGACCTCGTAACAGCTCAATTTAGTGATCGCTTGATACACGCAATCACACAGATGCGCAGTTCCTTGCGGATCCTGCACATCCTGATCCGCAATACATTTGTTCCACCTGCCCCAGCGGCCAGCAGCTTCCTAGCTTCAATCTTGTCTCGTCCCTTCCCTGCATGATATTGAACTATGATTTCGCGGTCTCCTGACGACAGTTGAGTCAAGCAACGATCCAGACATTGCAGCTCCAGCTCGCGCACTTTCGGGTCTGGATGTTCAAAAGACGCTATATCGCCATCGATGGCGACAAGCTTTCGCTCTCGCGTATCCTCATACCAGACATTTCTTGCTACGCCGTAGCAATAAGCAAGCGGGTTTGAATACTGCGCACACGATTCAATTTTTCTAACCACAATGTCCACGGTTTTATCGAAAAGGTCATCCGCGTCCGTGCATCCTTTATGAATGAAGAAGCTGGTCAATTTCTTCCTAATCCGCTCATACTCGCGCACCGCCAGCTCGTCATCCTCCGACAGCCAACGAAGAAACCTACCGAAGGCTTCTGGAGTGAGCGTCCTCTTCTGCTCTTGTGCTGCCATAGGCGATCTACGAGAATGCAGCCCCGTGAAGTGAACGTTCTATTTGTAGTCTCCCTGCAACACAAAAGCCGCCCAGTAGTAAGGGCTGGACCACTGCTCATCCTGCATCATCTCAAGCTGGGCACCACGCAGTGCTGATCCAGGGCCTTCCCCCTTTCTGATACGTGCATACAGTCTCGACATGAGTGTGGCTGTTGCATCGTCATTAACCTTCCACAGACTCGCAATGACACTCTTCGCGCCCGCATATAAGAAGCCGCGCGGTAACCCGATGATTCCTTCAGAATTGAGGTCTTTACCCAATGCCGAGTCACAGGAACTGAGGACCACCAGATCGGCCGAAAGCCTTAATTTGTAAATGTCGCCCAAGCGTAAATAACCATCCTGCCTCCTGCCTTTCTTATCTACTAATGACAGAATCAGTCCAGACATTTCAGGATGGCGAGTGTCCACGACACCGTGCGTTGCGAAGTGTACCAGACGAAAACGTGTGAGACCATCTCTGAGCACGTGGGCCCGGCTCGCGTCGAAGTCTAGTGCAACTTGTACAGCTTGAGGGTCTCCAGAACGAAGGACACTCGCTATTGCATTAGCCTCGTCGCGTGAAGCCGGCAGTCTGGCAATGTACTGAGATCCCCCGATGTCGCGGAGGGCTCGGCTCAAACTGGCGGGGCGGTCCTCATAGCTTCTACTGGTTCCTGAACCACGCTTTGACACGCGCCCGTCATCTGGTTCAAAAACCGGATCGGCAAAAATGGCGGCGGTGGCTGTTGGTGGGGCTCGCTTGCCAGTCGCTTTTCGCAACATCCCGAGTACCGATGCGGAGGGCAAGACGACGACTTCAAACTGATTCACGAGAAGATCTTTGCCTGAACCGGGGGAAGTAAGAGGAAGCGCAGCAAACGGAACATACTGCAGGGACTCGTCAGGCACGATAAGGAGGCGCTTAGTCCCAGAAAGAGGTATTCCCTCAAGAAGCAATCGTGATAACTGCTGTGCATGGAATCGATATGCCCGATCCAATTTGCGGGCTCGGGCCTGGTAGTCGACCGCACTTTCTCCCCTCCTCAACTGTGGAGGAACGAGCGCCTTGCGAAAAGTATCGACTGATTCTCTGATCCGGCCTGATTTCGGCAGTTCGCGCGAGGTAATGTCGTGTTGGTCTACGATCCATACATAACTTTTTTCATCGCCGAGCACGTATTCAAGCAGAACTGTGTCTTCGCTTCCAATCTCTGCCTGTACCTCTTCTAGGGTCAGAGTCGGGCCCACTGAAGGCGCTCCTTCTTTTACATCAACGGTGCGAAGCTCGATTGAACCAACCGCTTCCAATTGCCGTCGCAAGAGCTCCTCACAGGGGGCATCTTGATTTGATGTGGTAAGCAAATCTAGAAGGGACCGTACCTTGCTTCTCTCAGAAGCCTCAAAGGCCTTCTTTGCGAAACCCAGTCCCGGCTCCTGTTGATCAAGCAACATCAGCACCTGAATATAAAGTGCATAGTAGCGGTGCACAGAAGCGAAGTACAAAGCCCGTGTATCAAAATGCGAGATACTAATCCTCTGGCTCTCGACGATGTCGATTGTCTTCTTGATCGCTAACCGCGAGTCCTGCAATCGATTTACCTGCCGATAGATCCAAGCTAGCTCGTACTCTATCTCGGCGATCTCTTCAACCTGGCCCATCTTCTCCTTTAAGGAGTACGCTTGTTCGAGAGACACAATCGCTTGCTGATAATATTTTCGATTCGCCTGTAGATGCCCTAGGCGGATCAAAGTTTCGCCCTCCCCATAGATGTGGCCCGCGGCACGATAGGAGTCAAGCGAGCGGTGGTAAAACCTTTCCGCCAGTGCATACTTCGTTTCTGCTTCATAAGCTCGCGCAATGTTTGCATAGGCTGATGCCACCACCACAGGATTGTTCGCCTTACGTCCAAGGCGCAAGTCCCGCAGGTAAAGCGGCAGCAGTCGTTCGTAGTCCCTTATAGCTGCCAAAGCTTTGCCCATCCCGTTAATTGCCTCGTGCTCTCCCAGAAAATCCTGGATACCTGCAAATGCATCCTTAGCACTCTGGTAATATTCAAAAGATTTCTGCCAATCGCCTGTTGCCCGGTTTACGTACCCAAGCCCGTTCAGCACGCTCGCTTCGTCATCCCGATCACCTACCTCGCGGAATAGCGGCCGGGCTACGGCGTAATTGCATTGCGCGGTTTCAAATTCGCCCGTTAGGATCGCGAAGATTCCCAGCGCAGCACGCACTTGCGCAATACCATAGTGATTGTCAGTCAAGGACCACAATCGTAAGGCTTCTCCGGCTGCGTGTAGAGCTTGCGGCCTTTCACCTCCTTGAAAAAGAGCGTGTGCCAGCATAAGGAGTGTTTGCGCCTCACCATCGTCGTCCTTCGCTGCGGCGAAGAGGTCCCGGGCACGGTTGAGGCAATCCGCGGCCTTCGAATAGTCACCTCCGGAGTGGAGAACTTCCCCACGCGCTTCCAGGGCTTCGGCCTGTGCTCTGTCGCTAAGGTCTTCGCACAGGCTCAATGCCTGACGTGAGTACTCATCCGCGAGAGAGTAAGGCCCGGTATTAGCATACGTTCGAGCGGTGCCGCTCAATGCCCTGCATCGCAACTCGGGGTCTTGTCCGAGTTTGAAAGACTCCCGATAAGATTTACGCGCCTTGTCGAACTTGCTGAGGATCGCATAGATCTCACCGATTTGTAGTTGTGATTCTGCCGCCTTGTCATACGAACGGTGGGCAGCAAAGAGGAGCGAGCTTTCTCGGAACAAACGGGTCGCAGCTGACAGGTTCCTGGCGGTCTGCTTCTCGCGAAGGACTGCCGCTCTTTGGGCGGATTCTTCAGCCTTTTTCAATAGAAAATTGTCGCCACGGTCCACCCGGGATGTGGCGACGGAACCCTGCTTGCGGTCCTCTCCCGATGTTTCAATAAGGTCGATTTGCTCCGCAATGCTGAACTTTCCAGCCGCATTCATCGCGGGCACCCGGAAGAGAACGCACGCCAGCAGTGCCACCATGATGTGCCATCTCATAGTCCCCCGATCTGCCAAAGCCACCGCGAGGAGCAGTTGTCCATCACTGGTTGTCTTCACCCACCAGGCTCAGGCTCCGGGTTTTAGCGCCAACCGTTCCAGTTCTTTGGCCAAATCTTCGTTTTCTTTCCGAAGTCGCCTGATCTCCTCGCTAGCCCCCCCTACGACCGGGCCGCTGGACACTCCACCGCCCGCGACCCCGCTGCGCAGCGCTGCCGATAGATTCTGAGCGACCTGTTCAGCGGAATAGTGTAGGTCCAGTTCGTAAGGAAACATCCGCGCCAGGACAGCAGACCATCCCTCCTTAATGAACGCGCCCCAACCGTCATTCTTAAAGAAGGGCAAGTGCTCAAAATCTGCCTCAAGTTCCACAATTCTTCCGTTGCGCGCCTTGCGCGTATTGTCGCCGCCACCCTTCGCCAGCGGCAGGTGAACGATTCCGGTTTCAGCTTCGCCCAACAGTCGTTGGATTTGCTCTTTCTCGTCGTTTTCAACGGAGTACGGGAAATATATCGAAACCCCGTGACAACCCTTCACATTTGGCCTCGTCACATTGGCAATCACATTCTCTGGGTTGGCGATCGCGTCTCGAACCTGCTTACACGCATCCTTCAATTCCTCGTAATACTTCTTGTTCTCACACTGGTTTTTGTCCAACCTAGCGGGCAACTTATCGCAAAAATCATAAAGATCCACGAACAAACCGAGGACGAAATCTTGCGCGCTTGTACGAGCTTCGACAATTGCATTGCTAAGATTCTCGTCTGCGACTGATTGCAGTAAAAGACCAGCGAGTTTACTCACTGGTTCCGTGATCTTTTCTATGTTTTCTAAATTGAGGCTTGAAAGCATGATCTCCTTCACCCCATTGCGGCGCGTGACGAGATAGTCTCGGAAGGAATCGACATAGATCTTAGGGATCAACTCAGCAACATTTTTCGGATCTCCGCCACGACCTCTCAATCCCTCCACGATTCGTGCATAAGGAAAGCTCACGTCCGGCACTTCATCCTGCGATGCAATCATGTACTGAGCGCAGCCCTGCAGCGCGCTGGCGACTTCAACCATGCTCATAGAGCAAGCATCAAAAGCAATGAAATCGAGTTTGTTCT
>Ga0073909_10000606_pt1 | contig 11517 bp, 9 predicted proteins | sample Coa_R1_6_FD_66439 | JGI IMG/M metagenome (GOLD analysis project Ga0073909, IMG submission 66439) | Surface soil microbial communities from Centralia Pennsylvania, which are recovering from an underground coalmine fire. - Coalmine... | ecosystem: Environmental > Terrestrial > Soil > Unclassified ... | reverse complement strand
AGCGCTCCACCGGCGGACTCAGGGTCCGGTTCTTGAGCGTGACGATGAGCGCAGGGGGCTGTGGCATCGGCAGATCGAGGGGCAATTCTTTCAGCGAGGACAGGCCGGTATTGAAACGCAGGATCGAGGCCGGAAGCACCGCGATAAAGCGGCCGCTCATGCCGAGGATGCTGCGCAAGTGAACCGAGAACGTCGTGATGCTCACCGGCGACTGCAGCCCCGCCCGCCGGAAGGCTTCGGCCACGGCAGCCCCGCCGGGCGTGTCGGAGGCGGGCGATATCAGCGGCACACCCGCAAGGTCGGCGAGATCGATCTTTCGGCGGCGCGCCAAGGGGCTTTGCATCGCCACGGCGAAGCAAATCCGGTCCAGGAACAGCACCTCGGCGTGCAGCTGCTCTCCCAGGGCCTCCTCGAACGGTCTTGGCGGCAGCGTCAGAACGAGGTCGACCATTCTCTCATGGAGCGCCGCGAATCCGGTCTCATGGCCGGCGGTCGGAAGGATCTGCAGCCTGACCTGCGGATGCCGCGACGAAAAGCGCTCGATCACGGATGGCAGAACCCCCGCCGCGATCGACTCGGTACATGCAACGCGTACTTCTCCGGTGTTCGGGTCGGCCAGGAACTCGATGTCCTTCACCCCCGACCTCAGCTCGTCGAAAGCAGCCTGGCCGCGCCGCGCCAAGGCCTCGCCGTACGGCGTGAGCTCGACGCCGTGCGGTGTGCGGTCGAGGAGCGGCACTTGAACGGCATGCTCGAGCGCGGCGATCGACTGCGAGACGGCGGACTGCGACATGCCGAGGTGCGCGCCCGCCTTGGCCATGCTGCCGTGCTGCACGACCGCGAACAGGACGTGGAGGTCGCGCAGCCGTACCCGGCGGCCGATCCGGCTGTCCCAGTTTAGGGGTTTAGCGATTACTAATGTACCAATCGGAAAATGGCGCTTTTCCTTTTAGCACCGCCGGGCCTATCGTTCAACTCATGAAGAGCCTTCGAACCCGCGCCTGCACCGCGGTCCTCGGCCTGATGGCGGTCGCCGCCGCCCTCGCCGCCGAGCCCTGGCCGCAGCGCGCGGTACGCCTCATCGTGCCGATCGGAAGCGGCAGCGGGCCCGACGTGGCGGCCCGCCTTTATGCCGAGCGGCTGGCCGCCGAGTGGCACCGGCCGGTGGTGGTCGAGAATCGTCCCGGCGCCGAGGGCCTGGTCGGGGTCAGTGCGTTCGCCGGCATGAGGGACGACCACGCGCTGCTCTTTTCCCCGGCAGCGCCGATCACAGTCTTTCCGTTCATCCAGGAGAACCTCGCGTACGATCCGGCGCGCGATTTCGTGCCGATTTCCTCAGCCACCGACTCTTTCGGCGCGATCGCGGTACCGGCGTCGCTGAAAGTCGCGTCCCTGGCAGAGCTGTTGATCCTGGCGCGTGCGCAGCCCGGCAAGCTCAACTGGGCGAGTGGTGGAGGCGCCTTCCCGGTTCTGCTGGCCGGGTTTGCGAAGACGGCGCACCTGGACATCGCCCAGGTTTCCTACCGGGAGCAGAACCTCGCGCTCCAAGACCTCGCCGAGGGACGGATCCAGTATCTGGCGAGCTCGCTCACGGCGCTCCTCCCGCTCGTGCAATCCGGAAAGATCCGCCTGCTCGCCGTGACCAACAAGACGCGCGCGCCCATGGCGTCCGGAGTCCCAACCGCCGCCGAGGCCGGCCACCCGGAGCTCGAATTCGAGGGGCTGGTGGGCTTTTTCGGCGGGCGCGACATGCCGCCGGCGCTGCGAGACCGCATTTCGGCGGACATCCGCGCGGTCGCGGCGGAGCCGAAGCTGGGCGAGCGCCTTGCGGGCGCGGGACAGATCGTGCGCGCCGGCACCGCAGCCGAATTCGCTGGCGCCATCGAGGATCAGCGCGCGAGAATCGAGACCATTACCCGCCTCATCCGTGCGCATCAGTAGTGTTCTACGAACCGGACAAGGACAATCACGGGCTGCCCTTCAACCCGTATAAGTCGATCGTGGTGCCGCGCCCGATCGGCTGGATCTCAACGTTGAGCGGGGATGGCGTGGTCAATCTCGCGCCGTACAGCCAGTTCAACAACCTCGCGTACGACCCGCCATACGTGATGTTCTCGGCCAATTCCTTTCCGGGCACGGGATGCCGCAAGGACAGCGTGAAGAACGCCGCGGACACCGGCGAGTTCGTCGTGAACATGGCGACTTACGAGCTGCGCGAAGCCATCAACATCACGTCGCAACTCCTGCCGCCGGAAATCGACGAGGCGGCGCTTGCCGGCCTCGAGATGATCCCTTGCCGCATCGTCGGAGCGCCGCGTGTCGCGGCATCGCCGGTCCATCTGGAATGCCGGTTCCACTGCGCTTTAGCGTTGCCCGCGAATGCCTTCGACCAGGTCCACCACGTCGTGATCGGCCGCGTCGTCGGTGTGCACATCCGCGACGACGCCCTAACGGCCGAGGGTAAGCTCGACATCGTGAAAATCCGCCCGCTCGCGCGGCTTGGCTATTTCGACTACACGACCGTGGACTCGGTCTTCAGCATGGCGCCCAGCGGACCGCATCCTGAAGCGCGCGCAGCCGGCCTGGAAGGCCGGCCGACACGCCCGACAAGGCCACTCTGACGGGTTCTACTGCGCTACGCGCAAGAACTTCTGTGCGCGACGACCGGTGCCGACCTCCGCGGTGTACAGGTTGCCCTTGGAGTCGATCGCCATGTTGTGCACCCACTTCAGCTCGCCCGCCATGCGCCCCGGGCGGCTGAAGCGCGACAGCACCTTGCCCGATTCGCGCTCGACCACGAGCATCTGGTTGTTCGCGCCGTCGGCGACGAAAATGTAGCGCTGCGCCTTGTCCTCGGACAGCACGAGGTCCCACACCGAGCCGTTCTGCAGCGTCTCGGGCTCGATGCGGTGCTCCTTAACGAACTTGCCGCTCTTCTCGAACACCTGGATGCGGTCGTTCGCGCGGTCGCAGACGTAGACCAGTCCGTCGTTCGAGATGCGAACGCAGTGCACCGGGTTGCCGAACGAGCGCGCGAGCGCGGCGCGCGGGTCGTACGGCGGCAGCTTGTCGTCGTGCGGCTTCTCGCCGTAGGCGCCCCAGTGGCGCTTGTAGGCGAGCGTGCGCGCGTCGTACACGGCCACGCGCCGGTTGGCGTAGCCGTCGGCGACGTAGAGTTCGTCGCCTTCGACGATCATGTGCGCGGGCCGCCCGAGCCCGGTCGGATTGTTCGAACCGCCGACTTCGCCGGCCTTGCCGAGCTGGCGCTGGAACTTGCCGTCCTGCGTGAAGACGAGGATCTGCTGGTCCTTCGGCCCGTTGCCGGCGAGCCAGACGTTGCCCTGCCGGTCGACGTGGATGCCGTGCTCGCTCTCGGGCCAGTCGTAGCCCGCACCCTTGCCGCCCCAGCTCTTGAGAAGGTTGCCCTGCGCGTCGAACTGCAGCACCGGCGGTGCGGGCTTGCAGCACTTGGTGGCCGGCGGATTGGCGAGCGCGCCCTTCTCGTCGTCGACCAGCGTGCCGGGTCGGTGCACGATCCAGATGCGGTCGTCCTTGTCGACCGCAATGCCCGATACCTGGCCGAGCATCCAGTTCTCGGGCAGCGGCTTCGGCCAGAACGGATCGACCTTGAACTCCGGCACGCCGTCCGCAAGCGCCGGGCCGCTCTGGAAAGCCGCCGCGAGCAAACCTGCGGCGATCAGCAAATACGACCTTTTCATTGTCTCTCCTACGAAGATTTACGACCCTGACCGCGAATCCTGGAGCTTACGCTGGACGCGCTGATCGAATTTCGACACGTTGACGACGACCCGCTCGTGGCTGCCGTCGCCGATGAGCTCCCTCTCGTCGCGCGCCTCGACGCGGAAATGCACCGTCCTGCCTTCCAACCGCGTCACCTCCGCTGACGCAGTGACGCGCATCCCGACCGGCGTAGCGGCGATGTGGCGCACGTCCAGATGCGTGCCGAGGCTCTGGTAGCCCGCGGGCAGGAGGTGCTCGATGGCGGCGAGCGCGGCGGCCTCGATCAGGTTGATCATCACGGGCGTGGCGAGGACGCGCACCTTGCCGCTGCCGATGCTCGGCGCCGTGTGCTCCTCGCCGACGACGAGCGACGCGCTGCCGCGCAGCCCGGTGACAATTTTGCCCTCCAGCATGCATGGCATGGTAACCGTACAATGCGGCCCCATGCGTTGTCTCCTCCTGTTCCTCCTTATGGCCTGCGCCGGCCTGGCGCAGGCATGGCCTACGAGACCAGTCACCTTCATCGTGCCCTACCCGCCCGGCGGCGGCACCGACATCATCGCGCGCATCGTGCAGGAGCCGCTCTCCAAGCAGCTCGGCCAGCCGATCGTGATCGAAAACCGCGGCGGAGCCGGCGGCTCGGTGGGAACCGCCGCTGCGGCGCGCGCGACGCCCGACGGCTATACGCTGCTCTTCACTCTCTCCTCGCACTCCATCAACCCGGCGATCTACCCCAAGCTTCCGTTCGACACCGAGCACGATTTCCGCCCGATCTCGCTCATCTGCTCGCTGCCGCAGCTCTTCGCGGTGAATAACGCGACGCCCTACAACACGTTCGAGGACGTGGTGCAGTACATGAAGAAGAACCCGGGCAAGCTCGACTACGCCTCCGTCGGGATCGGCTCGCCGAGCCACATCGCGGGCGAGCTGCTCAAGCTGCGGCTCAATGCCTACATGGTGCACATTCCCTATCGCGGCGGCGGTCCCGCAGTCGCCGCCGCGCTCGCGGGCGACGTGCCGCTGATCGTCGTGTCCATCCCGGCGGCGATGTCGCAGGTGCGCTCCGGGCGCCTGCGCCCGCTCGCCGTCACCACCCAGAAGCGCACTTCGATCCTGCCCGATGTTCCGACGGTGGCCGAAGCGACCGGGCTGCGCGACTTCGAGGTCGACTCCTGGTACGCGATGTTCGCGCCGGCGAAGGCGCCCGACGAGACGGTGGCGGTGATGAACAAGGCGATCGCTATTGCGGTAGCATTGCCCGCGGTGAAGGCAAAGCTGCTCGAGCAGGGCGCCGAGGGCATGAGCTCCACCCCCGAGCACCTCGGGGCGACCGTGAGCCGCGAGATCGCGCAATGGCGCGAGCTCGTGAAACACGTCAGGATTGAAGGCGAGTAGCCTTACGTCGCCTCCGCGCGTAGTCATCATCGGCTGCGGCTTCGGTGGCCTGTGGGCGGCGCAAGCGCTGCGCAAGGCGCCGGTCGAGCTGACGGTGGTCGACCGGACCAACCATCACCTGTTCCAGCCGCTGCTCTATCAGGTCGCCACGGCGGGCCTGGCGGCCCCGGCCATCGCGGCGCCGATCCGCCACATCCTGAGGAAGCAGCGCAACACCCTCGTGCTGATGGGCGAGGTGAAGGACATCGACCCCGCCGCGAGAAAAGTGTGCCTCGACGACGGCGGCGATCTGGACTACGACTACCTCGTCGTCGCCCCGGGCTCGACCCACAGCTACTTCGGCAACGACGCCTGGGCGCCCTACGCGCCGGGCCTGAAAACGCTCGAGGACGCGCTCGAGATCCGCGCCCGCATGCTGCTCGCCTACGAGCGCGCCGAGCGCGAGACCGACGCGGCCAAGCGCGCCGCCTGGCTCACCTTCGTCGTCATCGGCGCCGGCGCCACCGGGGTCGAGCTCGCGGGCACGCTCGCCGAGATCTCGCGCCACACTCTGCGCGGCGAGTTCCGCCGCTTCGATCCGCACAAGGCGCGCGTGGTGCTGGTCGAGGGCGGCGAGCGCGTGTTGCCGCCCTACCCGCCGGACCTCTCGGAGAAGGCGCTGGTGCAGCTCGAACGCCTCGGCGTCACGGTGTGGCTCGGAAAGCGCGTTACCGGCGTGGACGCCGAAGGCGTCACGATGGGCCCGGAACGCATCGCCGCCAAGACGGTGATCTGGGCCGCCGGCGTGGCGAGCTCGCCGCTCGGCCGCTCGCTCGGGGTCCCGCTCGACCGCGCCGGGCGGGTCCAGGTCGAGCCCGACCTGAGCGTGCCCGGCCGACCGGAGATCTTCGTCATCGGGGATCTCGCCGCCGTGCCGGGCGTTCCGGGCATCGCGCCCGCGGCAAAACAGATGGGGCGGCACGCGGGTTTGAACATCCTGAACTCGCTCCACGGAAAACAGCGAAAACCCTTTCGTTACCGCGACTACGGCCAGCTCGCGACGATCGGCAGGAGCGCCGCGGTCGCGATGCTCGGCAAGCTCAAGCTCTCGGGGTTCCCCGCCTGGTTCGTGTGGCTGACCGCGCACATCTACTTCCTCATCAACTTCCGCAACCGGCTGGTGGTGATGATCGACCTCGCCGCCGCCTACTGGACCTTCCAGCGCTACGCGCGCGTCGTGATGCGCCCCATTCGCAGGCCGCAGGCATAGAATCAGGCTCCGTCTTTCCGGGGAGGAGAGCATGGAGCAGCCCAAAGGCCGCCGCCGGTTTCTGAAATCGTCGGTCGGCGCGCTCGGTGCCGCCGCCGTTCCCGCAACCGTGGTATCGACCCCCGCGTCAGGGGCCGAGGCGCACGCCCATCCGGGGAACGCCAAAGCCGCGAAGTACATGTTCCTCAGCGCGGCGGAGGTGGCGTTCGTCGATGCCGCGGTCGCGCGCCTCATCCCGGGCGACGAGCTCGGCCCTGGGGCGAAGGAGGCCGGCGTCACCTACTTCATCGACCAGCAGCTCTTCGGCGGCTGGGGAACGATGGCGAAGATGTACCGCCAGGGGCCGCACGCCGAAGGCACGCCGCAGCAGGGCTACCAATCGCCGCTCACGCCGCAGGAAATCTTTCGCGTGGCCATCCGCGAGATCAATCATCGCCTTGGAAAGCCCTTCGAAAAGCTCGCGGCGAAGGAGCAGGACGAGGTCCTGAAGAACCTCGAGGAAGGCAAGCTGGCACTGGAAAGCGTGCCGTCGCGCTTTTTCTTCAACATGCTCCTCGACAGCACGATCGAGGGCTTCTTCTCCGATCCGATCTACGGCGGCAACCGCGACAAGGTCGGCTGGAAGCTGGTCGGCTTCCCGGGTGTCGCTGCAGCGTACACCACGCTCGTCGACAAGCACGGCGTCGCCTACAACGCCGAACCGGTGTCGATCGTCGACATGCTTGAAGGTCGCGTCTCCGCCGACGAGCACGGCCATCCGAAGCACGTGATGATCACGCGAAAGGACTGAAACATGGCGACCCGGCTCAAGCCCGTCGACGCCGTGATCGTCGGCGTCGGTCTCACCGGCACGATCCTCGCGAAGGAGCTCGCCGAAGCCGGCCTGAAGGTCGTTGGCCTCGAGCGCGGGCGCTGGCGCGACACCGATCCGGACTTCGGCATGCCGTACGCGCACGACGAGCTGCGCTTCGTCAAGCGCCACGAGCTGATGCAGGACCTCTCGCGCGAGACGATTACCTTCCGCAACAACGCGAACGAGACCGCGCTGCCGATGCGCCAGCTCGGCTCGTTCCGGCCGGGCGAGGGCGTGGGCGGCGCCGCGGTCCATTGGGGCGCGGTCACCTGGCGCTTCCTGCCGTGGGACTTCGAGACGAGAAGCCGCACGCTCGCGCGCTACGGCAAGGACCAGATCGCTGCCGACTGCACCAGCCAGGACTGGGGCGTCACCTACGACGAGCTCGAGCGCCACTTCGACCGCTTCGAGTACCTCTACGGCATCAGCGGCAAGGCCGGCAACATCAAGGGCAAGATCATTCCCGGCGGCAATCCCTTCGAGGGGCCGCGCTCGCGCGACTACGCGACTCCGCCGCTCAAGACTTCCTATGCCGGCTCGCTCTTCAAGCAGGCGGCGGAGAAGATGGGTTTCAAGCCCTTCCCCACACCGAGCGGCGCGCTGTCGCAGCAGTACACCAACGAGTACGGCGCAACGATCAACGCCTGCGTGTACTGCGGCTACTGCCAGTTCTTCGGCTGCGAGATGGGCGCGAAAGCGAGCCCGCAGACCGCGGTGCTGCCGAACCTCATGAAGCAGAAGAACTTCGAGCTGCGCACGCACGCGAACGTCACCAAGGTGAACCTCGACTCGGCGAAGAAGCGCGCGGTCGGCGTCACCTACGTCGATTCGCGCGGGCGCGAATTCGAGCAGCCCGCCGACATCGTCCTGCTGTGCTCCTATGTCCTGAACAACGTGCGCTTGATGCTGATGTCCGGAATCGGAAAGCCCTACGATCCGGTTGCGAACACCGGCGTCGTCGGCCGCAACTACGCGTACCAGACCCCCTCGGGCGTGAATCTGTTCTTCGAGGACAAGGTGTTCAACCAGTTCATGGCGGCCGGCGGCCTCGCCATGACCATCGACGAGTTCAACGGCGACAACTTCGACCACTCCGGCCTCGGATTCATCGGCGGCGGCGGCATGTCGGCGGCGACCTCCGGCTCGCGGCCGATCGAGGTGCGCCCGGTGCCGCGCGGCACGCCGCGCTGGGGCTCCGAATGGAAGGCCGCAGTGGCGAAGTACTTCAACCGCTCGTTCGGGATCGCGGTCCAGGGCGCCTGCCAGAGCTACCGCGGCAACTACCTCGACCTCGATCCGACCTACCGCGACGTCTGGGGCCTGCCGCTGCTTCGCATGACCTTCGACCGCCACGAGAACGAGCACAAGATGTCGACCTGGATCACCAACAAGGCCGCCGAGATCGGGAAGACGATCGGGCCCTCGAAGATGAACGTGAACGCGCGCACCGAGAAGTACACCATCGTGCCCTACCAGAGCACGCACAACACCGGCGGCGCGGTGATGGGCGCGGACCCTTCGACCAGCGTGGTGAACAAGTACCTGCAGAGCTGGGACGTGCCGAACGTGTTCGTGATCGGCGCGAGCGCCTTCCCGCAGAACGGCGGCTACAACCCCACCGGCACCGTCGGGGCGCTCACCTTCCACGCCCTCGACGCGATCAAGACCCGTTACCTGAAACGGCCCGGCGCCCTCGCCTAGCGAGCGTCATCAACTTGCCTTCGGGCTTGTCGAGCAGCGGAGGGTCCGCTCCTTCCCGCGACACGACCACGCGCAGCCGGTCCGTCGCCAGCATGAACATCGGCAGCCGCTCGGCCCGCAGCAGCTCGTACATGCGGGGGGTCATTGCGGCGTAGGCGTGCTCCGAATCGATCCAGCGCTGCTTGAATTGCTCCAGCGTCGGCACGAACCGGTCCGGCTCGGCTGCAATGCCCGGCGCAAGCTCGCCGCGATACCTGACCAGCGTCAGCGTGCGCCCGAGATAAAACGCCAGGCTCGGGTCGAAATGATCGACGCTGTAGAACGGCACGTCGGGCGCGAAGATTTTGTCCTCGCCCAGGAACCGCTCGGCGAACTTCTCGGTGGAGTAATTCACGTCCACCTTCTGCAACCCGGAAAGGCCCAGCTGAAGGCAGGCCACGCTACCGAACGACAGCACGAGGAGCGAGAGCACGGTGCGGCGCTCGCTCAGCCACCAGGCGGCAAGCCCGCACGCCGACAAGGTCATCGATGCGGCGAGGAACCACGGCACGTAGGCGATGGCGTCGGCGGCGATGTGCCGCGAGCTCGTGATCAGCGGCAGCGCGAGCGCGAGGCTCGCGGCGCCGGCGGCCGCGCCGGACAGCGCCGGCCATTTCATGTCGAGGCGAGCGCGCCGCGCGAAGTCACGCCCTATCAGCAGCGCGAGGGCGGGCAAGACCGGCAGGATATACGCCGGCAGCTTCGACTTGGACAGGCTGAAGAACACGAGCAGCACTGCGCTCCAGACCAGGAGCAGGCGCTCGACGTTGAGACGGGAGGGCTCGCGCGACGAGAGCGCGCGGCGCACCACCGCGGCGAGCGCCGGCGTCCACGGCATCATGCCGACAAGCAGAACGACCCCGAAGTACCACCACGCGCCGGGCCGGTTGTGCCCGGCTTGTGCGAAGCGCGCGAAGTGCTCCTGGAGCACGAAGAAATCGAAGAATTCCGGATTGCGGATCTGTACGGCGATGAACCACGGCAGCGCGAGAGCCGAGAACAGCGGCAGGCCGCTGCCCCATTCGAGTTCCCTCAGCAGCTGCCAGTCGCGCTGCAACAGCGCATAAACGGCGAGCACCATGCCAGGCAGCACGATTCCGACCAGTCCCTTGGCGAGCACCGCGCACGCCATTGCCGCCCACGCGAGGAGCATCCAGCCGCGCTTCACCGGGGGCCCGCCTTCGTGCGCGAGCAGGAACAACAGCAGCGCGGCCGACATGAAGAAGGTTAGGCCCATGTCGAGCGTGAGGTATTGGCTCGAGAGGAAGTAGGCGCAGCTGCTCGCGAGTACCAGCCCGGCAATGCTGCCCGCCCCCGGCGGACCGACCCGGTTTCCGGCGAACACCACCAACAGCAGCCCGAGGAAGCCGGTCACCGCGGTCCAGAGCCGCGCCGTCCATTCGTCCTCGCCGAATAGCGCGAAGCTGACCGCGGTGGCCCAGTACTGCAGCGGCGGTTTCTCGAAATACTTGAGGCCGTTCAGCCTCGGTGTGATCCAGTCTCCCGAGGCCAGCATTTCGCGCGAGATTTCGGCGTAGCGGCCCTCGTCGGGCTGGAACAGGCCGCGGTACTCGAGGCCGCCGAACCACATGATGGCCAGCAGGACGATCGCGGCGATCCACCCGCGCCGCGCACGCGCCCCTGGCGTTGCGAAAATCGCGAAAGGGGGGGCGGCGGCGAGGCTCACGCGTTCGGCCGTTCTACCTGGCTTCCGTCACATCCTTCCTCCCACAGCCAAGCCGCGCCGCGCACTCCGCTGGAATCGCCGTGGGCATTGCGCACCAGGCGGGTCGCCACATGGTCCGAGAACACGTGCTTCGACCACAGGCGCGGCACTTCAGTGTACAGCCGCTCGACATTGGACATCCCGCCGCCGAGCACGATCACATCCGGGTCGAGCACGTTGATCACCGAGGCGAGCGCGCGCGCCAGCCGTTCTTCATATCTTCCCAGAGCCTCCCCCCGACGGGCAGCGACTTCCTCGGCGCTCAGCCTTTCGTCAGCCAATTTCAAATGATCGGCTGCGAGCGCCGGGCCTGAGAGGTAGGTCTCGATGCAACCCGACCGGCCGCAGTAGCAGGCCGGCAGGGGCAGATCTTCCGGTACCGGGGCCGGGAGAGGGTTATGGCCCCACTCCCCCGCGATGGCGTTGGGACCGGTGAGGACCTTGCCGTGCGCCACGATGCCGCCGCCGACGCCGGTGCCGAGGATCACGCCGAACACGACCTCGGCGCCGGCGCCCGCGCCATCGGTCGCCTCCGAAAGCGCGAAGCAGTTCGCATCGTTCTCGAGCCGCACCTCGCGCCCGATCGCGTGTTCGAGGTCCTGCTTCAAGGGGCGCCCGACCAGCCAGGTCGAGTTCGCATTCTTCACCAGCCCGCTCACGCGCGACAGCGCGCCCGGAATTCCGACGCCCACCGTACCCGCGCCGATTTCCCTGATGAGCGAAGAAACCGTGGAAATCGTAGCTTCGTAGTCGCCCCGCGGCGTAGCCACGCGCCTGCGCAGCACCTCGCGCGCGCCATCGAGCGCAATTGCC
>Ga0073909_10000600_pt1 | contig 11575 bp, 15 predicted proteins | sample Coa_R1_6_FD_66439 | JGI IMG/M metagenome (GOLD analysis project Ga0073909, IMG submission 66439) | Surface soil microbial communities from Centralia Pennsylvania, which are recovering from an underground coalmine fire. - Coalmine... | ecosystem: Environmental > Terrestrial > Soil > Unclassified... | reverse complement strand
TAGGGTCCCATATATTAATAGTTCCTTACGATGCACGATAATGCGCAAGGAAAAAATTTCCCGCAAGTGCTTCGCAGTGAACAAGTTAGAGGTCGGGCAAAGTTGACTTTTCCGAGTCCCTATGCTACACTTTCCGCGACTAGGTTCTCTAGTCCTTTTACAACCTAACAGTTAGATACGTAGAAGGATAATGATAGGGTCTAGTTATGCCAATTGGAATAGTGTCTGATGAGGACTTTCTCAAAGAGTCTCATAACTCTGGCATCGTTAAGCCGAATGATTCTAATGATAAGCCCGCAGAAGTAGAAGATATTAAACGTGGTCGTCCTCCGAATAAGAAAGAAATACCGGAGGAACTACGAGAGATTATTGCTAAGTCTGCTATTAATGGCGAAGGTTCAGGTCAAGAGATTGCTAACGCATTTGATGTATCACCTAGTTCCGTATCAGCCTATAAGGTAGGCGCGACTAGTACCACTCAGTATAACCAGCCTAACGAATCCCTCCTGTCAGTAGTAACAGACCACAAAGATAAGATTAGTAAACGCGCGACTCGCACGCTAATGGCTGCGCTTAAGAACATTACGACTGAGAAGTTAGTCGCAGTCAAACCGCGCGACCTAGCTGCTATCGCTAAAGATATGTCTGCGATTATAGCTGATATGGAACCGAAAGTTCCAGTCAGTCAGAATAACCAGAACAATGTTCAGTTCGTTTTCATGGCACCACGAGTTAAGACAATTGATGAATATCAGATTATGACGGTAAATGAATAGTCATTCATTCAGGTCATTCAGTCTAATCTAATGGCAAAACAAGTCTGGACTAGACAGTTCGGAATAGCTATTAGTTCCACACAGAATTCATTTAGTCCGTGTGGTGCGCCGTCGTTAGATACTGATGCTAAATGCGGAGCACCTGCGCCTGCTGATGGAACGATAGCAGATTTATTCGTAGCAATAGATACACTCCCCGCCGCTGGAACTACCAAGATATTCACATTAGCTATTAACGGCACGCCGACAGCGATGGCCGTAACATTAGATGATACGCACACGTCAGGTCAATATAGTGGCGCGGCGATAACTGTTACGGCTGGTGATTTAGTTTCAATCATTTATACTAAGACTGGCACACCTGGTTCATCTGGTGCAGCTACTATATCGTGGATGTGGAGTGGAACTAAATCTGTTTACATGGGTTCTAACTTTGCATTAAATACAACCACACCTAGATGGATTGGATGTTTCTCGCCTAGTGAAACTAGTTCAACTGTTGCAGCTAATATAGTTCAGAATGTTGTAGCGGCGGCTGGTAATATTACCAATCTATACGCTACACTCGCTGCGGTAGCCGGTGCCACTGGTTCGTATACTTTCACTATCTATAAAAATGGAACCGCGCAGGACGGAACTAGTGGAACTCCTGATACGCGCGTCACTCTAGTAAACGCAGTGACACGCGTAAGTGGTAATACTTCATTTACATTAGCAGTAGTGCCCGGAGATATTGTATATATTCAGATAGATTCAGTTAGTTCACCATCTACTAAGACTGGTGCAGTAGGCGTAGCATTTCAGTCTACTACAGGTGGTGAATCTCAGATGTGTTGGTCATTAGCATCAATCACTGGAACAGGTGGTGGTGTTAATAGTTATAGTGGCCCACATCTATCAAACTTATCATGGAATACAGTAGGGAATAGACAATCTACTCTAGCTGATAAGTTCAAGTTATATGGATTACAAATGGTTCTAGTAACCGCGCCCGGCGGTGTGGCTAGTAGGTCATTTGTAAATGTTCAAAATGGTAGTGCTGGTACAGTTACTTGTACTGTTACTGGAGCCGCGACCACAGGTAGTGATGTTACTCACCAAGATAGTTATGCAGCAGGAGATACTATTTGTTTTCTTGAGTCTGCTGTATCTGGTACGCCTGCTGCATCAATAGGAACAGTTGGATTTATTCAATTCGTTCAGGGTGGTAATCCTCCCGGTAAATCAGTTGGTGGTAATAAGAAAAATGGCGGTGGTGCGGTCAATTCATTCCAGCCCGGTGGAACTATTTGTATGACAATTGGTAACGCTGGTAATTCTTCTGAGGTACAGTAATAATGGCGAGTCAAGTTACACCCAAAAAGAATGCAGCATATTCATTCTATGCTGCTTTAACTAGCCAAGCCAATACAAATGTGTTTCAGGCTAATCCTACTCTTACGACTGGTGATGTTAAGGTATCAATAGATGGTGGCGCGCTACAAAATATCGCTACATTACCAGTAGTCACACCGGCTGCTAGTAAGGCTATTCTTGTCTCGTTATCATCAACTGAAATGAATGCTGATAATACTCAGGTTATTTTCAGCGATGCCGCGGGTGCAGAATGGGCAGATGCTTTATTCAATATTCAGACCACGGCTAGACAGGTCGATGATTTAGCATTTCCATCTACTAGTGGACGTGGCCTAGATGTTAGTGCTACAGGAGAAGCCGGAATTGATTGGGGTAATATTGGTTCACCTACTGCTACAAATACTCTATCTGCTACGACTATTTCAACTACTCAGGTCGTTGCGACAGCTACAGCATTAGGCACACAGGCTAAAGCAGATGTTAATGCTGAAGTAGTAGACGTAGTAGGAGTTGATGTAATAGCTGATTCAGTTCCTGCTGATGGTAGTAGACCTACGATTCAACAAGCTCTGTATATGATAGCACAGTTCCTAACAGAGCGCGCGGTCAGTGGACTAACTATGACGGTCAATAAGCCTAATGGTTCTACTGCTCTAATGACATTCACATTGAACGATGCTGCTAATCCAACTAGTATCACGCGTGCTACTTAAACTGTACGAACTTATTTGGTCAGACTAAGGAGAGAGAGTAATGGCATCACAAGTTGTAGCGAACGTTACACTATCTGGTAAGACTGGACCCGCATTAGGGATGAGCAGTGTTTCATTAGCTAATGCATCTAGACTAGACTTGGATTTCGCGGCTAGTCGTGGAACTGTTTATGTTAGCAATCCTACGAACGCGCAACCGCGCAAAGTTGAATTCGATTTAGTTCTAACTACTACTTTGACCGATACGATTACTGCGCTAGTTAATGCTATTGCAATCGCCGGTTCCTAATAGGTAAGAAATGCCCGTAGGTCAGTTAATTTCACTCGGCGTAGGCAGTCCTGCTGATATTGAGCAATTAGTATTATCAGGACTAGTCAATGCTCCTAGTGGCGCAGGTATTGAAGTTGCATCTATTACATTAGATGGGCCTGTTACATTAGCGGCTGATACTGTCTATGTGATGCCTGCTCGTATTGTGAACTTTGAATGGTATTCATCTGATGCTGCGATTATAGAAGGTTCATTAGACTAGAATACGTGGCAGACTATTGACACTGCTACTGTAGCAGGTAATCGTCAAGTATTAGGTTCAGTGTGGCCTTTCATTCGGCCTAGTGAGGTCATTGTAATTCTAGCTAAGAAGGCCAAAAAATTATGACCACATCATTGCTAATCGGTCCTACTCATACACTAACTCAGAATACTGTATACGCTCTACCTGCTAGACAGGTTAGAATGTTATCGTCAGCGGTTCTAGCTGTATCAGTAGATAATTCTAGTTTCACAGACGTAGCAGCTACAACTACAGGAACTGATGTCACGGCTGGATGGGCAAAATGTACCACAGGTGCAGCAGTCGTAGTTTGTAGAGTATGATTCTGAAAGATGAAATGTTTGACCCTGATTTTGTAAAGTATCTTTCGACATTAGGTATAGGTGGTCTACTAGCGGCATTCATGTTCGCGTTCTATCGCAAAGATGTTCAGCAGTATTCACAATTGTGGAAAATGACGACTGACCAACTAATTACAATAGTCAAAGAAAACACATCTTCTAATATGAAGTTAATCGCTCTAATAGAATCGCAAGAGCGAAACATTATGCGTAAGACTGATATTGAAGAAATGATAGATAGACGGATTGGCAAGTGATGACATTTACTCCATCGGAATTGCGCGATGAGATTAATCGCGTTCTGGATACTACTACTGTTGTTCCTCATGGTCACAAGGGTGCATTCGTAGCTTATTACGATGATGCTGGTGTAAGAACTGCTATTGCATTTAAAACTGAGAGTGGATGGGAAGTTCAAGGTACTATCGGTTGGCATGAACACGAGAAGAATTTAAACTACGGCGTTAACATTATGAAAACCTGGTAATGATTACCGATATTGAGAATCAGGTAGTTTCATTCGACCTAGTAGATACGCCTGGTAAACCGTGGCTTAATATACCAGGTGCTACTAGTGAGATGGAATTAGACTGGTTACACATGAATGCTTATAATAAGAAACTAATCTATGAGATTGGTTCTTTTCTAGGTCGTTCTACTGTAGCTCTATTAGCTAGTGGTTCTCAAGTCGCAGCGGTAGATGATTTTAAAGGAATGCGCGAAGAAAAAATGTCTGATTCATTTCGGTCAGATATTTATCGTGAGTTTCTAAAGAACACGCGCGCTTATGAAAACTTAGATGTAATAAAATGTGACCATGCGCGATTCATTCCTTCAATGGATTGTGATATGGTATTTATTGATGGCTCGCACCTATACGACCATGTGATGCGAGATATCCTAAAGTTCAAGGACCACAAAGATATATTAATTTGTGGTCATGACTTTGCGTGGTGGAATTCCGTTAAGGCAGCAGTAATGAAACTGTTCTACGGAAAGTTCCGATTAATTGGTCCTAACCTGTGGTATGTGAAACAATGATGACGAGAATCCTGCTAGCTATTCCGACTCAAGAGATGGCGCGCGCTGCTATATTCTATGATTGGATTGGTCTGATTAAAGTTCCTAAGAATTGTGAGATATTACATTCACGTTCGCATGGTCAGTCGCCAGCGCGTAATCGTAACATTATGATTCAGCAGGCGATTGATTTGAATTGCGATTACGTTTTCTTTATTGATGATGACTGTTTAGTTCCACCTGAAACTTTAATCAAACTCTATAATCATAACGTTGATATCGTATCAGGCTTGTATTGCATGAGGAATTATCCTCATAAGCCTATTGTATTCGATGAAGCTCTTGATGATGGAACTTGTAGATGGACTCAGCTATCAGGACCAGACGAAGGATTAAAAGAAATTGTAGCAACTGGAATGGGTTGCTTACTAGTTAAGATAGACGTATTCAAAAAGATTCAAGAGAAACATAAATATTGGGTTACATTAGGTGAATTAGAATCTGACCACTGGTGCGATGACCTTTCATTCTTTAAAAGAGTTCGAGAAGCTGGCTATCAAATATTTATTGATTTGAATTGTCCAGTAGGTCACATTGCTAAAGCTGTTGTATGGCCTAATAAAATTGATGGTGTGTGGCATATTACTTATGATACAGAAGGGCCACAACGCCATTCATTCCCATTACAATACGAACAACAAGCAAAGTTAAGAATACCATCTGATAAGCGAGATACGACTTATCTAAATGGTGTAATGCAGATTCAGATTACTAACGTATGCGACCTATCCTGTCCGAATTGTTCACAAGGATGTAATCTTAAGACACACGCGCACTCGATGACATTAGAACAGTTCGAGCAGGCTGTTATTAGTGTTAAAGATTACTTCGGTGTCATTGGAGTCTATGGCGGTAATCCTACATTACATCATCAGTTTCCACAGATATGTGAGATTCTAAGGAAACATATTGATTATGAACGGCGCGGTCTATTCGCTAACGGATTATCAGGACATGGTAAGGTTTGTGCGGAAACATTCAATCCTAAATTTTCAAATCTGAACATTCATGGTCAGATGGAAGTTTATGAAGAATTTAAACGAGATTGGCCTGAAGCATTATTTAATGTAAAAGGATTCGACCATTCGCGTCATACGCCTTCATGGGTTGCTATTAAAGACATGGAAGATATGACACAGAATGAGCGAGTTAAGGCTATTCTAGATTGTGATATTAATCGATACTGGTCTGCGTTCATTGGATTATATCGTGGTGAATTGCGCGCTTGGTTCTGTGAAATAGCAGGTGCGCAAGCTCGATTACATGAAGATGATACAGACTATCCTGACACGGGATTACCTGTTGAACCTGGATGGTGGAAATTACCATATGATAGTTTCCATAATCAGATGGTTAAACATTGTTTTGACTGTGGTATTCCTCTACGAGGTCAGGGTGAATTAGATAATGGTCCAATAGAATATGTTAGTGCGACTCATCTGCCTATCTATAAACTAAAGCACGCTGATGGCAAGATGATTAAAGTTGTGACCCGTCGTTCTCAACTAGGTTCTAAATTAGGCCGAGTTACTGATTACATTGAGAATGGTTATTTGGAGTTAGTAGGCGCTAAGTAAATGCCCTTTGACGCTACAGGTAAATGGAAACCAAACGATAAACAAGCTGCATTCCTATCTGTACCTAATGATATTAAAGAGGCATTTTACGGAGGCGGTGCCGGTTCAGGTAAATCCGAAATCTTACTCGTCTATCCAATTGTCAGACGATGGTACCAAAATTCCAAGTTTAAGCAAGTTTTCATGCGTAGAACATATCCTGAACTACGCAATGAAATTGTGCCCCGTTCCAAAGAATTCTACTATAAACTTGGAGCCACATTTAATAAATCTGAAATGTCCTGGTGTTTTCCAGCACCAGACCAATTCGGTGGCAGAGGATTAGCTAATTATGGTGCAATGGTATATTTGGGCCATTGCGAAAATGAAGATGATGTCCATCAGTATGATTCGATGGAAATCAATCTATTCACACCAGACGAGCTTACTAGTTTTACTGAATGGATTTATCTTTACATTGCATTAACACGAGTTAGAACAAGTGACCCGAATCTTCCAGCTATTACACGTGCTGCTGGTATGCCTGGTGGTATTGGTCACACTTGGGTCAATAATAGATTTGTTCGGCCCAATAAAAAAGGTAATATCATTCTCGAAGGACGCGGTGGTAATCGACGTATTTTTATTTTTGCTACTCTTGCTGATAATGAACATATTGACCCTGGTTATGCGCAACAATTAGAAGGATTACCCGAAGCTGAGAAGCGCGCGAAAAAGTACGGAGATTTTGATGCATATCTAGGTCAGGTATTTGAGGAATATCGTGATAAGCATTATCCAGATGAACCTGATAACGCATTACACTATATTCAACCTTTTGATATACCTGAATGGTGGCCGAAGATTCTATCAATAGATTGGGGATTCGCTCCACCTGCTATGACATATGCTTGTTTTGGTGCGATTAGTCCTGAAGGTAGAGTATATGTTTATCGTGAAAGGTCATGGCAAAAAACTAAGATTGAGGAATGGGGCGCGGAATTAAAAGAAGATGTTGATAGAGAGAATCCGCGTATCATTAAGCTCTGTCAATCTGCTAAACAAGACCGTGGACAAGACCATACTATTGAACAGCAAGTTAACACTGCGCTCGGCAGAATTGTCGTGCTCAGCGGTAACACTCCCGGTAGTCGTATTGCAACTAAACAATTGTTGCACGAATATTTCCGTTGGAAACCAAAGTATATTCCGCACCAAGATATCCGCGCCTATAACGATGATTATGCAGCGTGGACATTACGAAACAGAGGATTACAAGAATATCAATCATACTTGGCATCATTTAATCCTCCACAGGAAGAAACTAATCTACCGAAAGTACTAATATTCAATACCTGTGAATTGTTGAATGGCGCGATTAAATCATGCGTGTATGATAAAACTAATCCAGAAGATGTAGCAGAATTTCCTGGTGATGACCCGTATGATGGATTACGCTATCTAGTAGATACAGCAGATAAGTTCTTTGATGAATCGGCTGATGAGTTTAAAAAAATTCAAGAAACTCAAGCTATTGTAGAAAGATTACAAGATACATCAGATTGGACCGCGTATTACCGTAATCTTCGTAGGATTCAAGAACCTGATAGAATGGCACCAGTAGCTAGATATGCAAGGATGAATAAATTCCGTTATGGTAAAGTTGCTAGATTTTCTCCGAGAATACATTAATATTCGTCGCGAGTCTAAGTCTTATTGTAAGTCATGTGAGACTTATAAGGAACAACTCAATCTCGCTAATCACGAGAAGCGAATGTTATTAGAACAATTTTTGCAGCCTAAATCTGAGTCTATTAAAGTAGCCGAAATAGCACCAGAACCTATTATTCCTAAAATTGTTCCGTGGAGAATTCAACGGGAGATGATGGAAAAAGAGGACCATGCTAAGGCTATGACACTAAGGCGACAAGCTGAGGACGAAGAAAAAGCTAAGAAATTAGCCGCTGATAAACGTGAAAAAGAAGGACCAATTGAAGATAAAGCTATTTCAATAGATGCACTCGAAAAAGAATTATCAATTGGAGCAAATTAATGCCATTCGACCAAGTAATGCATAAGTTCAAGAAAGGTAATTTGCATAGTGGGTCTAAATCAGGTCCACCTGTAAACGATAGGAAGCAAGCTATTGCTATTATGCTAAGTGAAAAACGTAAAGCCGATAGTGGCGATTCAGAATATAAACCTATCGGGCCTAGCGTAGAATCTAAAAAGAAAATGTTTGGTAAGAAGGGAAAGAAATAATGGCAAAAGGTGATATGCCTAACGCAGCGTCAGGTGCTGCATTTAATCCTAATATGAATACCGCATTGCGCGGTGCTGGTTCAATTGGTAGATTTGGTAGTCCTGTTCCGGGTAATACTGGACCGGGTGGAACTATTGGTGCTAGTATCGGTAGTGTAGGACCATCATCTAATTCAATGCTTGGACCTACTATGCCTAAAATGTTACCTAATGGTCCTGGTACTACACCCGGAACTATTCCGCCTATGCAGCCCGGTGGTGTTGGGCCTAGTGAAGGTGGATTAGAACAATTACTAAAGATTTTCATGAATTTGCAATCACACGGTCAGATGCCTAATACTGGACCTAGGAATGTCTAAAGAAAAAGAATTGCCTGAACGTACGATTCAATGTATTAAGACAATCGTAGATTGTTTTGATAAGGAGGATACATTCGTACGTGAAAGGCAATTGCGACAAGCACGCCAGATGAAATTGTTATGGGCCGGATTTAGTAATATCTGGTATAGTGAGGTCGCGCATGATTGGCGTATTGGGAATAGTTCTGATTACCTAGATGCGGACACGTCAGCATATTACGATAAGCCAATTAACGTATTTCGCGCGTATTTGGAGTCAATTATTGCTGCATTGGGCGCTCAGGTTCCTAATATTGATTGCGCGCCTGATGATGCGGATAATGCTCTAGATATTTCAACTGCTAAAGCTGGTAATAAGATTGCGGAATTAGTTTCAAAACATAATAACGCTCCAATACTTCTTTTACATGCTTTATTCCTTTATTGCACCGAAGGAATGGTAGCAGCATATAGCTATCCTAAAGAGGATGAAAGTTACGGAACATACGAAAGTAAAGATTACGATGACGAGGAAGAAGAAATTCAATATGCTGTGTGTCCAGTTTGTCAGGCTAATCTACCAGATGAAGCATTAGCAGATTTGGAGATGGATGAATATATGCCTGATGACGATGACGTACTAGCACATAGTACTATTCGTGAAAAAGGTGCTACTTGTCCTGAGTGTTTAGCAATTATTGACCCTGAATATAGAACAGAAAAAATCATCGTACCACGATTAATCGGAGTCACTCGTAAGCCAAAGACTAGACAGTGTATTGAAGCATATGGCGTAATGAATGTTAAGGTGCCAGTATACGCTCGCACTATTCAGGAAGCACCATATTTAAAATATTCATATGACGTTCACTACAGTAAGGCTATTGCCGAATTTCCAAATGTGCGAAACAAGATGGGTGGAAACTCTAAGATATCACCCTCTTACGGTGGAATGGGAGACTATTACGATAGATGGATGCGCCTTCCAGTCCAATACTACGGAGATTATCCGCGTGATACGGCTACCATCAATCACTATTGGCTTCGACCTTGGTCATATAATATTCTGAATGAAAAAGAAGATATTAAAGATTTACAGAAACGATTCCCCGATGGAATTAAGGTTTCTTATGTAAATACAGAATTTGGTAAAGCATGTAATGAATCGTTAGATGATTGTTGGACAGTTACAGTAAATCCACTCTCTGATTACATTCATTTCGACCCGCTAGGCTTGATGCTTACGTCTGTTCAAGAGATTACTAATGAAATTATATCTCTTACGTTACAGACAGTAGAACATGGTATTCCGCAAACATTTGCTGACCCGAATGTATTAGATTTTGCTGCGTATCGTGATACGGAAGCTACACCCGGCGCGATATATCCTACTAAGCCAGCATCAGGAAAATCTATCGGCGATGCGTTCTACGAGGTTAAGACAGCTACACTATCACAAGAAGTGTTACCATTTGCTGAAAAAATTCAGGAGATGGGACAATTAGCGTCAGGAGCATTGCCTAGTCTATTTGGTGGCGCGCAACCTAATAGTTCTAGAACAGCAGCACAGTATTCAATGTCTCGCGCGCAGGCACTACAGAGACAACAAACACCGTGGAAGATGTTTACATTCTGGTGGAAAGATATATTCGGTAAGGTCATTCCATCATATATTAAATGCGCGAAATACGATGAGAAATATACACAGAAAGACCCGTCTACTGGAAACTATGTAAACGTATTTATTAGACGCGCAGAACTAGAAGGAACTATCGGAGATATTGAACTAGAAGCAGCGGAACAACTACCACTATCATGGGCATCGATTAAAGAAGTAGTCATGCAAATGATGCAAGGCGGCAATCCTATGGTCATGCAAGCAATGATGGACCCTGAGAACATTCCATTCATTAAAAAGGCTATTGGATTAAATGAATTTCAAATTCCTGGTGAGGATGATAGACAGAAACAGTATGAGGAAATTCGTCTACTAATTCAATCTAGCCCAATACCCGGACCTGATGGCGAAATGATACCATCAGTAGATATTGACCCTAATGTAGATAATAATCAAATTGAAGCAGATATTTGTCGTAGGTGGGCTGTATCTGATGCAGGTAGATTGTGTAAGCAGGAAAATCCCGAAGGATATGCAAACGTATTATTGCATATGAAGCGTCATATCGATGTTTTACAGGCTATGATGGCGATGCAGGCAGCACAAGCGCCACCTAGCCCTAATGCAGCACCTAAAGAACCTGGTAGTAATAATCAAGCACCTAATCCGATAGGTGATGATAAAGGTGCTAAACCAATGGCTGCCCCAATGCCGAGGAAAGCTAATGCCACAATCCAGTAGTGAAGGACCAATTGAAAATCGTGATTTGGGAATTTCTGGTATTGTAGATTTATTGGATGAAGAAACTCCAGAAACTATTCCATTAGATGATAAAAAAGAACCTGTAAAAGAACCTGTAAAAGAAGAAACTGAAGAAACAGAAGAAGAAACAGAAAAAGAACCTGAAATTAAATTAGCAGATGAAGATAATGAAGATGAAGAACCAGATATTAATGATGAAGAATTAGAAATAATTGCTCC
>Ga0073909_10000599_pt1 | contig 11576 bp, 17 predicted proteins | sample Coa_R1_6_FD_66439 | JGI IMG/M metagenome (GOLD analysis project Ga0073909, IMG submission 66439) | Surface soil microbial communities from Centralia Pennsylvania, which are recovering from an underground coalmine fire. - Coalmine... | ecosystem: Environmental > Terrestrial > Soil > Unclassified... | reverse complement strand
CCGCGAACGACAATCCCTCGACTCGTGCTCTGACCGCATGGTATTTCCCCGAGGCCGGGGACGCCAAGGATCAGATCAAGCTTTTCACGATGAACTACGGCACCATCGAGGACATTTCAGACGAGGCCGAGGAAGAGGATGGAATTCTCGGCAAGAAGATCCGGATCCGACGTCTCGATGATCGCGGGAATTACAAGATCAAGACGCTTCCCGACAAGCCGCTGACCAAGAAGGCGCTCACGGCGTTGATGAAAACGCTCGAAGAGACGGTGCTCGGCGGCAAGGGTATGGCCGGACTTGTGAACGCGCAACTCTCTCGCCAGATGGAGCGGCTGAAGGCGATGGACATGCTCGAAGAGGACGAGGACGACGAGGATGAAGATGACGACGAGGACGAGGACGAGACTCCCAAGTCGGCAACGAAAACCCGTCGGGGCAAGCCGAAGCCTGAGCCCGAGGAGGAAGAGGACGAAGACGAGGACGAGGACGAAGAGGACGAAGACGAGGACGAGTCCGAGACGGAGGACGAGGCCGAGGAGGACGAGGATGAAGATGAAGACGAGGATGAAGACGAGGATGAGGACGAGGACGAGGAGCCCGAGGAAATTGCAGCCGGTGTCTTCGAGGTCGTCCGCATCCAGCGCAAGGATGAAATCTTCGACCTGAAAAACGCCGACGGCACGATCAAGGCGTGGCTGGGCGATGGCGTCGAGGTTGATTACGACGTGATCAAGAAGGGCGTCACGGTCGTGGTCGATGCAGCCACCGATGACGAAGGCGACTGGATCCTCACCAGCATGAAGGTCAAGCCCGCCAGAGGCCGGACGGCCAAGAAGTAATTTCATGATCTGCGGCTCTCGTGTTGTGTCCACTACGTGTCGTCGGTTCGTCTGGCGGCACGTAGTGGACGAGTCCTGCGGCTCCCCGTGTGTGAAAAACACGGAGATAACCAGAAGGGGAGTAGGGCATGAGGAAGTGGTCTGTAATTCTGCTCGTGCTGCTCGTAGTCGCGAGTGTTATTGCAGGAAGCTCCAACGCAACACGCAAGCCGGTACGGCCGGTGGATCTCGTCACCGGCAAGCTTACGGTCGAGCACGGAACGGGCATCTTGCCGCAAGTGCTCACGATCAGGACACTGATGGGAAATACGTGTGACATCGTGCCGATCTGGAATCGGTACACGTACAAGACGCGCGTCGGTGGCATCATGCTCTGGCGTTATTCGCAACAGGTGTACGCCTGTTTCGTTGGAGGTAGCGTCACGTATTTTCAACGGTTCAGGTTTTTTGAAATTCCGGATCTGGTTCCGGGATTCGGACTGAACCCGTGGAAGTGGAAGGGGAACGTAGACAACAGTTGCGAAACCGAGCACTGTACGTGGTCGGGTCAAGCTGACTCGAAATTCGCCATGACTCGTGGTTGGTTTGAGGCGTGTGCTGTCCCACTTGTAAATTGGGTCTGCAACGACGTCTACCCGTTGCTGACAATTACAGTCTACGGCAACGGAACCTACGACCAGACTGCGAGGCAAAGCTAATGTCCGCGCTTCGTCTACGGAACCGGCCGACATGGCAATGGGTTGTAATTGGGATCATTCTGTTGCTGCTCGTGTTCTGGCTCTTCTTCGGAACGGGTGTCGGGTCAGACAGTCACGGCATCGGGAAAATTCAGGCAGCCAACGCCGACAACCCGGACGTGTCGATGGTGCTGTTTGGTGAAGGCGCACCTGAAGCCGGTACGGGTGTGACCGACAATGCGCCTGGCCCCGATCCGAACGCCTGTATCGACTACGGGGAATGTGGGAGCATTTTCGCTTACGACCCACAGCCCGCAAGTGATCCGCCGTCCGATGGTGGTGGCGGCTCAAGCGACCCGCCACCGGATGATTACGTGGCACCGGACAATCCTGGTGGCTTCGACATAAACTGGGACGACTGCATCAACTTCGGAATATGCTGAGGTAATTTCAGGTTCCCTCCCGCTTCCTAGTGCCCATCGGCAGGGAGGGAAAGGCGAGGGTGGAGCTTCGGGGCCGGAGTCCACCCTCGCTCTATTTTCAACGAACGGAGGATGAAAAATGGCTCTACCCTTGATGACGCAGAACGAGTTGATCGAGGAGCTTGCGTATCAGACCGGCTACTCGAAGAGCGAGATTCGCGTCATGTTGATGGCGCTGGGTGAAGCAGTGAACGGCGCAGTCGGCAACTGCAAGCGTGTGAAATTCGCAGGGCTGATCGTAGAGCCTGCTCTGAGGAAGGCGACCAAGAAGCGCAAGGGGCGCAATCCTGCGACTGGCGAAGAGATCGAGATCGCTGCCAAGCCCGCCAGCGTCCGCGTGAAATTGACTGCGACCAAGCCGCTCAAGGAAGCACTGCCGCCCGTGGCTCGGCTGAAGAAGAGGGTCGCTGCCGCATGAACGGATCTCCGTACATCGACCTGCACTGTCACAGCACATTTTCACTCCTCGACGGATTCGGTACCCCCAAGACGGTCGTCGAGCGAGCGAAGGATCTCGGCTGGGGTGCGGTGTCGCTGACGGAGCATGGAAATCTCATGTCGGCTCCCACGCTTTACAAGGAGGCGAAGAAGGCGGGACTGAAGCCGATCATGGGATGCGAGTTTTACATCACTCCCGATTGGGCGCTGGGCGAGCGGGGCAAGGAATTGATGGGGGAACAATTTCACCTGACCGTCCTGGCGCTCTCTCGTGAGGGCTACGAAAATCTCGTGGCCTGGAGCACGGAGGCGATGCAGAGGGAGAACTTCTACCGCAAGCCTCGGATCTCGGTTTTCAAGATGGTCGAGATTGCACCCTGGCCGCTCCATCACAATGTAATTCTGTCCGGCTGTCTCGGCTCGGAGTTGAACCAGTCGCTGCTGAACGGGAGCACGATGGGCGCGGACTACATCGAGGGAATGAAATTGCTGTTTCCCAACTTCTACGTCGAGCTACAGGATCACTTGATCGGCAAGTATTACGACGAGGACTTTCCCGTCTACTGTGAGATGGTCGAGCGCGAGACTGAAATTCGGAAGAAGCTGATCGAGCTTGCGCGATTTACAGGTACGCCGATGGTCGTCACGAACGATTCTCACATGCAGACGGTGGGCGACCGCAAGGCTCACGTCGCGATGAAGGCGTCGGCATGGCGGACGAGGGATGATACGTATTCATCAAGTGAGCGGCTGTCTGCGTCGTACTTGAAGGATTACATGTACTTCGCGAATTACATGCGCAGGATGGGCGACTTGATGGACGTTCCCACAGATGCCTTGGACAGCATCGAGGAGATCGTCAACGAGGCGAACATCGTCATGGAGCCGCTGGATAATTTCAGCTACTCGATTCCGTTCTCGGGCCACGATGATCCGATGGCGAAGATGCGACGGCGTTCGAAGAGGCGACTGGACGAGCTAGTGGCGAAGCACGGTGAAAAAGCACGCGAGCGGTTCGAGTACGAGATCGAGGCCATCGGTGACTTCGCCCATTACCTGCTGCTGATTTCAGACTTGATCATCGCGGCGAGGAAGATGGGCATCCTCACCTGGACGAGAGGGTCGGCGGCAAGCTCCCTGCTCTGCTACTGCCTGAAAATCCACGAGATCGATCCGCTCCAGTTCGACCTGATCTTCTCGCGCTTTTTCAATCCAGCCCGCAAGAAGCTGCCGGATATCGACGTGGACATCCAGCCCTCGCGCTACGAAGATTTCATGCGCATCGTGCAGGAGCACATGGAACCGCTCGTGGGCGCTGGGCAGATCGAGCAGATTTGCAACTACGGCACGGCGGCCAACCGCTCTGCCTTCCGCATGGCGGCATCGGCGCTGGGGATCGAGAAGGAGGAGCAGGATGAAATTGCAAAGCTGCTCCCGCAGATGATCGACTCCGGAATGGTGGACGAGGACACCGATGTATTTCAGGCTCTCTCGGCTGACTACCCGGAGCTTTACGAGATCACGTCTTCGATCTTCGATTCGATCAAGTCGATTTCACAGCACGCTTGCGCCTGGGCTTTCGGCACACCGGAGCGCCCGCTGAAAAAGTGGGTGCCGATGTACCTGATCGCTTCGAGCGGCAGGCTCGTGACACAGTTCGATTTCAAGACGCTCGAAGACTTCGGCCTCGTCAAGGGCGATTTCCTCCGTCTGCGCACGCTGGACATCGCGGCGGACGTGCTGAAGATGGTCGGCAAGTCACCGCTGGAATTTTTCAACCTGCCCGACGACGATTCCGACACGTTCCAGATGATCAAGGACGGGAAGATCGACGGCGTACACACGCTGCAGGGCAAGGAGACGCGCAAGGGTTTGATGGACATGCAGCCGGACGACGTTTACGATCTCGTGCTCGCTGCGGCGCTTTACCGTCCGGCGAACACGCGCTCTGGTAACGACAAGCTTTACATCCAGCGCAGGCACGGCGGTGAAATTGTCGAGTACCAGCACGAGAAGCTTGAGCGCATCCTCGGCTCGACCATGGGGCTCGCGATCTTCCAGGAGCAGGCGATGGAAATTGGCTACGCGGTCGGGATGGACGATGCCGGGGTCGATGACATCTATCAGGCGATCAAGAAGGCGAAGGGCGTCGGCCGGGGAGCGAAGGAGGCATTCGCGGAGATCGAGCCGGATTTCATGAAAGCCGCCCGCAAGACGGTAGGAGACGACGCAGAGGCTTTCTGGGGCTGGGTGAAGGAATTCTCCGGTTACTCGTTCAACAGGGCTCACGCGGCCTCCTACGGTGTCCTGGCGGGCAAGGTGGCGTATCTGAAGTGTCACTACCCGCCGCAGTTCTTTGCCTCGCTGCTCGACCACTACCCGGAGCGCTCTCAGTACCTGGCGGCGGCCAGAGGCGAAGGGTACAATTTCATCCTTCCCGACGTGAATCATTCGGGCGCTGGCTTCGGGATCGACAACCGGAAGGGCGGCATTCGTGTCGGCCTCGGCAAGATCCACGGGCTCGGCCCGGTTGCGGTCGGTGAGATCCTGAGCGGGCAGCCGTTCAAGACGCTGGAAGATTTCAAGGATCGAACAACTCGCAGATCCGTGAACGCGACCAGACTTGAAAATCTCGCCAAGCTCGGGGCGATGGAACCACTCGGCATCTCTCCCAACGGTGAGGACGCCGACCTGATTCAATTTCAGCTTCTCGGGTTCACGCTGAAAAAGCCGAAGCTGTTCAAGGGGATCAAGCCGAAGCACACTTCTCCGCGCACGTCGGAGGGCTGGAAGCATCTGGGGCTGGAGCGGGGACTCGAATCTACGGGCGGCCGTGCGTCGGTGAGCAAGCTGTTCTGGATTCCCGAAGGAGTGAAATTGGAATTGAAAGCCTCACCGTGGGCGAACGTGAAAACCTGGCTGTTCGAGATGGTCGATGAGAACGGCGTCAAGTTCCACTGTCTCGCCAACGAGGATCGCAAGGACACAGCACTGCTTTCGAAATTCCTTCAGCGCCGGTGCAAGGGGAGGGTCGTCTGCCTGGACGGGATGATCCGGATGCCGTTCGTGATGAATGGGCCGCAGGGGTTCAGGCTCTTCGGAATTACAGGCGCGTACCAGAACGATCCCCAGATTTTCCCGCGCAAGGATAACGATGTAGAATTCGTTTCTGCAGCCCGAAGTCTCAGAGGAGGTAGGTAATGGCAGCAGACCTGACATATTTCGTTGGCCGTCCCTTCGTGAGCGTCGAGGGGGGTGACGAGTGGGTGATCGTGCTCGACGGCAATGCCAGAATTACAAACTATGACCACCGCCGTTCCGCTCCGGATCCGGACACACTTGTCGGGACGTCGTTCATCCTGCCGATTTTCAGCGAGCTTGACACTCGTCTGCAGTTCGGCAGGAACAATGCCGATACGGGGGAAGTGGAGATCCTTACCGAGGTAACGCTGACCCCGGCGCTCTACACAATTTCAGACCCCAACTACGCGACCACGGAGGTTTATCCTCAGGTGCCGCAAGAGATCGCGGACGAGCTACCTCCCGATCCCTCTGCGGATCGTGTCGCAGACGGCCCGGAAGAGCCTCAGGGGGACGAAGAGCCGCAGCAGGAAGAGCCGAAGTCCAAGAAGAAGGCGAGCAAGGCGTCCTAAGCCTTTCTAAGCCTCTGGAACCTCCGGGGCGGCCCGCCACCGCCCTGGATGGTTCCAGGGCCACACAGAGGCTCCTGTGGCCTCAGAGAGGGTTCTCTATGACGGTCGTGAAAAAGAAGGGAAGAGCGGCAGCACTCGTTGCGGACATCAACCAGACCCTGGGGCTCCAGCAGGGCGTCCGGCTCGGCTCGGACGAGTATTTCAAGATCGAGCGGATTCCGACCGGCTCCTACGTGCTCGACAGAATTACAGGCGGCGGCTTCGCGCTCGGCAGGCATTACGAGTGCTACGGCTCCGAGAGCACCGGGAAAAGCTACATCCTCTATCTGACGATGGCACTGAGCCAGCAACGTGGAAATTTGTGCGCAATCGTGGATCCGGAGCACAGCTTCGATTACGAGCGCTTCGCATTCCTGGGTGGAAACCCCGAGGAGCTTCTTGCCTTCCATCCTGAAAATGCCGAGGATGCCGTCGCGGTGATGATGCTCTTGGCCAAGCATGCGCAGGCGCAGACGCTGGAAGTGGTCGGGATCGATTCCGTCTCCTCGTTCGTGACGATGGAGGAGATCGACAAGGATCCACGCGAGGTAGACCGGGTTGCCTCTCAGGCCCGGATGATGTCCCGTGCCCTGCGAAGAATTACAACGGTGAACAAGAAGACGCTCTTCATCTGGACGAACCAGGAGCGGATCGACATCAACGTGAAATTTGGGAATCCACGCACGACATCCGGAGGAAGAGCGCTCCGCTACTACGCGACCGGGCGCATAGAATTTCAGCGTGGCCCCAAGATCACCGAGAAGCGCAGAGCCGTCCGCAACGGCCAGGAGGTCAAGACGGACGTGCAGATCGGCCGCTGGATCCAGGTGCGGGTGGAGAAGGACAAGTCGGCTCGCCCAAGCCGGGAAGGGAGCTTCGTCTTCGACTACGACCTGAAGACCATCGACCCCTGCTGGGAAATTATTTCACTGGGCCTGGAGGACGAACTGATCGAGCGGAATACGGCCGGTCAGTACAGCTACGAGGACATCGAGGGGAATTTATTTACAGGCAATGAAAAGAAATTCCGGGGAATCCTGCGACAAAACCCCCAGTTGTTTGAAGAAATCGCAGTGGCCATCCGGGACGAAACCTTGAACCAGGGAAAGGTGGACTAACCCAGTGACACGCGCGATGACGTTCATCTGCGACTGCTGTGGAAAACCCACGACCGAGATCGTGGGTAAACTCAATTTTATTCCGGTGATTCCTGGAGTATCCCGGCGCGCTCACAGTAATTACAGCCATTCGGCCGATGTCGGAGCCTGCTGTAAAGATACGGTTTTACAGGGGATCAACTTCCGCAAGCGGAGGACAGCCGAGGAGTACCAGCGGAGCCGGAAGGGGCAGAAGGTCGCATGAATTTCAAATCTGAGGGTGTTGCGAGAGCATCCGGGCACCGAGGCGCGCTTCATCGGGAACCACCGAGTCCATCCAGTCCAGAAATCGTCGGTAGGGACTGGCGCACCCCTCAGGGCCATTGAAAGGTGGTTGAAAATGACTGAAGAAACACGGGATGAGCTTGGCTATCACGTCATCGGTGGGACACTGTTCCTTGCAGCGCTCCGTCGTGTTGAGGCCGGGGAGAAGGCCGATGACGTCTATTGGGAGATGTACGCAAACGCTTCTGAGCGTGAGGATTACAGAGAACACGATGAAGATGAGTGATGATGAACGTCTCACGTTGATTGGTCGCTGGGTGCTCGATACCTGTCTTTTGTTTGGCACGACATTCGAAACGGCTGCCGCCGTTGCTGAGCATTTCGTCGGCGGACTGCGGCGAGCATGGAAGATGGCATGAGTGACAAGCTCGAAACTCCCTGGTCGCGGGCCAGGAAGCTGCGCACCGTGAAGCAGGAAGAGGGGCTGAATGAAATTACTGGTGGCCAGAAGGGAGTCAACTCCGGTCGGTTCTGGCGCTGGAAGAGAGACGGCAGGATTTTCAACTTCTTGGTTGAGGCCAGGACGAACGAGAAGCCGGGGGCGAAGAGCTACCGAATCGACAAGCAGGAATTCCTCGACCTGAAAAGACAGGCGCTTCAAACTCCGGGCGGGATGCTTCCTGCTTTCCTGATCCAGATGGACGAGCTTGAGCTAGTCGTGATCGAGCTTCGAGACTTCAGTGATATGATTACCCGAGTGATGATGATTCCGGATGAGGAGAGATGAAAAAGGAAATTCGTAGGGTACAGGCTCCGAAGGGGATTCTCGTTCCTTTGATCGAGCGGTTCATGGAGAGCAACGCGGTCGATATCTCCTCGCCTGACGATGTGAAATTTCTGGAATACTTGGCCACCAAGATGATGCGCCGCGAGGAGGATCGCCGCATAGAGGGCTTGGGCGTGTTCGGGCCGTCGTCGCTGGGAGATCCCTGCCTGCGCAAGGCGTACCTCACTCGGCATGCCGTCCGGCCTGCAGGAGCGCCGTCTCCGTACAATTTCAGATCACACTACTTCTTCCTCACTGGAAACTTTCTCCACATCAAGTGGCAGTTCGTGCTCTATAAGCTGGAAAGGTGGATCGCAAACTCGTCCGTCTTCCGCGTTCACGGCTATGAAATTCCGGTGAAGTCGAAGCACGGAGATCATGGCGGCACCATCGATGCGCTGGCGCTGATTTACGAGGAGCCGTTCGTGCTGGATTTCAAAGGGCTGAACATGTGGTCGTCCAAGAAGGTCGGCTTTGGAAATATCTCCCGGCAATACCGGACGCAAGTTGCGGACTACATGTTGCTTTGGAATTCACAGCGGAGCAAGCCGTTCGAGGTCAAGCGCTCGCTGCTCGTGGTGGAGGACAAGAGCGCTGGCAAGGACGTGCTCCAGGAAGCTGTGATCACACTTGCAGAGGACGGCAGGCGGGCTCGGAGAAGGCTGGAGGCTCTGAGGGCACACGAGGCAGCAGGAACGATTCCAGCGCCCAAGTGCAAGTCGCTGAAGGACAGGAATTTCACAGGATGCCAGTTTCGGAACATCTGCCATGACGAGGTAGCCGTCACCGACAAGGCGCGTACCGAGTCGATGCGGGCGATGCTCAAGGATGCCCAGACGACTCCACAGAGAATTTCAACCGTACTGAAAAGGAAGAAATGACACCCGTACGCAAGAAGACAGGCACGAAAGAGCTTCGAGTCTCGACGCCGAAGGATCGCAAGCTGAAGTGGCTGGCCGAAGCTGGTATCGTCGTGCCGGAAGAAATCCCCCCGGACGATGAGCGCGTACCTCTCGATTTCACGCGGCTCTCGTCACGGGGGGTGGGGGAACTGCAGAGCCGCTACGCCGTCCGGCATTCTCACGCGGTCTACAACGCCGCTTTGATCGAGTCGGACATCCTGCGTCTCAGGCGCGAGTGCAGAATGGCGCAAGCGAAATTCCGCATCCGTCACAAGGGTCAGCCGAAAAACATCACGGATGCCGAGATGGAAGAGGACGATGAGATTTCGACGCTCTACGATCAAATTTCACAACTTGAGATCAAGCTGACGCTGCTGCAGGCCGTCGTGCAGACGTACGAGGGCATCAGGAATGCAGCCTCGCGTGAGATTTCACGGCAGACGTCGGAGCGTGCTCCTCTCGATTGAACTGGACAATCGTCCTAGGGTCTGATAAGCTGGCCCCCATATGGGACGAAGGAACGTCAAGGTCAGCTACAGGAAGGTCAAGCAGCGCCCGCGCAAGAAGCATCGGCGCTGGACTGACGCCCCTCCGTACGAGTCACGGCTCTCACCGCTGGCAAAATACGTCGAGGAGAACCTAGAGGACGGCATCACCGTGCAGGAACTGATACAGCAATTTCAGGAATACGACTGCGAGCACGTTTGGACGGAGCTTGTCGTCGGTACCGAGTGGGTCATGGACTCCTGTGAAATTTGCAGGCTGATCAAGCGGAAGAATCGGAACCGATGAGGCCGATCAAGAAGTCCAGGCGCAAACGCCAAGATGAAATTCGTGAGCTTTTCGACCCGAAGGCCGAACGGAAGTGGGAGCGGGACTGGCAAAACGAACTGATCGATCTCGAAGAGCAGGCCACGAAGGACTACGAGTACGCCGATGAAATTTTCGAGTTTCAGGATGAGAAGACGAAGGCTGTGATCGAGAACATGATGGAGACGATGGCCCACATGGCGGGGCCGCCACAGTTCCGCTTCCGGGGCAAGACGATTTTCACGGATGAGGATCGCCTGCTCAAGATCCAGCAGCAGCGCTTTCTCTTCTGGGCCGTGCGCCTGCTCGTGTCCCTCGCTGAGTGGGAGATCCAGATCGCGAATTTCAAGCTACCAGCGGGCAAGTGTGCTCGCTGCGGAACACGAACGAAAGGAAAATGATGGCAACAGCAGCCAAGAAGACGTCCGCCAAGACGATCAAGGTGCCGATGACGTTCGAGCGCTCGACCAAGGGCACACACGTTTTCACAGCCGAGGACGAGAACGCTCCCATCCCGACGCTCTACGTCCGCAAGTCGGGGTTCGACAACGGCACGCCGCCTGAGTCGGTGACGGTCACCATCGAGCTTGGATGACCCGTCCGACCGCCAAGGGGAAAAAGCGTCGGTCTGAAATCGAGGCCGACGCTGAGGCGGCTGCCAAGCTCGAAGAGGCGGTCGCCAAGAATGTCGTCAAGGCGAATGACGAACCACGTCCGCGCAACACAGTGCCGACCAAGCAGGTTGTGAACATCATGGCCGATGAAATTCAGGCGTTCTATGAAGAGTCCGGTTTGAACCTGGACACGATGAACGCACAGGACAAGGCGCTCACGCTCTGGCGTGGGATGTCCAGTCACGGCGGCACCGCGAAGGAGATTTCAGTCCCGCTCGTGCTCTGTAAGAAGCACCGATGAAAAAGCCCGAGTACATACGCTTTGATGAAGTAGAGGCACCGATGCTGAAGACGCGCATCGTTGAAGTCAGGACGACCAAGAGCGGCGTCAGGCTCGGAAGAATTGCATGGTAATGCGCCGTGGCGGCAGTACACGTTTCGTCCGGAGCCAGACACGATTTTCAACATTGACTGTCTGGCGCTAATCAGGCACGAGATCGAGCGGATGATCGAGGAGCGCAGGCTTAGGTGAGCTATTTCGACCGCCAGGGTAATCCGATTTCGCTGAAAAAATTTGCCATGCTCTTCGAGGACGTGGACTATCGGTTGATTCGGCAGACCAATATCGGTGACGTGTTCGTCTCTACCGTCTGGATGGGGATCGATCACGGCTTTGGCTACAGCGACTGGCCGATCATTTTCGAGACGATGGTTTTCGGTATCGGTCACGGTGACGAGGAGCAGTACCGCTACGCCACCGAGGAGGAAGCAATTTCACATCACGAGAAACTGGTCGAGGAGCTTACGATTTTGAAGGGGATTGTCGGATGAAAAAACGACCTGTCGCGAAGGCGAAGGCGAAAGAGGCTCGCGCAATTCCAACGCCTCAGAAGCCGCCCAAGGGCTGGATGATC
>Ga0073909_10000598_pt1 | contig 11591 bp, 8 predicted proteins | sample Coa_R1_6_FD_66439 | JGI IMG/M metagenome (GOLD analysis project Ga0073909, IMG submission 66439) | Surface soil microbial communities from Centralia Pennsylvania, which are recovering from an underground coalmine fire. - Coalmine... | ecosystem: Environmental > Terrestrial > Soil > Unclassified ... | reverse complement strand
TGCGAGCGCGAACCCCAATTGCTCAAGCACGGGGCGGGTTTCGTGCTCTACGCGCTGATCGACGCGGTCGTCGACCGTTATTTTCCGATCCTCGACGCGATCGAAGACGAGTTCGAGAAGTTCGAGGAGCAGATATTCTCCGGCAAGTCGCTGCGCGCCAACATCGAGGGGCTCTACTACGTGAGGCAGAAGCTCACCACGCTGCAGCACGCGGTGGTGCCGCTGCTCGAGGCGGTCGGGAAGCTCTATGGCGGCCGCGTCCCGCAAGTATGCGCGGGGCTTCAGGACTACTACCGGGACGTCTACGACCACCTGGTTCGGATCAGCCAGACGATCAACAGCCAGCGCGACACGGTGACGACCGCGATCCAGGTGAACGTGGCCATGATCACTTTCGGCGAGACCGAAGTGACCAAGCGTCTTGCGGCCTGGGGCGCCCTCATCGCGGTCCCGACTTTCATTGCGAGCCTCTACGGCATGAACTTCAAGCACATGCCCGAGCTCGACTGGGCTCTTGGTTACCCCACCGCGGTCGGCGCAATGGCGGTGATCAACATCTTCCTTTTCCGGCGCTTCCGCCAGGCGGGCTGGCTCTAGCGGATCGTTTCACCGCCGGCGCGCGGCGTAGAGCGCCCGGAAAGTCCTCCAGGACCGGGGTGCGGGAAAGAACCGCTGGCGGGTCCACTCCGAGCCGAAGGGCAGCCTTCCGATCAGGCCGTCGCCGCCGCCGAGCACGCGCAGGAAAACCGCGCCGATCGCCGTCGCCAGCGCGTACAGCCGCGGACGCCGCGCAACCCAGGACCATGCGCGTATGCCCAGCCTCTCCTTCCCGGGGCGCAGGCCGAGGTCGACCTGCTTCTCCCGCAGCCTGCGCAGCAGATCGGGCAGAGGAATCTTCACCGGGCAGGCCACCGAGCAGGCCCCGCACAGCGTCGCCGCATGCGGCAGGTCGAGCGCCTTCTCCAGACCCAGATAGCTGGGCGTGAGCACCGCCCCCATCGGCCCGGGGTAGACCCAGCCGTAGCTGTGTCCGCCCACCGCCCGGTAGACAGGGCAGTGGTTCATGCAAGCCCCGCAACGGATGCAGCGCAGCATCTCCTGCATGTCGCCGCCGACGAGGCTCGTGCGTCCCGCGTCGACCAGGATGAAAAACATATGCTCGGGACCGTCGCGATCGGGCGCCTCGCGCGGCCCGGTAAACAGGCTGACGTAGTTCGAGATCGGCTGGCCGGTCGCCGAGCGCGTCAGGAGGCGCAGCAGCGTCGAAAAATCCTCCAGCGTCGGGATCACCTTCTCGATGCCCGTGAGGCACACGTGCACGCGCGGCAGCGTCGTCACCATGCGCCCGTTGCCCTCGTTGGTGACGATCACCCCCGAGCCGCTCTCGGCGATGAGGAAGTTGCCTCCCGAGAGCCCGAGGTCTGCCGAGAGGAAGTGTGCGCGCAGCACCTCGCGTGCCTCGCGCGTCATCATGGGGATGTCGGTCTTGCGCGGAGCGAGGTGGCGGGCCGCGAAGAGATCGGCGACCTCGTCCTTGTTCTTGTGCAACGCCGGGGCGATGATGTGCGAGGGCGGCTCGCCGGCGAGCTGCAGGATGTACTCGCCGAGATCGGTCTCGACCGGCGTCACCCCCGCCGCCTCGAGAGCCTCGTTCACGCCGGCTTCCTCCGAGAGCATCGACTTCGACTTGATCGCTTTCTTCACGCCGTGGCGCCGGCAAATGTCGAGCAGCAGCTCGCAGGCTTCCTCGCGCGTTTCGGCGAAGAGCACCGTCGCGCCGCGGCGCGTCGCTTCCGCCTCGAAGCGCTCGATCCAGGCGTCGAGGTTCGCGAGAGCCCGGTCGCGGATGGCCGCGCCTTCGCCGCGCAGCTTCTCGAACAGCTCCGGCCCGAAATCGGCCACCGCCCTGGCGCGCAGCGCCGTGAAGCCGGTCGAGTTGAATTTCTGCAGATTGGACTGCAGCGTCTCGTTCGCGAGCGCCGTCGCCGAGCGCGGCTTGAAGTGCATCGACTGAACTTGCATCAACTCTCCCCGGCGAGCACTTCGGCGACGTGCAGCACCCGGGTGGTCGCATCGCCGCGCTTGCGCAGCCGGCCTTCGATGTTGAGCATGCAGCCGAGGTCGCCAAGCACCACCGCCTGAGCGCCGCTCGCAGCGATGTGCGCGCACTTGCGCTCGGCCATTTCCGAGGAGATGTCGCCGTACTTGATCGAGAACGTCCCGCCGAAACCGCAGCAGGTTTCGCATTCCTGCATTTCGACGAGCCGCAAGCCCGCAACCTTGGCAAGAAGCTGGCGCGGCTGGGCCTTTACGCCCAGCTCCCGCAGGCCCGAGCAGGAGTCGTGGTAGGTCACGGTCCCGTCGAAGGCCGCTGAAACCTTGGGGCGGTGCGCGACCCTCGTCAGGAACGTGGTCAGCTCGTAGGTCCGCGCGCCCAGGCGCTCGGCCTTCGCGAGCATCGCGGAATCGCCGGCGAACACTTCCGGGAAATGCGTGCGGATCATGCCGGCGCACGAACCCGAAGGCACAACGACGTAGGGGCAGTCGTCGAATTCGGCGATGAGCTTCTCGGCGAGCTCGCGCGCCGATTTCCGGTCGCCCGAGTTCCAGCCCGGCTGTCCGCAGCAGGTCTGGGTGGCTGGCACTACGACTTCGCAGCCCGCGTCTTCGAGAAGCTTGAGCGCGGCGAAACCGATCGACGGCCGCATCAGGTCGACGAGACAGGTGACGAACAGGCCGACGCGCATGAAAAAATCATAGCACGCGCCCCGTTGCGCGCGACGTCGATCGTTTCGTACGGTGGTATAGAATTCCGTCATCCAATATCGACTCGTTTCGGACCAGCGCGTGGCCAAGACCGAATCCAGGAACTCCATCCAGGTCATCGGACGAATGACCCGGCTCCTCGAGGTCCTCGCCCGTCACCCGCAGCCGGTAGCGCTGAAGACTCTCGCCCAGGCGAGCGGCCTGCACCCCTCGACCGCGCATCGCATCCTGGGTGCCCTGGTGAACGACAGTCTGGTCGAGCGCGCGGATCCCGGCAGCTATCGTCTCGGGATCAGGCTGCTCGAGCTCGGCAATCTGGTCAAGGGGCGCATCAACGTGCGCGAGCACGCCCTGCCCCATATGCGCGCGCTCCATGCCGCCACCGGCGAGGCGGTCAACCTGTGCGTGCGGCGCGACGACGAGATCGTCTATGTCGAACGCACCTCGAGCGGGCGCTCACTGATGCAGGTGGTGAATATCGTCGGAACGCGGGCCCCGCTGCATATCACCGCGGCCGGAAAGATGTTCCTGCTCGAAGAAGGACCGGAGGGCCTGCGCGGCTACGCCCAGAGGACGCACCTTCCGCAGTTCACCCGCAACACCCTGATCACGGTCGGCGCCCTGGAGAAGGAGCTCGAGCGCATCCGGCGCAGCGGTTATGCGCTGGACAACGAGGAGGCCGAGCTCGGCGTGCGCTGCATCGGCGCGGGAGTACGCAACGACTCGGGGAGCCTCGTCGCCGGCTTGTCGGTGTCGGCTCCAGCCGAGCGCATGAAGACCGCCTGGTCGGGCCTGGTCAGGGAAACCGCCGAAAAAATCTCCCGCGCGATCGGCTACCGGCAGTAGGCGCGATCGCGCCTCTACGCGGCCACCATGCCGTGCACGCTGAAGAGCTGCTCCGGGTCGGCCCAGACTTTCTCGGGGGAAAAGCCCGCTCGCTTGCCCAGCTCCTGGAACTCGGCGATCGAGTACTTGCAGGAAATCTCGGTGTGGATGGTCTCGCCGGGAGCGAAATTGAAGCGCTGGCCGGCGACGTGCGCGACCTGCGCGTACAGGCTCTCGAGATGCATTTCCACCCGTCCGAGGATCGGATCGTAGAACGCCTTGTGGCGGAAGCGGTTCAGTTGGAAGTCCCCGCCCAGCTCGCGGTTGATCCGCTGGAGCAGGTTGAGATTGAATCGCGCGGTGATGCCCTTCGAGTCGGCGTAGGCGGCGTCCAGGGTGGCTTTGTCCTTCCTGAGATCGACCCCGACCAGGAGGGCGCCGCCCGTTCCCACCGCCCGGCGTGCCTGCTTGAGAAACTGGAGAGCTTCCGCGGGAGTGAAATTCCCGATGGTCGAGCCCGAGAAGAACCCCACCTTCCTGCGGACCGGCACGCCCGCGAACTCCGGCAGCGCTAGGGGCCGCGAATAGTCCGCGCAGATGCCGACGACGTTGAGCCAGGGAAAGCGGGCCGCGAGCTCGTTCGAGGAAGCGCGCAGCGTGTCCATCGCGATGTCTATGGGAACGTATAGCCGCGTCTCCAGCGCATGGATCAGGATGCGCGTCTTCGCCTGAACGCCGCTGCCGTATTCGATCAGCTCGGCGTCCGGCCCGACGAACTGCACGATGTCCGCGATGTTGCCGCGCAGAATCGCCGTCTCGGTGCGCGTCAGGTAGTACTCGGGGAGCTCGCAGATCGCCTCGAAAAGGCGACAGCCCTCTTCGTCGTAGAAATACTTCGGGGGAATGCTCTTCTGCGGAAGGGCCAGCCCCGCGAGCACATCCTCGCGAAGCTCAGCGGCACGAGGCGAGAAGGTGTAGAAGCGGACCAACCCGGGCGACAGGGGTTGGGGAGTCGGCTCGGCCTTCATGCCGACGGCCGGAACCTACCCCGGCAGGTCGTTGCGTACCGGGATAAAGCCGAAATCGCCCGTGGGCGGCAGGCTCGCCGAGGACCGGTGCGGGGAGCGGCTGGAGGCGAACTCCAGCCATTGACGTATGCGGGTCGCGTCGCCGACACGAGTGTATTTACCCCAGGAGTCAAGCAACACGATGATAATGGAACGCCCGGCAAGCGTCACCTGCATGACCAGGCAGCGGCCAGCCTCGGCGATGTATCCGGTCTTGGACAGGCCGATTTCCCATTGCGAGCTGCGCGTCAGGTTGTTGGTGTTGCCGAAGCGCATCATCCGGCGGCCGACTTTCACCTGATACGAGGTCGAGGTCGTGAAATCCCGGATCTTGGGGTAGGCGTGGGCCGCCTGCACCAGCTTCGCCAGATCCTGTGCGGTCGACACGTTGCGGCCGGACAGCCCCGTGCCGTCCTCGAAGCGTGTGCCCGACATGCCTAGGAGTTGTGCCTTCAGGTTCATCGCGAGCACGCACGAATCCCGTCCACCCGGATAGGAATTCGCGATGGCCGACGCGGCCCGGTTTTCCGAAGCCATGAGCGCGAGGTGCAGCATCTCGTCGCGGGTGAGAGTCGTGCCGACCTGGATACGCGAATGCGAGCCGCGCAACCTGTCGACATCGGCTTTCGTCACGGTGACTGACTCGCCCGGGTCGAGCTCGGCGTCGAGCGTGACGATGGCGGTCATCAGCTTGGTGAGCGAAGCGATCGGCAGCTTCGACTCTGCGTTCTTACCCAGAAGAATTTCGCCCGACTCCTGGTCCACGACCAGCGCCGCCTGCGACTTCAGGGAAGGCTGGCGCGCCTCGCGAGCGAACGCCGGCGTCGAGACGACCGCCAGGGCAAGCAGGCACGTAAAGAGAGCTTGCACCCTCCCTCCAGCATCTTATTGGGCCGGTCAGTTTAGCTTTGGTCCCGTCAATTTGCAAACGTAAATAAAGGGATACACGGAACACTTCACGCAATCTCGTGAAATTGGCGCCCTCGCCGCCCTCCTCCGATCGGATTTTCGAGTCCGGCTCACGCGGCCGCGTGCTCGGCTTCTTCCTGCTGCTGCAACGCCCACATCTGGGCGTAGGCGCCGTTGCGCTCCAGGAGTCCCCTGTGCGTCCCGCGTTCGATGATATGCCCCTGATCCAACACGAGAATCTGATCGGCATCCATGACCGTGGAGAGCCGGTGAGCGATCACCAGCGTCGTGCGCCCGCGCGCGATGCGATCGAGCTCCGCCTGGATGCCCTTCTCCGTTTCCGAGTCGAGCGCCGAGGTCGCCTCGTCGAAAATGAGGATGCTCGGGTTCTTGAGGATGGCGCGGGCGATGGCGACGCGCTGCTTCTCGCCGCCGGAGAGCTTCAGGCCCCGCTCGCCCACACGCGACTCGTACCGGTCGGGAAGGCTCTCGATGAATTCGTGGATATGCGCCGCCTTGGCCGCCTCGATGACTTCGTCGAGCGGAGCCTCGGGCCGGCCGTAGTGGATGTTGTAGAGGATGGTGTCGTTGAACAGCACCGTGTCTTGCGGCACGATCCCGATGGCGGAGCGCAGCGACGACTGCATCACGCCACGGATGTCGGCGCCGTTGATGGCGATGCGCCCGGCGTCGACGTCGTAGAAGCGGAACAGGAGACGCGCCAGAGTGGATTTCCCCGAGCCGCTCGCGCCCACCACCGCGACCTTGCTTCCGGCCGGGATCTCGAAGGAGACGTCGAACAGGATCTGGCGCCGCGGCTCGTAGCTGAAATCGACGCGCTCGAAGCGCACCGTGGCACCGCTCTTTCCGAGAGGCAGAGGGATCGCATCGGGGCGATCCTGAATTTCCCGGTCCTGGGTCAGCAGGCGGAACATGCGGTCCATGTCGATGAGCGACTGCTTGATCTCGCGGTACACCATGCCGAGGAAGTTGAGCGGGATGTAGAGCTGGATCAGGAGGCCGTTGACCAGCACCAGATCGCCCAGCGTCAGGGTCTTCGCCACCACGCCCTGCGAGGCGAGGATCATGAGCAGGGTCACGGCGACGGCGATGATGCAGCTCTGTCCGATGTTGAGCAGTCCGAGCGACGCCTCGTTTTTCACCGCCGCGGATTCGTATTTCTGCAGGTTCTCGTCGTAGCGACGCGCCTCGTACTCCTCGTTGTTGAAGTATTTCACCGTCTCGTAGTTGAGCAGGCTGTCGATCGCGCGCGTGTTCGCCTTCGAATCCAGCTCGTTCGCCCGGCGGCGGATGTCCATGCGCCACTCGGTAATCCATACGCTGAAGCCGATGTAGACCACCACCGCCGTGAAGGTGACCGCCGCGAAGCGCCAGTCGAACTTGGCGAGAAGGATCGCGGCGACGAGACTGAACTCGAGGATCACCGGGACGATCGAAAACAGCATGTAGGTCAGCAGCGTCGAGATCCCGCGCGTGCCGCGCTCGATGTCGCGCGACACGCCGCCGGTGTGCCGCTCCAGGTGAAAGCGCAGCGACAGGCTGTGCATGTGGCGGAACACCGTGAGCGCGACGCGGCGTATCGCGCGCTGCGCGACGCGCACGAACACGACGTCGCGCAGTTCGGCGAACAGCGTGGTCGAGAACCTCAGGATCCCGTACGCGGCGAGCAGCGCGAGCGGCACCGCCAGGATCGCGGTTCGTGGATCGAGCGAGTCGACCACCTCCTTGAGAATCAGCGGCACGCCGACGTTCGCGAGCTTGGCGCAAGTCAGGAAGGCCAGCGCGACGAGCACCCGCGTACGGAACTCCCACAGATAGGGAACGAGCATGCCGACGGCGCGCCACTCGTTGCGCGGCGCCGGCGCCTGCCCGGCGGCGGGCGCGGCGGGGCTTCGGTGATCGTGAGCCATGGAACGATGTTACATGGGGGCGGCGGGGGCCGTGGCAAGGTGCCGCGGCCCCCGCCCCTGCCTTCAGACGGAGGGGGTATCATCCGTTATTGTTCTGAAGCCCCAAGACATTCGGAGGGCCCATGGATTTCGTAGCGGTTCTTGCGGCGGCGCTCGCCGCCTTCTGCATCGTGCTGATCGTCGCGCCCCTGCGCCGCCTTCTCGTCTCGCGCCTTGTCCTTCGCTGGTATCGCGGCCAGCTTCCGGCGATGTCCCAGACCGAGCGCGAGGCGATAGACGCCGGCACGGTGTGGTGGGACGGCGATCTGTTCTCCGGCAGCCCCGACTGGAACAAGCTCCTCGCGATGCGCCGGCCCGCGCTCACCGCGGAAGAGCAGTCCTTCCTCGACAACGAGACCGAGCAGCTGTGTGCGATGGTGAGCGACTGGGAGACGACCCAGATTTACCAGGACCTGTCGCCGCAGGCCTGGCAGTTCATCAAGGACAGGGGGTTTCTCGGGATGATCATCCCGAAGCGGTACGGCGGGCGCGAATTCTCCGCGACCATGCATTCGCTGGTGATCCAGAAGCTCGCGTCGCGATGCGGGGCGGCGGCCGTGCACGTGATGGTTCCCAATTCCCTGGGACCGGCCGAGCTGCTCCTGCATTACGGCACCGAGGACCAGAAGAACCACTACCTGCCGCGGCTCGCGAAAGGCCTCGAGATTCCCTGCTTCGGCCTCACCAATCCCAATGCCGGCTCCGACGCCGCGGCCATTCCCGATTTCGGCGTGGTGTGCAAAGGGGTCTGGGAGGGCAAGGAGATCCTCGGCATGCGAGTCACCTGGGAAAAGCGCTACATCACCCTGGGACCGATCTCGACGCTGCTCGGCCTCGCGTTTCGCCTGCACGATCCGGATCGCCTCCTGGGCGCTCAGTTTGCCGGAAAAGAGGACATCGGCATCACCTGCGCGCTCGTGCCGAGTCATACGCCCGGCGTCAACATCGGCCGGCGCCACAATCCGCTCAACGCGGTGTTCCAGAACGGGCCGAACTGGGGCAAGGACGTGTTCATGCCGCTCGACTGGATCATCGGCGGGCCGAAAATGGCCGGCCAGGGCTGGCGCATGCTGATGGAGTGCCTCGCCGCCGGCCGCTCGATCTCGCTGCCCTCCTCGAGCACCGGCTTCTCAAAGCTCGCGGCGCGTGCGACCGGCGCGTATGCGCGCGTGCGCAACCAGTTCAAGACTCCGATCGGCAAGTTCGAGGGTATCGAGGAGCCGCTCGCACGGATCGGCGCGAACCTTTACATGATGGACGCGGCGCGCACCATGACCGCCGGGGCCGTCGACCTGGGCGAGAAGCCCTCGGTCGTCTCCGCAATCGTCAAGTATCACCTCACCGAGCGCGGCCGCGCGGTCGTCAACGACGCGATGGACATCCTCGGCGGCAAGGGGATCTGTCTCGGGCCGAACAACTTCATGGGACGCGGATATCAGCAGCTGCCGATCGCGATCACGGTGGAAGGCGCCAACATCCTCACGCGCAACCTGATCGTCTTCGGGCAGGGCGCGATCCGCTGCCATCCCTACGTGCTGAAGGAGATGCGCGCCGCGCTCGACGGCAACCTCGCGGCGTTCGACACAGCGTTCTTTGGCCACGTGCGGCACGTCATCGCCAACGAGGTGCGCGCATTCGTGATGGCGGCCACCGGGTCGCGCTTTGCCTCCGCTCCCTCGGGAGCCGCTCCCCGGCTCCGTCACTATTACCGGCACCTGACGCGCATGTCCTCCGCGCTCGCCTATGCGGCTGACATTTCCATGCTGGTTCTCGGCGGGTCGCTGAAGCGCCGCGAGAGGGTGTCGGCACGCCTCGGAGACGTACTGTCGATGCTTTATCTCGCCTCCGCGACGCTCAAGCGCTTCGAGGACGATGGCCGCCAGGAGGCCGACCTCCCGCTCGTTCACTGGTCCGTCCAGGATGCGCTCGCCCGCGCAGCCGACGCGCTGCACGGGGTGTTCGCGAACTACCCTGCCCGCTTGTGGGGCACGTTCCTGCGGATCGCGATCTTCCCGCTCGGCCGGCATTTCGCGCCGCCCTCGGACGCGCTCGGACACGAAGTCGCGCGCCTGCTGATCGCGCCCTCCGCGACCCGCGACCGCCTGTGCGCGGGCATGTTCCTGCCCAGGGCCGAGAGCGATCCGTTGGGATGTCTTGAAGCGGCCCTCGAGGCGGCGATCAAAGCCGAAGCGGTCGAGGCCAAGATCCGCGCCGCGCAGAAGTCCGGCGCGATCCGCGGAACCAACCCCGACGAGCTCGCTCAAGCCGCGCTCGCGGCAAAGATCATAGGCAGCGAGGAAATGTCGCTGCTCAAGCGCGCGACCCAGCTGCGCGACGAGGTGATCCGCGTCGATCACTTCCCGCAGGATCTCGGACGCGCCGAGGCGTTGAAACCCGCGCAGCCGCAGCGCGCCGCCGCTTAGGCCGAAATCCTTCTTCACCCGCAGCACCCTTCTGCCGCCGGAGGGCCGATGTCAAAAGCGATCTATGTTGTCGACGGGGCGCGCACCCCTTTCCTGAAATCGCGCAACCGGCCGGGTCCTTTCTCGGCCAGCGATCTCGCGACCGCCGCGGGCAAATCCCTGCTGATCAGGCAGGCGTTCGCTCCGGCCGAGCTCGACGAGGTGATCCTCGGCTGCGCCGCGCCCTCGGTGGACGAGGTCAACATCGGCCGTGTCGCTGCGTTGCGCATGGGCTGCGGTCAGAAAGTCCCGGGGTGGACGGTCATGCGCAACTGCGCCTCGGGCATGCAGGCCCTCGATTCGGCGATCGCCAACATGCTCTCGGGGCGCTCGAATCTGGTGCTCGCGGGCGGGGTCGACGCCCTGTCGCGCGTCCCGCTGCTCTACTCGGACCTGATGGTGCTGTGGTTCTCGAATTTCATGGCAGCGAAGAGTCCGTTGCAGAAAGCCGGCATGTTCCTGAAGCTGAAGCCCACGCAACTGCTCGCACCGGTGATCGGCCTCATGAAAGGACTGACCGATCCGTACGTCGGCCTGCTCATGGGCCAGACCGCGGAGAATCTCGCCCATCGCTTCGGCATCTCGCGCGCGCAGATGGACGAGTTCGCCGCGCGCAGCCACGCGCGCGTGATCCGCGCCCAGGAAAGCGGCTTCTTCAACGACGCCCACGACGGGCTCGCACCGGAGATCGCGCCGATCTACGACGACAAAGGGGATCTTTTCAAGGACGACGACGGCGTGCGCAAGGACTCCACCGCCGAGAATCTCGCCAAGCTCAGACCCTTCTTCGACCGCAAGTACGGCAACGTCACCGCCGGAAATTCCTCGCAGATCACCGACGGCGCGACGTGGCTGGTGCTCGCCACGGACGAGGCGGTGAAGCGCCACGGCCTGAAGCCGCTCGGCCGCATCGTCGATTCGCAGTGGGCGGGGCTCGACCCGGCGCAGATGGGGCTGGGCCCGGTGCACGCCGCGACGCCGATACTCAGGCGCCACGGCCTGAAGCTCAACGACCTCGACGCCTGGGAGATCAACGAGGCGTTCGCCGCGCAGGTGCTCGGCTGCCTCGCCGCTTGGAAAGAGGACAAATACTGCCGCGAGGAGCTGGGCCTCGATCGCGCGATGGGCGAGCTCGACATGGGAAAGCTCAACGTCGACGGCGGTGCGATCGCCCTCGGCCATCCGGTGGGCGCTTCCGGCGCACGCATCGTGCTGCACCTGCTGCACACGCTCAAGCGCGCAAAAGGCAAGCGCGGCGTCGCCTCGATCTGCATCGGCGGCGGCCTGGGCGGAGCGATGCTCGTCGAGGCGCTGTAAACATCCATGGCCGGCGACTACCGACACTGGAAGCTCGAGACCGACGGCGACAACCTCGTCTGGCTGTCGTTCGACAAGGCCGGCTCGTCGACCAACGTCCTGTCCGCCGACGTGATGTCGGAGCTCGACCGGATCGTCGACGAGATGGCGGCGCAGAAGCCCCGGGGGCTCATCGTCCGCTCGGCCAAGGAATCCGGCTTCATCGCCGGCGCCGACGTCGAGGAGTTCACCAAGATCAAGGACGCGGACGACGCCATGCTCATGGTGAGGCGCGG
>Ga0073909_10000597_pt1 | contig 11596 bp, 10 predicted proteins | sample Coa_R1_6_FD_66439 | JGI IMG/M metagenome (GOLD analysis project Ga0073909, IMG submission 66439) | Surface soil microbial communities from Centralia Pennsylvania, which are recovering from an underground coalmine fire. - Coalmine... | ecosystem: Environmental > Terrestrial > Soil > Unclassified... | reverse complement strand
GCAGACCCCGGTAGACGGAAAAGATTTTTCATTGTTCGGGCAAAGTGTTTTTCATCTACTGGAAACGATTGGCAAACCTTCCATTTGCGCGATCAACGGTTTTGCTCTCGGCGGGGGATGCGAACTGGCGCTGAGCTGCTCGATACGAATCGCCAGCAAGACCGCCAGGCTCGGCCAGCCGGAAGTGAAACTGGGAATCTTGCCGGGTTATGGCGGCTCACAGCGGTTGACCCGGCTATGTGGAAAAGGTGTAGCGCACGAACTGTGCCTGACCGGTGAAATGATCGCCGCCGAGGAAGCTCTGCGAATCGGATTGGTGAATCACACGTACGAGCCCGCAGAACTAATCCCAGCGGCCGAAGCCATGGCCAAAAAGATAATCGCAAACGCTCCGCTGGCAGTGAAGTTCACCATGGAAGCGATCGAGCGCGGAATGGAAATGCCGTTGGAAGAAGGACTGTTCCTGGAAGCGACGCTTTTCGGAGTGGCCTGCGCGACGGAAGATATGCGTGAAGGCACCAAAGCATTCGTGGAGAAGCGCCCGGCAGCTTTTAAGGGCAAGTAGGGCGGGCGCCGAATCTACCCACGGGAATCTGGCAAACTTTTGTGAGCACCGAAAGACTACAGCCCAGTAAGATTCATGGCGAGCTCAGCGCGCGCGGATTGCGTATTGGCATTGTCGCCAGCCGGTTCAACAGCTTTATCACCGACCGGCTGTTGACTGCCGCAGTCGACGCGCTCGAACGTTCCGGCTCGCAAAGTGCCGACGTGGATGTGGTTCATGTTCCCGGTTCGTTTGAATTGCCGGTGACTGCAAAAAAAATGGCGCAAACTGGAAAGTACGACGCGCTGATCGCAATAGGCTGCGTGATACGCGGCGAAACTTCGCATTATGATTACGTTTGTGCGGAAACTTCGCGGGGTCTGCAACTAGCGCAAATGGATACCGGAGTGCCTGTGATATTTTGTGTTCTCACCGTGGACACCCTGGAACAAGCCATCGACCGCGCCGGCCTCAAGAGCGGCAACAAGGGCTTCGAAGCAGGTCTGGGTGCTATCGAAATGGCCCAACTTTCTCGCAAATTGCGGGTGACGAATCCGGCGGCGGCTACCGGTAAAAAAGCGCGGCGCAAATGAGCATCTCGCGACGGTCCAAATCACGCGAATTTGCGATGCAAATGCTTTTCCAATGGGAAATGAGCCCGCAGGAACCGCGCAAGCTGGAGATCAAGTTCTGGCGAGGCGCGCAGGCCGCCGAGGATACCGAGAAGTTCGCGAATCAACTTTTCGAGGCGACGCTTCGAACCGTAAAGGATCTAGATGAGGTCATTGCGAAGCACTGCGAAAACTGGCGGTTTGATCGGATCGCCGCCATCGATCGCGCTATTCTTCGCCTGGCGATGCACGAACTGGCGCTGCAGAAGACCCCGGCCCCTTCGGTCATCAACGAAGCGGTGAAGCTTGCCAAGAAATATTCAAGTGAGAATTCCGCTGGATTCGTCAATGGAATTCTGGACGCAGCGGTAACCGCTCGGAGATCCGCTGCGACTCGGCGGCTTCCCAGCAAGCCTGTGGCCGAGCCAAAATCCAGTTAGATCGTTCCTTCAAAAACCCGGACCGCTGCGCCGCTGACTCGAGGAACCAATTTTTTTCCAGCTTGTGTGACCTCGACTTCGATTTGGCTCGGCCGGCCCATTTCCACGCCCTGTAAAATATTTAAGGTGTGACCGGTGCCGAGCTCTCCGTTTTTCACCAGAAACGCTCCCAGTGAACCCGCCGCCGAACCCGTCGCAGCGTCTTCGTAGAGTTCCCATGGAAGCATTCCGCGCGTATACGCTTTACTATCGCCGCCGAGCGCAAAGCAATAGGCCATGGTTGCGTTCTTGCCGATGAGCCCCCGCAATTCCGACATGTTCATCTCGATTTTTCCCAGTGCCGCGCGATTCTTTAACGGTACCATTAAGTTATACACTCCCGTCGAAACGCAGGTTGGTTCCAGTGTTGAATCGAAGTCCTTTAGTGCAAGGCCCAAGGCCTTCGCCAGCGCGGCCTTCTTCACCTTCAATGGTTTGAATTCTGCCGGCTTCTGAGTCATGGTCACTCGCTGCGGGCGTCCATCCTTGAATCGAATTTCCACTGGAAGGATACCGGCGCCGGTCTGCTGCAGAACGTGCACGCCGCCCTCCTGCGCCGGGACTACACCAAGTTCGGCCAACAGAAACCACGTGCCGATCACCGGATGGCCCGCAAGTTTCAGTTCTTCCTGTGTGGTGAAAATGCGCAGCCGGGCCAAAGCGCGATCTTCGGTCGGCTTCTGCACAAACACTGTTTCGGACAGATTCATCTCTCGCGCGATCGCCTGCATGGCGTTGTCGGAGAGTCCGTCGCCGTCGGTGAACACCGCCAGCGGATTGCCTTCGAATCGGGTGGTGGTGAAGACATCAAGAGTGTAGAAACGGTGGTTCATGGGCGGATCGGCATCACTGGACTATAACTTTTCCAGTTCGGCGATTGTCCTTTCGTTGACGATATTTCCGGTATTCAAAGTCGATTTCGGTTCGAACAACAAGATGTGAGTCTCTTCCTCGGCGACTGGAAAGTGTTCCACTCCGCGCGGCACGATAATGAATTCGCCTGGGCGGATCGACTCTTCATGGTCGCGGAACTTCATTCTTAAGTGGCCTTTCACCACCAGAAACATTTCGTCTTCCGCATCATGATGATGCCAGACAAATTCGCCTTTCAGTTTGACCGCTTTCACGTAATTCTCATTGACCTCGCCCAGTATTTTGGGGCTGTATATTTCCTGGAACTGCGCCAGTTTTTGCGCAATATTGATCGTTTTCATTTGCACTCCGTGCTCACATCCCGCGAGTCTGGCGGCCAACTTCTTCCAAGATGCGCCGGGTCGCTCGCAAATCCGAGGTTTCAGAATAGACACGCAGTAGGTTCTCCGTGCCGGAAGCCCGCACCATCACCCAGCCCATTTCGCCCAGGTACAATTTGATACCATCCATCGTTTCCATTCCCACCACCGGCCAATCGAGTATCTTGCCGATCCTCCCACCGGAAAACCACGCGATGGCTTTGTGCTTTTGTGCTGCGGTCACATCCAAATCCACTCGGCCGTAATGGTGTTCGCCAAATTCCTGATGCAATCCGGTCAGCAGTTCGCCGAGGCTCTTGCCATGCCAAGCCATCAGTTCCGCAAGAAACAGCGCCGAAACTGAAGCGTCTCGTTCCGGCAGGTACAGGCTGGTTCCGATCCCGCCGCTCTCTTCGCCTCCAATTACGATTTGTTGTTCCAGCATCAATTCGCAAATGTATTTGAAACCAATCGGAACTTCATGCAGCTTGCGGCCAAGCTTCGCGGCTAGCTTATCGATCAATTTGGTTACCGAAAAAGTTTTGGCGATGTCGCCCGGCAATTTTCGCGTGCCCGCCAAATGCCACACTAGCAGCGCAAATATCTGCTGCGGATTCACGAATGCTCCGGTACGATCCACCGCGCCGATTCGATCTCCATCGCCGTCCGCCGCAAAACCCGCGTCGTACTTGCCGGCTGTCACCGCGTGCTGCAGCGGCGCGATGTGCGGCTCGATTGGTTCGGGATGCGCTCCCCCAAACCGCGGATCTCGCGTTCCTCGAATTTCCTCGCACTCGATTCCATTTCGTCGGAAAAGTGCTGGAAGTAAGCCTGCCGCGGAGCCGTGCATGGGGTCAAACGCGAATCGAAAGTTCGATTTTCGAATGAGCCCCCAATCCACCAATTTTTCGAGTGTATCGAGGTAAGGTTTTCGCGGATCGAGGGATTGAACCAAGGATGCGCGAGGTGGCAGTGGTGAAATCTGTGCTGACTCTGCAAACTGCAATTCCTGTTCGATTTGCGCCACAATCGACGGAAGCGCACTGCTGCCATAACTGGCTTTGTATTTGATACCGTTCCACTGATACGGATTGTGACTCGCGGTGATCACCACTCCTCCGGCCGCTTTCCGCTCGCGAACCAGCAGCGACACCGCTGGCGTCGGGCACGGCACGCTAGCCAGCCACACTGGAGTTCCGGTTGAGGAAAAAACATCGGCAGCGTGCCGCGCCACACGGTCCGACGCGTAGCGATGATCGTAGCCAACGATTATGCCCTTGCGCGCGTCCTCCCCGCGAACGACATAACGCGCGATGGCTTCAGAAACCGTTCGCGCGTTCGCAAACGTGAAATCATCGGCAATGATTCCGCGCCAGCCGTCTGTGCCAAATTTGATCATTCCTGTGAGTATACGCGAGCGCCGTCGGGAGCAGACAAAGGGATTGGACTGCTTTGCGAGGGTGATGCGATTTGGATTTCAATCAGTAACTATAATAAATGCTTTAATTTTTGAGATTCCAGCCATTTCACCAGCTGGCCCACGTCTTGCGCCCGTTCCCGCGGACAAATCAGCAGCGCATCGGCGGTTTCGACGACCACCAAGTCGGTCACCCCGATAGCAGCCACAAATTTCCCGGTGCTGCAGACGAAATTCCCGCTGGCGTCCATGGTGTGGCCCTTACCGGTAATTACATTTTCGCCTGCGTGGTTCGCCAGCAGCTCGTAAACCGCTGCCCATGACCCTAGGTCACTCCATCCGACATCCGCGGGAATGACAAAAACGCTCGATACACTGACATCGCGAGTCGCGCGTTCCAGAATTGCATAGTCCACCGAGATATTTTCGAGCTTGCGATAGATTTTACGAAGCTGCGATAGGAAGCGTCCAGTGCCGATATCCGAAGCGAGCTTTTCAAGTGGCGCAAAAGTCGCCGGTAGATGCTTCTCTACTTCGTTTAAGATGGTCGACGCCCGCCAGAAGAACATTCCCGCGTTCCAGTGATAACTCCCCGAGGCTAGGTATTCTTTCGCCGTCTCTAATGCGGGCTTTTCTGTGAACCGCCGAACCGGATAGATCGGGATTTCCTTGGCCCCTATGGTCGCCTCCATTCGCTCGATATAGCCAAACCCCGTCTCAGGTCGTGTCGGAGCAATCCCCAGCACCACCATCCGTCCGGGTTCCCGCGCCACCTTAAGCGCCGCAGAAACAATTTTTTGATATTGGGGGATATCTCGGATGTAGTGATCGGCGGGCAACACCGCCATCAACGCGTCACCCTTGGCCGCTCGACGAATGTGGAACGCCGCCAGTGCGATCGCCGCTGCGGTATTCCTGCCGAAAGGCTCGACCAGCATGCGTGCACGCGAGCCTGGCGGCAATTGCTTTCGCACGCCGGAGGCTTGCTCGCTGTTGGTCACTGTCCAAATTCGTTCCGGTGAAATCAGCGGACGAAGCCTGGCAACCGTCTGCTCCAGCATGGTGCCCTTGCCGACAATGTTCAAGAGTTGCTTGGGCGTCTTACTACGGCTGCGAGGCCAGAAGCGCGTACCCCGGCCGCCGGCCAGAATCACCGCGTGGATGGAAAGTTTCTCTTTGCCCATAGAATTCAGTCGAATACCACGTCGGAAATCTTGCGGTCGGTGATCCCCAGCATTCGTAGATTTCCGCGCAATGCAGAAAGATCTGGCACAAACGTTCGCAGCAATGAAGCCTCATCCTTCGGGATCAAATCGTAACTCTTCAGTGAAGCCGGCATGAACCAGCATTCCCCCTGATGGAAAGGCGCTTTGCCAATTTCCCAACGCATCATTCCGCTTCCAGAAAGAACGATAAGCAGATTGAACGCATCCGTTTTTGGTCGCGCCGTAAAAGGTTCGGCGATTCGCCAGGATTCGGTTGCAAAATACTTGCATGCTCCCAGCAGCGAAATCGCCATCTTTTGCGATGCCCATTGCAACGGCCACACTTTTCCCGTTCGCGCGCCATCGAAATGAATTACGTCCATGGCCTTCTCTAGTTGCAAGTTGCGCGGTTTGCCTTGCGAGTCTACGCGTCCATAGTCATAAACGCGATAAGTCAAGTCGCAGTACTGCTGCACTTCGCAAATGATCGTACCCGCGCCGATCGAATGGGGGACGCCCGCTGCTACAAAAAACGTATCTTTGGCTTCCACCTCGTGCGCTTGGAACAGTTCTTCGAGCGCCTTGGAATTTAGCGCCGACGAAAACTGTTTTTTCGAAACGCCCGGCTTCAAGCCCAGTAGAACCTGCGCATCCCGTCGCGCCGATACCACATGCCACATTTCGGTTTTTCCGCGTCCACCGGCAGCTAATTCGTGCTTGCTCGCATATTCGTCATCCGGATGCACTTGGATAGAGAGTTTATCGGCAGCGAAAATGAATTTAACCAACAACGGGAGTTCTTGCATCGCAGCGCAGCGTTCCCCTTGCCAGTCCGCTGGCAGTTGCCGCCAGGCGTCTTTCAGTTTTTGGCCTTCAAACGGACCCGTCGCGATCCGGCATTGCTGGTCCGTCAGCCATACCTCGCCGATGGGCTCAGGCAAATCCTGCTTGTCGGGGTAAACGGGCGCGAGCGAACGTTCTCCCCAAATCCTAGGCTGAAACGTCGGGTCAATGCGAAACGGGGCGATCTTCACAAATTAAGCCGCGGCCTCTGCCCGCGAAAAAAACTTGTTTAGCCGACGCAATCCCTCGTCGATCCGTTCGAGCGACGTCGCATACGACAACCGCAAATAGCCCGGCGCACCAAACGCGTCACCGCCCACCAGTGCCACCCGAGCTCTTTCCAACAGCAGCGTCGCCAGTTCGGTCGTATCTTTCGCCAGCGCGTGCGGCCCGCTCAAATGTGCCGAAACATCGGGGAACGCATAAAACGCGCCGCCGGGCGGCTGGCACTTAACTCCCGGAATTGCATTTAAACCATCCACGACGCGCTTGCGCCGTTTAGCGTACTCCGCAAGCATCACTGGCACCGTTTCCATCGTTCCGGTCATCGCGCCCAGTGCGGCGTATTGTGCAATCGAAGTTGGATTCGAAGTCGATTGGCTCTGCAATTTGATCAACGCCTGAATGAGCTCTGCTGGACCGAGCGTATAGCCGATGCGCCATCCGGTCATCGCAAACGTCTTCGAGACCGAGCCGATGATAATCACCTTTTCTTTCGCGCCCGCCGCGCTGGCAATTGAATACGGCTGGTGCGGCTCGTAGGTGAAGTGCGAATAGCACTCGTCGCTCATTAGCCACACGTCGTGTTTTTTGCAGATGGCCAGAATCTTTTCGTATTCGTCGGGCGGAGTGACACCTCCACTCGGATTGCTCGGCGAATTCAAAATTAATAGCCGCGTTTTCGGCGTGATTGCTTTCTCGATCGCCGCCGCGCGCACCGCAAATCCATCTGCCACGCTGGTCTGTACATACACCGGAGTCGCCCCGGTATACTTGACGATGTCCGGAAAGCTCACCCAATACGGCGCAGGAATCAACACTTCATCGCCCGCCTGCACCAGCACGCCGGCCACATTGAAAATCGCGTGCTTTCCACCGACGCTCACCACGCATTCCTTCCCTTCGTAGTTGGACTTGAGTTCGCGCTTATGCCACGCGCAGATCGCTTCGCGCAGCGGCATGATTCCGCCGGTCGGCGTGTACTTAGTCTTGTTGTCGTGAATGGCTTGTATCGCCGCCTGCTTGATGTGCTCCGGCGTCGGAAAATCCGGCTCGCCCGGTCCGAAATCGGAGATATCCACGCCCTTGGACTTCAGTTGATCCGCAGCTGAAATGACTGCCGCCGTTGGCGAAATTTGTATCCGGTTGATGCGGTCTGTGAGCTTCACTGCTTCTCCTCGCTCTTTCTCTCTGCTTCGTTACTTCATTTCTTCCTTACTTCGACTTTTCCTAAGAAATCTTCGCTTTCATCCGTTCTTCAACGATCGCCGGAACCAAACCCGTAAGCGGCGCGCCGAGCTGCGCGATCTCCCGCACCAGTTTCGAACTCAGATAACTGTACGAAACTCCCGGCAGCATAAACACCGTCTCCAGTCGCGGTTCCAATTTCCGGTTCATCAGCGCCATCTGCAATTCATATTCGTAGTCGCTCACCGCACGAATGCCGCGCAGAATCACTCCAGCTCCGCGGCTCCGAGCATAGTCCACCAACAATCCGCCGAACACGTCAATCTCTACGCCCGGCCATTGTTTGCTCACTTCGCGCAGCATTTCCACGCGTTCCTTCACCGAAAACAGCGGCGTCTTTTCTGCATTCTGCAGCACCGCAACGATCAGCAAATCAAACATCTTCTCGCCGCGCTCGATCAGGTCGAGGTGGCCGTTGGTTACCGGGTCGAACGATCCCGGATAGATGGCGATTGACGTCTTCATCGGTTACGAAAATCTTCCTTAGTGTATCGCACGACCCGCAAACCGGACGCTACAATCCTCACCGCGCCACGTCCTTGGGACCATCCGAATTGGCTGCCGGCAGGAAGTCTCCGTCACTTTGCGCTTCGCATTCTGCTGCGAGTATGCCATTATCGCCATTGCTCTGCTACATAGCACTTGGCGGAACTTCCTATCTAGCTCTCGGAGGATCTTTTCATCATGCGGTCTGTCTCGCTCAGCCTATTAACTGGCATCTTTAGAGTGTCCGGCATCTTGCTACTCGTCAATCTTATGCCTCCGCCGCCTGCCAATTCGCAAACCCTGCCATTGAACCTGATGCCGCAACCTGCCAGCCTCAAACAGGGAACTGGAGCGCTGCGCATCGACGAGAGATTTATCATCGCGCTGACCGGCCATATCGAGCCGCGCCTTGACCAAGCCGCTGATCGCTTTGTCCAACAACTAAACCGACAGACCGCCTTGCTCCTCGCCAAGTCCAAGCACGATGCCGCTGGCGCTACGCTCGTCGTTCACACCGACCACGCCAGCAAAGAAATTCAAGAGTTTGGCGAGGACGAGTCTTACTCCCTCGAAATCACACCGAACGGTGCCAAGTTGAACGCTACGACTTCTCTCGGCACGCTCCACGGTCTGCAAACTTTTCTGCAACTCGTCACCGTTACCCCGGAAGGCTTCGCAGCTCCGGCGGTCTCCATTCAAGATAACCCGCGTTTTCCGTGGCGCGGCCTGATGATCGACGTCAGCCGCCACTTCATTCCGCTTGACGTCCTCAAACGGAATATCGACGGCATGGAAGCCGTCAAGATGAACGTCTTCCACTGGCACTTGAGCGAAAACCAGGGCTTTCGCATCGAAAGCAAGAAATTTCCCAAGCTGCAGGAGCTCGGCTCCGACGGCCTCTACTACACGCAAGCAGAAGTTCGCGATTTTATTGCCTATGCGCGTGAACGCGGCATCCGAGTTGTTCCTGAATTCGATATGCCCGGCCACAGTACCGCCTGGTTTGTCGGCTATCCCGAGCTTGCCAGCGGTCCCGGCCCTTATGCCATCGAACGCAAGTGGGGCATCTTCGATCCCGCGATGGATCCCAGCAGCGAAGTTACCTACAAATTTCTTGATGAATTGATCGCAGAAATGACCAAGATTTTCCCCGATCACTATTTCCACATCGGCGGCGATGAAGTGAACGGCAAGGAATGGGACGCCAAGGCCAAGATTCAGGATTTCAAGAAATCACACAGTCTGAAATCGAACGACGAACTTCAGGCCTATTTTAGCCAGCGCGTCCAGAAAATTGTTACCAAGCACGGCAAAGCCGTCGTCGGATGGGATGAAGTGTTTATTCCCGGTGTACCCAAAGACATCGTCATCCAGTCCTGGCGTGGCCAACAGTCGCTCGCCACCGCTGCAACACAGGGCTATCGCGGAATTCTGTCCAACGGGTATTACCTAGACCTCGGCTGGAGCGCTGCTCGCCACTACGCGGTCGACCCGATGAGTGGTCCGGCCGCCACTCTCACAGCCATTCAAAACATGTTGATCCTGGGCGGCGAATCCTGCATGTGGGCCGAATACGTCAATCGCGAAAATATCGATTCGCGCATCTGGCCGCGCAACGCCGCCATCGCCGAGCGTCTCTGGTCACCCCAATCCGTAACCGACATTGCATCGATGTATGCCCGGCTCGATGTCGTCAGCGCTCGCCTCGAATGGCTCGGCCTCACTCATCGCACTTACTACCGCCAAATGCTGCAGCGCATTGCCGGGCCAGCCACACCCGAAGAATTTGCGGCACTTAAAACACTGGCCGATGTGGTGGAACCGGTAAAAGACTACACCCGCGAAGAAACAGCCACCACTGAGCCCACCAGCCTCACGCCACTGAATCGTGTCGTCGACGCCGTTCCGCTCGAAAGCGACACCGGCCGCCGCTTCACTGAATTGGTGGACAAATATCTCGCCTCATCTTGTCACGACGCGGCTAAGGCCGCCGAAATTCGCAACTGGCTCACTGGCTTTGGCCACCACGATGCCGCATTCAGCTCGCTCGCCCAAAAATCATTTCTTGCCAAGGAAGTGGTAGCCACATCGCGCGATCTCTCCGCGCTAGGCACCGCAGGCCTCGCCGCACTCGACGCCATCGCCGCCGCCAAACCGCTGCCGACTGACCAGCAAGCCCGACTCCAAAACGTGATCGCCGAAGCCGCCAAACCAAAAACGCAGCTCTTGCTTATTCCCGTAGCCGGGGTCAATAAACTAGTCGTCGCAGCATCGCAATCAAACGTTTGTTCCACGCCGATGCCCTAGAGCAATCGCAAATTTCACGCGATCACTTTCGCGGCGACTTGGCCGCGACATGGCAAGTTCCCTCGCCGGCATCGCGAAATCCCTCGTCACCATTCACCGGCACAAATTCCCATTTGTATTTCGCCACTGACAGCGTCAGCTTTAACACTCCAAACGTATCAGAATTCTGTTTCTCGCTATTCGGCAGCGGCATTCCCAGCGGATCGTGGCTTCGCCCGCCCGTCCCCACGACAATTTCGCGAATACCATTCGCGTTGTCCAAACGCCCATCCGGATCCTGCGGCGCAAATCGCTCGTAGGAATGTTCATGCCCCGCCAGCATCAGGTCCGCATGCGCCGCATACAAGTCCCGCCACAATTCGCGCAACTCTGGATGCAGGGCATGCTTTTTTAAAACGCCACTGCTGTAAAGCGCGTGATGCCCAAAGGCGATCACACACGATTTGGGATGCGCCGCCAAATCTTCCCTCAACCATTGCTCCTGTGGCGACCCTGCTCCGCATCCGCCAACTCCGGGAGCGTCGCAATTTGTATTCAGCGCCACCACGTGCCAGTTCCCTAGCTCAAAACTGTAATAGCCTTTCCACTTTGGGCCCGCTTGTTCGCCCCAATACGCAAAATAAGCCTGCCCGCCCTGCGAGTAATACTCGTGGTTTCCCGGGGTCGGCCGCGTGCGGTCCTTAAATCGCCCCCACGTTGAGTCATAGCATTTGCTGAACTCTTCCACCGTCCCGCGGTCGTACGCCAAATCTCCCGCCGCAAACACCGTCCCAGGAATTGCCTCGATTAATTTCGCGGTAGCCTCGGCTCCCGGCAGCGATGAACATCCGGCAATGTCTCCCGCACCCACCAGTACATATTCTCTCGGCCGCGCTTCAACTGACTTCGCCTTGTCGCCGCTCGGCTTGGCCTCGCCCGAATGTTTCTCGGCCGTTTGCCCTACCACCAGCAATTTGTCCGAGCCGCTAATCCAGACTCTGACGAGAAGACCTGCAGCGATCAGTA
>Ga0073909_10000595_pt1 | contig 11612 bp, 13 predicted proteins | sample Coa_R1_6_FD_66439 | JGI IMG/M metagenome (GOLD analysis project Ga0073909, IMG submission 66439) | Surface soil microbial communities from Centralia Pennsylvania, which are recovering from an underground coalmine fire. - Coalmine... | ecosystem: Environmental > Terrestrial > Soil > Unclassified... | reverse complement strand
GCCTCCTCCGGTGTGGTGGCGAGGGCGGAGAACAGGGAGGCGGCGTGGGTCAGCTCCATCCCGGCCTTCAAATCGACCCCGACCAGGCGGAGGTTCCCGGCCCGGACCGCGGGCGCCAGCCCGACCAGCAGGGACCACATGACCGAGGCCTTCCCGGCGCCGGTCATCCCCGCCACCAGGGTGTGCACGCGCGGGTCGACGGTCCACGACCCACCGGACAGGGCCCGGCCGACCTCCACCCCGCACGTGAGCAGCCCGGCGGGGTGGGCCGGGTCGTGGACCGGGGCCGGGTACCGCGTGAACGCCACCTCGGCGAGGGCGTCCCGCAGCGCCAGGGTCAGGACGGCGTGCGAGGGCCCGTCGGGGGCGACCCGGACCGCGTGGGCTCCCCAGGCGGCGGCCAGGGCGGGGGAGGCCCGGTCCACGTCGTCCATCGTCTGCCCGGTAGCGAGCCGGATCCTCAGGGTCTCCACCCCGTCCCGGCAACTGGCTTTGACCAGGCGCGGCACCCGGCGCGAAGACCCTGGGTCGCGGGGCGGGACGGATAGCCCGACCGCGGCCGCGGTGGCCGGCCAGACCCGGCGATGGCGGCGCAGGATCGCGCGGTCTTCGAGGCGTTCCCAGGAGTCGGCGTCGGCGACCGGCCAGAGGAGCACCCCGGCCAGGCCGGTCCCCGAGACCGCGGCGGCCAGGTGCTGCCCGGCCAGCCACAACCCCACCCCGGCCGCGAGCAGCAGCAGGACAAGGCGGGGCAGGCAGCGGGCCACCCAGCAGGCCTCCCGGATCGTCTCGACCCCCTGACGGGCCAGCCAGCGCGGCGGGCGCATCACCGGTCACCCCGTTGGTGGTCCTCGGCGGCGCCGATCACCGCGGACAGGGCGGCGCGCAGCTCGTCCAGCGCGACGGTGGCGGCGGTGCAGGTGCCGTCGACGGCCGGGGCCGACCCGTCCAGCTCGGCCTGCACGACGCCCACGAGCCGGGTCGCTTCCTCCACGTTCCCGACCAGCTGATAGCCGCGCTCGGCCAGGGCGTGGTCGGTCGACACTCCCAGCGCGACCGCGACCGCGTCCAGATCCACGGTCCGCATCAGGCCACCTCCCGTGGGCGGGGGGCCAGCCAGGCCACCGAGAGGGTGACCGAGCCGAGCGGGCCGTGGGCCTCGACGTACGTCTCGTCGTTGGCGCTGGAGTAGCCCAGACCCAGCCGGTCGGCCAGGTCGCGCACCAGATCCGGGCTGGTGACGGTCAGGTCGGCGTACACCAGCCCGCCGGTCCGGTGGGACACGCTCAGGGCGCGCACGCCCGGGCCGTTGCCGACCGCCGCCGCCACCACCCAGGCCACGTCGGCGAAGTCCCCCGCACCGGCAGGGAGCCACGGCAACACCACCCCGGGACCAGCCACCGGCTCCGCGCTGGTCATCACGCCGCCTTCCCCGACGCCGAACCCGAGGCCGGGGGACCGGCGGCGGCGACCTTGTCGTCCACCTGCTCCGCGCGCCAAGACTCCGAGAGTCCGCCGGCCTTGGTCACCCGACACTCCACCGACAGCCCGACGAAGGAGACCGGGGCGAACTCGGCCATCACCGGCCGCACCGGCGACCCGACCCGGACCACGCCGGTCGTGTTCGACTCCCGCCCAAACGCGATCTGCTTGTACAGGACCTCCACCTCCCACAGCGGCATCCCGGTGTCCTCATCCCGGGCCTGGGTCTCGGCCGGGCGACGCTTGCCGTCCGGGGCGTCGACCCAGTCCTTGACCTCGTTCACGATCCCGGTCGACCGCATCGCCTGCCGCTTGCTGTCCACTGCATATGACGTCATCAGACAACTCCTTCACTTGACTAGAGCGGTTTGCTCTGGAGCAAGTGAAGCACTTATCTAGATGTGTTTCAAGCGAAGTTGCTACATGGCAGGAAAGCGGTACTCCAGAACGTAGCTCGGCGCAGCCTTCACGGTGTCCGTCAACTCGACGGCAACACCGTTGGTGTCAAAGGCGATTCGGCGCACCGTCAGGACGGGAGTGCCCTCCGGCAGACGCAGACGAGAGCGCTCCTCGGGGGAGGGCATCCGCGCGCCGACTTCCTCGGTGAACTCGGCCAGGGTGTGGCCCTGCTCCTCCAACCGCGCGTAGATCCCGCCCGGGCCAGTGTGCCGCTGCTCAATCGCGGTGCCCTTAGCCAGAGTCGACGGAACGTAGGACGCCGCCAGTTCCACCGGCTGCCCGTCCAGCAGGTAGCGGCGACGGCGAGCGAGCACCCTGGCACGCGCTGGCAGCGCGAAGATCTCGCGCAGCTCGGGAGTCGCGCTCTCGTGCCCCACCTCCAACTCGTCGACGCTCGGCGCACCCACGCCCTCCGCCTCGGCGATGAAGGCGGCTTGGCCGGCCTCCCGATGCCGACGAGCGAACCGGTCCGAGGCGATCCGCCGCACCACCGGACGGCCACGGACGAATACTCCGCGCCCGTGCTCGGGGATCACCAAACCCTCGGCTTTCAACGACGCCAGCGCCTGCCGGACCGTCATCCGAGCCACCCGATACAGGTCCATGAGCTGCGTCTCGGACGGCAGCCGGTCGCCGGGGGCCAGGGAACCCAGCTCGATTTGGATGCGTAGGTCATCCGCGATCTGCTTGAACACCGGACGATCCGCGGTCTTGTCGACCACATGCACGCCGTCAACAGAGACGCGCCTCGACGCGGACCCGTTATCGTTCATGACTCCTCCACACATGTGTACTACCTACACTGTGGCAGAAGGAGGCCCGCAGTGGAGCAGACACCCAGACACTCGGTCAGCGTCGCCGGAATCATCCTCGACGCTGACGAGCAGCACGTCCTGCTCATCCAGCGCCGCGACAACGGCCACTGGGAGCCACCCGGGGGCATCCTCGAACTCCACGAGACGATCGAGGATGGCCTCCGCCGGGAGATGAAGGAAGAGACCGGCCTCGACGTCACCGTCCGGCACCTGACCGGGGTCTACAAGAACCTCCAACGCGGCATCGTTGCCCTGGTCTACAGATGCGACGCCGACGGCCAGCCAGTGACCGAGACCGAAGAGGCAGCCCGGATCGCATGGAAGCCTCTGACCGCCCTCGACGACCTGATGGCGCCGGCCTATGCGATCAGGGTCACGGACACCCTCAACCAATCACGAGCCCCAACGCGCGCCCATGACGGAGTCACCCTCATGACAGTTTCGGGCCCGTAACTGATGCCGGCGACCGGACAACAGCTTGAACCGCGGCAGATCCGGTAAAGGCTGGTAGCGCTCCTGAGCCCTGAGCCGAGAGGGTGGCGCCCTCACATCACGTCGTGGGGGATTGCTCTTTGGTCGGCCTCCCGACACACCCGCTCAGTCGCGGCCTGCGATGCCCGGTAGGAGACGAGCATCTCGTTGAAGCCGCCAAGGGACGCAGCCGGCGGCATGACCTTGAGTTCAGGGCGGGGAATGACGCTAAACCAGTGGGTACCGGACCTGGACCACTCTGGAGCCGGGTCGCTTGGCCACACGGTGAGGCCTTCGACCTCCGCCCAGGCGATCCACTGCTCAACATCCTCGCCTTTGCACAGGATCAGGTGACTTTCGGTGCTCTTCAGACTTCGTTGCGCGAACCCGCGGGCCCAGAATGCCGCGCGGGCCACCGAGATTGCCGCGAGGACGATGGCGCCCAGCATGCCGGGGTAACTGCGGACGTTGTAGGCCGCAGCGAACCAGAGGACAGCGAGCAGCCCCGTAGGCAAGAGGGCTCGATACACGAGCCGAGGGTTGGCGTCGACGAGGGTCACTGCGCCCGCCAAGGAGGGTGGGCCATCGTGCCTCTCAGTCCAATCGCGGGTGTCGCGGATGGGCACACGTTTATGTTCGCATAGCCGGCGGTACCGATGGCTCGCCTGATTCGCGGAGTCCCAGGATCGCCACTATGGCGGGCGACGAGGTGATCGATGCCGTTCCGCCAGATGTGATGCACGGGCCCCCATCTCGGCCGGTCCAACGGCCGAATTGCGGATCCTGACAACTCACCGGACGCGGCAGTTGCGGACGGCTGGTCCTGACGACGGTACTGTCTGCTGATCCCGACAATAGGTGCGACAGGGCGCCCGAGGCTTCGGCCAAACCGGTGTTTGTAAAGGGCGGTAGACGGGAGGGCCGCACGCGTACTCGACGATCGCGAGTCCCCGTAGTCAGCACCGGACCTGTCTCCCAGAGCGCGGCGTGAGCGGCCGCATCGTGAGGGATGCTAGATCGCGTGAGTGGCTACTTCGAGCGGCGTAGGGAGCGTCGACAGCGAGCTCGACACCTAGGTGAACTGGGTGCTTGCCTTGAATGTGGCCATCCCTGGTCCGAACATCTTGGATCCGGCAATGACTTCGACGGCATGTGCGGGGAGTGCGCCTACGAGTTCGAACACGACCAGCGAGAGTCAACGGCGCCGGGATGCCGGCTGCCAGTTCCGGCTATCGACTGAGTCCCCTCGTTGCGGCATGTCCGGATGGTCCGGCGAGGCTTCCGCAAAATAGGCGCGTTCATCCGGCTGGATGATCTGTAGTGCGACGATCACTCCATGCCTGCTTGCGGCGTCTGCGGACACGCAGTACACGACAGCGATCGCAATGTGCGATTCCGCTTGCCTGACCCCGTCCTGCAGCTCCCGGAACGGGACGACAGCGAGGGTGTGTGGAAGTCCGAGCCGGACCCCAGCCGCGCCGTAATGATGATGGTCCCGAACCTGGGTGGCTTCCTCCGAGCCCTACTTCCCGTCCACCTGTCCGGCGGTGATGCCGTGATGTTCGGGGTGTGGGTCGGCGTCCACCCGGATGACCTGAAGCGCGCCTACGACGTTTGGTGGGAGCCGGGCTACCCAAACCTCAGAGTGAGCGGCCGTCTGGCGAACGCGCTACCGGGTTGGGGGCTCGTCGCCGCTCCGGTCGAGCTCGAAGTTGTCGACCCAGAAGCAACGCCTTACTGCGTCCGCAGCAGGGACGCAGAACTTGCGAAGGTCCTGTCTGACGAGTGGGACCGAGCGGAGGTTCTCGCGCGCTTGCCGAACTGAACGCGGCCGTTCAGGATGTTCACGTTCACGGCGCCGAGTTGCTAGTTCACGGTGAACTTGCCGGTGCGGGCGTCGGTGATGGTCACGGTGTAGTGGGTGCCGTCTGCTGCTGTGCAGGCGAATGTCTGTCCAACGGTTGTGACTGCGATGTCGTGGTTGCCGTTGCAGACCACGTCACTGCCCTGGTAAAACACCTCGATCTGCTTCTCAACCGTCGTGTGCTGCAGAGACACCGCAGACTCGGTGGCGCCGGTGCGTGGGTGTTGCGAACGAGCCTGTTCAGGGTGGATCCGGACGCCGACACCGACCGCGACCACGGCCAGTGGCGCGATCAATGCCGCGATGACGATTCCACGTCGGATCGGCGGATACCCGATGGCCCGACGCCCTTGGGCCAGGGCCGTCCGACGCACGTCCTGCCGGGCACGTGCTTCACCGGCAACGGTTTCATCAGAGGCAAACCGCCGTTCGCCGCGCATCCCGGCGACGAGCCGCCCCGTCGTCTGTGACTTCCATGGCAGCGTCGGCTCGAGCAGCACGCCGTGGGTCACCGGGTCGAGCAGATACAGGTCGCGATTCGCGGCATACACGGTCGGCAGCGTGGTGTACCCAGCCGCGACCTCTGAGACGCTCTTCCGAAATCCATGGAGCAACGTCCACAGACCGCCTGCAATAAGCAGGAAACAGAGCATCAGCCAGGAGCCCGCCCACATGGGTTCGGCCGATCCGAGCTTGCTCTCGAATGTGATCGGGATGAGGCACAGCACCGCGAACGGGTTGAAGAGGCGCCCAGCCGCGGTCAGGCGGGCTGCACTGGGCCCCTTCAACACCATCAGCCGGGCGGGCTCGTCCGCATCACCGGCCATGTTCTCCGCACCTCCGCCCACCGTCCCGACTGACAACGACGTTCATTTTTCGGGTCGACGATCGCGTCGAATCTAGCCCAAGCGTCCGCAGCTCGCGTGGATCCCAAGCGCGGCTAGATGAGTGCGTCTCACAGAGTGCTGTCTCAGTCCAGCCATTCGACCGCGAGCGACGTGCCAGCCAGTTCCTCGACCCGCGCCAAGAGTGCCGGAGCGACCTCGGTCTGGTCGCCGTGTGACACCACCCGAATTCGGGACGGCGGCGCGCCCACCAGAATCACCTTCTTGGCGGGCTGGAACTCCAACAGGTGGAAGCGGATCTTGTCCCAGCCGCGATCAGCGAACTGGAAGTGTCCGCTGTCAGCCACCAGGTCAAACCGGAATGTCATGGAAAGCATCCTTGCGCAGACCGCTCATCGGCAATTCCGAAAGGTTGCCTGCCCATCTTGGGCCCGTCGCCAGCACGGCGGGGTGCACCCACGCGAAGCCCCAACAGTTCGCTTGGCGCCCAGCCCCGCCGCGACATGTGATGGCGAGGCGATGCGAGGCTGCATTGCGGGTTCCGGCTCTACGAGATCAAGGGCGCGGCTCCGCCGCGCCAGCCGGGACCCCGCGATGGGGCCCCGCAATTAGGCGCTTCGCGCCACGCGCACCCCACCGCACCCCGGCCAACTCCTTGAGGCTGGCAGCCCTTGGACACAATTGGCAGGATGTGTCGCGTGACCATCGAATGGCCCGATCGGCGGGCCGACGTGATCAACGCACTCGACGTCCTGGCCGCCGACCCTCCGGTCCTCGACCCCGGTGCGCATGATCCACGAACACCGGGCCTCGAGGATGCCGTCCACTGGCTCGTCGACGACACATTCTGGGACCTGCGAGATCCGGCCGAGTCGATTGGTACGTTCCTCAGTGACGAGGCTGAGGCCGTGGCGATCCGTCGCGTCGTCAAGGCAGTAGTGGCCGTGTCGGTGCGACAAGGCCCGACAGCCGATGACGCAAAGTGGTTCTCGGACGAGGCCTGGGGTGAGGTCCGAGCTGCCGCCCGATGCGCGATCACAGAGATGCGAAGGCACGAGGGCCCAGGCTGATCGGCGCCTGACCCAGTGCAGTAGCGGGTGCGACGGTCTCGCGATTTGCTAACTGTTTGCTAACCCGAGCAAGGACTCGGACGGACTTCGATGCCGTGCTTGTCCAGTGGCGCGAGCCTGGATCAGGCCCCTGCACTCTTCTTGGACAGTCCGAAACGATCTTTGAATCAGGACAAGCGACGTAGGTTCGATTCCTACCCGGGGAGCCATGGTGATCCGAGACGTGTACGCGTGAGTCGCCTCGTGACTCACGCGTACACGTCTCGAACTGCCGAGGGGTCTCGTCGGGCGGCGCCGGACTCAGTCGGCCACGTAGAACATCCGCTTGTTGACGAACTCGTCCATGCCGAGCGGGCCGAGCTCGCGGCCGAAGCCGCTGCGCTTGACGCCCCCGAACGGCACCTCGGCGCCTTCGCCGGCGGGGGTGTTCACGTTGGACATGCCGACGTCCAGGCGCTGGGCGATCTTGGCCGCGCGCTCGGGGTCGGTACTGAACACCGCACCGCCCAGCCCGTAGACCGTGTCGTTCGCCAGCGCGAGCGCCTCGTCATCGCCGGAGACCTTGTAGACCACGGCGACCGGCCCGAAGAGCTCCTCGCGGTAGGCCCGCATCTCCGTGGTGATGCCGGTGAGCACCGCCGGCGAGTAGTACGCCGCCGGTCCCTCGCTGAGGACTCCGCCCGCGTGCAGGGTGGCGCCCTTGCTCACGGCGTCCTCCACCTGCGCGGCCAGATTCTCCGCGGCCGCACGCGAGGAGAGCGGCGCGAACGTGCCCTCCTCCTCAGCTGTCGGGTCGCCCGGACGCAGGTCCGACGCGTGCTCGGTCAGGCGGGCCACGAAGCCGTCGAAGACGTCGTCCATGACGATCATCCGCTTGTTGGAGTTGCAGGCCTGGCCGGTGTTGCTGATCCGGGTCTCCCAGGCGGTGTCGGCGGCGGCCGACACATCGTCGGTGTCGAGGATGACGTAGGGGTCGGAGCCGCCCAGCTCGAGCACGCACTTCTTGAGGTTCTTGCCGGCGATCGAGGCCACCACGGCGCCGGCTCGCTCCGAGCCGGTGAGCGAGACACCGGCGACCCGCGGGTCGGCGATCATCGTCTCGACCTGGTCATAGGAGGCGAAGACGTTGACATAGGCGCCGTCCGGCACTCCGGCATCCTTCAGGAGCTGGGCGACGGCCAGGGCCGAGCCGGGCACGGACTCGGCGTGCTTGAGGATGATCGTGTTGCCCAGCATCAGGTTCGGCGCCGCGAAGCGGGCGATCTGGTAGAAGGGGTAGTTCCACGGCATGATGCCCAGGAGTGCTCCGATGGGGAGCTTCTGCACCACGGCCTTGCCGCCGGAGAACGTCTTGATCGGCTGGTCCGCCGCGAGGGTCGGGCCCTCGTTCGCGAAGTAGTCGAAGATGTCCCCGCAGAACTCCGCCTCACCGACGGCCTCGCTCAGCGGCTTGCCCATCTCCAGGGTGGCGATCGCACCCAGCTCGTCCTTGCGCTCGACGAAGAGCTCGGCGATCCGGTGGACGACCTTGGCGCGCTCCTCGATCGGGACGTCCTTCCACGCGACGTATGCCGCGTGGGCCGAGGCCAGGGCCGCCTCGATCTCTGCATCGGTCGCGGTGTCGAACGTCTGCCCCACCGCACCGGTCGCCGGGTTGACGATCTGGTACGCGGGGGAGGTCTGGCTCTGGCTCATCGCACTTCTCCTGGCTCGGGGCTCCAGGGATGAAACTATCCGTTCGCCCATCGCCGCGGTACTGGGCCCGGTGTGCGCCGTCCGTGGAGAGGCGCGCCCGGTCGCAGCTGGGGTGCTGGAGGCGCGGCATATCGCGCGCTCGACACCCCAGCTCGTCACGGCTGGGTTGCCGCACGGGCGCGGCGGCGGCGGCGGGACGGCGGCCCGCTCACGCGGCAGTAACATTGCCGGGACCGACCCCTCACCTCCTCGGGAGCGCGTGCGTGAACTCCACCAGACCCGCGGCCGTCATCATTTTGGCCGCCGGTGAAGGCACCCGGATGAAGTCCTCGACCCCCAAGGTCCTGCATCGGATCGGGGGTCGCAGTCTGGTCGGGCATGCCATCCACGCCGCCCGCGCCACCCAGCCCCAGCATCTGGTCGTCGTCGTCCGCCATGAGCGTGACCTCGTGGCGGCTCACGTCACGGAGGTCGACCCCGACGCCGCCATCGCCGACCAGGACGACATCAAGGGCACCGGCCGCGCGACCGAGTGCGGACTGGACGTCCTGCCCGCCGACCTCGACGGCACCGTCCTGGTGACCTACGGCGACGTGCCGCTCCTCGCCGGAGAGACCCTCGTCGCCCTTGTCGAGGAGCACATCGGGGCAGCCGCCGCGGTCACCGTCGTCACCGCCCACGTCCCCGACCCGACGGGCTACGGCCGGATCCTTCGCGACGCCTCCGGCGCTGTCGAAGGCATCGTCGAGCAGAAGGACGCCACCCGCGAGCAGCGGGCCATCCACGAGATCAACTCGGGCATCTACGCCTTCGACGCCGCCACCCTCCGCGACGCCCTCGGCCAGGTCGGCACCGACAACGCCCAGGGCGAGAAGTACCTCACCGACGTCCTCGGCATCGCCCGCGACGCCGGGGGAGCGGTCCGCGCCCACGTCGTCGACGACCTCTGGCAGACCGAGGGCGTCAACGACCGCGTCCAGCTCGCCACGCTCGGCCGCGAGCTCAACCTCCGCGTCTGCGAACAGTGGATGCGCGCCGGCGTGACGATCGTCGACCCGGCCACGACGTGGATCGACGTCGACGTCACGATCGGCCAGGACACGACGATCCGCCCCGGCACCCAGCTGCTCGGCGCCACGACCATCGGCGCCGAAGCGGTGATCGGCCCGGAGGTGACCCTCACCGACACCGAGGTCGGCGACCGTGCCGAGGTCAAGCGCGCCGAGGCCCACCTCGCGGTCATCGGCGAGGAGGCGACCGTCGGGCCGTTCTCCTACCTGCGCCCAGGCACTGTCCTCGGCCGCCAGGGCAAGATCGGCGGCTTCGTCGAGACCAAGAACGCCCAGATCGGCGACGGCGCCAAGGTTCCCCATCTCTCGTATGCCGGTGACGTCACGATCGGGGAGGGCACCAACGTCGGTGCCGGCACGATCTTCGCCAACTACGACGGCGTCAACAAGCACCACACGACGGTCGGGCGGCACAGCTTCATCGGCTCCAACAGCGTCATCATCGCCCCGGTCGACATCGGCGACGGGGTCTACGTCGGCGCGGGCTCGGCCCTCGACGGTGACGTCTTGCCAGGCCAGATCGCCGTGGCCCGCGGCAAGCAGCGCAACATCGACGGCTGGGTCGCCCGGGCCCGGGCCGGCACGAAGACCGCCGCCGCTGCCGCCGAGGCGAGCGCACGGCATACGGACGACACCGACAGCGGGAGTGACGCGTGAGCAAGGAACACCGGCCCAAGTCGGCCAACATCCGGATGCCCAACAAGAAGAACCTCATGGTCTTCTCCGGTCGCGCGCACCCCGGGCTGGCGCAGGAGGTCGCCGCGCAGCTCGGCACCGAGCTGGTCCCGACGAGCGCCTACGACTTCGCCAACGGCGAGATCTACGTGCGCTACGAGGAGTCGGTGCGCGGGTCGGACGCGTTCGTCATCCAGAGCCACACCCAGCCGATCAACGAGTGCATCATGGAGCACCTCATCATGATCGACGCGCTCAAGCGGGCGAGCGCCAAGCGGATCAGCGTGGTCATGCCGTTCTACGGCTACGCACGGCAGGACAAGAAGCACAAGGGTCGCGAGCCGATCTCCGCACGCCTGATGGCCGACATGTTCAAGGTCGCGGGCGCCGACCGGTTGATGGCCGTCGACCTGCACACAGACCAGATCCAGGGCTTCTTCGACGGCCCGGTCGACCACCTCTTCGCCCAGCCGATCCTCGCCGACCACGTCGTCGCCAGGTACGGCGACGAGAACATGGCCGTCGTCTCGCCCGACGCCGGCCGGATCAAGGTCGCGGAGTCGTGGTCGCGTCGCCTCGGTGGCGCACCGCTGGCCTTCATCCACAAGACCCGCGACATCAACCGGCCCAACGAGAGCGTCGCCAACCGGGTCGTCGGTGACGTCCGCGGCCGGACCTGCATCCTTGTCGACGACATGATCGACACCGGCGGAACCATCGCCAAGGCCTGCGAGGCGCTGCTCAACGAGGGCGCCAAGAACGTCATCATCGCGGCGACCCACGCGATCCTGTCCGAGCCGGCATCGGAGCGGCTGCAGAACTGCGGCGCGCTCGAGGTCGTCGTCACCAACACCCTGCCGATCGCGCCCGAGCGCGAGTTCCCCGGTCTCACCGTGCTTTCCATCGCCCCGCTCATCAGCATGGCGATCCGCGAGGTCTTCGAGGACGGCTCGGTGACCAGCCTGTTCAACGGCCGCGCCTGACCTTTATCCGTGTCGGGCGTCGGGTGTCGGCCCCGGACGCCTGAACAACCCCGCACGTGCGGGCTTTTGCGGTGTCGGGCGCCCCGGAGGTCTGAACAACCCTGCACGTGCGGGCTTTTGCGGTGTCGGGCGCCCCGGAGGTCTGAAGAACCCCGCACGTGCGGGCTTTTGCGGTGTCGGGCG
>Ga0073909_10000591_pt1 | contig 11638 bp, 7 predicted proteins | sample Coa_R1_6_FD_66439 | JGI IMG/M metagenome (GOLD analysis project Ga0073909, IMG submission 66439) | Surface soil microbial communities from Centralia Pennsylvania, which are recovering from an underground coalmine fire. - Coalmine... | ecosystem: Environmental > Terrestrial > Soil > Unclassified ... | reverse complement strand
TGAAAACTTCGCTTGCAGGATCCGGTCGAATCGTGTCGGTCGTCTGGTCTGCGATATTAGCGTTCCTCATCCTGGCCTTCGGCCAAGGCGTATGGGCGGCGCTACTCATCAGCAATCTCAAGACGAGCCTTGCGGTTCCCTGGTGTGCAGTCGTGATGGCCTTCGTCTTGTGGTTGATGTGGAACTACCCGGGGTGGCAAATGGTGGCCAAACAGTACATCTACTTCTCGTCGGCGCCAGGGAAAGTCCTTCTAAGCCGCGATTGTTGTGAGAGAGCAAAATGGAAGGAATTGCTATGACAGCAAGCATGGCGACCCAACAGGGCAGCCGCCTTGCGTGCTACTCATCTTGCTACTAATTTCATCCGATTTGACCCGCTTTGGAGCTCCCATAAACACTGGCGATTTCTCGTAATCGTAAAGTCGCGTTGAAAACAAGAGACATACCAACGCTCACCAACCCTCTCCTCCTCTTCAACAACAGCCTCAACAATTCCCCCTCTCCGCAATCTTTTGCTCTCGTGCCGTTAGCACCGAATCGATATTTTTAGTCTCCATCTTCTTCGGACCGCCAAGCCATCCGTTTGTAGTAAAAACCTAGTAACGGGCAGCTTCACTCCATTATCATATGCCGCAGAATTTCACTTGTGTTCTCCCAAGGAAACTCTTTGGCCTTCCGATTCGTATTTCACTGCGGAGCCCTCGATGGAATTGAAAATTCAAGGTCTGTCCAAAACCTACGCCAACGGCGTCAAGGCCCTGGACAACGTTTCCCTAATTATCCCCCACGGTATGTATGGGTTGCTTGGCCCCAACGGGGCAGGAAAGTCGACTCTAATGCGTACGCTCGCCACTTTGCAGGAGCCGGACAGCGGCTCTGCCACGCTCGGCGATCTGGATATCCTCAAGCAAAAAGAAGAGCTACGCCGTCGCCTCGGCTACTTGCCGCAGGACTTCGGAGTCTACCCGCGCATCTCCGCCGAGGACATGCTCAATCACATCGCCGTCCTCAAAGGTGTGACCAACGGCGGTGAACGCAAGGATCTTGTCCGCGCCATGCTCCGCCGCTGCAATCTGGAGGACGTCCGTAAAAAAGCCCTTTCCGGATTTTCCGGTGGCATGCGTCAGCGCTTCGGTATCGCCCAAGCTCTTCTTGGCAATCCGAAACTGCTTATCGTGGACGAGCCTACCGCCGGGCTTGATCCCGGAGAACGCAACCGCTTCTACAACCTGCTCGCCGAAATCGGCGAAGACGTCATCGTCATTCTCTCCACCCACATCGTCGAAGACGTAATGGACCTCTGCACCAACATGGCCATCATTCACAAGGGACAAGTTCTTTATCAGGGCCGCCCGGATGCGGCCATCACACAGCTCTCCGGAAAAGTTTGGCAGCGCTCCATCGAAAAGGCAGAGCTTCCCGCCTACGAACAAAAATACCGCATCATTTCGAATCGCCTCGTCAGTGGCCGCCCTTCGCTCCATGTTTATAGCGAGCAACCGCTCGACGCCGGTTTTGCTTCGAACCCACCGGATCTAGAAGACGTCTTCTTCAGCAAAATCCACGGCTGGAGCTGACCCGCACATGCTCTGGCAAATCTTTTCCTTCGAAGTCCGCTACTGGCTCCGCTCCTGGATGCTCTGGATTTTTTTCCTCATCATTGCCGCGATGGTTTTCTTCGCCACCGCTACCGATTACGTGACGCTTGGCGATGCGCTCACCAATACATATCGCAACGCGCCCTTCGTCATTCAAAACTACTACTCGTTCATGGGCCTCTTCGCTATTTTGATGGCCACCGCCTTCGTCAACTCCGCCGCTGCGCGAGACTTCAATTTCAATACCCACCAAATCATATTTTCCACGCCCATGCGTCGTTTCGACTTCCTGGTCGGCCGCTTCCTTGGTGCAACGATCGTCTCCTTCATCCCAATTCTCGGCGTTTCCGCCGGTGTTCTTCTCGCAAAGCTCATGCCCTGGATCGTCCCCGAACGCTGGGGACCCGTCGTCTGGAAAGCGCACCTCAATGGCGTCCTCGTTTTCGCCATTCCCAACGCCTTTATCATTGCATCGATTCTATTCGCCATCGCCGTTCTGGCGCGCAACGAAATTGCTTCCTTCGTCGGTGCCGTTGGCCTTCTCGTCGCGTATATCGCCACCGACGGCCTCCTCCAGAACATCGAGCGCCAAAAAATCGGCGCCGTCCTCGATCCCTTCGGGATCCGCACCTACGCATACATAACCCGCTACTGGACCGTCGCTGACAAAAACACACTCTCGGCCGACTACTCCGGATACATGCTCTGGAATCGCCTGCTTTGGATCACCGTCGCCCTTGCTATTTTCGTCTTCGCCTATTACCGCTTCAGCTTCACCGAACGCAAAAAGAAGTCCCGCGCCGAATCGTCCGAACGTGCGGCTGCACCCATCGCTGCCCAGCCGCTCCCAAAAGTCAGCTTTCACGACGCGCCCTTCGCCAAGTACCGCGCTGCCGTCAGCATTCATTTTTGGGGCATCGCCAAGAGCACCGTCTTCGTCGTCATTCTCCTGCTCGCGCTTAGCAATTGCATTCCTTCGCTCGCCTTCAACGCTTCGCAGCTCTACGGCAACAAAACCTTTCCTGTCACCTATTGGGTTCTCGACATTATCGCCGGCACCTTCTACATGTTCCTCGTCGCTATCATCACGTATTTCGCCGGCCTCCTCGTCTGGAAGGACCGCGACACCGGCATGGACGAAATCGTCGATTCGCAGCCGTCTCCCGAATGGGTCTCTTACGCCTCTCGCCTCACTGCCCTCATCGGCCTCGTGTTCATCATCCTCGCCGTCGTAATGGCCGCCGGCATCGTCGTCCAGGCTGCGCTCGGCTACCATCGCTTCCAATTGGCGCTTTACGTCAAAGAACTCTTCCTTCGCGACGGTTCACTCTTCTTCTTTCTTGCTATCCTCGCCTTCCTCATTCACGTTCTTTCGCCCAACAAATATCTCGGCTATTTCTTTTACATCACCTTTCTTCTCGCGAATCTTTTCATCTGGCGCCCCCTCAACGTCGCTACCAATCTCGTCAAATTTGCCAATCGCCCCCGCGTTCTTTACTCCGATTTTTTCCACGACGCTCCCGCCCGCGCTGCGTGGGATTGGTATGCCCTCTACTGGCTCTTCTTCTGCGCACTTCTCGCTATTGTCAGCGTCATGGTGTGGCCGCGCGGCAAGCAAGCCAAATGGAGCGAACGCTTCGGCAACGCCCGTCTTCGTTTCTCCGGCATCTGGCCCGTCTTGTTCGTCCTTTGCTTCCTTGCCTTTTCTTCCGTCGGAGCGTGGGCTTACTACAACACGAAAGTTCTCAACCGTTACGCCGGTCCCAAAGATCTTCTCCGCCTCCAGGCCGGGTATGAAAAAACCTACAAGCCTTTAGAAAAAACGCTCATGCCCCGCTTGCGCAGCCTCAAATACAACATCGAAATCTTTCCCGCCGGGCGCAACATCATCATGCAAGGCGACGCCGTCATCCAGAATCCCTACGCCACTGCCGTCGAAGAGATCCATCTCACGCTGAATCGTCTCTATGACACCACGGTCGAAATTCCAGGCGCCCACCTCGTCAAAGACGACAGGCACCTCTACTACCAGATCTACAAATTCTCTCCGCCGCTCGCTCCCAACGAAACGCGCACCGTTCATTTCACCGTCAAAACCAAAACGCGCGGTTTTGAAAACGAAGTCAGTGACCTCTCCCTCGTCCAGAACGGGACCTTCTTCAACAATCAAATCGGCCCGGTCATTGGCTACTCTTCACAAAACGAACTGACCGACCCCGCCGACCGAAAAAAATACGGCCTTGGCGAACAGATCCTCATGCCGCCGCTCGAACGCAATTGCACCGCCGACTGTATGGACAATTACGGGGGCGGTCACGCCGATTGGGTCGATGTCGAAACCACCATCAGTACTTCCGCCGACCAGATCGCCGTCGCTCCGGGCTCGCTGCTCAACGAATGGCAGCAAGGTGATCGCCGCTACTTTCACTACAAGCTCGATCATCCCGCGCTCGATTTTTACTCGTTCATCTCCGCGCGCTATGAAGTCGCCCGTGAAGATTGGAACGGTATCAAGGTCGAGGTCTACTATCTCAGAGATCATCCTTGGAATGTTCCGCGTATGATCAAGTCCGTCGAGAAATCCCTCGACTATTGCACCAAGAATTTTGGCCCGTATTATCACAAGGAAGCGCGCATCATCGAATTTCCCCGCGTTGCCACGTTCGCGCAGGCCTTTCCCGGTACCATGCCCTACTCCGAATCCATCGGTTTCATCGCGAACTTCGACGATCCCGAAGACATCGACCTTGTCTACTACGTCGTCGCCCACGAAATGGCGCACCAGTGGTGGGCGCATCAAGTCATCGGCGCGAACATGCAGGGCGCCACGCTTCTTTCCGAAACGATGGCACAATATTCCGCGCTTATGATCATGGAAAAAGAATATGGCCGCGACATCATGCGCAAATTCCTGCGCTACGAAATGGATCGCTACCTCGCCGCGCGCGGCCGCGAACTCCACAAGGAGCGCCCACTCCTCACCGTCGAAGCGGAACAGGGCTACATCCACTATCGCAAAGGCAGCGTCGCCGTCTATTACCTGAAGGAAATGATCGGCGAAGAAGCCTTTAATCGCGCGTTGCGCCGCATCGTCCAGCAATATGCATACGCCGCGCCGCCATATCCCACTTCTTGGCTCCTCGTCGATGAGCTGAAGAAAGAAACTCCGCCGGAATATCAGTACCTGCTCAAGGACCTCTTCGAGGACATCACGATTTTTTCGAATCGCACTCTCGAAGCCACCGCCGAGAAGCGCCCCGACGGCAAATTCGACATCAAGCTCGACATCGAAAGCCATAAATACAAAGCCGACGACAAGGGTAACGAAACCGAAGTCCCGCTCGATGATTGGATTGAAGTTGGCGCGTTTGCCAAACCGGGAAAAGGGAAGAAGTACGGCAAGACACTTTACCGCCAGCGCCTGCACCTCACCTCAACGAAATCCATGCAAACATTCACCGTGGACGAGCTGCCCGACCAGGCTGGCGTCGATCCCTTCCTTCTCTTAATCGATCGCGTACCTGACGACAACACAAAAAAGCCCACGCTCGTCACACCCACTGCGGCCCGCTAAAATCGAACCCACCTTACACCTTCCCGTCTGATTGTGGCGCACCGAAAGTCGCGCTCAGCCGGGCCACGGGGGGCAAGTCTGGGCGTCAACCGCGGAGCGGCCAACCGCTCTCCGAATCAGACTCCCAGCTAGCGACGATTGACGAACATCGCACTAAGGCGATGCCACCTACATCCTGCAAATGGACCGTAGAATAGAAACTACCTCTGAAGCGATTCAGGTCTTAAAAGCATGATTCCAGCAAGTGAACTTTTCAAATCTCCGGAGGCCTAACTCTGGCCGCAAGGCTCAGACGGAAACGAACGAGGCGCAGGGCTCGTTAGAGAACGAGCCATAAGGACACGCCGCGACACTCCTGTTTGTCTAGTGCCCTCAATTATTTTTGAGTATGGAACATACAAGGAGTCTTGTTAAGCTTGGCTTGCGGCTGGTTCGCATTGCTGGCCGAGTAGTTTCTACAGGGAATTCCCAGACGCTTTCTTCCCATGTAGCTTCGTAGTTCGATTCGCAAGGTCACCCCGCCCGAGCTCAGCAAAGTACACAACCTATTTAGGAGATCTTTTACCGATGAAGTTTGTGCCGGTATTACTTTTGCTATCCGTGTCGCTGGCGGGATGCGGCAGCGCGTATGTTAACAGCACAACTCCGCCAACGGATCCAAATCCACCTTCGTCCGGACTGCCGACGGAAGGAGTCGTCTCGATCAATTTCGACGATGGGTATGAGTCGGCTTACGAAATTGGACTGCCGATCATCGAGCAAGCAAGATTCAAGACGACGCAGTTCATCATAACAAAGCTGGTGGGGAAGCCCGGGTACGTCACTGTGGGGCAGATTCTGGCGATGCAGAATTCAGGCCATGAAATCGGCGATCACACGCGGACACATCCAGACCTCACCACGTTGACGCCAGCGCAACAGAAGGACGAAATCGTCGGAGCTCAGCAGGATCTGATCGATCTTGGGGTAACTCCGACGTCGTTTGCGTTTCCATTTGGCGCGCACGATGACTCGACCCAATCAATTTTGGCTGCTGCGGGATTCACCGCGGCACGCACGACGAACAAAGGCGTCAACGACGAGAATTCCGATCCGCTGTTGTTAAATGGTTGGGTGATAGCGCCAGCGGGCGTGACCGCGGACATCAATCAAATCACCCAAGCGATTGATGATGCGCAGGCGAACGGAAAATGGCTGATTTTGTTGTTTCACCGGATCGATGAAACGGGAAATCCGATCAGCGTCCCGCACGCGCTGGTGCAGCAAACAGTCGATCACCTGATCGAGAAGAAAACAAAGGTTATAACGTTGAAGCAGGGGCTGGCACGCTACCACCTGAACTAGCTACGCTCGAAGGGCCCTGTACTGCAACCTTTTAAAACTGAACGCCTGCCAAGTGTAGGAATAGGGGCTCCGGATGAGTCGGTGAGGCAAGCGTTAGTCAGACTTTGAGCCCCTGGCCACCAGAAAAATACTCTGACAGTTGAAGAATTGCGGGCCATAAACGTTACGACTTTTCTTACTCTAACTTGTTATTTGAAAGGAGCCCCAGTTTCTGTTTGAATTAACCCACGGTGAGTCATCGTGAAAATATACAATATCACAGGCTATTCGATTATTTTTTTCTACATGCTGGCTTGTATGTATTCCGCCCCAACTCAATGGGGGCCTTGGATTGGAATGCTGATAGGCGGAGCTTATTTTATCTCTTGTTGGTTTCTTGCCGGGTTGTATTTGGCCGATGTTCTTCATTTGGGAATCGCTCATCGCGCACTCGACTACAAAGAATGGTTCATAAAAGTCGTCACTGTCGTGAACAACTTCTTCGGGATTTATGTAGATCCGGTTGCTTGGGTGAATCGCCATCGATTGCATCATAAACATGCTGACCATCCTGGTGACCCCAACAAACTATCAAGCGATGGCTTTTGGCAAACCCTATATCTATGTGTAGTGCCGTATCAATGCAAAGACAATTTGGCCGGCGACAGGATTTTAAAGTCTCGGACTTTCCGGGTCGTTGCGAACCCGTTTTTTGCAATACTTTCACAAGCCCTTAGTTTTTATCTCTTATGGAAGTTAGTTGGAGATCTGAAGTTTGCGCTGGTGATGTGGTTTGGAATGCGAATTTTTGCACTGTGGGTAAATATGATTCAAAATTATTGGACCCACACTCGACAATTTGGATACCGACGCTACGACGATGAAGACGACAATGCCATGAATATTGGCGAGTGGCTACCGGTAACGGCGACGTTTAGCGCTTGTTTGCAAAATAATCATCACCATTATCCGAGTCTCTTGCGACTAAGCCACGACAAATCTGAATACGACTTTGGATTTGTAACCGTCAAGCTTATGAAATATCTCGGCTTAGTGAAGGCAACGACCAAGGGTGCAGAGTTACCAAACGACGTTCCATTGCGCGCACTAGATTTCTAGGGCGTTCTTTTTCTTTTTTTGAAATGGTTCAATGGTTTGCCTAAGAAAGCTATTTGCAACCTCTTCGCCGTCTAGGCCGTAAAATTCCGGCCAGTCATCAGGATAGTAATAAGTCCCAAAAATCTTATCAATCCACGGAAAATGAATAGCAAAGTTCTTGTCGATGCCCTCTTTTTGAGAAGTATGGTGCCAATGATGATATCTAGGCATAACCAAATACTTTTCGAGCCATTTAGCATTGGGACCGAAATTGCAATGAGTCCAAGTAGCGTGAATGGTAACAAAAATCAAATACGCCATGATGATCGATTGCGAAAATCCAAGCATGAGAGGAGCGAGGATAAATCCGCGCACCAGTGTGTCGTCCACAAAGTGGGAGCGTGAGCCCGCGATCCAATCAAGCGCCTTCGAAGAATGGTGAACGGCATGGAAGCGCCATAGAAAAGGCACTTTATGCAAAGCCAGATGAATAAAGTATTCAGCCGTGTCCGCGACCACAACGGCCAAACAAAATTGCAAAAGCCAAGGCATTCGAGCGATCAATTCTTGAAGAACCGGAACACCCAAATATTTGGTGGCCTGGGTAGCGGGCAATAAGACCAAAAAAGATAAAATCTGCAGAGGGAGATGAGTGGACATGAAATAAACCACATCCAGGGTCCACTCGTTCCTAAAGGTTCCTTGTTTTGGATACTGCGGCCAGAGTCTTTCAAGTGGCACGTAGATGAGTGCCATCAAAAACAAATCAAGCAAAAACCAGTCTAGGCCGATTGCGGGCCCATCGTGCAAAGGTCCGTTAATCTGTACGCTTGACCCACCCAAAGCCGTTGCCGCGATGGCCAGCAACATTCCAATCAATGCCAAAATCTTTTTCTTGCGCTTAATCGAAGAAATGATTCCGAATAAAATTGCCCCTATTATGAGGCATTGGATTAAAACGCGCATGGTGTGCATGGGATAATGCGGACGCAGTTCAGGAGAAGTTAGTAGCTGAGGAAAATGCAGGCACAAAACTCCTCCGAATGAAAGAGATCCAAAAAAGGCTGACAATATCCCACTCCACCAACCCGTTCCAAAGTCAGTAGACTCGGCATCACCAAAGAACTCGTTAATTTTTTGCTCGATCACGATGTTACCTAGTTTACGTTCCTCGACTCATGCAAGCTATTAGAAAGATACCGATATGACGCTTTCGCTACTGAAAAGAAAGGAAGCCATTACTGGAGGTTCGGCGCGCTCGGCTCGAGACGCTCTACAGGATGGGCAATAATCGTGCCCGTCCGAAAAGAGCAGTAATGCCAGCAATGTTCAAGTGCTGAAAAGCCCAAGAATTGGAATCGCCACTGCAACCTGTCGCAGTGAAGGGTCGTCTATCCTCACGCACCGCCTGATCCTTCCTAACGCGAGAGGTGCCCCTCGTGAGGTTTCTATGCCGCGAATCGCAGCGTGTGCCCTTTCTCCGCGAGAATTCTTTTTCCCCGCATTTTCTCTCCTTGGTCTTCATACCACGCCGTTGCTTTCGACCGCCAACCGACTGACACTATCGAGTGCTCACCTATTTCCAGAGAGGACTCCCCATGGCGATCGAACGTATACAGACTGGGCCGCGCATGTCCCAGATCGTAATTCACAATCAAACTGTTTATGTGGCTGGCCAGGTGGCCTCAGGTGCGCCGGGCGACACGGTAGCGGAACAAACCAAGGACATCCTCTCCAGGGTTGACACGCTCCTGGCATCGGCGAACACGGACAAGAGCAAGCTCCTGTCCGCGACAATCTGGCTCACCGACATGGCCACGTTCGCGGAAATGAACGTGGTCTGGGAGGCTTGGGTCGTACCTGGGGCGACGCCGGCGCGCGCCACGGTTGCCACTCCGCACCTGGCGTCGCCGGACTTCAATATTGAGATCGCAATCGTCGCTGCTCAGTCTTAAGCGACTCGATCGTGGCATCCCATGCTAACAAGTCGGTTTGGCTGGCGTCCTCGCCAATCGTAGCTTCACGGCGAGTCGGTTTAGTCTGATTAGTGAAGCATGGAGCCTCCTCAGGCGCGCAGAAACGCGCGGCTGTTAGGAGGGGGAAAAGCGGTCTGGGGATTGATTTTCCGGTGCCCGGGCGATCCCATTGCGCTGGCGCCCCAGAAGAGCTTGGTACTCCGCCGAAAACGCCGCCGTGTCCGTATTCTTGTTAGTAACCATCGCCTGATCCCTTTATTTGCTTGAGATAAGACATCTTAAGTACTTGGCAGTTACGCGAAAGTCTGCTAACAAAGTGCATCTGTTTTCGTCCGAAGAATGATTGAAGCCCCGATCTGGCCCCATCAATTTGTGAACTAATGAGCACTTGTTGCGTTGGAGAGTGACTATGAAACTGGATTGGCAGCCGGCTCCGCTTGCTAAGGTCTCTTTTCTTTCTCCGCTTATTTTACTACTTGCTGCGTTTAGCTCATTCCAATCCGTCCCCGCAGCCGCGCAAACCGTGGATGAAATCGTCGCCAAGAATGTGCAGGCCCACGGCGGCGCCGAAAAGCTAAAGTCCGTGCACAGTTTGCGCATCACTTCCAAGTTCAGCCAGGGCTCTTTCCGCGCCGATCTCCGCCAGGACAACAAGCGCGACGACAAGGTCCGCGAGGAATTCATCATTCAGGGATTGGCACAGGTTCAAGCCTATGACGGCAAGACCGGCTGGCAGATTTCTCCGTTCGGCGGCCGCAAGGATCCCGAACTGCTCTCCCAGGACGACCTGAAGAGCCTGGTCGTGGACTCCGATCTCGACGGGCCGCTGGTCGACTACAAATCGAAAGGTCACAAAGCCGAGCTGGTCGGACACGACTCGGTAGAAGGTACGGACTGCTTCAAAATCAAACTCAGCATGAAAAATGGTGACGTCCGCTACTACTACCTGGATGCCGATTCCTATCTCGAACTAAAAGTCGAAGTGCAAACCACCATCCGCGGCGCGCTTCAGGAGTCCGAGCTCTACTACGGAGACTACGAGCAAGTGAATGGAGTCTATTATCCGTTCGCGGTAGAGCAAGCGCCCAAGGGTAGTTCGACTCGCGCGCAAATTTCCGTCCAGAAAATCGAACAAAACCTGGCCATGGACGACGCCCATTTCTCCATGCCGGTCTCTAAGCCGGTGGCGAAAACTTCGTCGGGCGGACGGTGACCGCGGCTTTAGACACGATTACCGTCGGTACGGCAAGGAAATGCAGTTGCTTCTACTTCGTCATGAGGGAATTCGCTGATATGAGCAAAATCGTTCGCTATCTAACCGCTGCTGCATCTTTTTCACTCGCCGTGATGGCGTTGCTCAATGTTGCCGCCGCGCAAGATCCGAAATTTGATTCGGACACCATCTCCGGCCTCGGTGCGCGAAACATTGGATCGGCCACCATGAGTGGGCGAATCGCCGCCATCGCTGCCGTGAAAGAAGACGGCAAGCTCACCGTCTACGTCGGCTCTGCCAGCGGTGGCGTGTGGAAGTCCACCAACGGCGGCACCACCTTCAAGCCAATTTTTGACAAGGAATCTGTCCAATCCATCGGCGCGCTCGCCGTTGATCCGCAAGCTCCCAAAACTTTGTGGGCCGGAACCGGTGAAGCCTGGACTCGCAACAGCGTTTCAATCGGCAATGGTATCTACAAATCCACCGACGCTGGCGACAGTTGGACCAACATGGGGCTGCCTAATTCCGAGCGCATCGCAAAAATTATCGTCGATCCCAAAAACGGCGACACCGTTTTCGCCTGCGTGCCTGGGAAATTGTGGAGTGACAGCGACGATCGCGGCGTTTACAAGACCACCGACGGCGGGAAGACCTGGAACAAAATCCTGAAGGGCGCCAATCCTTCCACCGGCTGCTCGATGATCTCGATGAACCCGCAGGATCCCAAAGTGCTCTTCGCAGGAATGTGGGACTTCCGGCGCAAGGGCTGGACCTTCCGTTCAGGCGGCGATGGCCCAAAAGCTTCGAGCGCCAGCGCATTTTTCATGAGTTCCGACGGAGGCGCCACCTGGATCGA
>Ga0073909_10000589_pt1 | contig 11673 bp, 7 predicted proteins | sample Coa_R1_6_FD_66439 | JGI IMG/M metagenome (GOLD analysis project Ga0073909, IMG submission 66439) | Surface soil microbial communities from Centralia Pennsylvania, which are recovering from an underground coalmine fire. - Coalmine... | ecosystem: Environmental > Terrestrial > Soil > Unclassified ... | reverse complement strand
CGCTGTGGACGAGCCGCCTCGACTATCGGATCGTCAAGTCGCCGGTGCTGCTCGGCGTCGAGTACCGGGTGCTGCGGCAGCTCGAGCTCGCCGACAACCGCAGCGGCTGGCTGAACGAGCTCTCGCTGGATGCGAACCCGCACCTGCGCTTCGGCGTCGGCTACAACTTCAGCCGCTTCTCGGGCGACCCGCTGGTGCGCACGCAGGACACGGCCCAGGGCTGGTTCCTCCGCGCGCAGAGCCGTTACTGATCCCTTCTCGGTAGGCGCCCCGGCGCCCGGCGGAGGTTCCCGCCGGGCGCCGCGCCTTTTCCGCGGCGCGCACGGTCGGGTAGGCTGCCGCGGTTCCCTGCGTCACGGTCCGCGCCCGCCTTCCCACCGCCTTCGCTTCCCGAGGAGTCCTCGATATGAGAGCCGCCCCCGCCGTTCTTGCTGTCCTCCTGCTCGCGTCGGCGGTGGTGCCGGCTGCCGCGGACGAGTCCGGCGGCTTCATCGTCACGCTGGGACAGGACACCGTGGGCGCCGAGCGCTACACGCGCCGCAAGGATCGCCTCGAGGTGTTCCAGGTCGGCCGTGCGCCGCGGGTGCTGCGCCGGCACTACGTGTACGACTTCAAGGACGGTTCCCTCACGCACCTGGCGCTGGTGGCAACCCCTCCCGGCTCCGAGGCCCCGACCCAGAGCGTGGATGCGAAGATGGACGGTGACTCCCTGCGCGGCGAGGTGAAGAACGGCTCCAATCCGCCGTCGCGTTCGGCGGTGGCGGTGGGGCCGGGCACGCTGTTCGTCGGCTCCGCGAGCCCGTGGTCCGGCTACGAGTCGCTCATGCCCGCGTTGATGAAGTCGAAGTCGGACACGCTGGGTGGCCGCATGTACTTCATCGGCGCCGCCAACACCGAGCGCTATCTCCTCACCAAGGTGGGCAAGGACTCCGTGCGCATCGAGAACACACACCTGGACGTCTACGTGGCGAAGGTCGACAAGAAGGGCCGCATCCTCGGCACGCGTCCGGTCTCGGGGACGGGCAAGTTCGCCATCACCCGCGTGGACAAGCTGGACCTCGACGCGCTCGTGGCCTCGTACGCGGCGCGCGAGCAGGCAGGCGCCGGCGTCGGCATCCTGTCGCCTCGCGACACGGTGAAGGTCGACAACGCTGGCGGCGCCGCGCTGATGATCGACTACAGCCGGCCGGCAAAGCGCGGCCGCGTCGTCTACGGTGGCGTGGTTCCCTATGGCGAGGTGTGGCGCACGGGTGCCAACGCGGCGACGCAGTTCAAGACCGACAAGGCGCTCGACTTCGGCGGCACCGTGGTGCCCGCCGGGTTCTATACGCTGTGGACGGTGCCCACGGCCGGCGGCTGGAAGCTGATCGTGAACAGCGAGACCGGCCAGTGGGGGACGGCGCACAAGGCGGAGAAGGACCTGTACACGATCGACATGAAGACCTCGACGCTGCCGCAGGTCGTGGAGCGGTTCACGATCAGCGTCGAGCCCAGCGCCACGGGTGGGGTGCTGAACCTCGACTGGGACACGACGCGCGCCTCGATCGCGTTCACGGTGAAGGCGGAGTAGCGGGTCAGCCGCCCGCGCATGCACGCGCATACGGAAGGCGCCCCGGCCGCAGGCGCCCGGTCGTTCCTGCACCGCTTCGAAGGCGGTGTGCTGGTGGTGGCGTTCCTGCTGTCGATGGCGATCCCGCTCATCGACGCGCTCGGCCGTCCGTTCCACGGCTTCGGCGTGCCCGGGTCGGCCGAGTACCGGGCGCAGCTCACGCTGTGGCTGGCTCTCCTCGGCGGCCTGCTCGCGGCGCGCGAGCGCCACCACCTCACGCTCTCCACCGCGGAGGCGATCGGACGCGCGAAGCTGCGCGACGCCGCACGCGTGTTCTCGTCCGCGGTCGCGGCGGCGGTGTGCGGGGTGCTCGCGTACTCGGCCTACGGCGTGGTGCAGGCCGATCGCGAGCAGGGGAAGCTGCTCGCGATCGGGCTGCCGGTGTGGGTGAGCGAGTGCGTGATGCCGGTGGCATTCGGGCTGCTTGCCGCGCGCATGGCGTGGGGCGCCTCCGACCGCTGGCCCGGGCGTGCGGTGGCGTTCGGTGCCATCGCGGCGGCGTTCGCGCTCGGCCTGGTGCCCACGGCGGCGCCCGCGCTCTCGCTGCCGCTGGTCGCGGTGATCGTGCTCGCCGCTCTCGTGGGCGCACCTGTGTTCGTGGCCATGGGCGGGATCGCGCTCGCGCTCTTCTTCCGGGACAGCGTGCCGGTATCTGCGGTGACCGCCGACATCTACCGGCTGATGGTGTCGCCGACGCTGCCTGCGGTGCCGCTCCTGACGGCGTGCGGCTACGTCATGGCCGAGTCGCAGGCGTCCCAGCGGCTGGTGCGCTTCTTCCGCTCGCTGTTCGGGTGGATGCCGGGCGGCGTCGCCGTGCTGGTCGCCGCCGTGTGCGCGCTCTTCACCACGTTCACCGGCGGTTCCGGCGTCACCATCATGGCGCTCGGCGGGCTGCTGCTGCCGATCCTGCTCAAGGACGGCTATCCGGAGGGCTTCTCGCTCGGGCTCGTGACCGCGTCCGGGAGCCTTGGCCTGCTGCTGCCGCCGAGCCTGCCGGTGATCCTCTATGCCGTGGTTGCGAACGTGCCCGCCGACTCGCTCTACCTGGCGGGACTGCTGCCGGGCCTGCTGCTCATCTTGATCGTCGCCGGTTACGGCATGGCGGTGGGGAGGAAGCACATCAGCGGCCGCCAGGCGTTCTCGCTCCGCGAGCTGGCGGTGGCGGGGTGGGCGGCGCGCTGGGAGCTCTCGGTGCCGGTGATCGTCGTGGGGCTGTTCTCGACCGGGCTCACGACCATGGTCGAGGCGGCGGCGGTGGCGTTCGGCTACGCCATCGTTGTCGAGTGCTTCGTCACCCGCGATATCCATCCGGTGCGCGAGCTGCCCGGCGTGCTGGTCAAGGCCGCGGTGCTCTGCGGCTCGGTGCTGATCCTGCTCTCCTCCGCGCTCGGGCTCACGAGCTGGCTCGTGGACGCCCAGATCCCGGACCTGCTCCTGACCACGGTGAAGGCCCACATCCACTCGCAGCACCTGTTCCTGCTGGCGTTGAACGTGGTGCTGCTGGTGCTCGGAAGCGTGCTCGAGATCTACTCCGCGATCGTCATCCTCGCGCCGCTCGTGGCGCCGATCGGCGCCGCGTTCGGAGTCGACCCCGTCCACCTCGGCGTCGTGTTCCTCGCCAACCTGGAGCTGGGGTTCTTGTTCCCGCCCGCGGGCTTGAACCTGTTCCTCTCCAGCTCGCGCTTCGGGAAACCGCTGCCCCAGCTCTATCGCCACGTGGTGCCGTTCCTCGTCATCCTCGGCGCGGGCACGCTGGCGATCACCTACCTGCCGCAGATGACGGTGGGCGTGCTCCGGTTGATGGGGAAGTAGCGACGCTCCTGAAGTCGCGGCGTCACGTCCCAGCGAACGAAGTGAGGCGGGACTGTACGCTCGCGACCCCGGCCCCACGTTCCGCGTGTGAAGTGGCCCCCATTTCATATATGAATGTGGTGTTTCACGGCTTGTAATGGCGCTCTTGCTGGTAGAATCACGACCCGAGACCTCGCGCTCTCATCACGCTCCGTTGTTCCATCGAGGCTTCGCAAGACCCATGAAGCGCGCAGCGGCGGCCGTCCCGCACACGGCCGCGCTGCTGCTGGCACTGTTCGCCGTATCGGCGAACGGCGTGGCGGCGGCGACATATTCCGGGTTCATCCCGATGGTGACCGACTCGGCGGCGGTGTTCTCCGTCCCGACCGTGGCGCAGCCGTTGTATGAGAAGCCGATCCTCGACCCCACGTTCGGCACGGTCGTCACGCGCATCTCGGACGACGCCGGCATGCCGCTCGGTGCGCTGGGCGCATCCTGGGGCGCCGTGGCACGGCACCGATACTCGAAGGTGCAGCCGTGGAACTCGACGATGACGCTGCTGATGCTCGACAACAACGGCACCGGTTACACGCCGGTGTTGCTCGACGGCTCGACCTACCAGCCGGTGCAGGGACCCTGTCCCGACTACGACCAGTGGGACTATCGGTGGCACCCGAAGCTCGTCCACTCCCGCGAGCAGATCAACGTCAACAAGGCCGGCACCGAGCTGATGTGGTTCGACGTGGTCAACTGCGTGAAGACGCGAAGCTGGACGCTGCCGATCGTTTCCGATTACGGCATCGGCTCCGGCGAAGGGAACGTGTCCAACTCCGGCCGCTTCGTCGTCATCGCGAACCAGGCGCAGATGGTGGTGGTGGACATGGACCCGCCGGCGAACGTGGCGCCGCCGTATCCGTACCGGCGCATCGGGCCGGTCTACACGTTCGCGGCCTGCAGCCTCGACGTGGCGGAGCCGGATGTCGGGCACATCGCCCACGTCTCGATCTCGCCCACCGGGCGCTACATCGACGTCAAGTATGGCCGCGACACCGACTCGACGATTTGCGACACCCTGTGCGACATGCACCGCATCTTCGAGGTCGACACTTCACTCGTGATCCGGGCGCACAACATGGCCGACGGCTCGCTGCGCTGTGGCTCGTTCGCGGAGCGGCCCAACGGCTGGATCTTCCCGCTCAAGCATGCGGACATGACCTACGACATCGACGACGACAACGAGGACATCCTGATCGGAGGCCGAAGTTGTCCAGGGTCGACGCTCGGCCACGTCGTGAAGGTGCGGTTGCGGGACGGCCAGGTGACCTCGCTCACGAACCCCGTGAACGAGCCGTCCTACGCGGACGGCTCCGCCCGGAGCCTCCTGCGTCCGGGCTGGTTCTACGTCACCTACTCGCGGGATCCGAAGTACGCGGGCTTCCGCTTCCACGGTGAGATCGTGGCCATACGCACCGACGGCAGCGGGCAGGTGCAGCGCTTCGGCCACTACCACAGCACGGCCTCGTCCTACAAAGCCGAGGCGCAGGGCGTGCCCTCGCCGGACGGGCGGCGCGTGATGTTCGCGAGCGACTGGGCCGACAACGCCTCGTGGCCGGGCACGCCGCCCGCGGGTGCGCGCGCGTTCGTGTTCGACGCGCGCGAGGGGGCGACGCTCGCCGCGCCTCCGCCCGAGCGGCCTCGGGGCCTCGCCTTGGGGCTGCTGAGTGCGAATCCCACGTCCGGCGGGCTGCTGGTGAGGTTCGCGATCCCCGAGCCGCGACCGGCCGCGCTCGAGCTCTTCGATGTCGCCGGGCGCCGGCTGCGCGTCGTGGACGCCGGAACGCTCGGCGTCGGCGAGCACGTCCTGGAGCTCGATCCCGACCGCTCACTCGAGGCCGGGATCTACTTCGTCACGCTCACGGACGGGCGCGAACGGAAGAACGTCCGCGCCGTCGTGATCCACTGAGCCGCGGGGCGCGCGCGCTCGGCGTGCGCCCGGGGGCGCTCGGCCCTCGACCGCCCACGGTGGGAAGGCGCCGGCTGCGCGCGACGCAACCGCGTCCCTAGGATGCGCGTATCCGCCGTGCCGGGATCCCGACCGCGGTCGTGCGCGGTCCAACCTAGACTTGGATCCGCCCTCCAAGGGACCGATGCCCCATGGCCTTGCCCGCCTCTCCGTGGTACCAGCGTATTGCGTTCGCCGTACTCGCTTGCCTCGCGGGCGCCGGCGCCGCGCGCGCGGCCCAGCCACAGCCCGGCCCCCCGGTCACCATCACCCGCATCAGCGCCCCGATCACCATCGATGGCGATCTCTCGGACCCAGGCTGGAAGGGGGTCGCGCCCGTCACCCAGTGGTACGAGACCCGCGTCGGCGACAGCGTCGAGCCCCAGGTCAAGAACGTGGGCTGGCTCGCCTACGACGACAAATTCCTCTACGCGGCGTTCGAGTTCGATGACCCGAACCCGAAACTGATCCGCGCCCCGCTCGGCGACCACGACCAGATCTCCGGCACCACCGACTACGGCGGCATCATCGTCGACAGCCGGAACGACGGGAAGACGGCGCAGATGTTCCTCGCCAACGCGAACGGCCTCCAGTACGACGCCATCTCCAGCGACGTCACGGGTGAGGACAGCTCGCCGGACTGGTTCTGGGACACGGCGGGGAAGGTCACCGCCACCGGGTGGACGCTCGAGATCCGGGTGCCGTTCTCGTCGCTCCGCTACGCGAAGACGCCGGCCCCGACGTGGGGCATCCTGCTCTACCGCAACTACCCGCGCGACCAGCACTACCAGTTCTTCTCCGCGAAGCTGCCGCGCGACGTCAGCTGCTTCATCTGCAACTCGAGCAAGATGACCGGGCTCGACAACCTGCCGCAGGGCTCGCACCTGGTGGTGGCCCCGTACGCGACCACGCAGAAGACGGCAGCGCTTCCCATGATCCCCTCCGGGACGTCGCAGGTTCAGGCGCCGCTCGGCACGCCGCTCGAGAAGGGCCCGGTGGAGGATGAGTACGGCGTCGACGTGAAGTGGAGCCCGCTCTCGGGCCTGGCGCTCGACGGCACCATCAACCCCGACTTCTCCCAGGTCGAGGCGGACGCCGCGCAGATCGTGGCGAACGAGCGCTTCGCGCTGTTCTATCCCGAGAAGCGCACGTTCTTCCTCGAGGGCGTGGACCTGTTCTCGACGCCGTTCCAGGCCGTGTACACGCGCACGATCACCAACCCGGACGCCGGCGCGCGCGCGACGGGGAAGGCCGGGAGCACAGCGTTCACCGCGCTGTGGGCGAGGGACGCCGGCGGCGGGGCGGTCATCCTGCCGGGGTCCCAGGGCTCGGACTTCGCGAACCAGGACCTGTGGTCGAACGCCTCCATCGTCCGTGCGCGCCGCGACTTCGGGCAGTCGTTCTTCAGCGTGCTCGCCACCTCCCGCGAGTACGACGAGGGTGGTCACAACCGGGTGGTGGGTCCCGACATGCAGTGGCGCCCGAACGCGCGCAACACGTTCACGGCGCAGGCGCTGTGGAGCGACAGCAAGACGCCGAATCGTCCCGACCTGGGCGGAAGCGAGTGGACCGGCCAGCACCTCGAGGATCACTCGGTCATCGCCTGGTACCAGTACGCGGACGCTCGCTTCGATTTCTTCACCCAGGGCCAGGAGCTGGGGCCCGAGTTCCGCGCCGACAACGGATTCATGCCGCAGGTCGGCTTCCGCGAGGCCTACGCGCAGACCGGCTGGACCGTGCGACCGCACAAGAAGTTCTTCACCCGGATCCGGACGTTCGCGCAGGCGTTCGTCGACGAAGAGGTCGAAACCGGGGCGACGCTGCAGCGCAGCGCCCAGCTGGGCTTCGGCGCCGACGGGCGCTGGTCCAGCTTCACGCGCCTCGAGTTGAACGCCGACGAGTTCCTGGTCGGCGGCCAGACGCTGCAGCGCTTCCGGCCGCGGCTCGAGATCGACGCCAGCCCGTCGCGCTCGATCGGGAATCTACAGTTCATCGGCTACTTCGGTGACGAGATCGACTTCGACAACGCCCGCGAGGGCACGGGCATGAACCTGAACGCGAGCGGCACGTGGCGGCCCGACGACCACACGAACCTGACCTTCACCGGCAGCACGCGCTGGGTGAACGTGGACGATCCGTCGCTTGGCTCGGGCCGGCTGTTTACCGCGAGCCTCGGCCGGGCCCGCGGCACGTACATGTTCAACTCGAAGTGCTTCGTGCGCCTGATCGGCCAGTACCTGCAGACCGACCGCGACCCGTCGCTCTACACGTTCCCGGTGACGCTCAGGTCGGCCGGGCTGTCCCTGAGCGGGCTGTTCGCGTACAAGCTCAACTGGCAGACGGTGTTCTACGCCGGCTACGGCGACGACAGCGCCTACTCCGAGACCACGACCGAGCTGGAGAGGGCACGCCAGCAGGCGTTCCTGAAAGTGTCGTACGCCTGGCAACACTAGGGCGCTGGGACTGGCGCGGCCCCGGGCGCCAGGCCCGGGGCCGCTGGCCCCACCTCGGCAGTTCAGGCGTCGAGCAGGAAGTGAAACCGGCCCTGCTGCGGTGAGGCGTTCGCATCGAGGCTCATCAGCAGCTCGCCGCGGAAGAGCCCGTCGCCGCGGTTGCGCTTTTCGCCAGGGAAGTAGAGCTGCGTCGTGAGCAGCTGGCCGCCGGCCGGCTGGACGCGCACGTGGATGTGCCGCGTGCGGCCGGTGTAGGCGCCGGGAAGGATCGTGCTCAGGCGATAGCCACCGTGGGTGTCGGTGTACTGGTGGCCGCGCAGGCGGAAGCCGTCGTTGTCGTAGGCGCCGCCGGCGTCCGCATGCCAGAAATCGACGAGCGCGCCGGCGATCGGCCTGCAGTTCCTGCCGAGCACGCGGCCGGAGAGCTCGAGCCGCGTGCCCTTCATGCCCGGCTCGAGCAGCGACGTGCGCTCGGGCGAGCGCGGCTTGAAGAACGGCCCCGCCGTCTCCTCGGGCGTCCGCTCGTCGTCGTCTCCGCACCCGGGCGTGGGCGTCTGGTTGCGGCCGGAGGCCGTGGCGGCGAGCAGCGCATCCGCGGCGTCCGCCTCGTCCGCGAACAGCAGGTCGGCGGCGAGAACGGAGACGAACGGTGCCGCCACGAACAGGCGCAGCAGGCGGCGACGATCGGGCTCGAAGGCGCGGGGTGTCATGAGCTCAACCTGCATCCGCTCTCGGGGTAGCGCCAGCGCAAACGCACGAGCGAGGCACTCACGACACCCGAATGCACTCGCATTCCGCATCGATGACGAGGAGTTGTCAGCGACATGGGAGGGACATGACCTCGTCTTGGCGTTGGCGCTATGCTCGCGATGCAGCGTCACCCCGCGACGTGCTGCCGGCCAACCCACCTTCGCTGCGAGGTCCCGTCATGACCATGCCCACGAAGACCACTTCCCCGAGCATCGCCCAGGCCTTTCTCGCCGAGCTCGACGCGGAGATGCCGCCCACGCGCCGGCTGCTGGAGCGCGTCCCCAGCGCCAAAGGGGAGTGGAAGCCGCATCCCAAGTCGTTCTCGCTCGCCCATCTCTCCCAGTTGGTGGCGCGCATGCCGGGTTGGATCACGCACACCATGAAGCAGTCCTCGCTCGATCTCTCGGGCGCCCCGAGGTACTCGAACGAGACCACGGAGACGCTGCTCGCCGAGTTCGACCGTTGCGTCAAGGAAGCGAGGGAAGTCCTGGCGCAGGCCAAGGATGAGGACTTCAGTGAGCCCTGGTCGCTGACCATGGGCGAGCGCGTGCTGATGACGATGCCGCGGCTCGCGGTGATGCGGCAGAACATCAACCACCTCTCGCACCACCGCGGCCAGCTCACGGTCTATCTGCGGCTCCTCGACGTGCCGATCCCGTCGATCTACGGGCCGACCGCGGACGAGAAGTGGTAGGTCAGGGCTCGCGCAGCCGGTAGCCCACGCCCAGCTCGGTGAGGAGGATCCGCGGTCGCGCCGGATCCTCCTCCAGCTTGCGCCGCAGCTGCGCCATGTAGACGCGCAGGTAGTGGCTCTGCTGCGCGCTCGCGGGTCCCCACACCTGCTTGAGGAGGTGGGAGTGCGTGAGCACCTTCCCCGGGTGGCGCGCCAGCTCCGCGAGCAGGCGGTACTCGATGGGGGTCAGGCGCACCGGCTCGCCGGCGCGCAGCACGCGGCGCTTCTCGAGGTCGATGTCCAGGTCCCCGATCGTGAAGCGCGCCGCCTCGACGCCGTCGACGCGAGCCGCGTGTCGCAGCGCCACCCGCAGTCGCGCCAGCAGCTCGGGCACGCTGAAGGGCTTGGTCACGTAGTCGTCGGCACCGGCGTCGAGTGCGGCCACCTTGTCCTCGTCGCGCCCGCGCGCCGAGATCACCACGATCGGCGTCTGCGTCCACTCGCGCAGGCGCGCGGTCACCGCGAGCCCGTCCAGGTCCGGCAATCCCAGATCCAGCAGCACCACGTCGGGCGAGCGCGTGGCGGCCTCGGTGAGGCCGTCGCGGCCGGTGCGGGCCTCGATCATGCGATAGCCGTGGCCCTCGAGCGCGGGGCGCAGGAACTTGAGCATCTGCGGCTCGTCCTCGATCACCAGCACCAGCGGTACTGCGCCCGAGCCGGTCATGGGCGTGTCTCCACGTGCGGTGGCTCGAGGCTCGGCTCGGGCTCGACCACGGGCGCGTGCGCGTCGAGCGGCAGGGTGAAGGAGAACGCCGCGCCGCCGTCCGGCCGGTTCGCCGCGCGCAGCCGGCCGCCGTGGGCCTCGACGATGCCGCGACAGATCGCGAGCCCCAGGCCCACTCCGCCGGCGCGACGCGAGACGTCGCCGCGGTAGAACTTCTCGAATACCTGCTCCTCCGAGCCCGGGACCAGGCCGGGCCCGCGGTCGGCGACGCTCAGCTCCACCTCGTGGTCGCGCACGCGCGCCTCGATCTCGATCGGCGTGGAGGAAGGAGCGTGCTTGACCGCGTTCTCCAGCAGGTTGTAGACGACCTGCTCGAGCAGCACCTCGTCCACGGCCACGAGCGGGAGCTGCACTGGCAGGCCCACGCGCAGCGGACGGCCACCCAGCAGCGGTTCCAGGCGGTGGAGCGCCGCGCCCACCACCTCCTCGAGCGAATGCCACGAGCGCTTGACCTCGAGCGCGCCCGCCTCGAGGCGCGTCATCGCCAGCAGGTTCGAGACCAGGCGGTTCAGGCGGGCGGCCTCGTCGGCGATGCTGCGCAGCATCTCGCGCTGCGCCGCCGCGTCCAGCCTGTCTTCGTCTTCCAGCAGCGTCGAGGCGGCGCCGGTGATGACCGCGAGCGGCGTGCGCAGGTCATGGGATACCGAGCTCAGGAGGCCACTTCGCAGGCGCTCGGTCTCGGACTGGACCCGGGCGCGTTCCGCCTGCTCGGCGAGCGCCGAGCGCTCGAGCGCCAGCGCCGCCTGGTTCCCGAACGCGCGCAGCAGCCGGAACGAGTCGGGCGCCATCAGGCTCCTGATGTCGCGCGGCTCGAGCGCGATCACGCCCAGCTCCCGCTGGGAGCCCCGGAGCGGCAAGTGCAGGCAGCGACTCCCCGGCAACGTCGCGGTGCCGAGCCCAGCGGCCTGGCCGTTGTCGAACGCCCACTGCGCCACGCCGCGCTCGTGCGCACCCGCGCCGAGGAGTGCGGGATCGCCGGCCGCGACGTCGAGCCGACCGCGGGCGTCGGGCAGCAGCACCACGCCGCGGCTCTCGAACACGTCTTCCAGGTGCCGCAGGAGCACCGCGAGGATGCGGTTGCGGTCGTGGAGCGCCACCAGCTCGCCCGAGAGCCGCGCCAGCGCGTCGGAGCGGTGCTCGTCGACGCGCGCCGCCTTCACCTGGGCCTGGAGCCGCGCCGCGAGCGTTCCGATCAGGATCGAGGCGAGCAGCATGACCGCGAACGTGACCAGGTACTGGGTGTCGGAGACGGCGAACGTGTAGAGCGGGGGCACGATGAAGAAATCGAACGCCACCACGCTCAAGAACGACGCCACCACGGCGGGTCCGCGTCCGAGCGAGACCGCGACCCACATCACGCCGAGCAGGTAGAGCATGACGAGGTTCGCGCGCTCGAACCACGGCTGGAGCACGAGTGCGATTCCGGTGCACGCGAACACCGCGAGCGCGCTCTGGCCGTAGGGCTGCCAGCGGAGCCTCCCATCGGGGGCCCGGGGCACGGGCGGCAGCTCGACGTCCTCGTGCTCTGCGGACAGCACCAGCACGTCGATGTCCTTGCTGCGGCGGACGAGCGTCGACACCAGCGAGCCGATCAGCGCCTCGAGCCAGCGC
>Ga0073909_10000588_pt1 | contig 11680 bp, 13 predicted proteins | sample Coa_R1_6_FD_66439 | JGI IMG/M metagenome (GOLD analysis project Ga0073909, IMG submission 66439) | Surface soil microbial communities from Centralia Pennsylvania, which are recovering from an underground coalmine fire. - Coalmine... | ecosystem: Environmental > Terrestrial > Soil > Unclassified... | reverse complement strand
ATGTGGTGGTCCCGTATCAAATACATGATTCATCAGTCAAAGCATGGCGCAGCAGTAAAGGATGAGATAATGACCATGCTCTGCGAAAACTGTTATGATATCAAGACAGGCAGAGAAAAACCCGATTGCAACGCCGAGATGATAAGAGACTTCAAAAGCGCTACAGGCTGGCGCTGTGGCTCATGTAATGGTATCACCGGTCATTATCGCGGCCTGACCCGTGAGCAGATAGGCGATAATAAACAGCCTACGATAACACAATGCGAGCGGTTCGTCAAGGAATTCCCCTGGTTTGCCGACATGGTTGAATGTTATACCGAGTCGTATATGCCATTTGGCTATGCTAGAAAGATTGACCTAGGTGTGGAGTTGAGTAGTAAAGCATGAGTGTTACCACAACCGACAACGACAATAACCAGAGAAAAGAACTACAAGTTAAGTTCACCATACCGGATGACTGGATTACAAGCGAAACCAGAATGATGAAAAGATGCGACCATGTCCAGAGCGAACTCGTAGAACTCTACAGAAGGTGCATGATGATTATAACAGAGACCGAACTCCTAAGGGAAGGCATCGAGGAGGTAGCCAAGACCGTACCAACCTATCAAATTCTTTCACAAACTGAAGAAGAAAAACCAGAATTTATTGAAGATTTAGAGCAAGAAGAACAAGAAATTCAAGAAGAAGAAGAAGAAACTAAAGATAACAACAACATAAACAGAACAGGAACAGATCCAAAGGGTGAGAATCTATTACCAGATCACACAGAATAACAGAGAAACAAAGGGCCATAATCGACACGATCAGGATGCATCTGAACCGACAGCAGGCAATAACATACCTAAAAGATGTTGGATATCCTATGGGACAATCAACATGGTACAGGTGGAAAATAAAACTAAACAACGAGAAAAGAGAACGACTCTACGAAATAGCAAGGATAGGATATGAGGAAGAACATACGGATTCAGTCGAAGAGATAGAGACTGCCCGCAAACTCTTATGGAAAGAATACCACGATTGTAAAGGTTCAGTATCCAGAGCCTCAATCCTTGAAAAAATAATAAACACCAGACCACTACTATCATCTTATTATGACTCAACAATGGTGGTGCTAGAGAAGCCTAACTATGCCAGGACTACCACTGAAGAAAACAATAATCTACAGGGACCAACAACAACAACAACAGATCCCAACCCTCGAGTCGAGTGAAGAACAACGTCTTATCGCAGATTGTAAATATAAAACATTCCTAGAGTTCAACGATATTATAGGTCTGCCCAAAAAGGAGGGTAGACCATTACCCATCTTTGACTACGAGAAAGACATAGTACAAAAACTCCTAGACCATAGAAACCTCTGGATTCTAAAGGCTACAGGCCTTGGTATAACCGAACTGATCTTAAGAGTGATGGCCTGGCTGTGTCTATCCTTCAATACCTACAAAGGACAACGAATGGATATCGTAACAGGTCCCCGTATCCAGCAGGCTATCGAGTTAATCGACCGTATCAAGAACCTCTTTACAGAGACATATCCAGGCCTCTTTTTTGACACAAATATGGTTACCGTCATTTTAAACAGCGTCAAGATTCAAGCCTTCCCATCGGCAACGCTTGACACGATGCGCTCGTACAAAGACGTTTGTTTCGTATTTGTAGACGAAGGCGACTTTTTTCCAAAAGCACAGCAAAGACAGGTCAGGCCCAATGTCGAACGTTATCGTATCAAATCCAATCCCTACATTGTGATGGTATCAACACCTAACGCACCAGGCGGCCTATTCGAGCAGATGGAAAGAGAAGCCGAATCCAAATACCACCGGATGAAACTAGACTATACTCATGGCCTTGGTAAACTCTATGACCCCGTTTTTCTAGAGCAGGAGAAGAAAGAGGAATATTTTGAACGCGAATATAACCTCAAATACTTAGGCAAAGTTGGTAACGTATTCAATTACCAGGATATTGAGAAATCAACTCCCCCAGAAGGCTTTGCCCTGGACCTTAACGTTAATGAGGAAGCGCAGAGCATGGGAATAGACCCGGGCTTCGGTGGCTCAGCGTTTGGTATCGTCATAACAACATACAGGGACGGCAAAATTCACATTCTTTTAGCAGATGAGTTCGAGCGTCCATCCTATGAAGAGATGCGGGAGAAGTGCTGGACTTTTATACAAAAATTCAAGATAAAGAAAGTCTATGTGGATGGCAGCAATCCAGCATTTATCAAATCTCTTAAAATCCTCCGCGGAGAAAGGGCCAATTACGATACCGTACCAAAGGAACATTATCGCTTTATGAAAGTAGAACCAGTCAATTTTGGTACAAGACACAGGGAGATGTTAAGTCATGCTAAGTCACTTCTTGAAAATGATTTTATCCGAATTCATCCAACTCAGAACAAACTCAACATAGCATTAAAGACTGCTTACGAAAACGACGGTACTCTGGATAAGGAGGAAACATCATACGATGACCTGTTTGATAGTTTCCGTCTTTCGCTTTTAGCGTATAAACAAGGGGAGCCACAGCAATCAGTTTGATAAATCTTAACCTACAGAATTCAAACCGCCGGATAAGAGTAATTGACCCAACTTCTGAAAGGAGGATGAAATGCCAGGAGTGCGGACAACCTACCCTCCACGTCTACAAGCAAGACCCATCATTATACTTTTGCGGCAACTGTGCCGCAACTATACCAATTAACGAAGCCAAACACGAACTAATCGTATTACCAACCATGGCAGAAAAGCAGACGTTTATAGCCCAATCACCAAGACGGCAGCGAGGGAGAAAGAAAGCAAAGTTAGAGGAAGCGTTGGAGAAGAAAGGGCTTAACATCGTTGATTTTCAGGAGATAAGACCTCAAGCAGATTAATCCCCAATATTACTTAACATTAGCCAATTTCCTTCAATTTCCTTGAATTTATTTGGTTAACAAGTCAGTACCCGAGATCGTATCTTTTCCTGAACTGGATGGCAAGAAGGTTCTAGTATTCACCAGCGGGGGCAGGAACAGAAAGCCCAGGTCCTATATTCCCAGATATGGAAGGTCAGCAATTGGGGCAGCCGCCACCTCCCTCAAAGACCCATACACTCCCGACTTAAAGGACCGCTTCGAAGATACATATCGTTCTGATGGTAACGTCAAGAGGGCAATCGATAAACGCACAGAGATGCTATTGGGTAAACATGGCAAAACAGTCCTTGACTCAACCCAGGAGTTCACCAACTATCAAGACAAGAGGGCAGCACTTGAGAAGATAAACAGCAACCAAGTCTATCTTGACGCCAAAAAACAGATTGATAATCTTCAATCAAAAAAGGCGATAAGGTTCCACGATAAACTAATCTCTGCAACCAAGCAGACTTTTATTTATGGAAGGGCGGCTATCGAAATAGTAAAAGACGGTGATAACTACCCAACAGCCTTACACGTCCTCAATTCAAAGCGGTTGGGAAAAGTAGAGGTTGACCCTGACACCTGGGAGTTTCAAGGCGTCCATTATGCTGATATGCCTACCAACGCCGACCTCCTGAGTTCAGAGGACCTTATCTATTTCACTATAAACGACGACCATGTTACTCCCAGGAGTATCCATTACGGCCTTTCTGTTCTAGAGCCTGTAATAGACGCATCAGAAACCAAGAGGATAATAAAGCAAGAAGACTTGAAGGAAGCAGCAAAGACGCTATACGCGGGAGTTGCCCTTATCCGTTTCATGAACGAATCTATAACAGCGGCCGAGATGCAGAACTTTGCCAATCAAATCACTCCGGGTGGATGGACTTCTCATAAATACGATATCGAAGTCACCCTTCAAAAGATAGCCGATAACTTACAGCAGATGGTAGATATCTGTGATTTCTGTAACAGGGAAGAATTAAGGGATATCGGCGTCCCAAGTTTCATCGGAGGATACGAGCAGATAGCAAACTATGCCAACAGTCAGCAGGTCTTATTGGCATACAAGGAAGTAGAGGTAAACACCGGCCGAACCTGGCTTAAAGATATCATACAGCCACAATGGTTAAACCCCCTCTTCTACGACCTAACAAGTATAGACGATTCCGAGGAAGCAGACGAACCGCCGGAAGTTAAATTAAACTACGAATTCGAGGACATCACTTTCGAAACGACACTGGATAAGGTAAACACGGTCTTACCACTCTTTGACCATCATCTTATCTCTGGCGAGAAAGTGTTAAAGTACGTAGACATGGAGGACGTAATCGAAGAATTCCAGTCCCTCAAACTAGAAAAGGACATGAACAGCGAACGTCAGTTCCAGTTAAAGTTAGAAGCATTAAAACAACGACCCTCTCCCGGTCCCGGAGAGGAACAGGGACCACCCTTTCTTAATCCTCCTAATCCAGCAGCAGGACAGCAACAACCACAATCACAACCACCAACCACTTCAGTAAGACAGGCCAAGGTCGACTTATTCAAAAAGATAGCGAGCAAGATTGACGACCTCTGAAAGTGCAAATTTGCACAATTCAAAGTTCTGGAAACTATTAACACTGGCTGAGATGGTTGATACCCTCATTCCTGACCCGCCAGTTACCATCATCAGGACAGCGATAACCAAGAAGCCGAGCACTAATGATATCAACTTGAACAGGACTAAAACATCACAAGAAGCAAGGAAGATAGAAGACCAGTTAGCAAGCGACCTAAAAAAAGAGTACAAAAAGATAATGAACGACTCCGACACTAAAGAGTTTGGGGTACTACAAAGAAAATATGGACCGGAAGTCGAGAAGGTCATAAGGGCAGCAGTTCAAAAACTTTACCTAATTGGTTCAGACTATACAACCAAGGCATTAGATACAACGGCCTTCATAACTACAAGAGACCTGGACAACATAAAGAAACAGGTCAAATCAGGAACCGATGCATTCTGGCGTAGGATTTTTAATGCTATCCATAAGAAAGAATTTACAATTATACCAAAGGTACAGATGGCCGCTGCTTCATCTTCGGCTTCATCAGTATCCTCTATAGACGATGAAGAGCCATCATTACCAGACCCCGATACAGAGACAACAGCACTGGCTACCATATTGGCTACCATGACACTTGCTTTATCGACACTCGCTAAACTCGACCAACTACCCGCAGAAGAAATGATAAAAAGAAAACTCGTCTGGGTAACGGAAGGCGATACCAGTGTGTGTCCTATCTGTTCAGGATTGCAGGGCCAGGAGTGGGACGAAGGCGATAGGGATATGCCATTGCCAGGACCAGAACCCGAAGGCGGAACTCATCACAACTGTCGGTGTAGATTGATGATAAAAATGGGTGAGGATATTCTAAGTGGTTAGTTAAGTTAGTTCATTCGTTAAATCTTTTACCGTTCCTCTCTGTAACTATATTGCCAGCAAATTTAGATTCGTGTGTACAGCAGGTTTTAGAAAAAAACCCCGACCTTGACGAATCAGCCGCTTATGCTATTTGTAATGAAGCAGTTGGAAAAGTAAGCAGCGTTTCAAAGACCGGTCAAATAGCAACCTTTACCGATAACGGCCGTCTATACCTGAAGGCTTTTCTGCTTGATGCCTCAGTAAATATTAACGACTGGGGAGTAACCGCCTCTTCTCTGAAAAAGAATATCAACACCTTCATAGGTAAACCGTTAGTCTTAACAGAAGACTATTCACATCCAGTACCAACAAACGAGGACTCTTTAGACCACTGGCTAACATTCCAGGAAGATTACCGCATCGGTACTATTGTTGATGTAGTACCAAAGGATTCTGCTTACTATGCTCTTATCGAGGTGACGGACCCAGACGCCAAGCGAGCGATAGAACAGGGAGCGATTCCCAATTACGTTAGTCCTGCTATAGCCCAACTTGGCTTTGAAGCATCAACTAGAATAACGAACTGGACAGGTGTCCATCTTGCAATAGTTGACGACCCTGCTTTTACCGTCAAGAAGGCTACAATCACGGCTTCATGTGGTGGCGACTCTGAACAATGCCTTCTCCAACTCAGAAAAGCAAAAATAGAGAAGACTGGTATAAGGCATGGCTGCGGCTTTTGCAATTACAAAGCCCTTGTAGCCCTTACTTCTCATACTAGTTCGAGGGACAATTTCAATTTAGTTAAATTGGAAGATAATAATACCGTTAATAAGAATCCTGACACTTCCAGAGCGGCACAAGAGACAAATCCACCTCCTCCACCGGATACCACAACAATGACGGCGACAGTACCAAAAACACAGTACGATGAACTGGTAAAGAAGTTGGCAGATGCCGAATTAAAAGCAAGGGAACTAACTGAAACAAACAAATCCATCTCCACACAGGTTGCAGAAATTCAACTTGAAAGGAGAAGGGAGAAGATAGAAAGGATAATCACAGCCGAACTGATTAAAGACGATAACAAACGCACCGAGAAGATTAACACGATGGTCGCATCATCTATCCCTGTTAAGGAGATTGAAGACCTATACAAAGACGCGTTTATAGTTAGAAAGGCCTCGATAGATTCAAAACCAAAACCACACGTTACCATAGGCAGTAATGACAATGATAATAACGATAGGATAGAACAGGGCCGCAAACTGGCCACGGTAGCGGGGGTGCTCTAAAAAATGGGAGTTACAGCAGGCCAGAAATTGGGAGGCCAGCCCTATCTTCAAACAGAAGAAAACAAGTCAGCAGCCGCTTGGACGATAGGAGATGCGCTTTATCAGGTTTCTAACGCATGGGTAAAATGCCCAACTACTGCAACTACTTCGCCTTTCGCAATGGCAGCAGATACCAGAGCATCAGGTGATCCAAAAGGACCAGTAGTAACCGATGGCGTTGTCGCAATGACAGCAGGAGCAGCGATTGGAGTTGGCAAATATGTTCAGTCCGATACGACCACAGCAGGACGTATAATGGAATGGGCAGGCACACTAATGAACGCAATTATTGGACGTTATTTAGGAAAACCAAACCAGGTCGATGGTAAAACAGCACAAACAGCAGCAGCGGCCGGCGATGTAGTCTGGGTCAAACTAGGCACAGCCGGAGGAGTAGGAGTGAGTTAAAATGACTCTACAACTAGAAACTCCACCACCGCCGCCAGAGACTACAAACTCAAACTTAGACGCCTCGTTAATAGAACGTGCAAGAAGAACATCAAAGGTCGCATGGATAGATCCGACAACCGAATGGATTTATGTCTCAAACAACGATAAACGTCCAACATTCCCAGAAGGTAACGCAGTCCTGAACATGAAAGAATACAGAAAGGTAAGGACCGCTAGAAGGGAAGGGAAACTGACCGATTCCGCTCTCTACGATAAAGAGATGTTCGGACTCTATAACGCAAAGGACGGATGGCAGGACTATGCAGTAAAATATCATGACGAGGTCATAAAGCCAAGAACAGCCGGAATAATGAACCTGCCTGATTATACAGGGATAGAAGTCACCAGCGTTCTCTCAACAATGTTAGGGACTGAAGAACGTGGCTTTGTCCTACAGGATGCTATTCGCGTTATCAACAGTCCTACAATAGAGACCAACATAGACACATGGACCGGATGGGACGTACAAGAAAACCTAACCATAGGCGACGATATCTTTACCAATTCTGGAACATTCGCCCGTACGAACATACTGATGACATTCGACGCTGCTCATATAGCAATGTATGATGCCCTTAATTACAAACCACACTATCATGATATCTGGCGTACTAACCTAGAAAACATTGGCAGAAGAATGATACGCTCACACGCTAGAAAAATAGGCACTCTTTTAGAAACCTCCACAGTTACAGCAGGAGGTGCAGACTGGGGAGCATATACAACTGACCATTCTACAACAAACCCGTATGCACAGATTGGATTGGCATCAGACGAGATAGTTGCTAATGATGGTAATCCAAGCAGGATAGCAATGCACGATAAAGTATTCAGGACAATGGCAGCAAATACGAATGTTAAAGGACTAGGAGGCCAGGGTCCAAACTCTACCCAAAGTCCGGGTACTGCTAAAACAGTTAGCGGCGGAATATTGCCTCCAGGGTTTGATGCCTATATTGATAACCTTATGACTTCAACAGTAGCGGTAGTCTACGACCCCGATGCTTTCGTATGGGTTCAGGGACCAACAGGTACAGCACAGTACAGAGATGTTCCTCACATGGCCGACGGCTACATAACCTTTGACTGGAACAAAGAGAAACTAATTCAGAGCGGAAAAACGAGGAAACTTACAGCCCTTACGACCTAACAACAACAAAACAGACAGGACCTCCGTACTTTTTTATACTCTTCTTTCTCTCTTTCTTTGTAGAATATAAAGATGCCAGAAGCACCTTACGACTTAAAGACGAATCATCCCCTTCTACCTCACCCAAAGGTAACCGAACTTTTCAAAGAAAACGAGTTTAGATATGATAAAAAAATTCATGATATTAACTATGAGAACTGGTATGCCGAAGTAAAAAAGAGCAAGATAACGATAATGATATACCAGATGTACCGCTTGAGAAGACTTGTTGAAAACAAACCAAAGGACTTTATCTTTTATGACGCCATGCTTTACGGGACCGATAGAAAGGGCAACAAATCCCCAATAGACGTCAGACTGGGTGTTTACCAAAAACCTACTTTTAGAAAGCAAATTGATGACAGAACCGATAAGATAATTTCACATGAAATCCTTAACTGGGATACAGTTTATGAATACGAATACACGCCAGAACTTTTAGACGACCTCCTTCTAAAGAGTACAGAAGACGACCTTAAACTTAACGTCATCAGTCCCGGCCGTATATACACCATTCCAGACATCGCAGATTTTAGAGACGCTACATATCAAGAACTGGTAGAGATAGGTAAGACAGGTAAATCCCTCTCCAATATTAGGGATAAAAAAACAGTAGCAGAGCCACCAACACCAACACCACCGACATCATCAGCATCAGCAGGCAAAAGAGACAAATAGTTAATACAAATGTTCTCCTTAATCTTTTAGGACAGGTAGAGAAAGAAGATGGTAATTTTAAATGACGGTAACGTAGACAGCATAAATAACTTAACAGCCGGCGAGGACAGCAAAGGAGCGAAACTTAACTTCAAAGAGGATAAGGACGGCGTACTCACAGCCGATGGAACAGATCAAAAAAGATATACTATCAACGTAACACAGGGCAAAGTTTCGGTTTCTGATATTCCAGAAGCAGCAGCAGCGGCAAGTAAACCAGCCAATACAACAACAACGACGACAACAACCAAGAAGTAACTTTTTTTATTTATTTATTTATTTATTTATTTTATTTTATTTTACTTTATTTTACTCTACTCTAGCGTCCAGGGATGCACAGTAGAAGACGAAGCGCCTCCTTTTATTGAACGGTATATAGGTGCATCAGGGTTCTTGGGATATGTTTGAGCAGGTGGTGTGTAAACAAAGCCTCCCCCGCCTCCTGTGCCACCACCTTCTGACCCACCAATACTTTGCAAGTTATCTACCAGGAACGTTAAACTATCCTTTATCTCTGCATCCAGTTCCTTAATCTTGGTATCAAACTCGGGTCCATAGGCTTTTAGCGCATCTCTGGCAGCGATTTTTAATTGTAGTTCTCTGCTATATTCATACTCGGTATCTGTAATTAGAAAAGGGTCATCTAACCTTCGTCTTGCTGCCAACTGAATAACTGAATAAGCAGAACTAAGTTTTTTTGCTATCTGAGTATCAGGATAATCGTCCGGTAAGATATTCCCTGTCAGTATCCTTACGTCGTCAATACCTTCCTGTCCTGGATTATACATAGATAGTGATAAGGCAGCGAAAGAGTTTTTATTGAACTAACTGACTTGTTACCTGTTACTTCCTACTTTTTCCCTAACCGGGGAATATTTGAGGATAATAGTAGGTGACCCGTTAACGATTGGAAAATCCCCTAAATATTCCAAAACCAGTATGGTTCATGCTTATGATAGTATTCGCAGTTCTAGCAACTCTTACAGGAACCCTAACGTATGTCGACCTGACACAATTCAAACAAATAGAAGCCCTGAGCGATAAACATCACGACCTAGATAAGCAGGTAGCGGTATTAACTTCACGTGTAGATTTATTGACTGACATAATGAAACATGACGGTACAAGGTACTGACTGACTAATTGACTAACTAATCCAACTAACCAACAACTTATGAATATAATACTGGACAGAACGACGACAACACGACTTGAAAGAAATCATAATATCATTCCGCTTTAAACCCTGTATTAACGAACAGCATATACTATGTGTAGAACGTAGGGACTATGCCTCAACTGATGGCATTCATAAAGAGCGGTGTAACTGCCCGTGTCATAATGGTGTTTCATCATCGTTTAGTTAATCCTTAAAGGTCTAGCAGAGTAATAGACCATAATTTGGATTCAAATTCAAGTTCAAGTATTAGAAAAAAGACAGTAGCGCTGACAATCGCAGTTCTTTTCGTTTTCGGTGGTCTGGCTGCCGTGGCAACCTTATCATCAGCAGTACAGACAGCAAACGCTAGAATATTCCCAGAATTTCGAAAAGGAGATGTAGTAATAATTCAGATTCCGCCCGGTCCTCCTGGACCCGCAGGCGCAGATGGAGCGCAGGGACCACAAGGCCCGCCAGGAGTTGACGGAGTTCAAGGACCGGCAGGACCTCAGGGAGAACAGGGACCAATGGGACCTCAAGGACCTGCAGGAAACGGTTCTAGTGGTGGTAACGGCAACGGTAATGCTTCAGGTGTTCCCGGACCCCAAGGACCACCCGGACCCGCAGGCGCAAACGGAAGTGACGGCGCTCAAGGCCCAGCAGGTGAACAAGGACCGCAAGGAATTCAGGGAATCGCTGGAACTAATGGAAGTGATGGCGCTCAAGGACCTCAAGGCGAACAAGGCCCACCAGGACCGCAAGGACCTCCAGGACCGGCAGGTGGCAGTGGTGATAATGGTAATGGTAACAATACTGGCATACAAGGACCTCCAGGACCTCAAGGACCAGCAGGACCACCAGGCACTAACGGAACTGATGGTCAGCAAGGAGTTCAAGGCGAAGTTGGACCAGCAGGACCACCCGGACCAAGCGGTACTAATGGAACTGACGGCACTCAAGGCCAACAAGGACCTAGTGGACCAGCAGGACCAGAAGGCATACAGGGACCTCCAGGACCTCAGGGCGAGCAAGGAATTCAAGGAGTACAAGGTGAACAAGGACCTCAAGGACTTGCAGGCAACGACGGCCAGCAGGGAATTCAGGGCGAACAAGGACCCGCTGGAACTTCTGGAAAGGACGGCAACATAACTACAATATATCAATGCCCAACTTCAATGACTCTAGCAGATGGAAGCAAGGTAGAAGTAGTTTCATGTGAAGCACCTCAAATTATACCAACTCCGCCAGTAACAAACGAAACAACTCCAACACCTCCAGTAAGCAATGAGACACAACCACCTGTCACAAACGAGACAACGCCTCCAGTAAGCAATGAAACACAACCGCCGGTAACTAACGAGACAACTCCACCGGTAACTAACGAATCAGCCCCTCCAGTAGTAACACACCCTATTGCATGCGCTAGCAATGAATTTTACAATGTAACAACAAACATGTGCGAAGGTTTACCGTCACAAAATAATACCACAACCAGCACAAACACAACGACTACTGAAA
>Ga0073909_10000587_pt1 | contig 11697 bp, 31 predicted proteins | sample Coa_R1_6_FD_66439 | JGI IMG/M metagenome (GOLD analysis project Ga0073909, IMG submission 66439) | Surface soil microbial communities from Centralia Pennsylvania, which are recovering from an underground coalmine fire. - Coalmine... | ecosystem: Environmental > Terrestrial > Soil > Unclassified... | reverse complement strand
TGTTCTATGTCAACCATGTGGGGCAGAACGCCAACGGGGTCGGGGTGGTCAAGTTGAACGCCACGGCCAAAGGGGCCTATGCCGCGTGGTCGAAGTACACCCCAGCGGGGACGATCGAGATCCACTCGCTGAACGAGGATGCCACGGAGTGGTTCTTCAAGCGGTTGGGGGCCGACGTGGCGATCCTCTTTGACGACCCCGGTGAGGCCGACAAGCTGTAGGGTTGTGCTGTCAGTCCCGGATTGACCGGTGAGGGGGTCCCCTGTGAACCGGGGTTGATGGTAGCCATCGGTGCTGGCCTCGATCTCCCGACCGGGGCCAGCGCTGGTGGCTCGCCGGAAGGGCGAGAGGCTCCGCTGGAACCCTGTGAAGGTGACGAAGCGGGTAGTCCAGCACAATTCGCGAGGTGCCTGGACCCTTCCGGCGCTACGCTGTTGTCTGCACATCGGCCGCAGGGGTCTAACAGTGAGCATGCTGCCCCTGCGGCCATTATCTCACGGGGGGCTCTGCGGGCGCAGTTAGCTTGACCGGTTCGACTCCGGTGCCCTCCACTGGTGGTTCTGTTGGAGTACCGGCCCGGCAACTGACCGGACGCCTGCAGACGCAAGCCGAGGGGGATTACGATGACGCCTCGGGCCACCAGCGCTGGTGGTTCTGTCAGGGTACTGGCCCGTGTGGACCAGATGCTGACAGACGCAAGTCGGGAGCGAGGGACAGCGAGCTTCGGGCCACCAGCGCTCTACTGTTGTCTGATGCTCACCGACCCGGCCGATCCTCGTCACGGCAAGACCAACGGCTACAGCAAGCACAAGTGCCGCTGTGACCGTTGCAAGGAGGCCCATCGGCTCGACCTGCGCAAGTATTGGGAGCGCCATCCGGAGGCCTGGGAGCGGCACAAGGCGCGACGGCGGGAGTACTACGATGACTTCGGCCGTTGACGTGATAGAGTCGCTTAGGGACACTGAGTTGCTAGTAAGGAGAATCCGTTGAGCCGTGCTGTAGAACTGGTCGAGCAGGCATACTCCCTGGTCACACGGTATGAAGAGACTCGCGATGCCGCCCTGTTGGGCGACCAGGAGCGCTGTGTGGAGTGGCTGCAAGCGGCCAATCTGTTCCTGGCGGCGCATCGTGAGTGGGAAGAGCCGCCGACTGCCGAGGAACTGCAAGAGGCGCGGGACTGGCAGCGGGTCGAGCCTCCCGGCATCGAGGGGGGCGAGTGAAGGCCACCGTGTGTGATATCTGCCGTCAGCCGATCGGCAAGGGCGAGGACTCCGTGTTGCTCAGCGTCATCGAGAACCGGTCGTACCGCTCGCCTGACATCGACAAGACCATCGCCGGGGGGCGCAAGGCTCTTGCCGAGGTCACCAAGGCACTGCAGGACGAGCAGGCCAGGCCGAATCTCACTCGCAACCTGGACCTGCACACCGAGTGCTACGTCGAGCGGATCGGCACGTACATCGACAAGGCGCTGCTGTGAACCTGCTGGTCGGCTGGTGGAGTCGTGATACCGGGCAACTGGTTGACATACCGGGGTTTGACCACGTCCCTGACCCGGAGCGCTGGTTTCCCGCATCGATCGAGATCAGTAACGCTGAGCTTGCCGGGATACTGATGGACATGGTCCAACGCTTGGAGGCGAAGTGAGCAAGTCAGGCAAGCCGCACAAGCTCAAGGTGCTGTGGGTGGTCAACTCCAAGGAGGAACTGTCCGAACTGCCTGACGGCGAGTACGAGGTCGTCTGGACGACGCGCAGGATCGAGATCAAGGGCAAGAAGGTCGTCTACCTGGACGACTATCCGATGCAACTCAGGAGAACGAGTGATGGCTGAGATACCGCCCGAACGGGCCGTCAGGCTGCTGCGGGCCAAGGCAGCCGAGTTGGAGAAGCAGGTGCTCGATGAGGCCAACCTGCACGGAGCCGTCCTGCGGCCGGTCACAGCGCTCGCTGCGGACATCGCCTTGATCGCCTCGATCCTGGCCGACTACATGGAGCACTCGGTGGATGAAGCGACGTTTCAAGCGGTGCAACGCAAGGAGAACGATGGCTGAGCAACTGATGATCAAGTGTGACAACCCGAAGTGCAAGAACGTCGGGTTGCCGGAGTACGTCCCCGGCGTAGATGGGCCGAAGAAGAAGGGTGCCAAGGTGATGGGGCCGTACGGCTGGCACCAGGGTGATGGCTGGCTGGTCGGTTCCGGTCCTGACTACCACTACATGGCCTGCTCGACGGAGTGCGTCGGCCCGGCGATCGCTGACCTGCTGCGGTTGGCCTACGAGAAGGAACGCAATGGCTGAGATGACCGACGAGCAACTGCAGAAGACGGCTGACTTCTACGGGATCAGCATGGAGGATGCGCGCTACCGTCAGGCGACCTGCCTGGCCCAGGGTGACAACCCGCAGGACCCGATCTGTGTCGGCTGCGCCCGCAGGCCCAACGAGATCCTGGCGTACATCGACGCCGCCCAGGGGAGCGAGCACGACCCGCCGCCTTCCCCTGAGCAGGTGCGGCTGTATGTCATCTACGAAGAGGGTACCTACAACGAGCACAACGGGCACTTCCTGTGCGACGAGTGCTACATCCGCAACGGGATGCCGTCTAGCGAGAGAGGATGGGTGTGCCCATGACCACACTGATCGACACTGATGACGCCATGATCTGGGCCGAAGAGTTCTGCCGGACCTTCGATGGACACACGATTGTGGCCAAGCCCATGAACCTCCCGCAAGGCACCGTGGACGCTGGCAACATGGTCAGTTGGTTCGCCAACGCCATGGAGACAGCCAAGCGTCTCTACCGGAACCGTATGATCGTCACGGCGACGATCACCGACGACGGCACGATCGTCATCAACGGTGATCTGTCGCTCGACGTCCTCATCTCCAGTGAGTTGTTGATGACGATGATCGACCAGTTCAACCGTAGTGTCCGGAAGAACGATGTCTGACAAGCCGTGGGAGAACGAGGACGGCTCGACCAACGTGGATGGCTTCCTCGACGCCTACGCCGAGGACGACAACATCTTCTGGCGCGTCGAGTTGGGTCACATCCAGAACGTGCTCGACGCTTTGGTTGAGAGGATCGAAGAGATGGTGGTGGACGAGTGAGTATCACGCCTGATGACCCGCACTACGTCGTGCGCGCCACCAACATGCCGCCCACCGAGTTGGAGTGCAAGTGCGGCATGATCATGGAGGGCGAGGACTGCCTGGCCCGGATGACGGTCCACGTCAAGGAGGGCAACGATGGTTGAGCATGAGAGCTTCCTGATGCGGACGTGCTACAACACCAACTTCGATCCGAACGAGCCCAATGTCCCCGGCAGCTTCTCTCGGACCATCCCGGCCAGCGCTTTCCGAGACGGCACGCAGATCGTGCACGTCGATTGGGAGCTTGAGCCCGGCTTCGTGTGGGTCACGTTCCTCGTACCGGGGAGGTCACCGAGTGGTTGAGCCGCAGAAGTTCCCGCCAGTACACCACCCGCCGCGGGGACCAGACATCGTCCTCATGCCGTACCCGCATACCTTGGTATGCCCCGGTTGTCAACTCACCCGCAACCTTCCCGACGGTTGGCAGGAGATGCTCAACTCGCAGACCCTGTCGTGCACGGAGTGCAGCAAAGTCATGCAGGAAGTGGTAACATAACGGCATGAAGTGCTCCAAGTGTGATACCGAGTTGGTCCCTGACCACGGTGCACCTGACGACCCGGTGACATACCAGTTCCAGAACGCTCTGTGGATCGGCTTCTTCGGCGGGTACGGAATGTTCGTTGACAACATCGAGGCGAAGTTCCCGATCAACACCGACGAGCGCTTCAAGCGGGCCTCTGACCGTCGCGGCGACTTTGGCCTGTACGACGACTACATCCTCAGCGAGGAAGGCCGCGTCATCGATGATCCCGAGTGGGTACCCGAGTATCGGGAGCAGCGTGTGCTGGCCGCTCAGCCTGACTACGAAGCGTGCCTCTGTCACGATTGCGCTCATGCGCTGTGTGATAGCGAGCCATGGCTCGCTGCACTGCTGCACCCCTACGGGTCGCATGCTCATCGCACCGAGTATCACGTCGCCCACCCTGATCATCTTGGCTGGGACTACGACCGAGGTTGAACTGGACAACAGCGGCTGTTTCTGCCAATATTTCGGCTGAGGGTTGCGAACTGACAGTTGTCACCCTAGAGTTGCTAGCAACAACGGTGAGTGCCGCTGTAGGAGCATACGAAGGAGCATCCGATGAAGTACATCGTGGTGGGCGCAGCGCAGGGGCCGTACGGCACCGACGAGCGTCCGACGCAGGAGCAGATCAAGTCGTTCGGTGAGGGCGCGTACGTCCTGCACAAGGGCGATGGGGCGGTGTCCAAGAAGTTCGCCGTGGTCCCCAACCGGAACGGCAACCTCAGGGTGGACGCCACCGATCCGGACGGGTTGGAGGGCATCTCGACCCTCAACCTGCAGCGCATGGTGCGTGACTACGCCCGCATCGTCAAGTGCTGGCCGACCTCGGCCTCGGCCAAGGACTACAAGAGGGTCACCCTGGAGATCCAGGCGCGTGCCGCGCTGGTCGCCCTCGCCTCGTCGCGCTACACCGCGACAGAGGTGGCGTCGTGAGCGTTCCGTACAGCCCTAACGTGGGTAAGGAGGTCAGCGCCGGGGCCGAAGGGACCTATGCCCTCATCGGTATCGCTTACGACGGCGGACGCAAGCACCAGTGGGCCATCGAGTTGTGGCGCAACTTCGTGCAGGCGGTTGCCCGAGCCGGTAAGGCTCGCGGTGACGAGCAGGTCGTGTTCGACTTCGTCAACTTCGAGTTCGTGGACCACGCTGACAACGTGCAGAAGTCGGTGTGGAAGCGCCGTATCTGGAACGACGGTCCGTGGATGGACCCGAAGGCCGAGTTGCTCGCCTATTTCGAAACGCTGACCAAGGGCGCTGGGACCAACCGTCGTTCGCGCACCAACCTCGCCGGTTCTTACGGGCAGGGCAGTCGTGCAGCGGTGCTCCCGCACTCCAACATGTTCGTGGCGACCACGGAGCCGGGAGGGCTCACGCACGCCTTGTGCATCGTGGACACCGGGCATGAGACGTACGGCCTGGTCAACTTCACGTTCGACGCCTCTCAGGTGCAAGACGTCCTCGGCGTGTTCGACAACGACGTCTACATGGAGGCCGAGCATGGCTGGCGGCTGTGGTTGGAGACGAAGGATCTGATCCACCCCACGGTCATCAAGAATGGTGGTATCACCACCATCCTTTGCGGCCCTGACATGCTGGACGACTACATCGACGGTGATCCGATGAAGTCGGAGAACGCTCGTACCCTGGCCGACGACCTGACCAAGCTGCTCAACAGCCCGATGCCTGTGTCCGTCACCTACATGCTCGACCCGACGCCGGGTACGACCAGGACACACGGTAAGACCATCCTCGTCAACGGTCAGTTGCGGCGCTGTGAAGAGCGCTCGTTGAAGTCCTACACGGACTGGACGGATCGTGTTCCGGCTGGCAACCAGACGAGCATCGAGATCGATGACCACGGCACGATCATGGACGTCTATCTCCTGCCCAGGGACTGGAACTGGGACGGCCCGTTCACGCAGGCAGCGTGCAACCGTCGTGTGGCGGCGATCAAGAAGTCCAAGCGCGTGCCCAAGATCCATGAGCCCAACCCTGGTCAGTTCTACATCGAGGCTTCTGCCAAGGACGCCTGGATGCCGTGGGACGGCAAGGGCTTCATGGTCTACGCCTACGACCAGGAGATGATCCCGGTGTACGGCGATCGTCGTGGGTACAACCTCGTCGCTCAGATGAAGCAGTGGGGTATCACAGTGCCCTCTGTGGCGACTCGCCTCGCCTTCGTCATCACCCCCCCGAAGTTGCAGGCCATCGGTAGCCCTGATTGGGGTGTGGTGCAGAGTCCGAGCCGGGCTTCCATCACCGGCCCCAACGAGAGCCCGCTGCCGATCGATGACTGGATCAACTCCTTCTTCGACCAGTTGCAGCACGCTCCGGATCTCGACTTCCTGCGCAAGGCGCTGGACGAGGATCGTGTGTCGAGTGCCAAGCGCATTGATCCAGAGGAACTGGAACGACTCAAGGCCGAGATCCTCGGTCGGCTCGACGCCATCAACCCGATCGTGGTGAACGTCGCCACCCGGAAGGACACCGGCAAGACGGGTCTTGAAGGTGATGAGGTCGAGGTCAGCCCTGAGCACGGTAACGGGCATGCCCGTCACAAGGCGCGCATCAAGCGCAGGAAGGTGGACTCTACCCAGAGTGGTACCACCTTCTACGAAGAGCGGCACATCAACGCCATGCCCGACTACGAGTTCCTCACCGAGGACGAGTGGAAGGACAAGCTCGACGGTGGGGAGGCCGAGTACCTGCCGGAGCACTACTGCGTCGTGGAGTCGGGCGGTACCGGCACGACGCTGTACTTCAACAAGGGCCATGAGATTTGGCTCGGTGCTCGCACCTACTACACCAGCAAGTGGTGGGTTGACACCGGGCGCGCCGCGCAGTTGCGGAAGGTGAACCTGGGCGACGTCGAGGACTGTGTCGAGTTGCAGTACGCCACGGAGGGCATCTCCAAGGTGTTCTACGCCGACCACGTGGCACGCAAGGGCGGGATTCTCGACCTCTCCAAGTTCAAGGATCTGCTCCACCCGGAGCACCTGAACGTTGCTCTCGGCGGCAACGTCAACGTGGACGCTGGCATCGTGCGGCGCATCCAGAACTTGCTCCGCTAGGTTTGGCGGATCGTGACGCCGCCGTGCATCCAGTGGCCTGGTTCCAAGGCACGCATCGCTCCCAAGATCGTTGGAGCGATGCGTGCTCATGGGGCCTACATCGAGCCGTTCGCCGGGAGCTTGGCGGTACTGCTGTCCAAGCCCCCGGTGCCGGTGGAGATCGTCAACGACACCTACGAGACGCTGATCACCTTCTATCGAGTGTTGCGCTCTCAACCGGACGAGTTGATCCGCCAGATCATGCTCACCCCATACTCGCGTACCGAGTTCAACCTTGCCCGCGGTGATGATCCGCAGTTGCCGGAGATCGAGCGTGCCCGGCAGTTCTTCGTTCATCTCAACGGCTCGTTCGTTTCCTCCAACGGCCGTGGATCGTGGACGTCAACGACGCACTCCAACTCCGGGCACTCCAACGCCACCAAGTGGGCGCGCTTCCAGCAGCGGCTGTACGCCGTGGTCGAACGGCTGACCACGGTGCAGATCGAGTGTGGTGACGCCATGGATCTGCTGGCCAAGTTGACCAAGTCCGATGATCGCGCCGTGGTCTACTGCGACCCTCCCTACCTGGACATCTCTCGTAACGGGTCGCAGTATCTCCATGACATGGGCAGTGTCGAGGCTCACAAGCTGCTGGCCAGCGAGTTGGCCAGAGTGGCCGGTACCGGACGCCAGGTGTTGATATCTGGCTATGCCAACCAGTACTACGACGAGTGGTATCACGACTGGCAGTGTGTGGAGATGACCACCACCCGCAACTCCCGATCTGGCCGTGGCTCGGTGTCTCAACAGGAGTGCTTGTGGGTCAGTCCCAATGTCCCTCGCAAACGGTTGATCGGCCGTAAGCTCTCGGTATGACAACCAAGCCTCCGGTTCGGGTGATCTTGGTAGAGGACGACGACGGCAATGTCGTAGCCCGCTATCGGGAGTACACGTGCCGGTATCTCCTCGATGACGGCCGCACTTTGGACGTTCGGGCAGCCCGTGACGACAGTGAGATGCGTGGTGCTGTCCTGGCCTTCACCAAGGCGAACAAGATCGAGGGCGTGGCGGTCATCGCCACCCATGAGATCGAGGACGTGTACAAGCCGGTGGCGACACGTGTCGCCAGCCGCAAGATCCCGGCCAAGCGAGCGCCGCTCAAGAGGGCGTAGCAAAGGTTCCGATTCTGTGTAGGCTGCAGCCATGGCTCAAACAGTTACCCCGCAGCAGGACATCCAGACCACTCTGTGGCATGCGTTCGACCACTTCTACCATCTCGACAAGTCGAACGCCAGCTTCCACTGTGCGACCGTGCGGTTCAGCCCGATCACGTTCCGCCTGGCCGAACACCTTTGGCAGAACGAGCAGTGGCACGCCAACGTGCAGCTACGCGAGATCATCCTCGACCTGGGAGCCTACGAAGAGGACAAGGGTCGATGATGCCCAAAGACCTGAGTGACCGACAGATGACCGATCTGGGACTGCTGATCCTGGGGATGACGTTTGTCATCGTGGCGATCCTGATGGCAACGCTGTGATGGCCTCGTTCTACCGAGCAGCGCCTGACATCCCTCCCGATGAAGTGCTGCCGTGCGGGTGCATCATCCGCTGCTCGGTGGTCGAGGGAGTGAAGACGCTGATGTATATCCCTTGTCGGAAGGACTGTGCTCACTATCTCAACATGCTCAGACTGGCAGCCGAAGCGAACAGGCCGGTTACGAAGAAGGAAGCTCCATGAATAAGCAACCACGACGTAGTGAGCAGCCGCAGGATCGGTTGACGCGCATCTGTGACGTGATGACCGACGCTCTTCACGACCATCCCGAGTTCCGTGAGGGCGACAAGTGCATGGTGTTCATGGACGACGGGGAGTCGGCCGGGTTGGTGATGGACGGCTATGACGACGACAGCCAGGCGCTGGCTGACCTGTTCCAACACATGCAGGCGATCATGAAGGCCAACGGCAAGAAGTTGGACATCATCTTCCTGGATGAGGACGGAGTCGGGCGCATCGATGGCTAAGCAAGAGAGCCTCGTCCAACGGTTACGGACCATCCGCTGGCTGATGACGAACGATGACACCGACGTCAAGACAGGTGAAGAGATCGACACGCTGATCGCCGCGCTAGAAAGGAGTGAAGGTGAGTGAGATACCGTGGCCTGGTTCGTACTACCGGCTGTGCGAAGACAAGGACACCTGCACTGCCGCCTATGCCTACTGGAAGGACCCACCGGTCCGCCACTATCACTTCCTCGGTAGCCCGAGCGCACCAGGAGAAGAGCCGGTCAAGCCGATGGTCAAGCCACCGCCGTTGCCGGTGGTCAAGATGAGAGGAACCGTTGACTGATGCTGTTCTACAACGATCTCAGCGGGCTCGACCCCCAGCGCTTCCCCGAGAGTGATGACTCCTGGGCGGGCAGCTACATCTCGGTCAAGGCGATGCCCGATGGCCGGGCCTGGTGTCTCATGTCGTTGTCGCTCGGGCGGCTGCGTATCGTCATTGGGGAGGACCAGTTCACCTGCGGTGAGCACTGGTGCTACGAGGACAACGTCAAGGCCGTGGCCAGCTACGTCGCCGGGCCTGAGGTCACTCCCACCGGCTGGTCGCGGCACATGCTCCCGGACTACACCTTTGAGTACCCTGAGGACCCATGAGCCGAGCACTGTCAACAGCCGACGTCATCGAGAACCTGCAGCAGGTGATCCACGACCTGCACGACCTCTCGGCCAGGACAGGCAAGCCGTTCGAAGGCATCCGCATCGAGGGCCTCATCTTCCAGTACCGGGACAACCCCGACCCGTCCTTCTGGACGATCGTCATCCACCCGTCCGGTGCCGATCCGGATGCCGCTGAGTTGGAAGAAGCCGAAGAGGTCGAGGACGACGACGAGCCCGACGACCTCACCGAGAAGTTCGAAGAGGGCTTCAAAGAGGGTCGCAAGTGAGCGGGTATCTACGCCGATTCGTCTTGGAGCGCGACGTTGACGTAACCGGGGTATCGGGCACTGGCGTGGTGGCCGAGGGCGTTGAGTTCAGCGACGGGGTGGTCGTGCTGCACTGGATCGGCCAGTGGCCGTCCTCGATCGTGCACTACGACCGGGGCATGGAGTCGGTGGTCCATGTCCACGGCCACGACGGGCGGACCAGGATCGTCTACCTGGACGAGCCCGGAGAGGTTACGATTCGCCCATGGCCTGGCCAGTAGGACAACAGTTCCTGGAACACCTGGGGCGCACCGAGCCCGGTCGAGGGGCGTCCCTGGAAGACGATCTCCACCCCGGTGAGGTCAAGGTCAAGCTGCGATCGATCCCCAACGTGGCCACGCCGCGCTTGAAGCGCCGCCTGGACGTCGTGCACCAGGAAGTGCACACGCCTGAGGGCCTCCGGGCCTGGGACGCCTCTCGGCGCTCGTTGGTGGAGAAGAGCCTGCAAACTCGGGCGATCACCCATGAGTTGCGCCTCCGGGGTGAGTCAACGGGCTCCTGCCCGCATTGTTGGGGGCAGCGTCGGTAGCCTGGTATCGGACAGCGCAGGCGGGAGTTGCGTTCTGGTCCAAGGTTCCGTATCTTTGTGACATGAGTGACGGTGAGATCAGCGTGGGTGACAGAGTCTCGGCCAAGGTCCCGGTCGGTGAGCATGGGGAGACACGACCTTTCAAGGGCACGATAGACAAGGTCATGGTTGTGGACGGCTTCGGCAAGGCGGCTCGGGTGTGCTTCGATGACGCGCTCATCTACGGCGGCTCCGGCCGGGCGTGGTTCCCCACCACGGAGATCGAACGCCTGGAATGATCTACTTCTACGACGTTGTGTTAGTGCTGGCGTACATCTACGCCTTTGCAGCAGCGTTTGCCCTGTGGACCACCCGAAGGCGGGTGATCGTCAAACCGGAACATGACCCCGGACCGTGGTGCAAGCCCCAACCACGGCAATGGGCAGCGGAGATCGGGGTGGAGAGGGAGGCTTCGTGAACGAGGGCGACGCGCTGCTGGCAATGATCCGCCAACGGGTACGGCAGATGGTGCCTCCTGAGCACCAGGAGGTCGTCACTCAGATCGTCACCGCCACCGTTGTGACAATCATGTCCGAGCCGCAGTTCTTCAACCGGCTGACTCCGGTGATGGAGCTACAGCATGAGAACGCCCTGCTCAGACAGCATCTGGCGCAGGCCCAGGCGATGCTCAACCGGATGGCCCCGGCCCGGCCTCGGAAGATGCCCACGCCGCGCAAGGCCGCTCCGAAGAAGATCGTCCAGAAGGCTCCCGCCGTGCGGATCAAGCCGCGTACCCGACGCCCGAAGATCTAGGGTTGTCTCATGCCAGTGCAACCCAAGGGATCACGTCCAGCCCGTACTCCGGTCGTTGACACCGAGGAAGAGTTCTCCGGCGTCGAAGTCGGCGCTCAGCACGATCTCGGCCCATGGATCGAGACACCGTCGTCCAGCCGGGTCAAGGCGTTCCGCTTCGATCACCTGCAGCGGCAGTTGCAGGTCACCTGGCGCAACGGCAAGGGTCCTGGCTACGTCTACTACGGCGTGGACTACGAGGCCTACCGTTCGTTCGCCAGGGTTGCTAGCAAGGGGCGGCACGTCAACTCCACGCTGAACAACTACGTCTACGCCCCGATGCAGGGCGAAGAGTTGGCACCGTCCAACGAGAAGCGCCGTGGCATCGGGTCGAGGTTGCGCACGTGATCATCGTCCACGGCATCCCGTTCTACTGGGGCATCGAGACGGATGCCGAGGACCGGACCTTCCTCACCAAGGCGCTGCTCAACGAGATCCTGCCGCCGTTCCGTATGTCTCGCTGGGCCTTCCGTATCCGGGTATCACACCGGCACTGGCTGCACTTCGGCAGGTTCATCTATCAACCGACGTTGCGCCGCTGGGGCATCGCCGTCGATCCCAATGAGATAGGGAGATGGGGAAGTGATCAGACGGAGGAAGCCGCCGAGGGAGAGGACGAGGTTCAGCCG
>Ga0073909_10000577_pt1 | contig 11765 bp, 15 predicted proteins | sample Coa_R1_6_FD_66439 | JGI IMG/M metagenome (GOLD analysis project Ga0073909, IMG submission 66439) | Surface soil microbial communities from Centralia Pennsylvania, which are recovering from an underground coalmine fire. - Coalmine... | ecosystem: Environmental > Terrestrial > Soil > Unclassified... | reverse complement strand
GACACCGCCAACACCGCCGCTGATCTCAGCGCCTCGGAGCTCATCCTGCGTCAGCTCGAAGATCAGCGCGCTTCCATCTCCGGCGTCTCGCTCGACGAAGAAGCGGCCAACATCGTCCGCTATCAGACCGCCTATCAGGCGGCTGCCCGCGTAGTCTCGACCGTCAACAGCCTTCTCGATATCGCGGTTAATCTCGGGACCTGATCACATGCGTGTCAATCCCTATCCCATGCCCAACCTGCTGGCGGCGCTCAACCGCACCCGTCAGGACACTGAAGAAGCGCTGCTGGAATTGTCCTCCGGCCGCAGAGTGAATCAGCCCTCCGACGACCCCGCCGCCGCCGCGATCCTGGTCCAGAACCATGACCAGATCACCGTCACTGAGCGTTACCTCCACAGCCTGAGCTCGATCCAGGGCCAATTTCAGACGGCTGATTCCGCTCTCAACTCCGTGATCCTCGTTATGCAGCGCGCTCTCACTCTCGGAGTCGAAGGTGCGAATGGCACGCTCTCCGACACCGATCGCGCCGCGGTGGCCGCCGAACTGCAAGGCATCCAGGACCAGCTCATCTCTCTCGGGAACACCTCATTCCAGGGGCGCGCGCTCTTCGCTGGAACCCTGACCAACTCGCCGCCCTTCGTGAAAGACAATACCGTGGCGTCCGGCGTCCGCTACGACGGCAACGACGCCGTCAATGCTGTCCAGATCGGCGAGGGCTACCAGATCGCCGTCAACAAGCCCGGCTCGCAACTCTTCGTCGCCCCCGGACATGACGTCTTCCAGGCCATGACCGGCCTGATCCAGGCCATGCAGTCGAATACCGGCTTCACCGCCGCGATGACCGCTCTTCGCGATGCCTTCGACTACACTTCCGGACAGCGCGTCTTCTACGGCAACACCATGAACCAGGCGCAGGCCCAATCGACTTACCTCGGCGCCGTCAAGCTGCAACTCAGCCAGCAGGAAAACACCCTCGCCGCGGCCGACGTCGCCGGCGCCGCCAGCCGACTCGTCAACTCCGAGACCGCAACCAACGCGACCCTGGCCGCCATAGGTCGCATTTCGCAGTTGAATCTTTTTGATTTTCTGAAGTAACAGCCTGAGTCCTGCTAGCGCGTCGCGCCGCCATCCTTGACCCACTTTCCATAATTTATCGTCATTTATCCTCCCGCTTACCTGCGAAGCCTATGGGATTTCCGGTACCCACGCTTAGGCCCTACCGGATCTGCTGTATTGAGTTGCTTCCTCATTCTGCGGTGAAATCTCATTGTTCAAGGTTCAAGCCCGTCCACCGGTCCAAAGGATTGCACTTATGGAATGCAGAGTCGCCCTTCCCCTCAGAACCGAACTTCTAAACGTGCTCGATCAACAGATCGAGATGCTGACGAAGAAGACTTTCGCCAGCTTTACCGACGAAGAGATGGGCGCCTTCAAGAATAGAGAGCAGCGTATTCGCGAATTGCAGCGGGAACTGGAGCTCGTCACCGCCCGAACCGCGACGTTCTCCGACACCGGGGTGTTTTCCGCCGTTTACCACTGAGCGTGCCGGGCAAAGTTCCGGGCAAATAGTTCACCGCACCTCCGTCGCTCCCCCACATAACAAGCTTGCCCGAGTGTGCCATCCCAGGTGGGCCATGCCCTTACCTCTTACGTGCCATTTCCCAGGTTCATGCCGGCACTCTACTCTGCCTTCGACGGGATTGCGCGATTCGCCAATGAGGGGTGCGTATTTCGCGAACGTTTCGGAGTTGCGCTTCCCGTCACCAGCCATGTCTGCGCAAGACTCCCAACTCGTCATTCGCTGTCCCTACTGCGCCTTGGGATGGGACTTCCGTCCGCTGACTCCACACCAGGACGGCCGATTCGTCTGCGAGAAGTGCGGACACACCGCGCGCCCTGGAGAGATCGCCTACCTGTGCACCTGCCGCAAGTGTCTCCGATTGACCGAGGCTGCGGTCCGACTGGAGAGTCGCTACCTTCGGTAACCTCATTCGTTGATGAAACGACCTGATTGACTCAAACGCCTTCCCAAAGAGGCGCGGCTTCCGCGACCGCCCTCCGCGGTGCGCTACACTGTCCGTTATGCCAAACCTTCACGTTGTAGCCATCCTCAAACGCCAACTCAAGGAAGCCAAGGCCACAGTTCAGCGACTGCACCACGCCGTCGACGTACTGGAGAGATTGGGACGCAGCGGCCGCCGCCGCGCCGGCCAGATATCCGCCGCCGGCCGCAAGCGGATTGCCGCGGCTCAGAAGGCGCGCTGGAAGAAATTCCGCTTGGTGAAGAAGTAGCGACTATTACCACCGCCTTGTGACCCGCACAATACCACCTCGTCGAGTCTTGAAATGGGCGCGGCCTAAGTAACTGCTGACCGAATGGACGTTCGTAATTTGAACGCAGTCGAGCTCCGTAGTTCAATCAATCTGCCCACCACTTCTCTCAGCGGTCCTGGCGAAACACGCCGCTGATGGCGCACTTTTGTGCCAGTCTTGCAATGCGAGGGGTTTCATGGCTCGGCTAAGAAAAACAATTCTCTGTATTGACGACCACTGGAACGGACTCATGGGCCGCAAGTTGTTTCTCGAAAGCAACGGTTATCAGGTTCTGGAAGCCACTGGCGGGGACGAGGGACTGAAATTGTTCCGCATGCATCCCGTGGATGCGGTGGTTCTTGACTACCAGATGCCCGGGATGAACGGCGACGTGGTAGCCGCCAGAATGAAGCGGATGAACTCGCATATTCCGATCGTGTTGTTATACGCCTACGGACCGCTGCCCGACAAAAAACTGCAATCGGTCGACACCTTCCTGACGAAATCCCAGGAGCTAAAGGCTCTCTTACCTGCTCTCCAGGATCTTCTGACGAGCCGTCCCAAACCATTCTTCCATCGTTGGTTCGACACCTGGAGAGGTCGCGTTCCGGCGATCCGGCCTTGATCTAGCGCCCGCAGCTCAAGCTGCGCCTGCCATACAACCCCAGAAACCTAAGACCTACAGTTTTTCCCGTATTCCCCATTCCAGCAACGTGTGGCACCGTAGCTTCGGCCCGGCCTGACGATGGCGCCTCTTCCCCCAGAGGAACATTTGGTCAAATGGGCGGGCCTTCCCAGCGATTGTTGCGCGCACACTTCGATGACTACACGTACGGAAACTCAGTCCTATCCTTTACCCGTGCAGGGACCCTCGCTGCCAGAACTTGCCGGCCTAGTCGCATTCATCGCGATCTTGCTTGGCGGTCTGCTGGGTCTGTTGCATTACGTGATCTAGTAAAGGTGGTGAATTCAACGATTGGGTCTGTTCAACCACTGGCCATGCTCGCGCGCACGAGACTATGCGCTGCGTGAGCTCTGAGAGCCGCCACTCCGGTTCGACGACTACTCCGTCGCAGAATAACTCCTCCGCTCAACCACAATAGGATAGCTGGCAACGCGCGCGCGCAAACGTTCCACGTGCTGGCGCAATGCGGCCCGTAGTTCGCCGACGATCGCGGTCAGCTCCGGGTCGCTTTCTGCGGCGAGAAGTTGCTGGGATAGCCTGCGGATCTTATCTTCTGTGCGACGGAACATGGCGCGGCTCTGCATCGAGACGACGCAGCGGCGCGGGCCTAAGCTAAAAGGGTCTCCGCGGTCGGTGCAATAGGGTGCATCGGGTAGGGCCAGGAGGGCCTTAACTACAGGATTTCCCCTCGGTTTGATACACGACTTACTGCAGGGCACGATTTGTGAGACCGTTAGTCACATATGTCACACGTACCGACCACAGGGGATTGGCGTGACTTGGCGCGCCAAATCCAGAATGAAAAAAACCCATTTAAGATGATTGAACTGGTTCAGGAGCTGATCGTCAGGCTCGAAGCGGAACAGTCACGAAACGCTGTACGCCTTCCGGTGGAATCGAAATAACTCGCAGGCCTCTCTCTCGCCTCAGTTCGGCGGGAATGAAAGCAGTTGGGCATGAACGATGTTGGTCAGCTGCTCGATGAGTGCTTCGAGTCTTTTTGGATTGCTCTCAACCATCAGACGCGTAGTTATTTCGCGCAGCATCTGCAACTGCTTCTCGGTCTTCGGATCTGCCCATACGACTGTCATCATGCCCTGACATTCAAGCTACTGGACTAGCCTCTTCGATTTCTCTTCCACAACTCTCAGAATCTCCGGCACACTCATGCCGCCGTCGAGCATCTGGATGAGATCATCGCTGCTTAGTGCCGCTGTTGCCGCAAATCTGACCAGTTCATCGATTGCCCGTTCCATGCGAGGACGATCCACCATGAACGGAACGCAATTAGCTTGCTCACCGAATGCATCGACCTTTCGCATGGCGTTTTCTCCGGACCTCTATTTGTCCACGCGTCGCCAGCCCTAATCCCAATGAAGAGCTATGCCCAACCTACTCTTTGAGCAGCAAGAGTAAATAGGGTGAACACTGTACGATAGCGCACATTAATTTGTTCTACATCGCGCCCGCGAGTTCCGGGACGTTGAAACAATCCGACAAAGGGATAAATCGATTCGCCTGGCTGGGCGAGCATCTCTAAAGGTTAGAGTTGATACCGCGAGGGCACATTTGTGATCAAGCTTGTTTACTGCATTTCCAAGAAGACCGGTTTAACCGACGAGGAATTCTTTCGCTACTGGTTACGTATCCACGGCCAGATCGGCGCTCGCATTCCAGGGCTCCGTAGGCTGGTGCAGAGCCATCGCCTCACCGTCGCCGGCGACAGCCAGCAACCTGATTACGACGGCGTGGCCGAACTATGGTTCGACGACATGCAGTCCTTATTGACGGCGCGTCAGTCGGCCGAATGGAAAATCTCGACCCAGGACGAAGCTAACTTCATCGATCACGCGAGAGTCGCCTATTTGATCACCGAGGAGCACGTCGTCTTCGACGAGACCCCGCCGAAAAAATAGAAACGGGACCATCCCCCGACGGTCCCGCATGCTTTCTCGGATCCCCTAAGAAAATTGATCAATTGCGTCTGTCGGCTGCTACGGAGGCTCAAGGGCGTTGAGGGCGCTCGGTGGCGGTCGGTGCGCTCGCGTACACAAATACGCCCAGCATCGTACCGACAATTCCCGTAAACGTAAAGACAATTATCCCGCCTCCCCAAAGGAATTCGGATGATAAGCGCAGGCACTCCGGGCCCGGCGAATTGGAAAGTACTCTATCAACTTGCATTCGTGGAGCCAGACCCATCCAAGCTGCCGCAACGCATCGCCGACGCCCGTGTCGCGGTACTCAACCGAATCGAAGACACCATAAAAAATCCCGGCCTCGGCGAACAACAAGCGCTAAACGACGCTCTCAATGGCCTGCGCGTGCTTCGACAAGAGTACGACCGCCGTCTGCAACGATATGGTGAGCCGCGCGCTCAGCCGAACAGTTCCGTCGACGAGCCCGGTATCGGCCGGAAAAAATCAGCATGAGCCGGAGCAAAGACAGTCATTGCCTGGATCTTCCCATTGCCTCTCAACCTCTGCGATTGCGTCGCCCGCGAATGTAGGAGAGTCCCTCTTTCAGATCCGCCGTAAGGTTCTCATCTTCGGACGCGATATGAACCGGTTTGCGCTTGCCTGACTCCGTCCCCACCCATTGCGTGAGTTCTTCCGGATTCGCATACACAAATCGGCCTTCCTTCGTTACCGGCATTCCTTCATTGTGCCAACGTTGGGCAACTGCGGGAGTTTGTCCCAGGAACTCCGCAATCGCTGTCCATCCCCTCAGGACTTCGATTTTGCTCTCAGTAGATTTCTTTGCCATGGCGGAACCTTCCGATGTATAGCTCTTAAAATGGATCGCGGTTAACTGCTGTTGTTTCAGTCCCTGCCCACCACGCGATGAGCACTCTAGCTCAGACGAGTGGCCCTTGGAGTGCTACCGTCCAGTTGTGGCTTCCCAGCCGAATCGCCGAGGAGCCCAAAAGTCGCTTGCCGCTTTGCAGGACGGGCTGTGTGACGCGATTAGTACCAATCCGGATCATTACTTTTGTGCTAGTGGCTGCTTGCGGAGCCTTGTGCCAGAAACATCCCTCCCCTGACTTGCCTCAGCAATTACAGTTTGACGACTCAAACTCTCCCGATGCGCAGCGCCAGCAAATGCCTGCGTCGAGATCGCTTCCGGATGCCCCGTCGTCGGTCCAGCCTCCCGCCCCAGCAGAGAGATTAAGCACATACGTCAATGAGGCACGCTCGCCTCTAACACTCGGCGCACTGGGCGCGCCCGGAGTCCATGCGGGCGTAATGCGCGAAACCGGAGCGGCCCACGTCACCCCCGGACTGCGGCCCAGCTTTATCCCCCATTATGAAGCGGTGTTCACTCAAGAGAACTCCAGCAACTTTCTTGATAAGTACCTGGTTCCCTCGTTGCTCAAGCAGAACCTGCGTTATCACCCTTCGACCAGCGGCAGCTTTATGGGCCGAGCCTCCGACGCAGCTTCGCGCATTTTTATCACCCGTGACGACTCCGGCAAGGGAAGGCTCAACACTTCCTATTTCCTCGGCGTGCTGACTTCGGTCGCGATCCACACTGCTTACCGTCCCTATTGGACGCGATCCTCTTCGGAGACATTCAACAATTTTGGTTCGACGATTGGCAGCGACGCAGGTCTCAACCTCTTCCACGAATTTCGGCCCGGCATCATGCTGATGGTAAAAGGTCACACGCCAAAGTTCGTCTCCAGGATCGGAGCGCCCTTCATCAACGCGCCTCCGAGGAACGTCGTCCCCATTCCGGCAAGATAGTGTCCTGTCGGTCAGTCCATTTCACTACTGACCAATCGCGTTTGGGAATAGTCGAAATTATCGAGCTATCACTGCATCCTTAAGGATGCACCCACCCTGCACTCGACTTTAACTCTCTCTGGCCACCTGTCCTATTGGACATATCTTTGTCCGCAACTGGGCCGCGTGATAGTGGCCCCTCGTGATCTGTCAAAAGCCCTCCGGCGGCGAAACAATAAATGTATGCACTGTCCCTGCGTGGGATTTGTCTGGCCGCAGGACACGGTGCAGCGACTCCATATCCCCCGCCGTGTTGCCTCCAGCACGGAGCAGGAGAAGCGAAGTGAAACGTTTCGATTCCCCATGGACGTCCGTGGGTTGCGGATTGGTTCTAATTCTATTCGCGACAACCGCCACTGGACAGCTGGCCATCAATCCCTCCACCGTCGATTTCGGTAGCGTTCAGATCGGTAGCAGCGTGTCGCAATCGGTGGTTCTGACCAATACTGCAAGCTCGAATCTGACGATTTCCCAAGCGACACTATCAGGGACAGGATTCACCATCAGCGGGCTCGGCTTGCCGGCCACACTGGCCCCGGGGCAGAGCGTCAGCCTCAAAACGACTTTTGCGCCGCAGTCCGGCGGCAGCAGCACTGGCAGCCTCTCTCTGGCATGTTCGGTTCCGAAAACCAAGGCTCGTGGAAAAGGCTCTCCAAACTCGATCAGCACAGCGACACTTTCTTTTACCGGTACCGGAGCGAGTCCCGGTCAGCTCACTGCCAATCCCAGTAGCCTGAATTTTGGAAACATCCAAGTCGGGGTTAGTCTGACTTTGATGGACACGCTCACTAACACCGGTGGGGCGAGCGTGACTATCTTGCAGGCCACAGCTACCGGCACAGGATTCAGCATCAATGGACTGACCCTTCCGCTCACGCTCAATCCCGGTGCAAGTGTGACGTTCAGCACGGTATTTGCGCCGCAATCGGCTGCCAAGGCAAGCGGTAGCATCACCGTAAGTTCCGACGCCAATAACCCAACTCTTACCCTCTCGCTCTCTGGCACCGGCACTGCTCAGGGTCAGCTCATCCTCACTCCCGCGGCGGTGGATTTTGGCAATGTGACCGTGGGCGCCAATGCCACCCAGGCCGGCAGCCTCAGTGCGAGCGGTACGAGCATAACCGTTTCATCTGCCAGCCTGACGAGTGTCGAATTCTCGCTAACGGGGATTTCCTTCCCGCTGACAATTGCCGCCGGACAAAGCATCCCCTTTGCCCTGACCTTTGCTCCGCAGACTTCCGGCACCGCCACTGCGATGCTCTCCTTCACCAGCAACGCTTCGAATGCTCCGACCGAGACTTTGAGCGGGGATGGCATCGCACCGCCACAGCACGATGTCTCTCTGACCTGGAATCCTGGCTCCGGGGCTGTCGGCTACAACATTTATCGTGGCGGCATCTCGGGAGGTCCCTATGCCAGGATCAATTCGGCGTTGGATGCGACTGCGGCTTATAGCGACACAGGCATCCAGGCCGGGCAGACCTACTACTACGTGGCCACGGCAGTCGATGGAAGCGGAATGGAGAGTGCCTATTCCAATGAAGTCCAGGCTGTAGTCCCGAGCCCGTAATCTGATGTCCCATGTTCCCAACCACAGGAACATAATTGGATTTAAGAATGACTGAGCCCTTGCCAACTAAACTCAATTCGCGATCGCCCCGCCTGCAGTTTGATCCACCCGACCTCGGCTGTCCTTCGCGTCCAGAGCGGACTACGTATTCGGGGCAAGCTGCAGGTCATCTCCGTCACCGGTGGACTGCTCTACTTGGACAACCCTCTGACTCAGGGCACGCGCGTCCACCTCATGTTCCTGACCGACGCGGGGACAGTCCTCGGCACAGCCGAAATGTTGCCGTCGCTCTCCGGCGCTCAGCAGCCCTTCCGGTTCGTGACGATCGATGAAAACAATCAGCACCGACTCCGGGATATGATTCAGTCATCCGTCGATCAGAACCGTCAATCGATAGTCAAGGACAGGCCATGGTGACGCAGGGCGCCCGACCGTGACGCTTGGTGCTCCCGTCGCTTCTTGAAGGTCGAGACTCAGACGCGCACCAGCACCATGTCTCGCGGGAGAAGAGAAGCCTGGTTTCAGAGGGGTGGACCCAAGCGCGGAGATAGGCGGGCGATCCGCCCCACCCTCAGTCGACCCCCTCCTGTTGCCCCACCCGGTCTAGTCGGTCTACCGGTCACCGTACCCTTGTAAGCACGCTAGCGTGCCGACACGTCTGCAACCCTGAAGGAGAATCGCTTTGTCCGCCAGCCATGTTCGTCCATGACGGAAAGGCCGGTGCCCCGTGACACAGAACACTCCTACCAACGAAGAGTGGCGCACGCTCGCGCGGCAAGCCATGAAAGAGCAAGATCCTGAAAAGATGATTGCACTTGCTCAGCAGATCGTTGAGGCGTATCAGGGCGAGAAACGCAAAGGCCAACGTCCGCCTTCCACGCGCGTAGCGAGGCGGAGGCCAGCCGCAAGTTCGGCGCACTAAGAGGCCATCTGCTCCAGCGACCGGAATAATGGTTCAAGAGAAAAAAGCCATTGTTTGAGGTGCCACGAAGACTACGCGGCAGCGATGCTACCCTGACGACGGCTGGAGAGTTCCTCGCGCATCATGGTACCGGTAAGCGGAGCCTTCTCTGCCCATTCGATCAGTTCCAGTTCATCGTTCAAGGCCCTTATCAGCTCCAGCAGTCTTTCTGGATCGTGTTCGCGACTGGCAGCTTCGCACAGCTCCAGCCAGGTCTTGTCCTTGAGGTCAGACACACAGTCCTCCTCTCGATGAACGCTCTCGATTTGCAACTGTGTTCTAGGATGCAGGTCCGATGCCACATCAAAGAATCAACAATTTAGACGGAAGCACATGCTGGAATGAGGGACTTCTTTCGCGTTGCGGGGTAATTTCTTCCGGTAGGCTCCGCTCTACCTGCGGCCCGACATTAGAAACTAAACAACAGGTTATGATTGCTCACTGCCTGTCCTAATCGGAATCACGACCTCGACGAGTGTCCCAGGGTTCGCATCTCGCAGGTGCAGTTCTCCACCGGATTCCTTGACACGCTGTCTCATGCCCGCGAGACCGATGCCAATCGTGCCCGGCCGGAATTTTCTAGTCTGATCTGCCATGCCTCTGCCATCGTCGCGAACCGTAACGGATACATGGTTGTCAGCAATCACAAGAGAAACGCTCGCTCTGCGTGCTTGTGAATGGCGAAGGACATTCGTTAAAGCTTCCTGAACAATCCGGAAGACCGTCGTCTCCAATGCCGGCGCGAGTCGATGAAAATCGGGCGGCACAATATCAATCGCAGTCTCAATGCCGCTGCGTCTTGTGAATCCCTCAACATACCATTCAAGTGCCGACGTTAGACCGACTTCATCCAGCATAGGGGGATGCAAAAGATGAGAAATACTGCGAACCTGCTGAAGCGCGTGACCGATCAGGGTACTTACCTCAGCGGCGGCTAGGTCCTTCGATTCGGCTGATCGCTCTGGGATTCTGTCTGCCACGATCTTCGCCGCGCTAAGCTCTTGTCCTAGACTATCGTGGAGTTCGCGCGCGATGCGACGGCGCTCTTTATCTTGCGCCGCAATCATGCTGCCGGAAAGGCGGCGCAGCTCATGATTCAGAATTGCTAGCTGCCGGGTCTTGCGGTACAGCTCTGCGAATACTCTGACCTTTGCTCGCATCAATTCTGGAATAATCGGGACAGTAATGTAGTCCACTGCACCGCGCTTGTATCCCCTGATTCTATCCTCGTCCGTCATGCACACCGCGGAAATGAATATTATGGCGGTGTCGTGAAAGCGGGGATGCTCGCGGATCATGTCGGCCAATTCAAAACCGTTAAGTTCCGGCATGCTCACGTCCATGAGGATGACCGCGATATCGGTTTTCAGCAGATGATCCAGCGCCTCCCTTCCCGATTGCGCCTTAATCAGGTTCTCCCCGAGTTCAGCGAGTACGGCCTCATAACTGAGGAGCTTACCGGGCTGGTCGTCCACCATGAGGATGTTGACCTTATCCGGCATTTTCGTCACACTGCCACGCTGATAGCGTATTGCTCCAACCAGCCATTTACGCGACTTGTCACGGTCTTCGTAGCATAGTATGCCGCCTGCTGAAAGAGTAAAGAGACGCGGCTGAAACCAATACTCAAGGACAAAAGGGGACGGACCAAACGCGGGGAGCAGGCAGGCGGTTCCGCCTCTGGCCGCTTCGGGACGCTGTGATTATCCGCTAACTTTCAGGAATGTCAACGCCTCTCGGGTTTTGGTAGTGGGCTGTAATCAAGACAGCCCACCACCCGGGTCTTCCCTCTTGATGACCCAAAACCGATCGGGGGCTTCAGTCCCGGCGTTCGGGGTCTTGACCTTTCCAACACTCTGTCAGCCGCCATGGAAGAGCGGCGCTTCAGCGCCGCGTAAGTCATAAAAGTCGCCGGGCTCGTACGGCTCCTGTGGATTTCAAACTGCAATCCGCTTGACTTTTCGACACTGAGGATGGAATCATTATTTCGGCGAGCGGTTCCAGTTTTACTCACCCAGCTCGACCGTAGTTCCCGCCCTCATCCGCATTTATTCATTCTTCATCCAGTAGGAGTCAACCATGACACCGGTGGTATCGGCAAAGAGGCTCAGCAGATTCGATCCCAAGACTTTCCTTTCGACGCTCGACGGTGGCAGGAAGATCGCAACTTTTGCCAAAAAGGAGACGATCTTTTCTCAGGGCGACTCGTCCGATGCCGTGTTTTACATCCAGGAGGGAAAAGTAAAACTCACCGTTGTGTCGAAGATCGGGAAGGAAGCGACCATAGGCATTTTGAACGAGGGCGCCTTCTTCGGAGAGGGTTGCCTTACAGGGCAGCCTATCCGTCTGTGCTCCGCAACCGCAATGACCGATTGCTCGGTGATGCGAATCGAGAAAAAGGCGATGATAGAAGTGCTTCACCGGGAACACGCGTTTTCCGATCTGTTCGT
>Ga0073909_10000575_pt1 | contig 11817 bp, 11 predicted proteins | sample Coa_R1_6_FD_66439 | JGI IMG/M metagenome (GOLD analysis project Ga0073909, IMG submission 66439) | Surface soil microbial communities from Centralia Pennsylvania, which are recovering from an underground coalmine fire. - Coalmine... | ecosystem: Environmental > Terrestrial > Soil > Unclassified... | reverse complement strand
CTTTATCCGATACACCGCCGCTGCCAAATTCCGGCGGGAAAACAAATCCGGCCCGGATCCTTTGATAAACTTTCGCGAATCACCGGCCGGACTTGATGTTCTGGTGATTATTTTTCGGCTAGGGAAGGACGATTACTTTTCCTTTCATCCCCAAGTCATTGTGCAGCGCGCAGATAAACGGATAAGCCCCTGGCTTTGTAAGTGTGATCCGAAAACGTGTCGCACCGATTGGAGCTTGCGGTAATCCAATACCATCCTGCGGCGCCGCAATCACAAAACCGGAATGTACACTGTCGAACACCGAAGTGATTGTCGCGTGCCGCGAACCATCTGCGTCCACCGTGATGTTCGCCGATGGCGGCAGCGGATCCTTCGGCTCCGTTCCAAAGGTGATGGTGTGCGGCGTGATCGGATCCTCGTTGGTCCATTCCGCCGTTTCGCCCGCATGAATCACGACAGTGTCATTCAAGAACCGCATCACCGACAGCGTTTGCGAACCACCCGCCGTAGCCACTACTTCGCCGGTACCGGTAATCACGTGTTTCGATGAATGATGTGACTTTAAGCTGCTTTGATAGAAACTCCGGCTAGCTCACACTAGCCCCTTCTAGGCGCCTAGGGAGCCTGGCTTTGTCCGTCACCTGTTTTGCAGCACTCGCTTCTTCGCGCTAGCTTATACTTTGACTAGACAAAATGCCTCCCAAACCCCACATCCTGATCGTTGACGACGAAGCCGGCATTCGCGAGTCTCTGTCGTCCATCCTAACCGACGAAGGTTACGTCGCCGAATCCGCGGAGTCCGCCGAACGCGCCCTCGAACGCACGGCACATGGCGGTCTCGACGTAATCCTCCTCGATGTCTGGTTACCCGGCATGGACGGTCTTGAAGCGCTCTCTCGCATCCAGACTATGCCCCATCCCCCCGCGGTCATCATGATCTCCGGCCACGCCACCATCGACACCGCGGTCCGCGCCACCAAACTCGGCGCCTTCGACTTTATCGAGAAGCCATTGAGCCTGGAAAAAATTATCGTTCTGGTTCGCAACGCAGTGCAGCAGCGTCGCCTTGAAGAAGAAAATCAAACCCTGCGCTCCGAACTCGGCCATCGCCATCAGGTCATCGGCGAAAGCATTCCCATGAAGGCGTTGCGCCAGCAGATCGCCGTCACCGCCCCCACCAACGGCCGCGTTTTGATTTTCGGGGAAAGCGGCACGGGCAAAGAACTCGTCGCGCGTTCCCTGCACGCGGCCAGCCTGCGCAATAAAGGTCCATTCGTAGAGGTCAACTGCGCGGCAATTCCTGAAGAACTCATCGAGTCCGAGCTCTTCGGCCACATCAAGGGCAGCTTCACCGGTGCCGTGGACGACAAGGTTGGCAAGTTTCAGCAAGCCGATGGTGGCACGCTTTTCCTCGATGAAATTGGCGATATGAGTCTTCGCACTCAATCTAAAGTCTTGCGGGTACTGGAAGAACAGCGATTTGAACCGGTCGGCTCCAATCAGACCGCCCGCGTCGACACCCGCGTCATTGCCGCTACCAACAAAGATCTCGAACAGGAAATCGCTCACGGCCGTTTCCGCCAGGATCTTTTTTACCGTCTGAACGTCATTCCTTTTTTCGTTCCGCCGCTGCGGGATCGCACCGCAGATATTCCCATTCTCGCTCGTCATTTCCTCAATGAATTCAGCTCCGGCTACGGCAAGAAGACGCGCGAACTCAGTGACGGCGCGCTCGAAATCCTCCTCCGTTACCCCTGGCCTGGCAACGTTCGAGAACTGCGTAATCTCGTTGAGCGCTTGGTCATCATCTGTCCTCAGGTACGCATCGAGCCCCACCACCTTCCACCCGAACTTTTCCGCGGCGTGGTCGAAAGCGCTCACCAACCCTACGGCACGCTCCACGAAGCCCGCAGCGCCTACGAGCGCGAATTCATCCTCCGCAAGCTCCAGGAGAATCGCTGGAACATGACCCAGACTGCCTCCGCCATCGGTCTCGAACGCTCCCATCTGTACCGCAAAATGAAGTCCCTCGGTATCGCCGCCCCAGATTAATCATTTCCAAAATCCTTAGACAGCGTTACGCTAGGCCTACCCCTCAGCCCCGAACCTGCTGGCGTGAAACGCTATGCCCGCTAACTGCACTATTTCCTCAGGAATCGGAGGACTGTCCCATGCGATTCATGCTTGTCCCGTTTAGGCTATGGACTGACCGTGAGCCAGATGCAAAGAATCGCGCGCGGATGCGCATTCGCATGACTTCGGAGCTCTTTTTTCCGATTCTGTTTCTTGGCTTCGTGACTACGGCGACAGCTCAAGATCCCCCGAAATCCCCTGAAGCTAAAGTCGATAAGGCCTTCTACGCGCCGAAGGATCGTATCGCCGCCATGCAGGCCGCCACGCTCTTCGTGCCCAAAGACGTCGGCAGCGCCAACATTCTCGTCGGCCCCGACCAGGATCCCAAGCAGTTTCAATTTCATCCCAACGACAAAATGACTTGTGACTTCGATCAGCCCGGCTCGCAAATGGGGGGCAAGACTCCCAAGTTCTCTTGCAAAATCACCAAAGTCGAGAGCCCCGGAGGCGCGGTCCAGACTCTCACCGACCAGTTGAACGAAGAGCCCCTCAAAGTAAAATATGGCGCTACCGACAATGAAATTTACGCCGAAGTTGCCTCCACCCGGCTGATGTGGGCGCTGGGCTTCTACGCGGACTCCTGGTTTCCCGTTCAAGTGGTGTGCAACAACTGCCCCGCCGACCTCAATTCGGGCTCCGGCTCCAAATCAATCCGCACTTTCGACGCCGCCACCGTCGTCAGAAAATATTCCGGGCACAAAATGGTCGAAGAAGGCAAAAAAGATCAGGGCTGGAGCTGGAAGGAATTTGACCAATCCAACGGCCGCCCCAGTTATGAAAAAGACGGCCTCAAACTTCTGGCCTCTTTCATTCAGCACAGCGATAACAAGCCCCCGCAGCAGCGGCTGGTCTGCGATGGCGTCAAAGTCGATCAGTCCACCAATCCCTTCACCACAACCTGTGCCGATTCAAAAATGATCGTACAGGACGTCGGCGCCAGCTTCGGTGGTGGCGGCCTGTTCACCAGTAACGATGGCGCAAAGATGAATTTGCAAAATTGGACCAACAAAAAACTCTGGAAGAAAACCGGTTCACCCGGAATGAACGAAGCCGATTGCCCGGTTTGCCAAGCGCAACTCAGTAAGAGTCTCTCCGCGCACGACGGCCTCGGCGATCCCACCATCAGCGAAGAAGGCCGTCGCTTCTTGGCCGGTCTCATGTGCCAGCTGACCGACGCGCAAATCGAAGACCTTTTCAAATCCGCGCACGTCGCTTCCATGCCCAAATATCACAACAGCGACGGCTCCTTTAAGTCCGGTCTCGACGAAGCCACCATCCAAAAGCAGTGGGTCGAAGCCTTCAAAGCCAAACGCGAAGACCTCGCCAAAGGCCGCTGCCGCTGGAAGAACAAACCCACCGATCTTGCGGCGATCGACAATCCCAAAGGGCTCTCCACCGTGCCTAACCACTGCGCTGCTCCGATTTCATAGCGATTTCAAAGCCGCGTACGCCCTGCAATAAGGAACACCGAAATGAGGTAGACCATGTCCCGGCTATTTGTTTTTGTTTCATTTCTTGCTTTCGCTTGTTCTGCCGCCTTGGCGCAAGCTCAGGTCTGCGAAGTTTCCGATCAGATGACCAAGGATCAAAAACTTCCCTGCGTGCGTTCCGCGAAAATCGTGTTGGACCAGCCCACACTCACTCCCACGCAACTCGCCAACGGTCCGGACTTCGACCCCGCCGATCCTGAAAAAAGTCGCTTCGCCTACTTCACCGAAGCCGACAATATCTTTTGCTATTTCCGCCCTCACTACGCTTTCATGGCCATCAAGGGCGACAGCATGAAATTTCAATGCTGGCACATGACGCCGGATGGTGCTTTCTACGATTCCAAGGGCGAGCCCGTTCGAATCGACGCCATCAAAGTTGTCGTCGACAAAAACAAAGACGGCGAAAAGTCCGCCTCGCTGTACGCCGCAAGCGACGCCAACAACGAACACCAAATCAAAGCCGACCATTTCAAGGTGAAATATCTCAAACCGCCCTATCCGAATCACGACACCCGCTACAACGAAGTCTTCACCGAAGTCGCAGCCTCCCGCATCATGTGGGTCCTAGGATTCCCGGCCGATCACGTTTATCCGGTCGGCTCGGCCTCCTGCATCGGTTGCGGCTCAGATCCTTTTTCCAACGATCTCTCCGACAATAAAGCTTCCCTCAAAGACGCTCCGGTGACTTTCAAAGTAGTCAGCGCCGAACGCGAAGCTCCATGGGATGCCATCAAACCCGATGGCGATGAAACCTGGACTTGGTCCGATGCCGCCAAGTTCTATTCCGACGGCACCTGGTCCCACCAGCAGAAAGTGGAGTACGACGCCTATCGCCTGGCTCTCGGCCTCATCCACTATCACAACGCTATCGCCCAGCAGAACCGGGTGGTCTGCGCCGAATGGGGCCCCAAAGTCTCGGGTCAGCCTCGGCCGTGCAAACAGCCAATGATCTTCGTGCAGGACCTCGGTTCCACCTTTGGAAAGGCCAAAAGTGGGCTGGATCTTTTCGGCACCAACCCGCGCGGCAGTTTCAGCGCTTGGGAGCCGCAAACTGTTTTCACTAATCCGCAAAAATGCGAACTGCGCGCCACTCTCGAAGGCGACAAACAAGTCCTCCAGGAAGCGCGGGACTTGATGGTTCAGCGCCTCGCTCGCCTCGACGCTGTAACTGTCAAATCCATTTTCCGCACCGCTAGATTTCAGATGATGGACCAGAAGCAAATTCGCAATTTACGCGATAAAGGTTCGGCCAATGCCGAAGACGCGGCGCTTGACCAGTGGACCAATACGTTCGTCAAACGCATCGACGAAATCCGAAATGCCCAACACTGCAAAGCAAATTGAGGAACGACCATGCCCCAAAAAATCATGATCGTGCGACACGCCGAAAAGCCCGACAAGCACGACTCCATCCACGGTGTCGATCCCGAAGGCCAAAAAGATAAAAACGAACTCTCTCCCCGCGGCTGGCAGCGCTCCGGCGCGTTAATTCGTTTTTTCAATCCCTTAAACGGCAAATTCCAGCATCCCGCCCTGGCTAAGCCCAGTGCGATATTCGCCGCCGCTCCCTCCGGCGGCGTCAAGAGCTTGCGTTCTCAGCACACCGTCCAGGCAGTTGCAGAATCTTTGGGTCTGCGCATCAATCTCAAACATTCTAAGGGCGAAGAAGAGCAGCTCGTCAAAAACGTTCTCGCTACCAAGGGCGTCGTTCTCATCGGCTGGGAACACAATGCCATTCTCGACGTCGCCAACCGAATCCTCGGCAACACTAAAACCAGTCCTCAGCGCTGGCCCGATTCCCGTTTCGATCTCGTCTGGATTTTCGATCGACTCCCCCGCGGCGGCTGGAAATTCACCCAAGTTCCGCAACTGCTCTTGCCAGGCGATCGCTCCAAGCTCCTCTCCTAGCGCAGGCATTCCTGCCTGCGCATTCCTTACCCCTTGCTGCACCTATTTCCACGTTACTCCTCGCTAAACCGCTGATACTTATCCACACTGCCGCCCTGCACTCGTCGGATTTGCAGCACTTGTTTCGTCCAGGTCGTGCTTACCTACTGCCCCTTCGCTCCGTCTTTACTCTCAACAAGGACCCATGCCAAGCGCCTGCAAGCTGCTCCGCTTCCTCGTCGTCTCGCTCCTGGTCGCAAACCTGCCGGCTCTTTCGTCGGCGCAGGACGCCAAATCCCAAATCCAAGCCGAAATCTCCCGCCTCCAGCAATCTCTCAAGGACCAACCCATTTCCGATCCCCATCTCGCCGCCGTATCGTCCAGCATCAGCTCCGACCTCGCCTCCGCCGCCCAAGACCTAGACTCCGGCCGGCTCTACCTCAGTCTGGAAAAACTCCTTCAAGCCGAAGATCTTTTGCGGGGAGCCCGCACCAACGCGGAAAAAGCCGAAGCCGTAAAGTCCGGCTATCCCGCCTTTGAAGCTGAATGGAAAACCGTCAGTCAACAGCTCACTGAGATTAATCGCGCCACGCGCGAAAAAAATTGGGCAAACTCGCCCGTCGTAGTTCGCGCACTCTCTGAAACCGCTCTCGGCCGCTCCGTTCCTCTTCTCGACGGTGGCCGCGGCTTTGCCCTCTCCACCAAACCTAGTGACGGCCTTTTTTATCTAGGCCAGGCTGAAGGTGAAGCCGCCTTCGCCCACTTCGCCTCCGCTCTTACTCTCACTTCCAGCGCCTCCCCTTTTCCTCTCCGCTCGTTCCTCCCCGAACTAATAAAGCTCCAGGAAAAAACCAACGCAGCTTTCCGGCCACCGCGTTCGGTTCAGCTCCACGATCGCTTCATCGTTCTCAACTCCGCGCTAAAACTCGCTCAAGAACTCGACGCTCAAAAATTCTACGCCGGCGCCCTCTACCAATATCTCGAAGCCGGCCGCCACTTCGGCATGCTCGATGCCCCTCCGGTAGAAGCCGCTCGCCAGCCTGCTCTTAAAGCCGCCATCGCCGAAGCCAGCAAAAAATTCGCCGCCTCCAAACGCGACGACTCCATGGCCCAGCTTTTCCTCCAGCGCGCTGCCACCCAACTCGCTCACGCTGACGGCTCCGCTTCGAGCCCCGATGAGTTTCGCAGCGCCCAGGTCATCCTCGATCTCCTAATTCCCTCCTACCTCTCCGCCAGCAAACCCGCCGCCCCCTTCCAGCAAACCACCGCCAAAACCGTTCAGCTCACTCTGGTCCGCTGGCCCTACACTTGAAATATCTCCGACCCAGCAAGTTTGCTGGTCCAGGAAGTCGCCGCCAAATATCCGAGCCGCGTTACCTTTGTCAGTGAAAATTTCGGCGCATCGCAACTCGCCGAGCGCTTCGGTGTGAAAGGCTATCCCGCTGTTTTTGTGGACGACATTCTGGTCGCTGCCCCCCGCGAATTCGGCTACTTCGGCGAAGTCGAAGGCTCCGGTCGCTATGCTCCCTGGCGCAACGAAGCCAATCAAGCCAAATTCAAATCCGACCTCGTCCGCATGATCGATCTGATTCTCGCCGGCAGAAAAGACATCGTCAGCAGCGAACATACCGCCCCATTGACGGTATCCAGCGAACTCACCCTCCTCCCCGCGCTCAAGCTCACCGATCTTTCCGGCCGTCCCCTCACCAAAGACGATCTCGCCAATCGGGTCGTCCTTGTCGAATTCTGGGCCACCTGGTGCCCGCCCTGCCGCGCAACTCTGGAATGGCTCGGTGAACTCAAGCGCCAACACGGCGACAACATCGCCATCCTGGCCCTCGCCGTGGAATCTCCTGAGGACCAAATCCGCTCCACCGTCGCGTCCCTCAGCCCCGATCTTCACTGGGCTATCAGCGACGCTCCAACTGCCCTATCCTTCGGCGACATCACTTCCGTCCCCACCATGTTCCTATTCGATCGCTCCGGCAAAACCGCCCGCGTTCTCTACGGCGCTCCTCCCGACCTCCACGACCAAGTCAAAAAGACACTGGATTCCTTACTCCAATAAAACCAAATGCCTTGTGGACTCCGTCGGAGGGGCGCGACCTCCCTGACTCAGCGCAAATCCCAACATCCTGCAGAAGATGCAGTTCCCGGCACTGCCCTCATCGCCGGTTCAGCCAAAAAAACGATTTCATGGATCTGGCTAGTGAAGGCGCTGTTGTCGGTTTCCATCGTCGGGAAGACCAGTCGTCCATGCCCACGTCTGCTGTTTCCACCGCCGGTCGCGGCTTTGTGCTCGCTACTCTTCTTCGCTTTCCTTCAGCGCTTCCAGCTGCGTATGCCAATCCAGTTCTCGCACCACCATTGGATTCTCGCGCCAGTTTTCGGCTACCTTCACAAATAGGCCGAGATAAATTTTCATTCCCAGAATCTCTTCCAGTTCCTTGCGCGCTTGCGTTCCGATCTTCTTCAACATGTCGCCTTTGGCGCCGATCAGAATCTTTTTCTGTGAAGCGCGCTCCACCGTCAAGTTCATTTGGATCCGCAACAACCTCGGCTTGGCTTCCCACTTTTCCACTTCCACTTTCAGCGCGTGTGGTACTTCGTGGTAGGTCAGCGCAATCGCCTTCTCGCGGACAATTTCGCTGGCTAGAAATCGTTCCGGTTGGTCGGTAACCTGATCTTCCGGAAAATACAAGGGACCTTCGGGCAACAGCTTTAGCACTTCCGATAACAACTCGTCGCAGCCTTCGCCCTTCAACGCTGAAATCGGAACCATCGCCACGAACGGATGCGCTTTGCCAAAAGTCTCCAGCAGCGGCAGCAATTGTTGTTTCGGCAATTTATCTACCTTGTTCAAAACCAAAATCGTTTTGCCTTCAAAACGCTTGGCCTTCTCAATCAGCAAACTGTCGATGTGCGGTTGTGTCGTAGTGGAATCAATCATTAGTAACAGCACATCGATTCCTTCCAACGCAGCGGCTACTTCCCGCATCATCTGTTTGTTCAACGCGGTTTTCGCATCGTGAATTCCTGGAGTATCCACCAGCACAATCTGCGCTTCTTCCCGGGTCACAATTCCCTGAATGCGATTTCGCGTGGTCTGTGGCTTTGAAGTGACGATCGCCACTTTCTGCCCAACCAAATGATTGATCAGCGTGGATTTTCCGGCGTTCGGACGACCCACAATCGAAACAAATCCCGACTTGTGACCAGCTCTGATTGTTTCCTGTTCCATTTCGTTCACCACTTCACTCACGATTGGCTCGCTTGCATCGCCGCGCTCGACAGCTTTTGCACTTTCACACGTAACACTTTCCGCTGGTTCGCTTCCAGCACTTCAAATCGAAACCCTTCCAAATCGCATTTGTCGCCCGGAGCTGGAACTTTCCCGCTGACATGGCTCAACAGTCCGGCAATCGTCGTCACCGTTTCTTCCGCGGATTCGCCAAAGTGCACGCCTAGCATTTCTTCCACGTCGGTGATCGCCGTACTTCCGCGCATGATCAGCGAACTGCTACCGTCGCGCACCATCTCCAATTTCGAATGCGCTCCATCCACTCCACTTTCGCCGACAATCTCTTCCACTAGATCTTCCATCGTGGCGATGCCCGCAACGCTGCCATGCTCATCAATAATTACCGCCATGGTTTGATCGCGCTGCCGCATCTCTTTCAATAACTCCGAACCGATCTTTGTCTCCGGCATGAACAGCACCGGCTTCATCAGCTCGCGCACTCGGCGGCTCGGCAAATCCGTATCGGCAACCTGCAGCAAATCCTGCGAGTAAACCACGCCGTGAATATCATCCACCGAATTTTCGTACACTGGTAGTTTCGTGAAGCCGCTTTCGGTGAGCTTTGCGTGTAGCTCTTCCAGCGTAGCGTTGGCAGCGATGGCCACAATCTCCGGCCGGGGAGTCATTACTTCGCGGACCCGCTTGTCGCTGAACTCCACAACCTGCTCGATAAGATCGGCCTGTTCCGGCTCGATAATTCCTTCCTCCTCGGCGGCTTCCACCAGCGCTTCAATGCCCTCTTCGGTGCGCTGCTCTTCGCTCTTTTCTGCTTCCGATTCGGAGATGCGCGCCAGCGATTCTGCGCCCTCCAGAAACACGCGAACCGGCCAAACAATTGCCAAACTCGCGCGAATCAACGGCAGCAGCGGATTCAGCCATCTTCCCGTAGTACGATACAGCAGCATGTCTGGAATGAAATGCATCGCGATGACTACTTCCAGAACAATGAACGCCGCGAGTTCGACGACCGATTCCCAGGTTCCGGAAACAAAATAGAAAACGCCGCGGGTGGTTTCCAGTACCAGAAACGCCAGCCAGAAATGTCCCAGAATGCGGAACGCCCGCCCAGCACTGCGCCGGTTCAACTTGATCTTCGGCTCGATCTCCGCTTCGAAGATGTCCAGATGCTCATGCACCGGGCCGGTAGTCATGCGCCCGAGTTCGCGGTAAATCAGCGCAAGGTAGGAATACACCGGCAAGAACAACGCCAGCAACACTACGCCAAACGCAAACAGCCAGGAGTAACCCTTCACGCGATTCCGAGCCTCCGCCGCAGCTTTTGCTCGATCCGGTTCATTTGTCCTTGGTCGCTCTCGTGATCATACCCCATCAGGTGCAAAACACCGTGCAGCATCAGCACACGAAGCTCGGCATCAACGCTACGGTTGTTCTTCTTGGCGTAGCGGCGCGCGGTTTCTGGAGCGATGGCAATGTCGCCCAGGAAGCCCCCAGCCCTCCGCCCCTTGGCTGCACGAGAAGAGTGGGCGCGGCGATGGCGTTCAATGCGGCGCAGAGACTGCGCGGGGAAAGACAAAACATCGGTTGGGCCTTTTTTCTTGCGATAGCTTAAATTCCATTTGGCAATTTGGCGATCAGCGACAAAGGCAATCGACACTTCGGCTTCGGCGATGTGCAAGGCTTTCTGAATTTCGGCTAGAAACTCTTCGAGCGGACGGATCGCCAACTGCACCTTTTTCTGCTGGTTCAGCATCATGCGCTACTGCTTGTCGTTGATGCTCGACCCGGCGTTAAGGCCGTGATCCGAATGCCGGTCGGACTTCTCTTTGCTGTGACCGTTACCGCCGCGAAGAGGATGCTCAACTTCGTACTCTTCGTAAGCTCGAATGATGCGCTGCACCAGATTGTGACGTACTACGTCTTTGTCACTGAACTGCACCACCCCGATACCTTCGATTTTGCCGCAGATTTCGAGGGCTTCCACCAAACCGCTTTTTTTGCCCAGAGGAAGATCGATCTGGGTGACGTCGCCAGTGACGACGGCCTTGGAGTTGAAGCCCAGCCGCGTCAAAAACATTTTCATCTGTTCGCTGGTGGTGTTCTGCGCTTCGTCCAGAATCACGAACGAATCGTTCAGAGTGCGGCCGCGCATGAAGGCCAGTGGCGCAATTTCGATAATTCCCTTTTCCAGGAAACTCTCCAGCTTGTCGGGATCGAGCATGTCGTAGAGCGCGTCATAAAGCGGGCGCATGTACGGGTCAACTTTTTCTTGCAAGGTGCCGGGGAGAAATCCCAATTTTTCTCCGGCTTCGACGGCGGGCCGGGCCAGGATGATGCGGTTCACTTGTTTGGTGAGGAGCGAGCTGACGGCCATGGCGACGGCGATATAAGTCTTGCCGGTACCGGCCGGGCCGATGCCAAACATCATGTCGTGATGTTCGATCTGCTCCATGTAGTGGCGCTGGGCGGCGTTGCGCGGGACCACACTTTTTTTGCCGAAGGAACGGGTCTTTCCGTGTTCAAACATTCCTCGCGGCGATTCTTCGGGCGCTTCAGTAGCTACGCAGATCAGCGACTTCACCTCTTCACTCGTAAGTTCCTTGCCTTTTTGCGTGGCGTGATTGTACTCCTCCACAATGCGTACTGCTTGGGCCACCGCGTGCTGTTCACCTTCAATGGTCAATTTCGAATCGTGCAGATGGGTGCGCACGCGCAGCGAGTCCTCCAGCAGGCGCACGTTTTCATCCAAGGTGCCAAAGAACGGTTCCATTTTTCCGGCAATGTGTACGGTGCGCTTCATCCACGTCGAGGACTTATCGGACGAACTGACTGGTTTCCCGATGGCTGGCAATGTTCCCGGTACTGCAAACCGATTGACCGCTTCGCGGTCGCCCATAGAGTTGGTTTCCCTCCGACCCCACTCTCCAAAGCTGTTACGTCCCAGGTCACTCGCCGGATTCGGCCAAGTGGCGCATTACCTTTTCACCCTAACTCAGGGCTAGGTAGGGGTCAAGCAGCGCCGCGGAATACGACCAATAATTCACATTT
>Ga0073909_10000569_pt1 | contig 11909 bp, 13 predicted proteins | sample Coa_R1_6_FD_66439 | JGI IMG/M metagenome (GOLD analysis project Ga0073909, IMG submission 66439) | Surface soil microbial communities from Centralia Pennsylvania, which are recovering from an underground coalmine fire. - Coalmine... | ecosystem: Environmental > Terrestrial > Soil > Unclassified... | reverse complement strand
TTTATCGACGTTTTGCTGGTGATCGTGATCTTCCTGATGGTGACGACGACTTACAGTAAGTTCACCGCCCTGCCAATCACACTGCCGACTGCCAATGCCGAAAAGGCGCTGGAGCAGCCGTTCGAATTGCATGTCGCTGTCGATGCGCAAGGGCATTATGCGATCAATAATGTACGCGTTGTCGCACATGGTGCCAACGGTCTGGCCAGGGAATTGCAAAGCGCGGCGCAGGCTAACGGCGGTACTCGAGCCGAACCGATGGTGATCATCGATGCCGACGCCATGGCTGCACACCAGACTGTGATCACGGTATTGGAAGCAGCACGCACGGCGGGTTTTGCTAAAGTCACGTTTGCTGCGCAGACCAGCGGCGGTAAGTGATTTGGAGACGCTGACAAAATGCCGTTGGCTGTGTTGGCCTTCTTGTCGCACCTTTATATTGTCTTTGTCGGCACGCCTTGCCATCGACGTTTTGTTAGCGGCTCATACTTTATCTTTATCGGATCGGTTTTTTGTTTACCTGCGCTTATCTTGAATTCGCTTTGACGCGCGCCTGGATGCGGCGTGGCTGGCTGGCATGCCTGCTGTGGCCATTGTCGCTGTTGTTCGGTTTGCTCGTGTCGCTCCGGCGCAACCTTTACCGCCTCGGTATGAAGCAGGCGACGCGCCTGCCGGTGCCGGTGGTCGTGGTGGGCAATATCTTTATTGGCGGTACAGGCAAGACGCCGCTGGTGATCTGGCTGGTGGATGCCTTGCGTCAGGCCGGTTATACACCGGGTGTGATATCGCGAGGTTATGGTGTCAGGCAGGGCGAAGTACGTCCGGTTACTGACGCTTCGTGCGCGCAGGAGGTCGGGGACGAACCCTCGCTGATCGCCGAGCGCAGTGCTTGTCCGGTCATGGTGGGACGCGCGCGCGTGGCCGTTGGCCGGGCCTTGCTGGCGGCGCATCCGGAAGTTGACGTGATCGTGTCGGATGATGGTTTGCAGCATTATGCCCTGGCGCGCGATATCGAGATCGTTTTGTCGGACGCGCGCGGCAACGGCAACGGCTGGCTGTTACCAGCCGGCCCCTTGCGTGAACCGGCTTCGCGCCGCCGTGATTTCACGGTCAGCAATGCCGCTGGCTGCGGGGACAGCGATAGCGTTCCCGCTGGCGTGTTCGCGATGCAGTTGGAGACGGATCAGATCGAGTGGTTGCAGGATCGCTCGTGCAGACAACCACTGGCGGCGCTGAATCAGGAAGGAGGCGTTGCGGCTGTCGCCGGCATTGGTAATCCGGCGCGATTCTTTGCCACGCTGATGCAGGCCGGCCTGCGCTTTGAGGCAGTAGCGTTGCCGGATCATTATGATTTTGTGCGGAATCCTTTTGCCGGCTTGCCGGCTGCGTTGATCCTGATCACCGAAAAGGATGCAGTAAAATGCAGGGCAATTGAAGCCATCAAAAACGACTCGCGCATCTGGGTCGTGCCCGTGACGGCGCGCATAGACGGCGCGTTGGCTGAACATATAGTGGAGAAACTCCGTGAACGCCCGACTGCTTGATATTCTCGTTTGTCCCATCTGTAAAGGGCCGCTTGCATTCGACAAGCAAGCTCAGGAGCTGATTTGCCATGGCGACAGGCTGGCTTATCCGGTCCGCGACGGCATCCCTATCATGTGGGTCGAAGAAGCGCGTGACCTTGGCGTTGCCGTGCTTGCTGCATCCGGATCGGAACCTTCAAATTCTTGATTGTTTTTTGTTATGTCCTTTATTGTCATCATCCCCGCGCGTCTTGCTTCCACGCGTTTGCCGAACAAGCCTCTGGCCGATCTTGGCGGCAAGCCGATGATCGTGCGCGTGGCGGAGCGGGCGGCGCAGTCAGGCGCGGTGCGCATTGTGGTGGCGACCGATCACCGCGACATCTATGCCGCCTGCGAACAGCATGGTATCGATGTCGCCATGACGCGCGCTGATCATCTGTCCGGTACTGACCGCGTTGCCGAAGTGGCGGCAGCTCTGGATCTGTCTGATGATGCCGTAGTGGTCAATGTGCAGGGCGACGAACCACTGATTGACCCCGGCCTGATTGTGGCGGTAGCCGCGCAGATCAAGGCTGGCGTACCAATGGCGACGGCTGCGCACCGCATCGAATTGCTGCCGGAAATGTTTAATCCAAATGTGGTGAAGGTGGTGCTGAACAAGGATGGCGGCGCGATGTATTTTTCACGCGCGGCGATTCCCTGGCATCGCGACGATTTTGCACAGTCCAAGGAAAACCTGTCCGAACCGCACAACCACGAGTTTGCGTTGCTGCGGCATATCGGTATGTATGCCTATACCAATCAATTCCTGCAGATTTACCCGACGTTGACCGTTTCGCCGCTGGAACGTATCGAAGCGCTGGAGCAATTGAGGGTGTTATGGCATGGTTATGCAATTGCTGTGCATGTTACTTCACTGCTGCCGGAAGCCGGCGTCGATACGCTGGAAGATCTCGAACGCGTGCGCAAGCACTTTGGTGCCGCCGGATAGTCCGCTGGCAGCGGTAATGTCTGCGTTGTAGCTTTCATTTCTGACAGTTTAGCAAGATTTTGTGGTAAGTTCCGTGCAAAGCAGGTGCTGCCGGTGTCCTTCGATGACAGTTATTGGATCAACTGAATCCGCCGGTACGTTTGATCGCCATCGCAACAAAATTCAAAATTCAATTTAGGAAAAAAATGCGTCTCATCCTTCTAGGAGCGCCTGGTGCCGGTAAAGGTACGCAAGCCACTTTTATCAGGGAGAAATACAATATTCCGCAGATTTCGACCGGCGATATGTTGCGTGCTGCCATCGCTGCCGGCACCGAACTGGGTATCGCCGTCAAGAGAGTCATGGATGCAGGTCGCTTAGTGTCCGACGACATCATCATCAGTCTGGTCGAGGGGCGCCTACAACAGGCTGATTGTGTCAATGGTTATCTATTCGATGGCTTCCCACGCACGGTGCCGCAGGCCGATGCCATGAGGAAGGCCGGTGTTCAGATTGACTACGTTCTGGAAATTGACGTACCGGACAGCGCCGTCGTCGAGCGCATGAGCGGTCGCCGCGTTCATCCGGCTTCGGGTCGCATCTATCATGTCAAATTCAATCCGCCGAAGCTTGACGGCAAGGATGACGTCACCGGTGAAGCGTTGGTTCAGCGCGACGACGACAAGGAGGAAACCGTCAGGAGGCGTCTGTCGGTGTATCACGAACAGACTGAAGTGCTGGTCGGTTACTACAGCAAGTGGGCCGAGTCGGTGCAGCCGGGCGCGCCCAAATACCTCAAGATCACCGGCGTCGGACCGGTTGAGCAAATCAGAGACAGTGTATTTGCCGCATTATCGTCATAAGAACCTGTTCAGGATCTCGACTCATCAATGGTCTGCATCTTGGCGATGACACGAGCCGAGTTGTTATATGGGTTGAAGCGCCTGCTATATGAATTCGTATAATAAATATTATGTTAAATTGCGAACTAAGTTAAAACTGTTCTATGGTCTTCGCCCGGTCCCATTGGCCATCTATCAGAGTCAAGGCTGTAACCAATTCCTACAAATGCGGTGTTTTCATCCAGGGCATCCAATCTCCACGACGTTCTGCGTGCCGCATATGCCTTGACATAGTCATGAAGATCGAATGATTCGTGATCGGTTATGACTGTCGTGTATCCAGGATAGTCATGTAGGTAGTCGCGCTCGGATTGGTTGGGTTTTGCTGGTTGCTCAAGTCCAAACAAAAACTGTTCAAAAGCAGCCGCTAAATTTGGTGGGCACACCACGGCCACGTCCGTTGACGGGCAAAAGCCTGAACTTGTAAGTGAGTGATCCCAAGGACGATTTTCGACCAATCCGTGCAGCGGATTAGGATTCTTGATCTCATGCCGTCCCATTCGGCTGGAGAAAACCATATCTAAAACCGCCATGTAAGGACAGCAAACGCACTTCATTATTGCCCTGCGCGCGCACTGTCCGCTGCGGCGTATCTATGCCGACCTCCACGCAAACGACGTTTGCTGCTCCCAAGGCACGGGCGGTCAGACCGTCGAAATTGGTGGTCCAAACACTTCGAACGGTCCCTGTTCCACCAAGTAGCGCCAGTAACTGATAGCCAATATGAGGCTTTGAACAAGCAATGAACTGATGAAAAAACGCAGATCGATCTTGGGCTGTGGGATAACATTCCAACGCGTAGAATGAATATTCCTCAGGTGCCCCCTCTGGCGGATACATGCCGCTTTGATCGAGCCATCGTTGGATATTTCTCCGGGTGCCCTGCAGCGAAAGTTCGGCCACTGAGTCTTGCAGGTCGGGGGTTTTGGTGACAAATATTTCTCGCTTCCATTCATCGCCTATTCTGCCTTGCATCAACTACCCTCCAAATTTTTTTTCTTCGTTGGAAACGTAGAACGGTTGTCTGAATTGCCCCCCACCAGATACATTGCTCGGAATTATGGTTAATCCAAAATTGACCTACGCCCCAATTCAATACGAGCGCAATTGCATGCCGCATTGAGCCGAACAAATTGGCCTGTTAAGCTCAGTCGGCGCACTTCTCCAATACGTCACATTGCTGCCGCAAGATACCTATTTCAGTCCTCAAGCTTGAGGCCAATGACGTACCGTTGGCGGCGATAATTGCTTCGATGCGCTCAAGCGTTGCAACGATTTCCGCTGCGCCCATGGTCAGCGCAGCGCCTTTCATGCGATGCGCCATGCGACCGACACCTGGTATATCGGATTGAACGAGCGTCTGCATGGTGTTCAAATCTTCCAGAGAAATGGTGCGGAACAATGTTTGCAGCTCGATGTTTTCCATGGCGTCGATCTCTGTCGACGACGCCGCAACGAGGTCGAAATTGCACCACAGCGATAGGATTTTCTTCAGCTCTCCAGCAACCGGAAAAGATTTGCCTAACACGCCGTCCATACCGCTTTCCAGACAGCGTTGCTTGTGCTCCATATCGGTTTCCGCCGAAATGGCAATGATGGGGGTATATGGGCCTTCGTTTTTTTGTTCGCGCGCTAGCTTGGCAACGTCATAGCCGCTCATGTCGGGCATCTGGCAATCGAGCAGAACCAGATCGAATTCGGTTTGCACAATCGCTGCCAGACCAGAAGTGCCGTCTCGGGCGACAGTCACGTTGCAGCCAAGTTTTTTCAACTGCTTTTCGATGACGACGCGACTAGTTGCGGAATCATCGACGACGAGAACCAATGGCGCATGCGCCGACATAGTAGTTGTCATGACAAGCCTTTAAATTCCAGAACTCATTGGTGATGTGACGGTATCAGCCTTGTCAGCGCCTAGCACTGATGCTGAATCTTGAAAAACTCGTTATCGTTATGCACGCCCAGTTTGCGAAAGGCCGTTCGCTTCTGTCCGCTGATTGTCTTAACACTGCGCATGAATTTCTCGGCGATCTGGGTCACGCTCATGCCTTCCAGGCAGCAGCGCAGCACTTCTCTTTCACGCGGTGATAATTCTGTACTATTGATCAGCGAATTGCTGTTTGACTGATCACTAGATAGCATCGCCGAAATTTCTGCCTCCATCAGCGGATCGAGATGCATCCGTCCGACCGATACCGAACGAACCGCAGCAATCAGTTCCGGCAGTGCCTGCTCTTTGCCGAAAAATCCGAGTGCCCCCGCGCGCATCGTCAACGCGACCGTGGCCGGATTGTAATGTGCAGAGGAAACGATGATATTGCTGCCGGGGAAACGCACCTTCAACGCGCGAATCAGATTCAGCCCATCGTTATCGTCTGCGCTCAATGAGTAATCGATCAGCAATATGTCCACAAACAAGGAACCCAATGCCGATATCAATTCTCTGCTGTTGGCATAAGCGCCTACTACCTCGAAATCCTCCTCCTCCCTTAAGCACGCAACGAGTCCATGGCGCACAACCGCGTGATCATCCAGCAAGGCAATCCGAATCTTTTTTGCTCCAGCCCATGTCATCATGATTCTTTCACAAATTTCCATCTGCACGGCAAAACCAATGAATATTATTTTGATGCTATCACGAAAAAATCATGGTCAATTTACACACCGACGATGTCACTACTGAACCAGTTTCTACAAAAAATATTTCCCTGTTCATCTGCTTCCGTATACACACTACCCTCCTATCGTTACCAATGACTAAATCAGCAATGATCACAACATAGCGAGGCTATTATGCTCTCCCTGTTCAGGTACGAAAATGAGAATTTTCTTAAAAATGAGAGTTTTCTTGAAATGAAAGAAAACAGACTTTTCCATCATCCCTATCTATTTCATATGGTTTTTTGACAGCGCGTATTTAGTCTTTTTGTATTTGATTTATCAGATTTGCTTCCCACTGTTTTTCGCTTTTCTTAACGAAAAATGCATTTTCAGAATTTTCTTATATGAATGTCACACTGTAACTCGGACAATCTCTTTTCAAAAAGTCATGAAGGGTTAGTTGGCTCTTTCTGGATCAAAGCTATATCAAAGCTATGTTGATAAGGAAAACTGAAGGGGAAACTCATGCCATGCTCAAGAATTTACACATTGTTGGTAGTGCTGCTTGTGGTACTGCTGTCAGGAGTTTATGAGGGGACTGACGAGCGCGGTGTCAATGCACAGAAAAAAAACATGCAGACATCCACTATGAAACGATCCGGCTTTTCATCAGTGCGCTACGACAGTGCCGCGGTGCCGATGAAAAATACGCCCATGCATCTTGTCGTCGCTCGTAAAGCATTGCCGGTACCAGCATGCACACTGAAACGCGACCTCAGCTTGCAAAGCCATTTTATGATGCTCCATCTGTGCTGGAGCGAGCAGCGGTTCAACGAACAGAAATGGGACAAAAAACGGAAACGACAGGAACGACGTGAAGACAGTATTACCCCGCTCAAACAGGCTATCTGGCCGATGATGGTGATATGGCAAGGTGGCGCGCCGCGAGGAAGCTGCGCTACCGCATCCGAAGCAGCAACTGCGTAGTCGTGGAGCGGTGCATGGGGGTATCGCCACCATCTCGCCGGGCCGACGACATTAGATAAATTCAGCCGCGCTATACCGCTCGCTGCACAACGGCCACGTTCAAGCGGAATGAGGGGTTGTTTTCACCGGGATACGCCTACGCCTGAGATTTTCAGACGCCATACCGCGTGCGGTATGCCGCCACGGCATCCTTGTATTGTGACAGTTGCGCATCAGCGTTGGCATGCGCCAGATATGTCAGCAGGTCGTTCAGATTGCCGATCGAAATTACCGGCATGCCGTAGGTTTTGGTGACTTCCTGCGCTGCCGAATACGTTGACAAGGCGTCGTCCTTACCCGAACGCTCCATGCGGTCGAGAGCAACCAACACCGCGCATGGCGTCGCACCGGCAGCGCGGATCATGTCGACCGATTCATGCACCGAGGTACCCGCCGAAATCACATCGTCCACGATCACTACACGGCCTTGCAGCTTGGCGCCGACTGTCATGCCGCCTTCGCCATGGTCCTTGGCTTCTTTACGGTTGTAGGCGAACGGTACATTGCGGCTCAGGTCTGCCAGTGCTACAGCAGTCGCGGATGCCAGCGTAATACCTTTATAGGCCGGGCCGAACAGCATGTCGTATTCCAGACCTGATGCCGATAGTGTCCGCGCATAAAACTGCGCTACCTTGGCCAGGGATGCGCCTTCGTTGAACAGGCCGGCATTGAAAAAATAAGGCGATATGCGACCAGCCTTGGTGACGAACTCGCCGAAGCGCAGCACGCCTGTGGACACGGAAAATTCGATAAATTCTTGTCGTAAACTGCTCAAAATATCTTCCCGAAGCACGGTATGCAGAAAATTTCTGCATAACAGCAAAAAATGGCAAAAATCTGTAAGGCCCTCATTCTAAATGAATCAGGTATCCTACGCGCCTGACTTTCATGTGGGTTGTTTCATGCCGAAAATTATTTCCGCCAATCTTAATGGCATTCGCTCTGCTGCCAGAAAGGGCTTCTTCGAGTGGATGCACAAGGAATCTGCCGACTTCATCTGCGTACAAGAATTGAAAGCACAGGAAATTGACATGACGCCGGAGCTTCTCGCACCGCAGGGTTACGTTGGCCATTTCCACTACGCTGCGAAGAAAGGCTATTCGGGTGTGGGCCTGTACAGCAAGCGCATGCCAAACGCCGTGTGCATCGGCTTCGGGGTAGAAGAATTCGACCAGGAAGGCCGCTATATCGAATGTGACTTCGGCGACCTTACGGTGATCTCGCTGTATTGCCCTTCTGGTTCATCAAGTGAAGAACGCCAGCAGGCCAAGTTCCGCTTTATGGACGTGTTTTTACCTCACTTGCAGGCGTTGAAAAACAGTAACCGCGAAATCGTCATTTGCGGCGACTGGAACATCGCTCACAAGGAAATCGACCTGAAGAACTGGAAAAACAACCAGAAAAATTCAGGCTTCCTGCCGGAAGAACGCGCTTGGCTGACACATGTATTTGATGAACTCGGCTTGGTCGACGTCTACCGTGTGCTGCATCCGAACGCTACTGGCGATGCCTATACCTGGTGGAGCAATCGCGGCCAAGCCTGGGCTAACAACGTCGGATGGCGCATCGACTATCACATCGCCACCGCCGGCATCGCCGGAAAGTCCAGGACTGCTGCGATTTACAAGGAGCGACGCTTCTCCGATCATGCGCCGCTGACGATCGATTACAAGACGTGACGGCTATCTGCTCTTCCCTACTCCACCAGCCTGTTCAGTTGCGCAGCGTCGAACTTCTCCAACCCCTGCAATTTTTCGCAACCAATACCGGCTGACCTGATCGCAGCCAGGATAGCTTCGATCTGATGTTCTTGCGCAGCAGCCTGATCGATCAGGCTGTGTAGGGCTTTCGATAAAGGATCGTCGTTGGGCGTTACGCCGCCGTAAGCGGCAAACATGCGCGCGGCGGCTTGCTCGCATGTGTCCGGCGTTTCCTTGCGTATGACGTGCGCCGGATTACCGACTGCCGTTGCGCCTGGTGGCACTTCCCTGATGACAACTGCATTAGAGCCGACCTTGGCACCGTCGCCGATGCAAAAGCTGCCCAGTACTTTCGCACCGGCACCGATGATGACGCCGCGCCCCAGCGTGGGATGACGCTTGGCGCTCCTGTCGAGCGAAGTGCCGCCCAGGGTCACGCCTTGATAAATTGTGCAGTCGTCGTTGATTTCCGCGGTTTCGCCTATCACCACACCGAAGCCATGATCGATGAAAACACGACGACCGATGATTGCACCGGGATGGATCTCGATCCCGGTCAGCCAGCGCGCCAATTGTGAGATCAAACGCCCCAGCCACTTCAAGCCACTCTTCCAGCAAGCGTGTGCGATGCGATGCAGCATTAACGCATGCAGGCCCGGATAACAGGTCAGTACTTCCCAGGTGTTACGTGCCGCCGGATCGCGCTCGATAATGCTGGAGATATCTTCTCGAAGTTGGGTAAACATAATGTTGTCATCGATGCAGGGTATGCAAGAACGGTTTTTCCGGAGATCAGGGAGAAAAACATGACAAGGCCACCGCTTCGCGGGAGCGGTTACCGGCGTCGTCTAGTGTTATGACAGACGCTGCCGTTTGGCTTCATACAGACAGACGCCGGCGGCAACGGAGACATTCAGGCTTTCAACTAAACCGGACATGGGAATAGCGACCAGAATATCGCAGGTTTCGCGTGTCAAGCGACGCATGCCTTCTCCCTCCGAACCCATGACCAGCGCCGTGGGGCCGGAGAAATTGGCGTCATATACGTTCCGGTCGGCGGCATCACTGGCACCGATCAGCCAGATGCCACGCTCCTTGAGGTCGCGCATGGCGCGCGCCAGATTCGTGACGGTGATATAGGGTACGGTTTCGGCAGCGCCACTGGCAACTTTGGCAGCCGTGGCATTCAAGCCGACGGCGCGATCCCTAGGCGCAATCACGGCATGTACGCCGGCGCCATCGGCCACACGCAGGCAAGCGCCGAGGTTGTGCGGATCAGTAATGCCGTCGAGTATTAGCAACAATGGCGGACCTTCAACGGTATCCAGAAGTTCGTCCAGATTGTGCGCCAGCGACAGTCCGCCGGCCCTGGCGACTACGCCTTGATGGCGGTGCGTGCCGACCATGTTCGACAAGCGCTGGTCGTTTGCTTGGATGATACGCACGCCGCAAGTCCTAGCGGCATGCAGCAAATCCCGCATACGGGCGTCATCACGCTGAGCATCGACATATAATTCCTCCACTGACGACGCCTCGAGACGAATACGGGAGGTGACAGCGTGGAAGCCGAAAATCATTTTATTTTTCATGAGCCTTGTTTCTTCCTTCGATGAATCAGCGCCGAATGTTTCAGCGCCCGATTGGCGTCCAGTCACGCTGACCGACGCATGCGCCGCTGCTGCTTCGACGCTTTTTCCGGCCGGACCGGAGCAGGCCCTTTAGCCGGGCGCTTACCTTTGCGCTGCAGCTCCGTGACGAGACGCAGATCGATTTTGCGCGCATCCAGATCGACGCGACTGACCTGTACTGTCACACGATCAGTCAACTGATAACGGATGCCGGTGCGTTCGCCGCGCAATTCATGTCGCGCTTCGTCGTACTGGAAGTAATCCGCTCCCAGCTCGGTGACGTGTACCATGCCTTCGATATACAGCGCGTCGAGCTGCACGAAGATGCCGAATGTCGTCACGCTGGAGATTGTACCGGTGAATTCTTCACCGAGTCTGTCCCGGATGAAGTAGCATTTGAGCCATGCTTCGACGTCGCGCGATGCTTCATCGGCGCGGCGCTCGTTGGCGGAACAGTGGATGCCCAATGCTTCCCAGATGGCGATGCTGTTCTCTGGCGTCTGCCTGCCGTTGGCCTTGTTCTGTGCCGCCATCTTACGGGCGGCCAGCGACAGCATGGTATTCAGGATGCTGGTGTCGATGCCTTTTGGCTCGTAGCGCTGACCCCGCAAGATTGCCTTGATGGCGCGATGTGTAAGCAAGTCCGGGTAGCGGCGGATAGGACTGGTGAAGTGGATATATGATGCATAAGCCAGGCCGAAGTGACCGATGTTTTCCGGACTGTAGACGGCTTGCTGCATCGAGCGTAGCAACATGGTTTGGATCAGCAAGGCGTCGGGACGTGACTTGATCTTGGGCATCAGCTCGGCGTAGTCGGACGCGCTTGGCGTATTGCCACCACCGAGGTTCAAACCGATCTGCTTGAGGAAGATGCGCAACTGGTTGAGCTTTTCCTTGGTCGGTATCGCATGGATGCGGTATAAACCCGGCTGTTTGTGACGCTGCAACAGATCGGCGGCGCAAACGTTGGCCGCCAGCATGCATTCTTCAATCAGACGATGCGCATCGTTGCGGATGCGCGGCAGGATTTTCTCGATTTTGCCGTCAGCGTTACAGACAATATAAGTTTCCGTTGTTTCAAAGTCGATCGCGCCGCGCGCATGGCGTGACCGCAGCAAGGCTTGAAAGACTTCGTAGAGGTGCAACAGGTGCGGCAACAGGCCAGAGTGTCTGGCAGCTTCCGGACCTTTGGTGTTGGCCAGCACGGCAGCGACTTCGTCATACGTCAGACGCGCTGCGGAGTGAATCACCGCCGGATAGAACTGGTAGGCTTTGATATCGCCTTTAGCGGTGATCACGGCATCGCATACCAGCGTCAGGCGATCGACGTCGGGATTCAGCGAACACAGGCCATTCGATAGTTTTTCCGGCAGCATCGGAATCACCCGGCGCGGGAAATAAACCGAGGTGCTGCGCTCCAGCGCATCGGCATCAAGCGCATCGTTGGGCTTGACATAGTGGCTGACGTCGGCGATCGCAACGATCAGGCGATAAGCTTTGGAGCGGCCGATCTTGACTGGTTCGCAATAGACTGCATCATCGAAATCGCGCGCGTCTTC
>Ga0073909_10000568_pt1 | contig 11910 bp, 9 predicted proteins | sample Coa_R1_6_FD_66439 | JGI IMG/M metagenome (GOLD analysis project Ga0073909, IMG submission 66439) | Surface soil microbial communities from Centralia Pennsylvania, which are recovering from an underground coalmine fire. - Coalmine... | ecosystem: Environmental > Terrestrial > Soil > Unclassified ... | reverse complement strand
ATCAACGGCAAGCCGGTGGAGGACCCCAAGACCGGTCGCGCGAGCGAAGAAAGCTTCGCCACCCGCGAGCAGAACCTCACCTGGTCCTCGGACCTGGGAGCCGACAACCGCGTCATCGCCGGTCACTGGTGGACACCGCAGGACACCGGCCAGCCGCTGGTCTCGCTCGCGAGTGAGTTTCAGGAGTCCCTCGGGGTGAAGGTGGGCGACCATCTCACCTTCGACATTGCCGGTGAGGACCTGCAGGTGACTGTCGCCAGCATCCGCAAGGTGAAATGGGACACCTTCCAGCCGAACTTCTTCATCGTGTTCGCCCCCGGGGTGCTCGAGAAGGTGGCAGGCACCTATATGACGAGCGCGTATTTCACCCCGGCCGCGGGCAGCTCGCTTGCGCAGCTGGCACATCGCTTCCCGAGTGTCTCCATCTTCGACATTGATGAACTGCTCACCCAGGTCCGCAGCGTGCTCGACCGCGCGGCGCTCGCCGTGCAGAGCGTGTTCGTCTTTACGCTCTTCGCAGGTCTGACGGTGTTGCTGGCGGCGGTGCAATCCAGCCGCGACGAGCGCCGCTACGAGAGCGCAATGCTGCGCACGCTCGGCGCGAGCCGCACCACCGTCGTGCAGGGCGTGCTCGCGGAGTTCACCACGCTCGGGGCGCTCGCCGGCTTCATGGCGGCGATCGGGGCATCCATCGCGGCCTACTTCCTCACCACGCGCTGGCTCGACCTGCGCTACAGCTTCGAGGTGCTGCCGTGGGTGGAGGGAATCGTGGGCGGGGCGCTGCTCGTGGCGCTCGGGGGATGGCTCGCCACGCGCCGCGTGGTGAACCAGCCGCCGCTCACGACGCTGCGCGCGTGAGGGCGGAGCCCGCCCTGCCGCAGGGGGTACTCAGCGCGTTATGCCGATGGTGATCCAGGAGTCCGGTTCCGGATCGCCGCGCCAGTTGAGCCCTTCGATGGTCAGCTGGTAGTTGCCGGGCCCCAGCGCGGTGCTGTTGAGCGCAATGCGCAGGTGACCGTTGGAATCCTTCACCAGGTTGGTGATGACGCCGACGCGGCCCTGGTCGATGCGATCGATCGTGACGCGAAAGATGTGATACGGCGAACGCGACTCGTCGATCTTGAAGTCCGCCAGCTGCGCACCACCGGCACCGATGGTGATGGCCGGGGAATTGGAGGCTCCCGAGCGGTTTGGCAGCAGACGGATCTCACGCGTGCTGGTAGCCGGATCGAGCGCCTGCTCGGTCGCCTGCTTCTGCAGCTGCGTGATCTTGTGACTCTTGGAGGCGCTCGCGCCGGTGAGGATGGAGAGCGCGACGCCGAGCACCAGTACGGCCGCGGCCAGCGCGATGGTGACCTGCGGCTTCTGCCACGCCGGTCGCGGCGCTTCCTGCCAGGGTTCCGGCTTGCCGCTCGCCTCGAGCAATCGCAGCCCCGCATTGACGCGCTCCGGGAGCCCGATCTCATCGAGGATCTCCGGATGACGATGCACGAACTGTTCGAATTCGGTGGCGCCCTTGAGTGGCAACCGCCCGGACAGATAACGCTCGACGACCTGGTTGCGCGCGATGAAGTCCCGGTCCATCGGCGCGGCCGGGGCGGCGACGGCGGCGGTGGGGGGAGTGGATGCGGCCTTGGCCGGTGCGACCTTGGGCGCGGCGGTGCTCGCCGGAGCCGCAGGCGCCGGCCTTGGTTTCGGCGCGGCAGCGGCGGCGGCTCGGGCGTTAGTCCAGGCGGCAAGTCCCTCCGCGGGAGCCGGAGCGGGAGCCGCAGCGGGAGCCGGAGTCGCAGCCGCCGCGGGAACCGCGGCGCGTTTCTCCGCGCTCTTGGCGACGGGCGGCGCCGGACGGGCGGTCGGGACATTCGCCGGCGGTGCCTTCGCTGCGCTGCTCTCCCCCGAGCGCTTGCTCGCCGCCGCAAGTTTGTTCGCGGCCGACTTGGTCGCCGCCGCGGTGAGGGAAGCAGTGCGGATGATCGGTACGCGCTCATCGCGCGGCGGGTCCTTAGCAGCTGCGGGTGAGGATGCGGCGGCCGCGGCGGGCGGCGGCGTCGCGGGTTTCGCGACCGGCGGCGGCGGAGGTGAGGTCAGCAGTTCCTCGACGACGGCCGGGTCTTCGAGGACGAGTTCGAGCTCGGCCGGGGGCACGACCGGCGCAGCGGCGGCGACCGGCGGGGCCGGCATCACGGTGCTGCCGGGTTCCAGCACCAGCATCGCCGCGTCGATCAGGGTGATGCCCGTCTGCGCAGGGTCTTTCGGGGGCGCAGCGCCCGTCGCCCCGGCTGCGGCCGGCAGCGGGGCCGGTGCGGCGGCAGGCGGCGCCTTTGCGCGCTGTGCGGCTGCATCCAGGGGCTCCTCGACGGGCAGGTCGGGGAGTGGTTCAAGAGGCGAGCGGGACGCGGCTTCCATAGGTGGACATATCTAAGCAACCGCGGGCCGAGACCGCGCCGCGATGGCTCACATATCAACGCGTTGTTAACCCGGTTCGTGACGCAGTTCACACTTGCGATTCCCTTCCCGCGGGAGGGGAGCTGCGTCACGGCATCGGCAAGTTCCCCGTGCCCGGCGGCAGCCCGGGTCCGCGGCCTGCGGACTGTTTTCTGTCTTGCCGGCGGGCCGAGTCGGCGCCGGTCGGGCAGCGCGGAGCGCGGCGTTAGTTCGAGGAGCCGCTCAGGAAGTATTCGACCTTGTCGCGGTAGGTGCGCGAGAGCTTCAGCTCGTGGCCACCCTCGAGGGTCAGGAAGTACTCGCCATTCATGTGCGCCCGCAGGCTCTTGACCAGGCGCAGGTTGACGATGGTCGAGCGGTGCACGCGCTGGAACAGCTTGGGATCCAGGATCTCCTCGAGCTCCTTCATGGTGCCGCGCAGGATGTGAGTGTCGCCGCCGGCGTGGATGCACATGTAATCCCCGGCCGCGTCGATCCACTGGATCGAGGCCACCGGCACGCGCACCGTCTCGCGCCCCTGGCGGATCGGCAGCACCTCGGGGCGCCGGCCCTCGATCGCCTTGCGGCCGTGCTCGAGGACCTCGTCGAGGATCAGTTCGCCGCAGCCGGTGATCTCGGCGATGATCTGCATGAGACGGTCGCGCTGGTCGGCGGCGGTCTTGGCACGCACGTGCTCGCATACGCGCGTGAGGGCCGCCTGGAAGCGCACGTCATCGATCGGCTTCAGCAGGTAGTCCACCGCGCGCGCCTCGAACGCCTGGATGGCGTACTGGTCGTAGGCGGTGACGAACACCACCACCGGCAGGGACTCCTGCGGCAGGTGGGTCAGCACCTCAAAGCCCGACATGCCCGGCATCTGGATGTCGAGGAACACCAGGTCCGGCTTGTATTGCTGGATGGCCGCGAGCGCTTCGCGGCCGTTGGCGCACTGGGCCACGATCTCGAATTCGGGCGCTCCGCGCAGGCGCAGCTCGACCCCGCGGCGCGACAGCACCTCGTCATCGACGATGAGCGTGCGGATCTTCACGCGTGCGCTCCCCGCGCCAGGTCCGATGGGAAGGTCGGGCGCGGCCTGGCAGGCTCGCTGCCGCCTTCGGCGATCTCCAGCGGCAGCGCCATGTCCACGCGCAGCCCCGGGTGGCAATTGGAGACGGTGAAGCGGCGGTTCTCGCCGTAGAGCACCGCGAGACGCTCGCTGGTGTTGTGCAGGCCGACGCCGCGGCGTTCGTTCCCGGTGGTGGAGTTCTCCCGCAGCCCCGGCCCGTCATCGAGCACGCAGAGCTCCAGCCAGCCCTCGCGGATGCGGCCCTCGATGCGCACCAGGCCGCCCTGCTCGCGTGCCGAGACCGCGTACTTGAGTGAGTTCTCCAGCAGCGGCTGCAGCAGCAGGCTCGGCACCAGGGCATTCATGGCCGCCTCCTCCACCGCGTACTCCAGGCGCAGCCGCTCGGCGAAGCGCAGCCGCTCGGTGCCGAGGTACAACTCGAGCGCATCCAGTTCCTGGCGCAACGTGACCTTCTTCATGGGGTCCTGATCCAGCGTGTAGCGCAGGAATTCTGACAGCCGCGTCACCGCATGGTTCGCCTTGCGGTTCTGGTTGTCGAGAATCAGGGTCGAGATGGCGTTCAGCGTGTTGAACAGGAAGTGCGGGTTGAGCTGGTAGCGCAGCATCTTCAGTTGCGCTTCCTGGGCGAGCGCGACCGCCTTGAGCAGCGCCTCCTCCTGCTTGCGCTGCGACTCGTAGATCTTGATGCCGAAGTACAGCACGCTCCAGCACAGCAGCAGGTAGGTCGTGGACAGCGCACCGCCGAACAACTCGAACAGGGCATGCGCCTCCCAGTCCGGCTTCACGAAGATCTTGTAAGAGAGGTTGATAACGACGCGCAGCGCCAGCGCGGTGATGTAGCAGGTGGCGAGCACCCCCAGGATCATGGTGCGCGGCGGCCGGTTCCACAGGTGCCGGTAGATGTAGCGCATCGGCATCGAGAGCACGAAGCCGGCCAGGGCGGACACTGCGATGACACGCGCGTAGCTGGCGGGCTTGTCGTACAGCAGTGCGCCGAAGTACTGCGTGATCCCGTAGGCCGCCCAGCCGGCCGCGTGCAGGCCCCAGAAGAGCACGCCGCGGTTGGTGCGGAACTGTTCCAGCGTTGGGATTTTCATGGCAGGCCGGAAGCTTAGGCCATCCGCGAGCCGGAAAGCCGCCCCTGACAGCCTCCTGGGCGGCTCGGTTCGTCGCACGACGGACCGAAGCCGGCACGTACGGCCGGCTGCGCCCTCAAGCGCTTGATTTAGAAAGGTTAAATTATGTCGGCATCGCCATCGCCGAGATCCCCGTGGGATCCGGCGAGCTGGCGAGGGAGTCGAGCGGCTGCGGGCGCGCCAGCGCCTGCCCCTGGGCGAAGTCGCAGCCGATCGCGGTCAGCCACTGCAGTGCGGCCTGCGAGTCGACCTTCTTGGCCGCGCAGTGGATGCCGAGCACCTTGGCCGCCTGCACGGTGGCTACCACCATCGCCTGGCTGAGCTTGTCCTTGAGTGCGGAGGAGCTCAGCTTCGAATCGATCTTCACCAGGCGCAGCGCCTTGGAGCGCAGCAGCGGCAGCACCTGGGAGTCGAAGGAGAAGTCATCGATCACCACCCAGGCGCCGACCTTGTCGCACTGGGTGATGAAGCGCTCGACCTGCGCACGGCGCTGCGTGCACAGCGCCTCGGCGATCTCAAAGCCAATCGTGTCGGCGGCGATGCCGTGGCTGTTGAGCGTCGCGGCCATCTTCTGCGCAAAGCGCTCGTCCTCGAGCGTCGCGATCGACAGGTTGACGGTGAAGCTCGTGGGCTGGGAGTTCCAGGCGGCGCGATGGGCGGCGAGCCAGCCGAGCAGCCGCTGCAGCACGAGCGCGTCGAAGGCCGCCGGGTCGCGCTGCTGTGAGGAGGTGCGGGCGGTCACCTGGAAGCGGCGCGACTGGCCGCCGGCGCGCAGCTTGATGAACGGCAGCAGCTCGAGCATGAGGTTCGGGTCGCTGGCGACGGGAGCCATCGCCGTGCTGAGCGGTGCTGCGGGCGCCGCTGCCGGTGCAGGCGCGGCCGCGGCGGGTAGCACCGCCGGGATCGGCCGCGGCGCCGGGGCGCTGGCGCGCCCGACCGGGGCCGGGGCGGGTGCCCGCGGCGCGGCGGGTGCGGGGAGCGGTGCCGGCGTGCGCACCGCGCCGCGGGCCGCGGGGCCCTTCGGCAGCGCCGGCTCGAAATCCAGATCCAGCATGTCCGGGGCGTCCGCGGAGGCGCTGGGCGCGCCGTCGAACTCAAGCTCCTCGGGCTCAGCGGCGGCGATCGCAGGCATGGCGGGGATTTCCTGGCGTGGCGCGGGTGCCACGGCCTCGGCAGTCACGTCGAACTCCAGGATGTGATCGATCTCCTGGGGACTGATGATCGGGGCGGCCGGCGGGGCAGCAGCCGCTGCGACCGGGGCAGCGGCGGGCGCAACCGGGGCGGCACGGGCCGCGGGCGGCACGAGGTCCTCGGCAGCTTCGGGTTCATCGGCAAGCTGCAGCATCGGCAGCCGCGCGGTGTTGCCCGAGGCGCGCCGCTCACTCGGCTTCAGCAGCACCGCGAGGCGCTGCATGATCGCGCGCACCGGCGCGGCCGTCATGCGCTCGAGCGTGTCATCGCTCACGGACTTGCGGTCGGCGAGGATCATGGCGATGCCGACCGGCTCGCCGTTCGGGGCACGCACCGGGAGGAACAGCGCGAGGCGGCCATCCTCGAGACCCGTCTCGTGGCACGGGAGCGAGGTGTCCGCACTGAGCAGTGCGAGCGCCTCGGTCACCATGCTGTGCTCGTCGGGGCCGAGGGCGCCTTCGCTCAGCCACAGCACGTTGGCCTCGTGATCACACAGCGAGATCGACTGCAGCCGCCGTGTCGGCAGCACTTCGCGCAGCTGCTGGCCGAGCGATTCGACCGTCAGCGGTGCGCTCGCAACGGCGGACGGCGCCGCAGGCGCTATGGTCGGAGGGGTCGCGTTACGCTTGGCCGCAGACTTAAAAAACAAGTGATTTCCCCGCCCTGAAGTTGATGCACGGACGCGAGCTCCGTCCGCCTTCCAGCAGAAGAGTGACAGTGCGCCGTCCGTGGCGCCGTGAAATCCCTCGCGTTCTGTTCGCAAAAAGGCGACAGCAGGCTGCCGCCATTTGTCATATTTGACTACAGCTTGCGGCCGCCGCCGATGAAGTCAGCCTTGCCCAGATCCACGCCGTTGTGACGCAGGATGTTGTAGGCGGTCGTGACGTGGAAGAACACGTTCGGGATCACCCAGGTCTGCAGGAAGTCCAGGCCCTTGAACTCGAGCGTGCGCTCGCCGGCGGGCACCTTGATGTCGCGGGTTTCGGAGCCTTCGAACGCGCTCGCCGGAATGCTCTTGATGTAATCGATGGTGCGCGCCAGGCGCGCGCGCAGCTGCTCGATCGTCGTCTCGTTGTCCTCAAAGCGCGGCGGCTCCTGCCCGGCCAGGCGCGCGAGGGAATTCTTTGCGATGTCGCCGGCGATCTGGATCTGGCGCGTGAGCGGCAGCATGTCGGGCGCCAGGCGCGCACTCAGCAGCACCGCGGGATCGAACTTGCGGCTGGCGGCATTCGCCTCGCCCTTCTGCAGCAGCCAGGAGAGATTGCCGAGGATGTTGGTGATCAGATCCGCCGAGACCGCGTGCATCGAGACTTTCATGAGATTCCTTCGCTTGGGATGAAACGGGTGGGGCGCCGATTCTAGTCCCGGGGGGTCTGGCGCGTCTGCCTCTCGGGTGAAACAATGTCCGCCCGCGAAATGGGGATTGAGGTTGCCATGAACCTGATCTGGACCCCGGCTCAGCTGGCGATGCTTGCCAAAGTGGTGGATCTGAATGGCTTCTCGGCGGCCGCGCGCGCCCTCGGCGTGCCGAAGGCTGCGGTCAGCCGCGCCGTGGCCGACCTGGAAAGAGCCCTCGGCGTGCGCGTCCTGGAACGCACCACGCGCCGCGTGGCACTCACCGCGGCGGGGCGCCTGGTGTATCCGCATGCCCGGCGCGTGGGCGAGGAAGCCGACGCGGCGCGCACGGCGATCACGCGACTGCACGCGCCGGAAGGGCGCCCGCTGCGCGTGGCGGCGGATCCGACCTACGGACGCGTGCTGCTCTCGCCGCTGGTGCCGCGCTTCCTCGAGGCCTTCGCGCACGTGCCGCTCGAGGTGGCACTGGACGCCCACCAGCTGGCCGAGGGCACCTGGGATGTCGCGATCCGCACCCGGCCGCCGGCGGATGCCAGCCTCACGCAGCGCCTGCTGGGCGCGCCGCCGGCGCTGCTGTGTGCGACCCCGGCCTACCTGCAGCAGCGCGGTGAGCCCGAGCGCCCGGATGAGCTGCGCAGCCACGATCTGCTGACGCCCGATGCCGCGGAACTGCCCGAGTTCAGGCTCTACCTCTCGCGCGGCACCCAGCGTGCCGAAGTGCCCCTGACGCCGAAGCTCGCCGTCGATGACCCGGCGGTGCTGCATGCGGCGACCGCCGCGGGCCTGGGGATCGGATTGCTGCCGGAGTTCCTGTGTCGCCAGGGGCTCGCGACCGGCAGGCTGAAATGCGTGCTGCCGGGCTGGGCGGTGCCCCCCGCGTCCGCGCTTTACGCCGTGTACCCGGCGGCGCTGGAGTCCGACCCGCGGGCGCAGCAGTTCGTCGACTTCCTCGCGGCGAACATCGTACCGGCGCTGGCCCTGCCCGCGAGCCGTGCCGCGGCTGCCCGGGCGGCGGAGGCCGCCGCGCACTAAGGGGCGTTCCGCCCTTTTACATTCCCCGGGATAAGAGCCTCCGGAAGGTTACCGGCGGGTAGGTTTTCGGCGGACCGGCTAAACTGGTGGTCCGCCCAGGCGTCGACCCGGCGCTGCGGCGGCCCGCAGCAGAGAGGAACCGATCATGTACCGCGCGCCCCTTCGTGAAATGCGTTTCGTGCTCGAGGAGCTCCTCGGCTGCGGGCGCCTGGGCGCCTCGGCCACCTTTCCGGACTATTCGGATGAACTCGCCCGCTCGGTGCTCGAGGAGGCGGCCCGCTTCGCCGAGACGGTGCTCGAGCCGCTGAACCGCAGCGGCGACACCCAGGGCGCGCGCTGGACCCCGGACGGCGTCGTGACCGCGCCCGGATTTCGCGACGCCTATGCACAGTTCGTGGCGGGCGGCTGGCCGGCGCTGGGCGCGGATGCCGCGTTCGGCGGGCAGCCGGTGCCGCGGGTGCTGGTGAGTGCGGTCGGGGAATTCTGGGGTTCCGCCAACCTTGCCTTCAAGCTCGGCCCGATGCTCACGCACGGGGCGGTGCACGCGCTGGAGCTGTGTGGCTCCCCGGCACAAAAGCAGATGTACCTGCCGAAGATGGTGAGCGGTGAGTGGACCGGCACCATGGTGCTGACCGAGCCACAGGCCGGCTCGGATCTTGGCCAGGTGCGCACCCGGGCCGCGCCCGAGGGTGATCATTATCGGCTCTCGGGCCAGAAGATCTTCATCACCTGGGGCGATCACGACCTCACCGCCAATACCATCCACATGGTGCTCGGCCGCCTCGACGGCGCGCCCCCCGGCGTCAAGGGCATCTCGCTGTTCATCGTGCCGAAGTTCGTGGTCGGCCCCGATGGTTCCCTCGGGGAGCGCAACGAGGTGCGCTGCCTGTCGATCGAACGCAAGCTCGGCATCCACGCGAGTCCCACCTGCGTACTCGCCTTCGGTGAGCGCGACGGCGCCATCGCGCACCTCGTGGGGCAACCCGGACGCGGTCTCGAATACATGTTCATCATGATGAACAGCGCACGCCTGTCGGTGGGGAGCGAGGGGTATGCGGTCGGCGAGCGCGCCTTCCAGCGTGCCGCGGAGTGGGCCCGCACGCGCGTGCAGGGCAAGCCGCCGGTGGCGGCCGTACAGGGTCCGGTGCCGATCATCAACCATCCGGACGTGAAGCGGATGCTGCTGCGGATGAAGGCACAGACCGAGGCCGCGCGCGCGCTCACGCTCTACACCGCCTCGCAGTTCGACTTCGCCGAGCACAGCGGCGACGCCCACGAACGCGCCGCCGCGCAGGCACGCGCCGAACTGCTCACGCCCATCGTCAAGGGATGGTGCACCGAGACCGGCAACGAGGTCGCCGCCATCGGCGTGCAGGTCCACGGCGGCATGGGCTTCATCGAGGAAACCGGGGCGGCGCAGTACGTCCGCGACGTGCGCATCACGACGATCTACGAGGGCACGACCGGCATCCAGTCAAACGACCTCATCGGCCGCAAGCTCGGCCGCGACCGCGGCGCGACGATGCAGGCGCTGCTCGTGGCCATGGAAACCGAGCTCAAGGGACTGGCCATCCAGGACCCGGAGGTCGAGGCCACGCGGCGCGCCGCGCTCGAGGCGGTGGGCCAGCTCGGCGCGGCCACCCAGGCGCTGCTCAGGTCGCTGGCGACGCGCCCCGATGTCGGCATGGCGGTCTCGGTGCCGTACCTGAAACTGTGCGGCTACGTCACGGGCGGCTGGCTGCTGGCGAAGTCCGCCGCGATCGCCGCCGCCCAGGTGACCGGGGCGGAGCGCGAGTTCTACGCCGCCAAGATCCGCACGGCCCGCTTCTATGCCGCGCAGGTGCTGCCGCAGGCGGCAGCGCTGGCGCGCGTGGTCCAGGAAGGCGGCGCGAGCGTGATCGAGACGGACGCGGCGCTGATCTGAAACGCGGCGCCCGCGGGCACTATCCCCGCGCACGTGCGAACATCGGCCTCCCACGACCCGCGCGCCGGGAGCTTGGCCATGAACCGACGTGAGCTGCTCGCCGCAGGAGTAACGCTGATGGGCACCGCCACACTCACCCGTGCGGCGCAGCCGCCCGGCGCCGACGCCGCGGCGATCCTGCGCAAGATTCCCTCCAGCGGCGAGGAGCTGCCGATCATCGGGCTTGGCACCTCCGGGCCCTTCGAGGTGGACGCCTCGGAGGAAAAGCGCGCTCCCCTGCGCGAGGTGCTGGCGGCGTTCTTTGCCGCCGGCGGCCGCCTCATCGACACCTCGCCCATGTACTCCAGCGCCGAAGGGGTGCTCGGGGATCTGCTGACGCTGCAGATGCATGAGCGCGCCTTTCTCGCCACCAAGGTGTGGACGCGCGGCGAGCGCTCCGGCATCGAGCAGATGACGCACTCGGCGCAGCTGCTGAAGAGCCAGCGCCTGGATCTGATCCAGGTGCACAACCTCCTGGATCTCGAGACGCAGCTGAAGACCCTGCGGGCCTGGAAAGAGGCGGGCCGCGTGCGCTACCTCGGCGTGACGCACTACACGGTGGGCGCGCACGCGGAACTCGCGCGCCTGCTGGAGCGCGAGAAGCTCGATTTCGTGCAGTTCAACTACTCCCCGCTCACGCGCGACGCCGAGAAGCGCCTGCTGCCGCTGGCCGCCGAGCGCGGCGTGGCGGTGCTGGTCAACCGCCCGTTCGAGGACGGCGCGCTCTTTGCGCGGGTGCGCGGCAAGGCGCTGCCGGCGTGGGCCCCGGACTTCGATGCGGCGAGCTGGGGACAGCTGGCGCTGAAGTTCATTGCCTCGCAGCCCGCGGTGACCTGCATCATCCCGGCGACCGGCAAGCTCGCGCACCTCAACGACAACCTCGCCGGCGGCCGCGGACGCCTGCCCGACGCCAGGCAGCGCGAGGCGATCGCGCAGCTGTTCGCTTAGCGCGCTGCGCGCTCCGGCCGAGTTATTTCTCCGGCGTGTCGGCGGGCGGGCGCTTGGAGGTCGGCTCGTCGATTTTGCCCATGGCCGCCAGCACCAGCAGCGCGAATATCAGTCCGATGAGCGCGGCGGCGATCTGCCCGAGTCCCGCCGCGGCACTCGCGCCTGCGGTCAGCCAGATGCCGGCCGCGGTAGTCAGGCCGCGGATCTCGTGCTCGCTGGTCAGCTTCAGGATCGCCCCACCGCCGAGAAAGCCGATGCCGGTGATGATGCCCTGCACGATGCGCGACAGGTCGGTGTTGGCAAGGCCGGCATCGCTCGCCGCCACCAGCACCAGCGCGGTCCCGAGGGCCACGAGCATGTGCGTGCGCACGCCCGCGGCCTTGTGCGCCACGTGGCGCTGCAGGCCGATGCCGGCGCCGATGATGAGCGCGACGGTGAGGCGCCCGAGAATGCGCACCAGGTGCGTGAGATCGGGTATGGAGCGCGTCAGCTCGGTCATCACGGTGCTCAAGCGGCTCTCCTCGTGCTAGCCGCGCCCGCGCGCGGTGCCGCGTCGCGCTGCGGGTAAGCGCAGTTTCAGGTGCGGCGGTTCGTTCAGATTTTGCAGAAACAGGCGCCGCTGTTCCGCTGTGAGTGCGCCCCAGTCCACCTTCTGGGCGTGGCTGCGCCGCAGCTGCCGGTCGCTGACCTGCACCGAGGCACGGCTGTGGCTGTGCCAGGTGCCGGGCAGTCGCCGCGTGTGCCCCCTGCGCAGCACGTCGGCCACCGCGGCG
>Ga0073909_10000567_pt1 | contig 11916 bp, 6 predicted proteins | sample Coa_R1_6_FD_66439 | JGI IMG/M metagenome (GOLD analysis project Ga0073909, IMG submission 66439) | Surface soil microbial communities from Centralia Pennsylvania, which are recovering from an underground coalmine fire. - Coalmine... | ecosystem: Environmental > Terrestrial > Soil > Unclassified ... | reverse complement strand
GTCTCCGGCAAGCAGCGTGTCGATGGCCTCATTCCAACGCCCGGCTGTTGGGGGATTTTCACTTTTCAGGCGATCGTAGGCCCTGTTCATCAGCGTGGCGATTTTCTTTTCGAACGCGGCGGAGTCATGCCGGGCTGCAAACCCGGTGTTGAGCTCGATGGGCTCCTTCGAGCGTATCTTCGCTTTTCGTGAAATACATCATGCGTCTTTCCAGTCGGCAACCAGGGCACGATGCCGGGCCGCCTGCTGCATGATCTCCTGAACGAGAAAGTCCTTCGCTTCGCGCGAATTCATGGTCATGATTTGCGGCACTCCACCACAGCCGGAGGGGAATCGCGTGGTTTTGCGAGATTGGCGCTTAGGTAAGGCTCTGTAATAATGTTGTGTTCGGGAAACGCAAAACTTCCGATGACTGAAAGTGGCAGGCGACGCGATGAGCGGTAAATATCTTAGCGGGAACGAAATACGGGAAAAGTTTCTGCAATTTTTTGAGTCGAAAGGCCACCGGCGAGTGCGGAGCTCTTCGCTGGTGCCACATGGCGACGCCACGCTGCTATTCACGAATGCCGGGATGAACCAGTTTAAGGATGTTTTTTTGGGGCTGGAGAAGCGCGACTACCTACGGGCAACGACCGCGCAGAAATGTGTGCGGGCCGGCGGCAAGCATAACGACTTGGAAAATGTGGGCTTCACCAAGCGGCATCACACGTTTTTTGAAATGCTGGGCAATTTTTCGTTCGGCGATTATTTCAAGAAAGATGCGATTGCCTATGCGTGGGAGCTGCTGACTTCGCCGGAGTGGTTTGCGATTCCAAAGGACAAGTTGTACGTGACGGTATTTGGCGGGGCGGAAATCGCTCCAGGAAACAAGCTAGGCGTGGACGAAGAAGCGCGCGCGTTCTGGGAGCAGAATGTTCCGGTGCAGCGCATCGTTCCAATCGCTGGACTCAAAGATAATTTTTGGGCGATGGGAGATACCGGGCCGTGCGGGCCGTGCAGCGAAATTTTTTATGACCTGGGGCCGGCAGCTTCCGAACAGGGACACGCCGACTGCAGATTTCCGTGCGAGTGTGGACGCTACGTTGAAATTTGGAATTTGGTGTTCATGCAGTTCAATCGCGATAGCAACGGCGCGTTGACGCCGTTGCCGAAGCCTTGCGTGGATACGGGAATGGGGCTGGAGCGCGTTGCGGCGGCGCTGCAGGGCGTGATTTCCAACTACGACACGGATTTATTTACGCCGCTGCTGAAGCGCGCGGCGGAGCTTTGCGGGAAGCGCTACGACCTCGAGACGGTCGTCGAAGAAGTGCGAGAAGGAGCGGCTTCTCTGCGCGTTATCGCCGACCACGCAAGAGCTACGACATTCCTAATTACGGACGGAGTTCTGCCGTCAAACGACGGCCGGGGCTATGTACTCCGCAAGGTCATGAGGCGCGCGATTTATCACGGTCGCAAGCTCGGACGGTCGGAGCCCTTTCTGTTCGAAATGGTTAAATGTGTCAGGGAGCAGATGAAGAAAGCGTATCCCGAGATTGCAGAAGCCAGTGCGGCTCGGGTGCCTGACATTGTGTTAGCTGAAGAGAAACGCTTTGGACATACTCTTGCGCTCGGTCAAGCAAAGCTGGATTCAGATCTCATCCCTCTACTTCAGTACCAGGACGAATACGAGAAGAAATTTCTCGACGTCGCACACCTAGAGCGGCAAAACATTCCCTTCGATAAAGCCGCACATCAAATCGAACTAGAAACCGCGCGAAAAAGAATGACTTACGAAGGTGAGAGAGCTTTTCGTCTTTTGGATACTTACGGCATGCCCAGGGATTTCATCGAAGACATCTGCCGCGATGCAGGAATTCCCGTGGACTGGGCCGGCTTTGAGAAGGCGATGGAGGAACAGCGTAGGAAGGCTCGCGCTTCGTGGAAAGGTACGCAAAAAGAGACTGCGAATCCGGCTTTTAGGAAGCTGGCGGAGACCTTTAAGACCGAGCCGGGATTTTATTTTGGGACTACGGCGAAGGATTGCCGCATCGAAGCAATTCTTCCCGCTGCCAAGGACTCGGAGCCGGCTTTAAGCCGGCGGTACGACGACGTTGCGGAGTTGATGGCTGGGGAAACGGGCGAAGTGGTACTTGATCGCACGGCGATCTATGCCGAGTCGGGCGGACAGATTGCCGACACTGGCGCGTTCTACGATCAGTCTGAATCGCAATTGCTGGCGGAAGTTTCCGGTGCGTACTATCCGGTGGCCGGATTGGTGGCCCATCGGGTAACCGCAAAAGAAACTTTGCGGGTCGGCGATCACGTTACCGTTGTCGCGGACGCCGAGCGGCGTGGCCGAGTGATGCGCAATCACACTGGCACGCACCTGGTACATGCCGCGCTGCGCAATATTCTGGGGCCGCATGTGAAGCAGGCCGGTTCGCTGAACTCCGTGGACCATTTGCGTTTTGATTTTTCGCACTTCGCACCGGTGGATACCGAAGAGCTGCGGGACATCGAGCAGATGGTGAACGATGAAATCCGCCTGAACGCCGAAATCGAGACCAATGTGACTTCGCTAGATGAAGCGCTGGCTTCGGGTGCGCTGGCTTTTTTTGGCGATAAATATCCAGAGAGCAATGTGCGGGTGGTGACCATTCCCGATCCTCGGGCACCGCGAGGCTTTTATTCAAAGGAGCTGTGCGGCGGCACGCACGTGAAGCGTGTGGGCGATATCGGCGTGGTCAAGATTCTGCGGGAAGAGTCGGTGGCAGCCGGGGTGCGGCGCATTGAAGCAGTAACCGGTATCGGCGCGATCGACCATTTTCAGCATCAGGCGAACTTGCTGGCTAGGGTGGCCAGGCAGCTAAATGTCGCCGAAGATGCGGTGCTGGCTTCGCTGGAAAAGCTGACCCAGACTACCAGAGAGCTGGAAAAGCAGCTGGCCGACCAGCGGCGCCAAGGGGCTCTAAACCAGCTGGACGAGCTGTCGGCGCGGGCGCTGTCGATCAAGGGGATTAAGCTGGCAGTGGGCCAGGTTGAAGGACTCGACCGGGACGGCATTCGCCAGCTGGTCGATAGCCTTAGGCAAAAGCTGGGGTCTGCCGTAGTGGTCTTGGGGCAAGCCCAGGACGGCAAAGTGGCATTGATCGCCGGAGTCACCAAGGACCTAACCGCTAAAGTCCATGCTGGTAAGCTGATACAGACGCTGGCCCAAAAGGTAGGCGGCAAAGGCGGTGGTAGGCCTGATTTGGCAGAGGGTGGCGGAGAAGACACATCTGCCCTGAATAGTACCTTGGAGCTAGTGCCGGGTCTATTGGAGCCGTTGCTATAATCCCTACTAGAGCGCTGCCTCCGCAAGGCCGCAATCCGCTGAGCCTCACTGGCTAGCTGCAGCGCCACTGTTGTTCAACTCAGGGTCTGTAGAACAAACCCTGATACCCGGACGACCAGCCCAAGAGCCGAGTCGCCCGTTGGCACCAAACTGTACAGGATGGCCACCCCGACCGGTGGCCGCTACAACAACAAAGCGCCTTCCCCAAAAGGTGATGGGACAACGAAGCTCCAACCCGGCCTATTTAGGAATCACGGCAAGTCTATTTTGTGCGTCAATTTTCGGTACGAGCGGCGCGCAGGCTCAGATTGCCAAGATTCCGAATAACGATGGACGGACGCTCTTCGTAAATGCGGAACCGCCGACGATTCTAAGAATCGCGCGGCGACGCAGTTCCATCTTCTTGCCAGCCGAAACTTCCCTGATCGGAAAAAGCCGCCCGGCGATGAACCTGGATCGCGACGGTGCGGAAAAACTGGTGAGAGAAGCCTCGGAGCGGCACAGGATCGATCCCGCGCTGGTTCGCGCGGTGATTGAAACGGAATCCAACTGGAATGCAGAAGCCGTGTCCCGCAAGGGTGCGGTCGGCCTGATGCAGCTGATTCCCACGACCGCTCAGCGCTTTGGAGTAAATGACTTGTACAGCCCGCAACAGAACGTCGACGCCGGTGTTCGATACCTGAAGACGTTGCTGGAACGCTACAATGGCAACCTGGATCTGGCCCTTGCGGCGTACAATGCGGGAGAGGGGGCTGTGGATCGTGCTCACGGCATCCCATCGTTCCGGGAGACTCGGAACTACGTGCAGCGGGTGCAGAGTGCATATTTTCGGCCAGGCTCGGGACGTCTGGATGGCGCGTTCATGAATCCTCGTGCTATCCGCAAGGCAACCGATCCGAGTGGCCGAACGATTTTCACCAACGAATAACGATAGAATGCTTGGTTGGGATGAAAGTTGGGGCAGCGGATTGGCGCATGAGTTTTGCTTCAAACAATTTGTGTGGTGAAGGCAACGATTTTGGCGCGGATTTTGCGCGCGCAAATGCTCCTATTTTTTTCTTCAGGGGCTTCGCCCGCGTTTCGCCGTTTTTTGCTGTAGCGCTGCTGGGCGCGGCGGGGCTGATTTTTTCCCCTGGTTCGCGAGCTTCCTATTCCCCTTCATCCAGCGCATCGACTGCTGATCCTACCGCGGCAGCAAAGCGGCAGGCTGCCAGTTCGCAATTTGCGCACGCGGAAGAACAACGTGCCGCGCTAAACAGCAAGAGCCCGGAGAAGCGCACGCTTGCCGATTACAAGCAAGTGGTTGGCACGTACCGCCGCCTTTACCTGATTGCGCCAAAAGCCGCGGAAGTGCCAGATGCGCTGGCCGCGGTGGCAGAACTCTACGGTGAAATGGGCGAAAAGTTTGGCCGGAGCTACTACCAGTCCGCGGTGGACACCTATCAATTTTTGATGCGGGAATATCCGACCAGCAAATATTGCCAAGATGCGTATCTAAAGTCCGCGGCGTTACAAAAAGATCAACTCGGGGATGTGGGCGGGGCGATTAAGACCTATGAAGCATTTTTGAAGAAGTACCCGCATTCTCCACACAAACGTGAAGCACAAGAAGCGCGGGCGGAATTGGCGCTGCTGCAGAATTCGGTGCCTGCCTCTGATGTAGCCAGGAGTGTGATTGCGAGAACTGCGGAGCCGGATAGCGAGGCGAACGATGCGGCTCCGAAGAAGCCCGGGAAGGAAGTTTCGCGCGAACCGACGCCAGAAACCGCAAGCAATGCCGCCGCCGTGGAAAATTCCGCCAAGCCGACGAACAGCGGGCGCATTCCGCAAGTACGGATGATCAGCATGAAGAACGCGAAAGACTCTGCGCGGGTGACCATCGATCTTGAGAGCGGGGTGCAGTACGTGTCCGGGAGGATTGCGAATCCGGATCGGATTTATTTTGACCTGCACGGGGCGAAGCTGACGCCGCAGCTGGCGCACGGCAAGATCAAAGCGGACGGAACGCTGCTGACTGCGATACGCGTGGCGCAAAGCTCTGCGGGAGTAGTTCGCGTGGTGCTGGACGTGAATGGCGTGAAAGACTACACCGCCTCGCTGCTGAATAGCTCTCAAAAAGGCGGGCCAACGCGGCTGGTGATTGATCTGTTCGCGAACGCTAAGGCCATACAAGCGGCCAAAGTGGATCCGACCACGATGGGTCCGAGTCCGAAAGGCTCGGGCACGACTGTTTCTGCCGAGTCGCTGGCGGACGAAGCGCAGTCTGCAGCAAACACTTCCACGAAAACGGCAAAAACGGATGCAAGCGAGACCGCGCCGACGATCCCGCAGCCAAAAAACAAATTGGCCACGGCAAAGGTGAGCAAAGGCTCCGGCAAGACGTCGGATCTGGCGCAGCCCGCCGCCGCTCCGCAACCAACGCGTGATGGGCAATCGACACTTACGCGTGCACTGGGACTGAAGATTGGCCGGATCGTGCTTGATGCAGGGCACGGAGGACATGACACCGGAACGATTGGTCCTACCGGACTGATGGAAAAAGATTTGTGCCTGGACGTGGCGCTGCGGCTGGGTAAAATTATTCAGCAGCGGCTGCCGAGTGCGGAAGTGGTGTTTACCCGATCGGACGACACATTCATCCCGCTGGAAGAGCGTACACACATCGCCAACGACGCGAAAGCGGACATGTTCATTTCGATTCACGCCAATTCCAGCCATGATTCCTTAGCGCGTGGCATTGAGACTTACTACTTGAACTTGAAGGGTTCGGACGAAGCGATGGAAGTGGCAGCGCGAGAAAATGCGACGTCAGACCAGGGCATTCACGAACTGCAGGATTTGGTGAAGCAGATCGCGCGCACGGAAAAGATAGACGAGTCGAAGGAATTCGCCGAAGACGTGCAGGATTCGCTGGCCAAGCGCATGCAGAAAGCGGCCAAACCAGTGAAGAACCGCGGCGTGCGCAAAGCGCCGTTTGTGGTGCTCATTGGCGCGGATATGCCATCGATCCTCACCGAGATTTCGTTCCTGAGCAATCCGGCGGACGAAAAGATGCTGAAGCAGCCAGAACACCGCCAGCGCGTGGCCGAAGGCATCTACCAGGGCGTCGCCAGCTACCTGCAGAGCCTGAACAGCATGTCGGTGAACCAATCGGCCGGACCAGCACCAAAACGAACCTCCACTTCGGCTGCTTCCACGCTAGAATCCTCTCGCAACCGAAACTAGTCTTCTGGTGTCTAATAGAGCTACAGGGATGAACCGCCACTTAAAATTTGCTGCTTTATACCTAGCCGTTGCGCTTTCGACGGCGGGTCCTGCGACCTTCGCGCATCAACAGAAGCAACCACCAGCCAATATCCTGCCAAAACAATTCGGGAAGTGGATGCAGGACGAAGGGCCAGCGGATCAACCAAGACCTATTCCTCCTACTTCCCCTTTATTGCAGGAATCCGGTCAATCCTCCACAGAATTGCAAAACTACACCAACGGAAAGCAATGGCTCCAAGTGTGGGTGGAAGAGTTCCGCGACCCCAGCGGCGCGTACCAGGCTTATACCTCTTTTCTAAACCCCAACCTTAATCCTTCGACGGTCGCACCGCTTACGGCCGCAGGTGATGACCAACTTCTGGCGCTGGTTGGAAACAGACTGCTGAAGGTCTCGTGGATCAAGAATGCTACTGATGCTGATTTGAAGTTGTTGCTGACCAGCGTCAAACAAAAGGCCGACAGGACTCCTCTGCCGCCAATTCGCGCGTACCTGCCGGAGCAGCAGTTGATTCAGGGAACGCAGCGCTATGCGCTGGGGCCAGTAGGATTCGACGCTGCTTTGGATTCGTTGGGTGAACCTAAATATTCTGCGCTGACTCCAGAGGTGGGTTTCAAGTCCGGAGCCGAAGCGGTTTTTGCGGCGTATTCCGCTGGTCACAACCAGGCGCAGCACCTACTGATTATTGATTATCCGACACCACAATTGGCCGAGCAGCACTTACGGCATTTGCAACCGCTCCTGGCTGCGAATCCAGCACTCGCCGGTACGACTGTGGAGCGCAAGGCTTCGCTGCTCTCGCTGGTGTTATCGCCAGGCTCAGCCGAGGCGGTTGCCAAGCTACGGGACCAGATAAACTATGAAACGCAGGTGACATGGAACGAGCCGTCGCAAACACTGACCGATCCACCTTGGCTGACGGTAGTGAAGGACATATTTATCGGCACCCTGTTTTTTTGCGGGATGGCACTGGTGTTGGGCGTGGCATTTGGCGGCGTGCGAGTGTTGACCAAGAGATTCTTCCCTGGAAAGGTTTTTGACCGGCCGCAAGATATGGAAGTGCTGCAATTGGGCCTGTCCGGAAAGCGCATCGATCCTCGCGATTTTTACTGAAATCACGGCAATCCAGCCTTGCGCGGGCCTGCTTGAAAAATGTAACGAAAATAAATCGAAAGCGTCTAATCAGGATTGCGGTTTTGTGAAATTTGGAGCCGCGCTTATCGTAACATCGTTGGCAAGAGACTCGGGGAACATGCAAGTTTCAACCAGAATCGGCGGACTAGAAATGCGCCTGAGTAGAAGCGCGGAGCTAATGGCGGCCTGTGCGGCTTTGGCTGCTATGCTCGTCTGCGGTTGCGGCCAGAAGAGCGACGCCAATGCCGCCGCCGCTGCAAAGGGTCCTATGCCGGTGCAGGTCCAAACCATTAAGAGCGTTACGATTCCGGATACCGCCGAATACCTTTCGGTGATGAAGTCGCGGCATTCCGCGGACATTAAGCCCCAAGTGGAAGGGCAAATTACCAAAGTCTTTGTGAAGTCCGGCGACCGGGTGAAGGCTGGGCAACCGCTTCTTCAGATCGACCCGTTGAAACAGCAAGCATCATTAAGTAGCCAGGAAGCTTCGCGCGCCGCGCAAGAAGCGAACGTGCAGCTGGCCAAAGTTTCTTACGAACGAGCGAAGCGGCTTTTTGAAGCGGGCGTAATCAGCAAAGCCGAATTTGACTCGGCGCAATCGAATTACGATGCCGCAGTCGCCCAATTGAAATCGCTGGACGAACAAGTGAACCAGCAAAAAGTGGAGTTGCACTACTACTCGGTGAGCGCTCCGATGGACGGAATAGTCGGTGATATTCCGGTTCGCATGGGCGATCGCGTGACGGTTTCTTCACTGCTGACAACCGTGGACGAACCGGGCGCACTGGAAGCATACATCTACGTGCCGGTGGACCGCTCGCACTCGCTGAAGCTTGGACTCCCGGTGAAGTTGCTGACCGAAGCGGGTGAATTGCTGGCGAATTCGCAAATTACGTTTATTTCACCGCAGGTCGACCCGGACACGCAAACCGTGCTCGCCAAAGCAGCAGTGCCAAATACGCAAAGCAGGCTGCGGATTTCTCAGCAAATTCGGGTACAGGTGACCTGGGGTCATCGCGAAGGAACCACGATTCCCTTTTTGAATGTGACCCGCATCAACGGTCAGTATTTCGCGTTCGTTTCCGTAAACGAAGGCCAAGGGACAGTTGCCCGGCAAAAGCTGGTGAAAGTCGGCGACAACGTCGGCAACGACCTGGAAGTCCTAGACGGCGTGAAGGCCGGTGACCACTTGATCGTTTCCGGCACGCAGTTCCTGCAGGATGGCGCTCCGGTAACGGAACAAGCGGCTGCGCCCGCAAAGAGTTCAGCCGGAGCAAAGAATAGCGCCAAGGCCACCGACTAATCACATCCCTTGAACATGGCCCGCGTCCCACAAAATCTTGGTTTGACGGAGCGCCCGAGTGTTTGTTGATTTTTTCATCCAGCGTCCTGTGTTTGCGACAGTCTGCGCTCTGTTGATCGTGCTGGCTGGCGCGATTTCGATCCCCAGTCTGCCTATCGCCGAGCTGCCTGACCTGGCGCCTCCGCAAGTGATTGTGACCAGCAACTACATCGGAGCCAACGCGCAAACGGTGGAATCCGCGGTAACGATTCCGCTGGAACAGTCCATCAACGGCGTGCAAGGCATGAAGTACATTTCATCCACCAGCAGCAACGCCGGAACCAGCCAGATCAATGTGGTGTTCGACGTCACCCGCGACATCGACCTTGCTTCGGTGGACGTACAGAATCGCGTGAACCAGGCGCTGGCGCGTTTACCGAATGAAGTGAAAAATACCGGCGTCATCATCACCAAGCAAACCAGCGGATTCGTATTCGGCGGCGGCGTTTATTCCGAGAGCGGGCAGTACGACAGCCTGTTCATCAGCAACTACATCGACGTGTACATCAAAGACGCGCTGAAGCGCGTGCCGGGCGTGGGCGATGTCATCATTTTTGGCGAACGCAAGTACGCGATGCGCTTATGGCTCGATCCGGCAAAGCTGGCGCAGCGGGGGTTGCCGGCGTCAGCGGTAGTCAGCGCACTTCAGGAACAGAATATTCAGGTCGCTGCGGGACAAATTGGTCAACCGCCGTCGCCAACCGGGCAAGCGTATCAAGTCAGCGTACGTGCGGTCGGTCGGCTTTCGGAAGCATCCGAGTTCGACAATATTATCTTGAAGACCGGAGCGGATGGCACGCTCATCCGGCTGAAAGATGTCGGCCGGGCAGAACTTGGCGCGGAAGACTATGGTTCCCTGCTGCGCTTCAACGGACATGACGCGGTCGGTATGGGCGTCACGCAACTTCCTGGCGCCAACGCGCTGGACGTGGATAAAGCGGCCAAAGAAGAACTAGTCCGCCTTTCCAAAAATTTCCCTCCAGGACTGAAAGTCGCGGTCGCGTTCGATACCACCACGGTGATCGGCGAATCGATCCGCGACGTGATGAAGACGCTAGCCGAAGCCATCATCCTAGTGGTCATTGTCATTTACATTTTTCTGCAGGACTGGCGCAGCACCCTGATTCCGGCAATCACCATTCCGGTCTCGCTGGTAGGAACATTCATTTTCGTAAAGGCGCTGGGGTTTTCGATCAATACGTTAACGCTATTCGGTATCACCCTGGCCACGGGGCTAGTGGTCGACGACGCGATCGTAGTCATCGAAAATGTCGAGCGGCATATTACCGAAGGAATCAGCGAGCCGCACATGGCAGCGTCCGCTGCGATGAAGGAAGTGGCGGGAGCAGTCATCGCTACTTCACTGGTGTTGGTCGCGGTGTTTGTTCCAGTGGCGTTGTTTCCAGGTACGACCGGAATATTGTTCCGGCAATTCGCGTTAACCATCGCGTTTTCGGTCTCCATTTCAGCATTCAACGCATTGACGCTGACCCCGGCTTTGTCAGCAATCTTCCTGGGCAAGCATCGCGACCGTGCCAAGGGATTTTTCTTCCGCTGGTTCAATATTGTTGTTGAGAGAGGCACGGAGGGCTACCGCCGAACCGTCGAATACGTTTTGCAATGGCGGGTGATCGCGGTGCTGGCTTTCGTGGCGACACTTGGTCTCACCGCTTGGATTTACACGCGCGTGCCACGGGCCTTCATTCCGGAAGATGATCAGGGCTATGTGATGGTGATCGTGCAGGCGCCCCAAGGCGCTTCGCTGGAATATACCGCGAACATCTGCACGCAAATCGAATCTGCCGTACTGAAAATGCAGGACGTGGAAGGAACATTCTCGGTAGTCGGTTTCGGGTTTACCGGAAACGCTTCGAATCGCGCCATCGTTTTCGTTCCGCTGACGTCATTCGACAAACGCAAGGGCGACGCGCACTCCGCGGCCGCTCTGCTAGGGCGCATGCGCGGACCACTGGCCGGAATTCAAGGAGCACTGGCCGTTCCCTTCAACCCTCCCGCGGTGCAAGGATTGGGAAACTTTGGCGGCTTTACGTTTGAGGTGATCGACCTGGGCCGCAATACCGTGCAGCAAATCGCCGATGCCACCTACGGCTTGATTGGACAAGGAAACACCAGCGGAACGCTGACTGGACTGTTCACAAGTTTCACCGCCAACGATCCACAGTATCTCGTTCAAATCGATCGCGAGAAGGCTAAGAGTCTGCAGGTACCCTTCACACAGATTACCGACGCATTGCAGGTGTACATGGGTTCGGTGTACGTAAACGATTTTGACTTCAACAACCGGTCGTACCGCGTGTATGTGCAATCGGAAGGTCGCTATCGTCAGAAGCCAAAGGACATTGGGCAATATTATTTGAAGTCCGATATCGGCAAACTGATCCCGCTCGATAACTTCACCAAAGTGGAGCAAACCGCGAATCCGCAGGTGATCAGCCACTACAATTTGTTCCGCTCGGCGGAAATCAGCGGATCGGGCGCACTCGGACGAAGCTCCGGCCAAGCAATCGCGGACATGGAAGCGCTGGCGAAAAAGGCACTACCCGCTGGCATGACCTATGAGTGGAGCGGACTTTCGCTGGAAGAAATTCAGTCCGGCGGAAAAGCTTTGATTTTGTTCGGACTCGGACTGGTGTTCGTGTACCTGACGCTGGCGGCGCAATATGAAAGCTTCGTGTTGCCATTCATCGTGCTGTTGGCGGTGCCCGTGGCGCTGCTGGGCGCGGTCGGTGGACTTGCATTGCGCGGGCTCGACAACAATGTCTATTGCCAGGTTGGTCTGGTCATGCTGATCGGTTTGTCCAGCAAAAACGCCATTTTGATCGTAGAGTTCGCCGAACAGTT
>Ga0073909_10000565_pt1 | contig 11937 bp, 11 predicted proteins | sample Coa_R1_6_FD_66439 | JGI IMG/M metagenome (GOLD analysis project Ga0073909, IMG submission 66439) | Surface soil microbial communities from Centralia Pennsylvania, which are recovering from an underground coalmine fire. - Coalmine... | ecosystem: Environmental > Terrestrial > Soil > Unclassified... | reverse complement strand
CTCGACGCGGCGTTCTAGGAACCGGTGTTCTAGGAACATGTCATTCGGCGAAGAGTGATTTTTGGCTGGCCGGCGAATATCATACACCGCGTGCCGGGTCCTTTCGTTTGGAGGGTGTCGATGCGGGTTACTTCGTGCGTTCGTCTCATCGTGCTGGCTCTCGCGACGCTCGTCTCCGCCCAGGCGTGGGCCCAATATCCCACGCGGCCGATCAAGCTGATCGTGCCCATTCCCCCCGGTGGGGCTCCCGATATTTCGGCGCGGGTCGTCGGCCAGCGCCTCTCCGAGCTGGTGGGCCAACCCGTGGTCGTGGAGAACCGGCCCGGTTCCAACGGCAATATCGCCATGGATTTCGTCGCCAAGTCACCACCCGACGGCTACACGCTCGGCCTGCTGGCCGATAGCATGGTCACCATCAACCCTCATTTGTACAAAGGAATGCAGACCGACCCGCTTAAGGACCTCGCTCCGGTCGCTTCGGTCGTGTCGAACCAGTGGGTGCTGTCGGTCAACCCTTCAGTGCCGGTGAAAGATTTCAAGGAGTTCATCGAGTACGCGCGCCGCGCCCGGCCCCCGCTCGCCTACGCCTCGGGCGGGAACGGCAGCATTCATCAGCTCGCAATGGAAATGCTCAAGCAAAGAGCGGGCATCGACCTGGTGCATGTGCCCTATAAGGGCGGCGCGCCCGCGACGACGGCGACGGTGTCGGGCGAGGTCGCCGCGATGTTTTCGGGCACTTCCTCGGCGCCCCAGATCAAGTCGGGACGGCTGCGCGCGCTCGCGGTAACCGGCCAGCGCCGCTCCGATATTTTTCCGGACCTTCCGACCATCGCCGAGTTCTACCCCGGCTACGAAGTTACCATCTGGCTGGGCCTTTTCAGCGCCGCGGGAACACCCGAGCCGGTACTCGCGAGCCTGCACGCGGAGGTCAACAAGCTGCTCGCCGAGTCCGATGTCAGGAGCAAGCTGCATGCCGCGGGAGGGCTGGAGCCCTACATCAGCACGCCCGCCGAGTTCACCGCTCTGATCCGCAGCGACTACGACAAGTACGGCAAGGTGGTGAAAGCCGTCGGCGTCAAGGTCGACTAGGACGATCTTCGCGCCGGCACCTGCCGGGCTGCCAAGTTCCCGCGGACTGTATTAGAATCGGTCTAATTTTCGAGGAGGGAAAGAGTGAAACACACAAAGAGAACCGCAACACTGGTGCTGGCGTCGCTCCTGTGCGCCGCGCAGGCATCAGCGCAGACGATAAAGATCGGCTCGGTGCTGACCCTGTCGGGGCCCAACGCGACGCTGGGCGAGAACATGGACAGGGCCATCAAGCTTTACATGAAGCTGAACCAGGACAAGCTGCCGCCCGGCGTCAAGGTCGAGGTCATCACCCGCGACGATGGCGGACCCAATCCGGACAAGGCCAAGCAGCTGTCGCAGGAGTTGATCGTGCGCGACAAGGTCCAGTTTCTCGCCGGGATGACCTGGACGCCCAATGCCATGTCCTCAGCCCCGCTCTCGACCGAGGCGAAAGTGCCGATGGTGATCATGAACGCGGGAACCTCCGTGATCACCACCATGTCCCCGTACATCGTCAGGCTGTCGTTCACCTTGTGGCAGTCGAGCCTGCCGATGGGCACCTGGGCGGCCAAGAAATTCAAGACGGCCTACGTTGCGGTGAGCGATTTTGGCCCCGGGCACGACGCCCAGGCGGCCTTCATCAAGGGCTTTACCGACGGCGGAGGCAAGATCGTGGGCGAGGTTCGTATCCCGCTCGCGAACCCCGATTTCATTCCGTTCATGCAACGGGCGAAGGATGCCAAGCCCGACGCGATCTTCGGCTTCGTGCCGGCCGGAAAACAGGCCACGGCGATCATGAAGGCCTACGGCGAGCTCGGCCTGGACAAGGCGGGTGTGAAGTTCATCGGGCCGGGCGACATCACCACGGACGAGGAGCTGCCCAACATGGGCGACGTGCCGCTCGGCGTGCTCACGGTGTTCCATTACTCTGCCGCTGCGGACCGCCCCGCCAACAAGGCGTTCATCGCCGCCTGGCACAAGGAGTACGGCGCAAACTCCACCCCGAGCTTCATGTCGGTTGGCGCCTGGGACGGGATGGACGCGATCTACTACGCGATCCGCGAGCAGAAAGGCAAGGTCGATCCGGACAAGTCGATGGAGCTGTTCAAGCAGTACAAGAACGCGAACAGCCCGCGCGGCCCGATCTCGATCGATCCCGAGACCCGCGACATCGTCCAGAACGAGTACCTGCGCGAAGTGCGCAAGGTCGGCGGCAAGCTCGAGAACGTGGAGCTCGAGACCGTGCAGACCGCGGTCAAGGATCCCTGGAAGATCATCAACAACAAGAAATAGCCTTGGGTGATCGGTTCCCCCGCGCCACGCCCGACGTGTCGCGGGGGTTTGTTTATCTGCACCTGACCAGGTCTGAGGGAGGATCCCTGTAGTGCAGGCTTTGCTCGCATCACTGGTGAGCGTCGCGTTTCACGGCGCCGCGCTTGGCATGATCCTGTACGTGATCTCGGTCGGCCTGTCGGTCACGATGGGCCTCATGGGATTCGCCAACCTCGCCCACGGCGTGTTCGCCATGGCGGGGGGCTACGTGCTCACCACGGCGATCTCGCGCTTCGGCGTGCCCTTCCCTCTTGCGCTGGTGCTCGCCTTCGTTCTCGTCGGGGCCGCGAGTATCGTGCTCGAGCGGCTTCTCTATTCCAGGCTCTATGCGGCGAGCGATCTCGAGCAGGTCCTGTTCACCATCGGCCTGATATTCATCGCCGTCGCGGTGGCGCGGTTCATCTACGGCACCTTGCAGCAGCCGGTCGTCCTCCCGGACTATCTCAAGGGCCAGTTCTCCCTGCTCGGCCGCGACTTTCCGACCTACCGCGTGTTCATCATCACTTTCAGCGCGGTGATGGTGGGCCTCCTGTGGTTCGGGGTCGAACGCACGCGCTGGGGCGCGATGGTGCGCGCCGCCGTGGACAACCGTGCCATGGCACAGTCGGTCGGGATCGACACCAAGCGCCTGTTCACGCTCACCTTCGCGCTGGGCAGCGGGCTCGCCGGATTGGGCGGCGGACTGGGCGCGGAGATCATCGCGATCCAGCCCACGTATCCCTTCGAGAATCTCGTGTACTTCCTCGTCGTGGTCGCGGTCGGAGGCCTGGGCAGCCTGCGCGGTCCTTTCGTCGCCGCGCTCCTGATCGGCGTTTCCGACACGGCCTGCAAGTACTGGCTTCCCCAGTTCGGCGCCTTTCCGATCTACGTCGCGACCATCGCCATACTGCTGTGGCGCCCGGCGGGACTCTTCGGAAGGCACGCATGAGCCGGCACGCCGGAGGCTACAGCGCCGACCCGCGCATTCGCGCGGTGGAGTGGCTGCCCTGGATCGTCGCGGTCGCGGCCTTCTTCGTGCTGCCCGAGTATCTGTCGCTCGGGGCGCGCATCCTGATCTACATCCTCTACGCGCTGTCGCTCGACCTGATCGTCGGCTACGCGGGGATCGTCACGCTCGGCCACAGCGCTTATTTCGGGCTGGGCGCCTACGTCGCCGGGATACTCTCGGCGAAAGCGGGCATCAGCGATCCGATGCTTCAGCTCGCGGCGGCGGCTGTGGCCGGGGGCCTCCTCGGAGTGGTCACCGGCGCGATCATCCTGCGTACGCGGGCGCTGACGCTGCTCATGCTCACGCTCGCGATCACCTCGGTGCTGCTCGAAATCGCGAACAAGGCGTCGTCGCTCACCGGCGGCGCCGACGGGCTCTCCGGCGTCGTCGTCGCTCCGATCTTCGGCATGTTCAAGTTCGATATCTTCGGCAAGACCGCCTATCTCTACTGCCTGGTCGTCCTGCTCGCCGGCTGGTGGCTGGTGCGTAAGTTGATCTACTCGCCCTTCGGTACCTCGCTTACGGGCGTTCGCGAGAACAGCCTGCGCATGCACGCTATCGGGGCACCGGTGTACTGGCGCCTGGTGCTCGTGTACACGCTTTCGGCGACCATCGCGGGAGTCGCCGGAGGGCTTATCACCCAGACCAACCAGTTCGTGGGCCTCAACGTGCTCTCCTTCGAGTCTGCGGGAGAGCTCCTGGTGATGCTGATCCTCGGGGGCGTCGGGCGCATTTACGGCGCTTTCGTCGGGCCGGTGGTCTACCTCATCGCGCAGGACATGCTCGCGAAGCAATTCCCCGAGTACTGGTACCTCGGGATCGGGACGATGCTCGTGCTCGTGGTGATGTTCGCGCGGGGCGGCATTCTGGGAATTTTCGACGGACTGCTTGCGAAGCTGCGGAGGCAGGCATGAGCGCCGTGCTGGAGACTCGCGCGCTGTGCAAGTCCTTCGGCGCCCTCACCGTCGCCGACAAGATCGATTTCAAGCTCGAACCGGGCGCGCGTCACGCGCTGATCGGCCCCAACGGCGCGGGAAAGACCACGTTCGTCAACATGCTCACCGGTGTCCTTCCCCCGTCCTCCGGCAGGATCATGCTCGGCGGCGAGGACATCACCGCGCTCGGTCAGGCGACGCGCGTCAAGCTCGGCCTGGGGCGCACGTTCCAGATCAACGCGCTGTTCAGAAGGCTGCCGGTGCTCGACAACGTGGCGCTCGCGGTCGCCGAGCGCCGGGGCGTCGCCCCCAGGATGCTGCGCGCGGCGAGCGCGCACGCCGACGTGCGCGCCGAAAGCATGGAGCTGCTCGCGACCCTGGGGCTTGCGGAGGACGCGAGCCAGCGCATCCTCGACCTGCCCTACGGAAAGCAGCGCCTGGTCGAGATCGCCATCGCGCTGGGCCTCAAGCCCCGCGTGCTCCTGCTCGACGAGCCGGCGGCCGGCGTCCCGTCGCTCGAGTCGCATCGCATTCTCCAGGTGCTCGACAAGCTGCCTCCCGAGATCGCGATCCTCATCATTGAGCACGACATGGACCTGGTGTTCCGCTTCGCGCAGCGCATTACGGTCCTGGTGCAGGGCGAGGTGCTGGTCGAGGGGACGCCGGAGGAGATCGGCAAGGACAAGCGCGTGCACCAGGTCTACCTCGGAGAGCAGCGTCATGGCTGACGCCCTGGTGCTCAAGGATGTGCGCGCCGGCTACGGCGAGACCGTCGTGATCGAGGAGATCGGACTCACGCTTCCCGAGCGCGGATCGCTTTCCGTCCTGGGCCGGAACGGGGTCGGCAAGACGACGCTTCTTGCGACGGTGATGGGCCACACGACGTTTCACGCGGGCGCGATCGAATACCAGGGCAGGCGGATCGAGACGCTGCCCGTCTACGAGCGCAACCGGCTGGGCGTGGGCTTCGTTCCGCAGACCCGCGACATCTTTCCCTCGCTCACCGTCGAGGAGAACCTCACAGTCGCCGCGCGCCCCGGCCGCTGGACCGTGGAGCGCGTCTACGATCTTTTCCCCAGGCTCGCCGACCGGCGCAGGCATTGGGGCAACCAGATCTCGGGCGGCGAGCAGCAGATGCTGTCAACGGGACGTGCGCTCATGGGCAACCCCGCGCTCCTTCTCCTGGACGAGCCCCTCGAGGGCCTCGCTCCGATCATCGTCGAAGTTCTGCTGCAGGCGCTGCAGCGCCTCATCCGCGAGGAAGCGCTGGCGGTCGTTCTGGTCGAGCAGCACGCGAAGCTTGCGCTCGAGGTCACGCAAAACGCTCTCGTCCTGAATCGCGGTCGAATCGCCTACAGCGGTCCCAGCGCCGACCTCCTCGCCGATCCGCAGCGGCTCACCAGCCTGGTGGTCGCGTGAAACGGTATCGTCCATGCGGGCTTTCCTCGTCCCGGCGCTCGTCATGATCGGCGCGACCCAGACGCCGCCTGCGGCCGCCCAGGACGCACGCGCCGCCGCGCGCGCGGGCATGGTGGCCGAGATTGTCGCGATGGCGCGTGAAACCGGCGGCGAAACCGGGCGGCCCGTCTTCGCGGACGCCGTACTGCTCGCGATCGGCAGAGTCCCGCGCCACCGCTTCGTCCCCCTCGGGCAGGACGCTTCCGCGTACGACAATCGCCCGCTCGCCATCGGCGAGGGGCAGACCATCTCGCAGCCTTACATCGTCGCGCTGATGACCGATCTGGTCGATCCGAAACCCTCGGACAGAGTTCTCGAAGTCGGCACGGGCTCCGGCTACCAGGCTGCGGTGCTGGCCGAGCTCGTCGCGAAGGTATACACGATCGAGATCGTCGAGCCGCTGGGACGCAGCGCCGCCAAGCTCCTTGCCCAGCTCGGCTACCGCAACGTCGAGGTGCGCATTGGCGACGGATACGCCGGCTGGCGCGAGGCGGCACCGTTCGACGCCATCGTCGTCACCGCCGCGCCGGCCGAGGTCCCGCAGCCGCTGATCGACCAGCTCAAGCCCGGGGGCAGGATGGTGATCCCGGTCGGAGGACCAGCGGAGGTGCAGCATCTGCTGCTCGTCGAGAAACGGTCCGACGGCAGGGCGACAACCCGGCGCACTCTGGCCGTGAGGTTCGTTCCCCTGACGCGGGAGCGGCGCAGTTCGGATGCGGGCGTGGCAAAATAGCGCCATGAGAGACTATTGGCTGAGCAAGCTTTTCTTCGATCTCCAGAGCTCCCCTCCCCTGGGCATCGAATACCGCGGCGATCGCAAGAAAATCCTCGATCGCTACCCGCTGAAGCCCGAGGTGCGCAAGGCAGTCGAGCGCGATGACGTGGTGTTCCTCGCCTCCCGGGTCAATCCTTACCTGCTGCGCTTCTACTTCGTCGTCGCCGGCATGCCCGAAGCGGAGTTCCTGAAGAAAGTCCGGAACGCCGGGGCCGAATCGGCGGCGCGGTCCAGCCATGGCTAAGCTCGTCGGCGTGTTCGCCTCGAGCCACGCGCCGCTCATCGTCCGCGGCTGGAAGGATGTGAGCCCCGCGAACCAGGAGAGCCTGACACGGTCGATGACCGAGGTCGGACGCCGCATCAAGGCGGCGAAACCCGACGTCCTCATCGAGATCGCGCCCGATCACTGGGTGAATTTCTTCATCAACAACCTGCCGAGCATCTGCGTCGGCATGGGCGAGGAGCACGAGGGGCCCGCCGAGCCGTGGATGAAGGATTGCCCTTACAAGACGATCAAGGGGCATCCGAAGCTCGCGCATCACATCGTCGAGACCGCGCTCGAGCGCGACTTCGAGCCCTCGATGTCGCACCACTTGACGCTCGACCACGGCTTTTGCATTCCGCTGTGGCGCGGCGGCCTGGACCCCCTGCCCCCCATCGTGCCGATCATCTTCAACGACCTCGAGCCGCCGTTCCCGACGGTGCGGCGCTGCCTGCAATGGGGCGCGATGCTCGCCGAGGCCGTGCGCACCTATCCGGAGGACATCCGGGTGGCGATCCTCGCGACCGGCGGCCTGTCCCACTCGATCGGCGAGCCGACGATGGGGGAGATCGACGAGCCCTTCGACCGCGAATGCATCCAGCATTTCGAGAGCGGCGACGAGCGCAGGCTGGTCGACTTCCTGAACGAGCGCCTGCCGACCATCGGCAACGGAGCGGCGGAGATCCGCAACTGGGTCGCCGCCCACGGCGCGGCCGGCAAGCGCGGATTCGAGCTGATCGGCTACTGCAACTGCCCCGAGGTCTACGTCGGCTGCGGCTACGCCTCCTGGAACCTGGGCGTACGCGCTTGAGCCTGCTGCAGACCACCATCGCGGGCAGCCTGCCGAAGCCGGCATGGCTCGCCGAGCCGCAGAAGCTATGGGCCCCCTGGCTGCTCGAGGGCGCGCTTCTCGACGAAGGCAAGCGCGACGCCATGCGCCTGGTGCTCGGCGACCAGGAAACCGCCGGCATCGACATCGTCACCGACGGCGAGCAGACCCGGCGGCATTTCGTCACCACCTTCATCGAGAGTCTCGACGGCGTCGACTTCGAACACAAGCGCACCGTGCGTATCCGCAACCGCTACGACGCTGACGTTCCGGTCGTGGTCGGCAAGGTGGTGCGCAGGGGTCCGGTGTACGTCGAGGACATTCGCTACCTCCGCTCCAGGACAAAGCGCCGTATCAAAGCCACCCTCCCCGGCCCGATGACCATGGTCGACACGCTCTACGACGATCACTATCGAAGCCGCGAGAAGCTGGCGCGCGAGTTCGCCGCCATCCTCAATCAGGAGGCGCGAGAGCTCGAGCGCGCTGGCGCCGACGTCATCCAGTTCGACGAGCCCGCGTTCAACGTCTACATGGACGAAGTGCGCGACTGGGGCGTATCAACGCTCGAAGCGGCTGCGGCCGGGCTGAAATGCAAGACCGCGGTGCACATTTGCTACGGCTACGGCATCAAGGCGAACAACGACTGGAAGAAGACCCTGGGATCGGAGTGGCGGCAGTACGAGTCCACGTTTCCCCTCCTCGCCAGGTCGAGGATCGACCAGGTGTCTCTCGAGTGCGCCAACTCCCACGTTCCGCTCGAACTGCTCGCGCTCCTCAAGGGCAAGGACGTGATGGTCGGTGCGATCGACGTGGCCAAGGACGCCGTCGAGAGCCCGGAAGAGGTCGCGGCGACCATCCGCGCGGCGATGAAATTCGTGCCCGCCGAGAAACTCTATCCCTGCACGAACTGCGGGATGGTGCCGCTCGCGCGCGACGTGGCTTCGGGGAAGCTCAGGGCCCTGGCTGCGGGCGCTGCCCTCGTACGGCGCGAGATCGGCGCCTAGCGCCATGAAGCATTCGCTGCGGTCCTGGCTCCTCCTCGCCGCGCTGGCGGCGCTGGCGGGCTCCGCCGGCGCGGCCGACCCGGCGCTGCCGAAAAACGTGATCGTGCTGTTCGCGGACGGCGTCGCAGCCACGCAATGGGAGCTGGGCAGGTATTCCGCCCGCGTCCTGCGCAACCAGGGTTTCGCCGCTACCGACATCGTGTTCAAGGACGGTGCTTTCGGCGTGCTGTCGACGAGCCCCCGCGACGCCTTCGTCACGGATTCCGCCGCCGCGGCCTCGGCGATGTCGACCGGCGTCAAGGTCGACAACTTCGCCGTGTCGATGACGCCGGACGGGAAGACGCATCGCACCATCATGGAAGCGGCGAAAGCCGCAGGGAAAAAGATCGGCCTGGTCACCACCGCGGAAATCTACGACGCTTCGCCCGCCGCATTTTCGGTGCACGCCAAGAACCGCAGGGAAGCCCAGGCGATCGTCGACCAGTATCTGGTCATGGAACCCGATGTGCTGATCGGCGGCGGGCGCGACTATTTTCTCCCGAAAAGCGCACCCGGCGGCAAGCGCACCGACGGAAAAGACATGATTGCCGCATTCGCGCAGAAGGGCTACAAGGTCGCGCGCGATACGCAGGAGTTGAAGAACGCCGACGGGGCCAGGCTGCTCGCGCTCTTCGCCGAAGAGGACATGTCTTTCGAGGTCGACCGCGATCCGGCCAAGGAGCCGTCGATGGCGGAGATGACGCAGGCGGCGCTCAAGACGCTGTCGGGCGCGAGCCCGAACGGCTTCGTGCTGTTCGTCGAGAACGAGAACACCGACACGGCCGGTCATTACAACGATGCCGGCGGCGTGATGCGCGCTCTGTGGGCGTTCGACGAGGCGCTGAAGGTCGCGCTCGATTTCCGCGGCAAGGCGCCGAACGACACCCTGATCATTGTCACTGGCGATCACGAGACCGGCGGCCTGTCGGCGACTTACGCGCGGCGTCCCGGTTCGGGCGATGCACGCCCTTTCGCCGGAATCGCCGACCTGCAGATGCTGGAGCGCATCACGATCTCTTTCGGCGCCGCCGCCAAGACCCTGGGCAGCAAGCCGACCGGGGAAGCGCTCGACAAGCTGATCGCGGAGCGCTTTCCCGGGTTCCGCCTCGACGCCGACCTGCGCGCGGCGATCGTGAATCAGGGCCAGCTCGACTTCAACTTCAGCTACGCGACGCAGAACGCGCTCGGGCGCATGGTGGCGCGCCAGACGGGCTTCTACTGGGGCACCGCGGGGCACACCACCGAGCCGGTGGCCGTCGGCGCGGTCGGGCCGGGCGCCGAGCTCTTCAAGGGCTACCAGGACAACACCGATTTCGCGCGGAACCTGCATCGCTTGATCGGCGCTCGCTAGCTCAGCCGGCTTTCGCCTCCCGGATCGCGCGCCACACGCGATCGGACGTGTACGGAAAATCGAGATGGTGGATGCCGAGCGCGCGCAGCGCGTCGATCACGGCGTTCGCCACCGCCGGCACGGCACCGGTCGTCCCTGCCTCGCCCGCGCCCTTGACGCCCAACGGGTTGCCCGGCGAGGGGATCGAGCGATCGTGCAACTGAATGTCGGGCATGTCGTCGGCTCTCGGCATCGTATAGTCCATGAACGTGCCGGTGAGGAGCTGCCCGGTCGACTCGTCGTAGATCGCGTGCTCGCCCAGTACCTGCCCGATGCCCTGCGCGATGCCGCCGTGCAGCTGGCCGTCGAGGAGCACGTGGTTGATGACGCGGCCGCAATCGTCGACCGCGGTGTAGCGGAGAATGTCGACGGCACCGGTCTCGGGATCGATCTCGACCTCGGCCACGTGGGCGCCGCTCGGGAACGAGCGCGGCAGCGGGATTTCGCCGCCCGAGTCGAGTGCGCCCGGATGCTTCTTCGCCAGGTCCGCGATGCCGATCGAGATATCGGTTCCTTTGACCCGGTAGCGACCCTCGCGAAACTCGAGATCGCCAGGCGCGACCTCGAGGTCCTTCGCGGCGAGCTCGGTGCCCTTCCTCACCACCTCGCGCGCGGCGACCAGCAGCGAGCCGCCGTGCGCCATCATGGAGCGCGAGCCGATGGTGCCTTCGCCGATGAGCTTCGGCCCGTCGGGGTCGCTCGCGCGCAGTGTGATGCTCTCCGGGTCCATGCCGAGCGCGTCGCCGACCACTTCGGGGTATACCGTCTCGTGGCCCTGGCCCGAGGAACCGGCGAGCACGTAGAGCAAGGCGCTGCCCGATTCGCCGAACTTGATCATCGCCTCTTCCTTGGGCGCGCCGCCCGCGCCCGCGGGTTCGACGAAGACCGCACAGCCGATGCCGCGCAGCTTCCCGCGCTTCTTCGCCTCGGCGCGGCGCGCGTCGAACGCGCCCCACTCGCCCTGCTTCAGCGCTTCCTCGAGCAGTCCGGGCGGATCTCCGCTGTCGTAGATGGAATGCGGGTGTGGTGTCTGGTAAGGGAACGCCTCCTTGGGAATGAGGTTGCGCCGCCGCAGCTCGATCCGGTCGATGCGCATCTCGCGCGCCGCCTCCTCCACCAGCCGCTCGGCGAGGTAGCAGACGTTGGGGCGCCCGGCGCCGCGGTAAGCGGTGGTCGGCGTGGTGTTGGTGAGCGCGAGCCGGTGCCGGCCGTACATGACCGGGATGCGGTAGAGATTGATTGCGTGGAGTCCGGGAGGCAGGGTGTTGATGAGCGCGCCGGGCGAGGAAAGGTAGGCGCCCATGTTCACGAACCACTGGATGCGGATGGCGAGAAATTTTCCGTCACGATCGAGCGCCAGCTCGCCGACCAGCCTGGCCGCGCGGCCGTGATAATCCGACACGAACGTCTCCGAGCGCGTCGAGGTCCATTTCACCGGCTTGCCGAGCGTCTTCGCGGCGAGCATCGCCACGCAATACTCGGAGTAGGCGTCGGAGCGGATACCGAACCCCCCGCCCACGTCCTGCGCGTAAACCATGATCTTGTCCGCCGGGATCCCGGTGATGCCGCTCGCGCTCCCGCGCATGAGCGACAGGCCCTGCGAGCTCGTATACAGGTCGTACCGGTCGGCGGCGGGGTCGTAAGCCGCGACGCAAGCCTTGGGCTCCATGGGGTTGCCGACCATGCGCTGGCTGTCGAGCGCGACGCTGGTGACGTGCGCCGCCCGCGCGAACGCTTCGGCGGTCTTCGCCTCGTCGCCGTACTCGTAGTCGAAGCAGAGGTTGCCGGGTATTTCCGGGTAGAGCTGCTCGGCGCCGGAAGCGAGCGCGATTTCGGCGTCCACGACGACCGGCA
>Ga0073909_10000548_pt1 | contig 12189 bp, 7 predicted proteins | sample Coa_R1_6_FD_66439 | JGI IMG/M metagenome (GOLD analysis project Ga0073909, IMG submission 66439) | Surface soil microbial communities from Centralia Pennsylvania, which are recovering from an underground coalmine fire. - Coalmine... | ecosystem: Environmental > Terrestrial > Soil > Unclassified ... | reverse complement strand
GTCGGCGGCGCCGCGGCGCTCGACGTCGGCGAGCACCGCCTCCAGCGCCTCGAGGTTCGCGTGCACGTCGCTCAGGATCGCGTGCAGCATCAGAACTCCGCCGGGCGCAGCCGCCGCGCCGCCCGGTCGAGGACGCCGTTCACGAACGCGCCCGAGTCGGCGCTCCCGAACGTGCGCGCGATCTCGATCGCCTCGTCCAACACCACGCGCGCCGGCGATCCCGGGCGCGCGATCAGCTCGGCGACCGCGACACGCAGCACCGCGCGATCGGTGGCCGCGAGGCGCGCCACGGTCCAGCGGTCGTCGAGCGCCGATTGCAGGGCCTCGTCCACGCGCGGCGCGCCGGTCTCGAGCTGCGCCACGACGTCGTCGATCAGCTCGAGCTGGTCGGCGGAGAGCCTCTCCTCGCTCTCGCGCCGCAGCTCCCACGCCCTCGCGTAGGGGTCGCCCGCGATGTCCGCCTGGTAGGCGACGCGGAACGCCACCTCGCGCGCGCGCCGCCGCGCGCCGGTTGCCGGGCTCACTTCGCCGCCCGCGTGGCGGCGCGCAGGGCCGCCATGGAGACGGCGGCGAGCGCCACCTGCGCGCCGGTGTTGCCGTGCGCGCCGCCTGCGCGCGCCTCCGCCTGGGCGGCGTCGTGCACCGCGAGCACGCCGTTCAGCACCGGCACGCCGGTGTCGAGCGCCACGCGCTGCAGCCCCTGCGCCGCGCCCTCGGCCACGAGCCGGAAGTGCTCGGTCTCGCCGCGGATCACGACGCCGAACGCGAGCACGGCGTCGAAGCGCCCCGAAGCCGCAGCCCACGACGCCGCGACCGGCAGCTCGAGGCTCCCCGGCACCCACGACAGCTCCACGTCGGCGTCGCGCGCGCCCTGGCGGCGCAGCGTGTCGAGCGCGGCGTCGACGAGGCGCTTCACCAGCGTCTCGTTCCAGCTCGCGGCGACCACGGCGAAGCGCCGGCCGGCCGCGCTGCTCTCACCCTTCGCTCCCGCCTGTCCTCTCACTCCCCCTCCCGCGCGAGTTCGAGCAGGTGGCCGAGCTTGTCGCGCTTCGTGGAGAGGTAGCGGCGGTTGTGTGGGTTCGGCTTCACCTGCACCGCGACGCGGCTCTCGATGTGGAGGCCGTAGGCCTCGAGGCCCACCACCTTGCGCGGGTTGTTCGTGAGCAGGTCGATGCGGCGCACGCCGAGGTCGACCAGGATCTGCGCGCCGATCCCATAGTCGCGCAGGTCGGCGGCGAAGCCGAGCTTCAAGTTGGCGGTCACCGTGTCGTAGCCCTTGTCCTGGAGCTTGTAGGCGCGGAGCTTGTTCTCGAGCCCGATGCCGCGGCCCTCCTGCCGCAGGTAGAGCAGCACGCCCGCGCCGCGCTTCGCGATCGCGCGCAGCGCCGAGTGGAGCTGCTGTCCGCAGTCGCAGCGCTGCGAGCCGAACACGTCGCCGGTCAGGCACTGGGAGTGAACGCGCACCAGCGTCGGCTGTTTGGGAGAGATGCGACCCTTGACCAGCGCGATGTGGTGATCGCCCTCGAGCACGCTCTCGTAGAGGTGGAGCTGGAACTCGCCCTCCGGCGTGGGGAGCGGCACCTGGAGCAGCGGCCGCACCAGGTGCTCGCGCTTGCGACGCCACTCGATCAGGTCGCGGATGGTGAGGATGCCGAGGCGGTGCCGGCGCGCGAACGTCTTCAACGCCGGCAGGCGCATCATGTGGCCGTCCTCGTCCATGATCTCGCACACGGCCGCGACCGGGGCGAGGCCCGCGAGCCGGCAGAGATCGGGTGCTGCCTCGGTGTGGCCGGCGCGCCGGAGCACGCCGCCGGGCACCGCGCGCAGCGGGAATACGTGGCCCGGCCGCACGAAGTCTTCCGCCACGGCCTGTGGCCGGGCGAGCGCGCGGAACGTCCTCGCCCGGTCGAACGCCGAGGTGCCCGTGGTCGTGCCGCGCTTCGCGTCCACCGACTCGGTGAACGGCGTGCCGAACTTGGACGTGTTGTCGGAGACCAGGAGCTTCAACCCGAGGCGGTCCGCGATCTCCGGCACCATGGGCGCGCACAGGATGCCGCGGCAGTGCTTGACCGCGAAGTTCACCATCGCGGGCGTGGCGTGCTCGGCCGCGAACACGATGTCGCCCTCGTTCTCGCGATCGGCGTCGTCGACGACCACGATCATCTTCCCCGCCTTGATGTGCCGGAGCGCCTCCTCGACCGTGAGCAGCGGCGGGCCCGCGGCGGCGCGGCCGCGCTGGGCCTTGGCCGGGGGCTTGCGGGTCGCGGTCAGCGGCGTCATCGGGCTCCCTCTTCGAGCAGGCGCGCGAGGTAACGGGCGAGGAGGTCCACTTCGAGGTTCACCCGCGTGCCCGGCGCGTACGAACCGGCCGAGGTCATGGCGAGCGTATGGGGAATGTACGCGATTTCGCAGCCCGAGTCGGTGAGCCCGGCCACGGTGAGGCTCACGCCGTCCACGGCCAATGAGCCCTTGTGCGCGACGAAGCGCGCGAGGCTCGCGGGGAACGCGATCGTCACCCGCACGCCGTCGCCCTCGGGCGTGCGCGCGCGCACCTCGCCGACGCCGTCCACGTGACCCTGCACCAGGTGTCCGCCCAACCGGTCCGAGAGCCGGAGCGAGCGCTCGAGGTTGATCGCGGTGCCGGCTCGCCAGTCGGCGAGCGTCGTGAGCCGCAGCGTCTCCGGCACCGCCTCGACCGCGAACCTCCCGGGCTCCACCGCGACCGCGGTCAGGCAGCAGCCCGAGCACGAGATGCTGTCGCCGACGCGCGCGTCCTCGAGCACGCGGCTCGCCCCGATCCAGAAGCGTCTCCCCGCGGGCCGCTCCTCCACCGACTGCACGCGACCCAGCTCTTCCACGAGTCCGGTGAACATCACTCGTCTCCCAGATCCACGACGATCCGTGCGTCGACGCCGACGAGCGACGCCGAGACCACGCGCCCGCGCGCGGCGTGTTCGAGCGGGAGCGCGAGCCCGTCGCACCACGACAGCCCGCCGCCCAAGACGAACGGCGCGCTGTAGAGCACGATCCGCTTGACGAGCCCGGCGCGGACGAACGACGCGCCGAGCGTGCCGCCACCCTCGAGCAGCACCTCGTGGCGGCCCTCGCGGGCGAGCCGCTCGGCGAGCGCGGAAAGCGACACGCGCAGGCGCGCGGCCGGGAGCCGCCACACGGTGACGCCGCGCGCGGCGAGCGCGCGCTCGCGCGCCACGGGAGCGGCAGCCGTGCACGCCGCGACCGTGCCGCGGGCGAGCGGCGGCGAGAACACGCGCAGCGTCTTCGGCAGCGACAGCCGCGAATCCACGACCACGCGCAGCGGCTGAGCACGCCGCGCGCTCTCGGAGGCGCCCCTGCCGTCACGGGCGGTCAGCCGCGGGTCGTCGGCGCGCGCGGTGCCCGCGCCCACCACGATGGCGTCGCTCGCGGCGCGAAGCCGGTGGCCGTCGGCGCGCGCCTCGAGCCCGGTGATCCACTGCGAGCGCCCGCGCGCGTCGGCGATGCGGCCGTCGAGCGAGCTCGCCACCTTCCAGGTGATGCGCGGCCGGCCCGTCGCGTGCACCTGCCGGTAGGCGGCCAGCTGCTCTTCCGCCTCGTCCGCCAGCAGTCCCAGCTCGACGCGCACGCCCGCCGCACGCAGCTTCCGCAGGCCCCTGCCGTTGACGCGCGGGTCGGGATCGCGCTGCGCCACGACGCAGCGCGCGATACCCGCTGCGAGCAGCGCGTCCACGCACGGCGGCGTGCGACCCCAGTGCACACACGGCTCGAGCGTGACGAAGAGCGTCGCCCCGCGCGCGGCGGCACCGGCGCGCGCGAGCGCTTCCACCTCGGCGTGGCTCTCCCCCAGCGCGCGATGCCAGCCCTCGCCCACGATCTTCCCGCCGCGCACGATCACCGCGCCCACGATCGGGTTCGGCGCCGTGTGGCCGCGGCCGCGCTCGGCGAGCTCGAGCCCGCGGCGCATGAAGCGCTCGTCGTCGCTCCGGCTTCGGTTGTGGTTCGGGATCCGCGCTGGCATGAGAGGCCCCGGTGGGTGGGACACGGGGCGCGGCAGCGCGCACGACGTCCTCACGCGCGGAGCCGGTGGCTCCGCGCATCCGAACGATCGCGGCGCTCTCCTTCTTCCATCCCGACTGTGACGGTCGGCCCCGGAATCTCACCGGGTCTGCCGGTCCGGAATGCTCCCCGGAGGGCTCGCGGGCTGTACCGCCGGTGGGGGCTTTCACCCCGCCCCGAAGGAAAAGCGGCAGAAAGTGTAAGGTGCCACGCGCGATAGCGTCAAAATGGACGCCGGATGCGCGCCGGTATCCTCCGCCCTTGTCCCGAAGGCGGCATTCGCGGTCCAATAGGAGCCTCAGCGACCCCCAGCCCGGCCGCGGGCCCCAACCGGAGAACCCCGATGCGGCGCCCCCTCGCGCTCCTCGTCGTCGCGCTCGCCTGCGCAGCCCTGGTCTCGGCGCTCGCCCCCGGCAGCGGCATCACCCGCACGCAGGCCGCGAACGACTTCGTCCATTTCGAGAGCGGACACGTGCACCCGCTGGCGATGACGCCCGACGGCACGCGACTGCTCGCCGTCAACACGGCGGACGACCAGCTCGCGGTGTTCAACGTCACCGTCGGCGCGCCGGTGCTCGTCGCCGAGATCCCGGTGGGGCTCGAGCCGGTCTCGGTCGCGGTGCGAAACGATGGCGAAGCGTGGGTGGTGAACCAGCTCTCGGACGACGTCAGCATCGTCAACCTCGCGACGGCGAACGTGCGCGCCACGCTGCACGTGGGCGACGAGCCCGCCGACGTGGTGTTCGCGGGCAGCCCGGCGCGCGCCTGGGTGAGTGTGTCCGGCGAGGACGCGCTCAAGGTGTACGACCCCGGAAACCTCGGCACCGCGGCGCAAGTGGTCGCGATCCCGGCGCGCAAGCCACGCTCGCTCTCGGTGTCGCCGGACGGTGCCAGCGTCTATGCCGCGGTGTTCAACAGCAGCCACGGCGCCACGGTCCTCTCCGAGGCGGAGGCCGGTGACTCGCTGCCGCCGCCCAACCCGCCCATGCGGACAGGATTGCCCGCCGCACCGAAGGTCGGCCTGCTCGCCCAGTACACGAGCGGCCACTGGCGCGACCTCTCCGGCAAGCTCTGGGATTCGAAGATCCCCTACACCGTGCCGCTCGTGGAGCTGGTGAAGGTGGACGCCGCCACGCGCACGATCGCCCAGGTGCGCGGCGACATGGCCACGATCCTGATGGGCACCGCCGTCGACCCGATCACCGGCGCCTGCGCGGTGACCGGCACCTACGGGAAGATCGAGCTGCGCTTCGAGCCCAACGTCCGTGGTCGCATCACCGAATCGCGCGTGGCGCTCGTGCCCGCGGCCGGCCCCACGACCGTGGTCGGCCTGAACCCGCACATCAACTACACCGTGCCCACCGGACCGCAGGCGGAGCGCGACTCGTCGCTCGCCATGCCCACCGGCGTGGCGTGGTCGCCCGACGGGCAACGCATTTTCGTGAGCGCGATGGGCTCGGCGAAGCTCGGCGTGGTGAGCGCGGCGGGCGCCGTGCTCGCGCGCGTACCCACGGTGGCGGGTCCGACCGGCGTGGTCGTGGACGGCGCGCGCGCGCGCGTCTACGTGCTCGGGCGCTTCCGCAACCAGCTGCAGACGCTGTCGGCAGCCACGCTCCACAGCGTCGCGATCACGTCGATCGGCTTCGATCCCACACCCGACGACATCGTCAACGGGCGGAAGTTCTTCTACGGCGGGTTCACGTCGGGGCACGGCGACCAGGCGTGCGCGAGCTGCCACCTCTTCGGCGACCTGGACAACCTGGTGTGGGACCTGGGCGATCCCACCGGCGACATGGCGCCGGTGCCGCCGGGCATGCTCGACCCACTGCTGGCACCGATGCACCCGATGAAGGGCCCGATGGCGACCCAGAGCCTGCGCGGGCTCGCGAACACCGGCGTGCTCCACTGGCGCGGCGACCGCGCCGACTTCATGGCGTTCAAGCCGGCGACTCAGAGCCTGCTCGGCCTCTCGAGCCCGATCCCCGACAGCGAGATGGTGGCGATGTCGCAGTTCGTGCTGCCGCTCAGCTACCCGCCGAACCCGAACCAGTTCCTCGACCGCACGTTCCGCGACGCTCCGCCCGGGAGCGCGAGCGCCGAGCGCGGCCGCCAGTTCTTCGCCAGCACGCCGGTGGACGCCGGGCGCACGTGCTCGTTCTGCCACTCGGTCGCGATCGGCACCAACGGCCAGTCGATCGACAAGTTCGCGCTGCAGGAAGCGCAGGACATGAAGGTGCCGCAGCTGCGGAACCTCTACCAGAAGACGGGCTTCACCGACGCGTCCGGCGCGGTGAACAAGCGCGGGTTCGGGTTCACGCACAACGGCGCCACCGACAACCTCTTCGACTTCCTGCACTTCCCCGGCTTCAACTTCGCCGCGGGCACGGACGGCGACAATCAGCGCCGCGACGTGGAGGCGTACCTGTTGTCGTTCGACACCGGCCTCGCACCCGCCGTGGGCGCGGAGGTGACGTTCGACGGCGGCGCCGGCGACGCCGCGCGCGTGGCGCGCATGGACACCCTGGTGGCGCGCGCGAACGCCGGCGACTGCGACCTGGTCGCGCGCGGACGCGTCGACGGCGCACGGCGCCAGTGGCTGTTTTCCGCGAGCGCCTGGCACGCCGACCGCACCGGCGTCGCCGACCTGTCGAGCCCCGCGCTGCGCGCGCTCGCCGGCCCCGGCTCCGAGCTCACGGTGATGGGTGTGCCGCTCGGGAGCGGCACGCGCATGGCGATCGACCGCGACCGCGACGGCTTCCCGAACGGCGACGAGCTGGCGGCGGGGAGCAACCCGGGCGATCCGGCGTCCGTGCCGGCGACCACGGGCGTGGCCCCCGGGGGCGTCACCGTCACCGGGCTAGAGGGCGCACGCCCGAACCCGTTCCGCGGCGGCACCGCGATCGAGTGGTCGTTGTCGCACGACGGACCCGTGGATCTCGTGATCTACGACGTGATGGGCCGCGAGGTGCGCGTGCTCGCGAGCGGTACGCAGCGGGCGGGCGCACATCGGGCGGAGTGGGACGGGCGTGGCGCGGGCGGTCACAGCGTCGGCGCGGGCCTCTACTTCGCGCGGTTCCGCGTCGCGGGTGAGGAGTGGACGCGGACGGTGGTGAAGCTGGACTAACGTCCGAGCAGCGCTTCTGCGCGCGGCCGCCAGGCGCGGACGCGGTCATCGTCGGGGAAGCGTGACTCGAACAGGGTCCAGGCGCGGGCGAACTCCTCGCGGTCGGCCTTCTCGCCGGCGCTCGCCACCCACAGGGCGCAGGCGTCGGCGAGCGCGCGCGTGATCTCGGGGTCGGCGGGGAGCGCATCGCTCGCGGCGAGCAGCGCATAGACCGAGCTGTCGCGGCGGCCTGCTTGCGCGAGCGAGGCGGCGAGTCCGAGCCACGACTCGCGCGCGTGCGGCTCGAGCGGAAGGGCTGCCTGCCATTGTGCGGAGGCGGCGCTCCAGCGCCCGGTCTGCATGTAGAGCGTGGCGAGGTCGCGGTGATACTGCGGCGTCTCGGGCTTGAGCAGGACGACGCGCGTGAGCGGCGGCTCGGCCTCCGCGAGCCGGCCGGCGCGCGCGCGCGCCACGCCCAGCCCCGAGAGCGCGTTCACGTTGAGCGAGTCCTCGGCGAGCGAGGCCTCGAACCAGCGCTCGGCGCGCGGCAGGTCGCCGGCGTTGAGCGCGGCGGTGCCCAGCATCGCCTGCGAGCGGCCGCCGCCCAACGGCAACTCCGCGATCCGCGCCTCGGTCGCCTCGCGGGACAGGTTGAGCGCGGTCCACGGGATCGACTGAGCGAGCGAGGCGGCGAGTGCCGAGAGCAGCAGGCGCTCTCGCGCCGCGGGCGGCAGCGCCAGCATCGCGCGCAGCGCGAACAGCGGCAGCACGCCGGCCGGGGCCGCGAACAGGTCCCAGTTCCGCGCCGCGCCCAGGTTGCCGGCCCCGGTCAGGAGCGCGGGCGCGTAGAGCGTGAGGGCCGCGACCGCGAGGAAGCGGCCACTCGCGGTTCCGAGCGCGTCTCGGATCGGGCGCACGGTGACGAGTGCCGCCACCGAGACGAGCGAGAGCGGGCCCATCTGCACGATGTGGCTCCATGCGTCCGCCAGGTGGCGCGCGGAGAAGAACACGCCCGCCTGCATGTCGCGCGGCTGCCGCAACACCTTCACCACGCCGGCGGTGAGCTGCGCGAACGGCGAGCCCCCGGGATAGAGCCCGCGCACCATCCACGCCGCAGCGCTCGCGACGATCACCAGCCCGGCGAGCGTCGCCAGCATCTCGGCGCGGCGCTCGCGGCGCGCGAGCCCGTGGACCACGAGCAGGAGCGCTGCGGGGAACGCGAGCGCGCCGAGGAGGTGGAACGCGAACGCCAGCAGCAGCGCCGCGAACGCCGGCCACGCCGGCGCGCGGCCCTCGAGGTAGTCCACGCCCGACCACGCGAACGCGGCGAAGCACACCGCCACGTAGGCATAGTTCTCGACGTGCCCGTGGAAGATCGCGGCCGCGCCCTGGCTCGCGATCGCGAGCGTGGCGAGGAGCGCCATGCCGCCCGGAAGCCGCTCCGAGGTGCGGGCGAAGCCGCGTGCGTGCAGCGCCACCCACACGCCGCCGGCCACGGCGCTGGCGGCCGCGATCGCCTGCACCGCGCTCCAGCGCCCGCCCCCCATCGCCCACACCGCGTGCTGGAGCCACAGGGTCAACGGCTCATCCGGATGGAAGCGCTGCCCCTCCGGGATGTCGATCGAGAGCGGCAGCGCGTCGCCCCAGTAGAGGTGGCGCTCGCGCACGAGCCAGAAGATCGCGGTGGCCGCGAGCCCCGCGACCCATGGCCACGCCGCGTGCGCGGGGAGGCTCACGCGCTCGAGCCGCTCGCCGATCGCGCGCGAGCAGCGCGGCACGAACAGCAGCGCGCACGCGAGCGGCACGAGCCACCACGCCGGGGGCAGGAACGCGAGCGCGTTGGCGCCCCACAGGGCCCGGCTCCAGAAGCGCGACTCGAGGAGCGGGTAGGCGAGTGTCGCGCCGAGCACGACGAGCCCCCAGCGCACGTCGGCCGCGGAAGCGGGCGGCTCCGGCTGCTGGGCCGCCACGGCGGATCGCTCGCGGCTTCCGGGGGCCTTGGCCATCGAACTAACTTACGTGGAGCCCGAGCGCGCGGCCACCCTCGCGCGGGCGAGAGTGGCCGCCGTTCCCCCCAGGGCTTCGTTCACGTCACTCGAGGCGAGTCACCACCCGCGTGAACCGTCCCTGCGCGGTGACGAGCCGCGCGTAGTAGACGCCGGGCGCGATCCGGTGGCCGGAGTCGTCGGCGCCGTTCCACTCCAGGCGATACTCGCCCGCGTCGCGAAGTCCGCTCGTGATCGTGCGCACGCGGCGGCCGTCCACCGAGAACACCTCGAGGTCCGCGCGCCCGGCCTTGGCGAGCGAGAACGCGAACGTCGTGCTGCGGCCGAACGGGTTGGGCATCGCGGGGGCGAACGCGGTCACGAACGATTTCGGTGTGACCGCCGTGACCCCGGTGGCAAGGATGACGGTGTGGTTCTGGTTGTCGCGTGCGTCGGTTCCCGCGAACGCGAACTTGGGGTCGCCCGCCGCCACCACCTGGAAGTGGAGCGTGGCGAACTCGCCGTCGCCGGTGAAGCCCTGGCCCGTGCCCGTGAACACCGCGCCGTCGACCGAGCCCGGCGCCGCCGAGAACAGCAGCGCCCCCTGCTCGAGCACCGCGTCGCCCGCGGTGAACGACACCGGCTGCACGACCGCCGGATCCCACGCCAGGTGCGCGCTCATCGCCAGCGCGCGGCCGGTGCCGGTGAAGCTGATGCGCACCGCTACGTCCTCACCCGCGTGCACCGAAGGCGGCGCGGTGAGCACGAGCGCGTCCTGGCTCGACGCCGCCGGCGTCGCGTGCGCCTGCGGCGCGCTCGCGACCGGATAGTAGTTGATGGCGAACAGGACGAGATCCTCGAAGTTGATCTTGTTGTCCGTCATCGGCCGGGCGGTCACCGACAGGTCGGTGGTCGGGCCCACGTCCAGGAAGTTCACCGCATCCACGGCGGCGCCGTAGATGCCGTAGTGGGCACCCAGCGCCGAGAGGTCGCTCGTCGACACCTTGTTGTCGCCGAGGCCCGGCGTGGTGCCGTCGGAGACGTCGCCGAGGTGGTAGCTGAGCGTGCCGGTGGTCTGGTTGGAGACCGGCGAGCGCGTGCCGAACGTGTCGGTGACGTAGGCGACGTAGTACCAGAAGTCGCGCGAGCCCGGCTCGTCGGTGTCGCCCGGTGAGGTCACCGTGGTGAGCGTCCAGCCGGCCGGCGGGTAGGCGCCCGGCGTCGGCGGCACGCTGCCCGGCGTCGGGCCGTCATCGTACTCGGGGTAATTGCCGTAGCCCTTGCGCCACACCTCGACGGTGGAGCCGGCGGGGACCGCGGTCCAGGTCAAGGTGATCTTCGTGTTGCCGTCGCCGTCATTGCCCGTGCGCACCTGCGTCGCGGCGAGCGTGGTGATCGCCGGCACCGCCGGATTGACCGCGAACTGCACGTCGATGGTGTGGTTCGAGCTCACGGCCGCGAACGTGTAGGGCGACGTCAGCGGGGCGGCGCCGCCATCCACGGTGACGCTCGCGACGTGGTAGCCCGGGTCCGCAGAGAACGTGTAGGACGGCGTGGCGTTCAGGCTGTAGAGCGTGGTGCCCAGCGGCGAGAGGCTGCCGTTGGCACCCGCCGTGGCCACGATCTTCGCCTTCACCTCGAGCGAGTAGGCCGTGGACGTGGAGCCCGAGTAGCTGCCGTCACCGGAGTAGTGCGCCGTGAGCGAGTGCGGGCCCACCACGAGCGAGCTGGTGATGAGCTGGGCGCTGCCCGCCGAGACGGGCTGCGTCCCGAGCGACGTCACGCCGTCGAAGAACTCGACTGAACCCGTCGCGCCCGACGGCGCGACGGTGGCGGTGAGCGTGACCGGGTCCTGGTAGACGCCCGGATCGGGCGCGGCCACCAGCGTGACCGAGCTCGATGCCGCGTTCACCACCTGCGTCACCAGGTTCGAGGTGCTGCCCGAGTAGCTGCTGTTCCCCGAGTAGACCGCGGTGATCGGGTGGCTGCCCGCCGCGAGCGCGCTGGTGCTGAGCTGGGCGCTGCCCGAGGCGACCGGCGAGGTGCCGAGTGACGTCGAACCGTCGAAGAACTCGACGGAGCCGGTGGCGGTGGACGGCGTCACGGTGGCCGTGAACGTGACCGACTGCCCGAACGTGGACGGGTTCTGCGAGCTCGCGAGCGACGTGTTCGAGCTGGCGGCGTTCACGGTGTGGCTGTGTGCGGGCGAGGTGCTGCCGGCGAAGCTCGGATCACCCGAATACACCGCGGTCAGCGAGTGGCCACCGGCGCTGAGCGACGAGGTGATGACCTGCGCGGAGCCGGAGACGAGCGGGCTCGTCCCGAGCGAGGTCACGCCATCGAAGAACTCGACCGAGCCGCTCGGGCTGCCGGCGCCGGGCGGCGTCACCGACACCGTCGCCGTGAGCGTGACGTTGCCGCCGAACGTGCTCGGGTTCGGCGCGCTGTTGAGCGCCGTCGACGTGGCCGCCTGGCCCACGGTGTGCGTGTGCACCGGCGACGTGCTCGTGGTGTACGTGAGGTCGCCACTGTAAACCGCAGTGATGGAGTGGCTTCCCAACGCCAGCGCGGACGTGGCCTTGGTCGCCACCCCGCCCGAGAGCGGGGAGCTGCCGAGGGACGTCGGACCGTCGAACCACTCCACGCTCCCGGTGGCCGACGACGGCGTCACCGTGGCCGTGAGCGTGACGCTCTCGCCCACGACCGACGGGTTCGGTGACGAGGTCACCGCGGTCGACGTGCTCGGGTTCGTCACCGAGTGCGAGTGAACGGCCGACGTGCTGCCGGTGAAGCTGGCGTCACCGGAGTAGACCGCGGTCAGCGAATGGCTACCCGCGCTCAACACCGAAGTGTTCAGGACCGCCGAGCCCGACGAGACCGGCGAGCTGCCGAGCGACGTCGCGCCATCGAAGAACTCGACGGAGCCCGTGGGCGTACCCGAGGCCGGCGGGCCCACCGACACGGTTGCCGTGAGCGCGACGCTGGAGCCGAGCGTGGACGGGTTCGGCGCGCTGGTGAGCGCCGTCGACGTGGCCGCCTGGTCGACCG
>Ga0073909_10000547_pt1 | contig 12194 bp, 13 predicted proteins | sample Coa_R1_6_FD_66439 | JGI IMG/M metagenome (GOLD analysis project Ga0073909, IMG submission 66439) | Surface soil microbial communities from Centralia Pennsylvania, which are recovering from an underground coalmine fire. - Coalmine... | ecosystem: Environmental > Terrestrial > Soil > Unclassified... | reverse complement strand
GCCTCCGTCCTGCTCACGGACCTGGATCTCCCGGCCCACCTCACGCCACCAGGCCCGGCGTTCCTGCCACCGGTCGATGACCGCCCGGACGACGAACAACCGGCCCCGCCAGATGAAGGCCTCGGGGTCGGTGGTGCGCGGGGTGCGGGCCAGGGCGCTGGTGACCTCGATGGGTTCGTCGTAGCGGCGGGACATGGCGACTCCTTGCAGGCAGGACGGATCGCCCGGCGCGCGGGCCGGGGCAGGGCACGATGGCGACGGCTCCGGCCCGCCCCGACAGGCGGGGTCGAGGCGCCGGGGGCGAGACCGGAGCCGCATGAGGTGACCGTGGGCGGCATACGACGGGTCGAAGGTCGCGCCACCACTGGTCACCGAACCGGTGAGCGAGGACCACCTCGGACACCTGTTCGAACACCACCTACCGTACACCCGTCCGGGCACAGCACGTCAAGTCCGGCGAAAGGTCCTGCGGATCGCAGTGGCGCCCGCCCAGTCACTCGGCCAAGGTTCTGCCGTATGCCGCTGCACCGGCTCGGGTGGGTCAGCCCTGACCGGTGAGGCCGCCACGCCGGCGGATCTCGGCGGGCAGCACGCTACGCGGCAGGCCGGTGCGGGCCGCGACGACGCGAACCTCACGCTCGAAGCGGCGGTCCACCGGCTCGCGCGTCGCTCGGGGCGAGGTGGCCTCGTCCTTGACCCGGTAGAGCCGGACCTCGATCTTGCGCAGCCGGTCCGGCGTGACGAGCTCCGCCGGCACGCGGACGGTGAAGACAGTCGTGGTCGCCTCGGTGAGGTTGTGGAACCGCTCGTCGGCCGGCCCGTCCGGGTCGATGAACGAGCGCCGCACGCCCAGGTCGGGCACCGGTCCGGCGTGCAGCAGCTCCTCCCCCACGGTCACGTCGTAGACGAAGCCGCCCGGGAAGCTGGCACCTTCGCGCAGCGGCCCGTCCACGAGATGGCTGTCGAGGATCGTCAGCGCGTCGCCCTGGACGAGCACCCGCATCCGGACGTAGCCCTCGGAGTCCATGAGGCCAGCCTCCCCCGCGAACGCGTCCGGGTCCACCGTGAGCCGCGGGTCGGCCGGGACGCCACCCACCACGACCGGTTCCATCGGTGGCAGGTCGAGCCGGTCGATGTGGTCGAGATGGCGGGGCCGCGGCGCTCGCGGTCGGACGAAGGCCGCTTTCAGGTCGCCCCGCGGGAGCGGCGTCACGCGCTCGGTGCGGGCGACCTTGTCGACGCCGTCGTATCGACGCTGCAGGTCCGGGTCGAGGTAGTACTGCCGACCGGTGCGACGGATCGCGACCTTGTCGACACCCTCGCCCCGCTGGGGCCGGTACTCCTCGGGGTTCTTCCGTTCACCAGGCATGTTGGGGTCCTTTCACCAGTTCCGGCCGTGCCGGTAGTCGTGGATCCATCGGTAGTAGAGGCGGTCCAGGGTGATCCCGCTGCGACCGGAGATGACGCCGAACCAGTCCTTGTTGTGGACATAGAGCTCGGAGGTCCGGTGTGGCGAGCGAGCAGCCGCGACCTCGAACGCGTCGTTCGGGCCGAGGTTCCACTCACCCACCCAGTCGCCGACGAAGCTGACCGAGAAGCCGGAGCCGGTCGAAGTGAACTTCCCGAGGTACTCCTCGCTCCAGTCCTGGTGGTTCCAGGCCCACAGGTCGCACTTGGTGTCCGGGCCGAGCTGGGCGGCGAAGAACGTGTCGTGCTGTCGCATCCCACCCCAGCCGGGGACATCGCCGTCGAACCGGCGGACCAGGTCCAGCCGGCTGCCGGTCGACCGGAACAGCCCGAGGTAGGACATCGACCAGTCGTCGCCGTTGAAGATCGCGACATCGCACTTGCCGTCACCGGTGAAGTCGCCGAGGATCAGCTGGTCATGGCGGGCCAGCCCGCCCCAGCCGGGGATGTCGCCGTCGTACCGCTGGGTCATCGACAGCGAGGTGCCGGTCGAGCGGAACAGCCCGACGTATGCCATGGACCAGTCGTCGCCATTGAAGATCGCCAGGTCACCGCGGCCGTCGCCGGTGAGGTCTCCGACGAAGAACGTGTCGTGCCGGGCCAGCCCGCCCCAGCCGGGGATGTCCCCGTCGAACCTGCGGATGCAGCTGTATGCCGCCCCGTTGCTGCGCAGCATGCCGACGTAGGGCATCGACCAGTCGTCGGTGTTGACGACGTACAGGTCCGCCCGACCGTCCCCGGAGAAGTCGCTGACCAGGAACCTGTCATGCTTGGCCAGGCCGCCCCAGCCGGGAACGTCACCGTCGTGCCGGGCGATGAGCCGCAGCCCGCCGGAGCCGTCGTGGGCGAGAACCCCGAGGTACGGCATCACCCAGTCCAGGCCGTTGAAGACGACGATCTCGTCGACCCCGTCCCCGTTGACGTCGCCGACGTAGATCTCGTCGTGCGGCGCGAACTGCCATGAGCCGGGCACGATCCCGACCGCGGTGCTGGCGTGGGTGAACCCGTCCGCGCCCCGACGGAAGAGCTGGACGTTGGTCCCGTGGTGCAGCAGGACGTCGCTGCGACCGCTGCCGAGGAAGTTGCCGGCGAAGGCCCGGGTGAAGTGGTAGCCGGTCTGGTCGTGCGCACCCTCCTTGAGGGAGGTGTAGCAGACCGGGCAGTAGGGCGGGGAGTTGCCGTTCATCCGGCAGTTCTCGACCGGGCGGTAGATCCCGCGCTCGTAGGTCTGCCCGCCCTCGAACAGCCCGACGTCCTGGCTGGAGTCCCACCCGGCCGGGCGGGCGCCCTGGTTGTAGTTGGCCGCCGCACCGACACCGGTCGGCAGCGGCGTGGTCGGGTCGATGAACCGGCGCCACTTGGTCGTCGACCGGTTCGTGTTGATGGTGACGTTGACGGTGCCGGGCTCGCCGTTCGCGGCCGGGTAGGTCGGCCGGGACGCGTCGGAGTACTCGTCGTCGAACCCGCCGATGCCATGGCCGAACTCGTGCGCGATGACGTCCCAGCCGACGCCGAGCGTCACGTGGGCCCGCCCCCCGCCTCCACAGCCGCCGAAGCCGGCGGTGTTGAGCACGACGAGCAGGTTGTCGACGTCGGGAACCCACGTGGTCAGGGCCGCCTGGATCCTCTTCTCGACATCGGCCTGCTGCTTGGCGGTCAGCCCGTAGTCCATCCAGCAGTAGTTCCACTGCCCGCTGAACCACATGCCGAGCGCCGTGTTGCGCGTGACGACGTTGGACTCGACCGTCTTGCTCGGGTCGGCCGGGTCCTGGCTCAGCGTGTGCGTGCTCACGCCGGAGTCGACCGACTCCAGGTTGATCCGGTAGATGTTGAAGGCCGCCGCATTCTCGGCGTAGTAGTCCCGGCCGAACACGTCGCGCAGCAACGTGTTGTCGACATAGGTGTTGTATGCCGCCTGGTCGGCGGCCGTGAAGCCGTCGCCGATGACGACGAGGTTCCGTTTGAGCCCGGCGGGTCCTGCCTGTCGCAGAACTGTCACGCTGTCGGCCATCGTGCCTCCCACTGTGTGGTGCGCACCCTCCGGCACGCGACAACCCCAAGGAGCCTGGAACCCCGGACGGTGATACCGAAAGCTGCTGTCGTTTCTACCTGCCCGTCCCGGTTCAGCGAGACGGAAAAGCACCGCGGCCCGCGCCGCGGCTCACTACCCTTCGGGACATGAGTGCCGATCTCACACCCGGACAGGACCTGCCGACCCGCGACCTGTCCGACCATCCGGGCGTCGCGCGTGTCCTGCAGGTACTCGCCCTCAACCACCTCACGCCGACGGTCCGCTACCTGCCCGACGCGGTCCGCACCGCTCAGGCTGCGGCCGACGCGCTCGGGGTCACCCCGGCCGAGATCGCCAACTCCCTGGTCTTCAGGGCTCGGACCCTCGATGGTCACACGGTGCCCCTGCTCATCCTTGCCTCGGGCGGGCACCGGGTCGACACCGAGCGGGTTGCGTCCCTGGCCGACCTGGCGAGCATCGATCGCGCCGACCCCGAGTTCGTCCGCGCGGCAACGGGGTTCACCATCGGCGGGGTCGCCCCCGTGGGTCACCCGAAGCCGATCCGGACCATCGTCGACGTCAGCCTCGGGCGCTATGACACGGTCTGGGCGGCGGCCGGGCACAGCCACTCGGTCTTCGCGACGACCTATGACGAGCTGCTCCGGATCACCGGCGGGCAGCCGATGGAGGTCAGCTGACCGGGGAGAGCCCACGACCCGAGTGCAAGCAGAGCACGTTGCCGTCGGGGTCGAGGAACCATGCTGCCTGCTCGTCCCCCGTCGACGCGATGTGGTCGACGGTCGTCAGACCGGGCAGGTCATAGTCCTCGAACCGCACCCCGCGTCCCTCGAGCTCGGCCAGCTCGGCCGCGACGTCCTCGACCTTGAAGGACAGCGCGGTGTGCTGGTGCTGCTGGCCGGGACGCAGGAGCAGAGCCAGCTGGCCACCCCCGCCGAGGTCGTAGACGGGGCTGCCCTCCAGGTCGGCACCGGCATACGGCAGGCCGAGGACGGTCGAGTAGAACTCCTTGGCGCGGTCGGTGTCGTCGACCGGGAGCATGCTCGTGACGGGACGGTTGGCGAGTGTCATGGTGGCCTCCATCTGGGCGACCAGCGGGGTCGCGCCGGTTCCCTCCCCATCCATCAGGGTCCGCTTCGCCGGGAGATCCGTCGATGGCCCGAACGGATGACCCGCCCGGTTCGCCCTACAGTGGGCGACCATGGGTACCGAGCTGCTCCCGTGGGTGTTCACCTCGGGTTGGGCGAGCGGGATCAACGCGTATGCCGTGGTGCTGGTCATGGGTCTCGCGGACCGGTTCTTCGGGGTCAGCCAGGTGCCCGACGTCCTGGGCCGGACCGACGTCCTCATCGCCGCCGGAGTGATGTTCGCGATCGAGATGGTCGCCGACAAGGTGCCGTTCCTCGACACGGTCTGGGACGCCGTGCACACCGTCATCCGGCCCGCCATCGGGGCGACCATCGGCTATCTCATCGGCCACCAGACCGCTGACCTGGACGCGAGCTTCCTCGCGGCCGCCGGCGGGTTCAGCGCCCTCGCCTCGCACGTCGTCAAGGCCGGGGTCCGCGCCGCGGTCAACTCCTCCCCCGAGCCGGCGAGCAACGCCCTCGTGAGCACCGCCGAGGACGCCGCCGTCCTCGGCGTCGTCTCGCTCGGCATCGACCACCCCACAGTGGCGGCCGGCATCGCCGCGGTCCTCCTCGTGCTCGGCATGGCCGTCGTCGTGTACGTCCTCACCCGGGTACGCCGATGGCGCCGGAAGTACGACGACTGGGGCGTCCGGCACGGCCTCGGCGACCCGCGCGACCCCTGACTTCCGGATGGTCGTCGACGTGGAATGTCTGTCACTCCGCCCAGATAGGGCGACCGTCAGACTCGACGGCTTCCTGAATGTGCTGCCTAGGGGCGGGATCCCCCAACACCATCGGGCGACGCCGCAGAAGGCACGGGCCCCGGCATCGACGGCCACTTCGTCATGTCATGTTCGCTCGCGGGGAGTTGTGGTGCGAACGCTCGCATGCTGCCAGATCACCGCTGAAACGGTCATAAGTTCCAGGTCGCGGGCTGGTCGGTATCTGGTTGGTAGGTGCAGGTGAAGCCAGTACGGACTCGGGCCGCGAGGTGGCGGCCGACGACAGGGTCCGCCTCGGCGATGACGTCGATGGCTCTGGCGATCGCTTTGCGAACGGTTATTCGCGCTCGTTCGGCGCTGCCTCCGACCTGGCGGGCCCGCCCGCCGAGTCCGGTGGCCGCCGAGACCTCTGCCAGCAGAGCCTTGCGTTCCGCAACCAGAGCTTCTGCCCTGATCGCGTCGCCGCTGACGTCGGCGGCGTCCAGCTCGTCGTCCAGCTGGCGCAGCCGGTGGCGGTAGGCGGCCAACGCCGTCGCGTCGGCCCGCGGTCCCAACCCGCCCTCGGACACGACACCGCCAGCGAGGGTCAGCGCGTCGATGCCGACACCGGGGCGGGAGAGCAGCGTGTGCAGGTGCGTCATGCCCTTGCGGGCCGGCACTGCCGTCGTCGCGCCTTCGTGCCCGACCAGCCACGTACCGGCGGGACCCGGGCGCAACGTCATCGGGGCATGGCCCGGGTCAGGCACATCCGGGACCCAGCGCTCGAGTCGTTGACGCCACCAGGTCGCCCCGACCCGGGCGTAGGTGGCCAGCGCCGCCGTGCGCAACCTGACCGCCTCTTCGTCATCGCCGCGAACGCTCGCAGCCCGGGACAGGGTGTCGTCGGTGAGCCCGTGGAACATCACGCCGCCGGAGGCGATGACCGGCCGGCCGGCATAAGGGGCCAGTAAGGGAGCGACCCGGGTGACCAGCTCGGTCTCGCCGGCGTGGAGTGCGACGTCCAGGACCAGCTGCAGGGTAGGAAGGTAGCTGAAGTCACGAGGCAGGGACGCCAGCACCTCGGCATCGAAGGTCGCCGCAAGCGCGATCGCCCGGTCGATCCGACCGGCGCCGAGCCAGATCCAGGCAACCTCGGCGTAGAGCTCCCGGACGCCCTCGTCGACGGCGAAGTCCTCGGCCATCTGGGCCAGTTCCGCAGCGGTGGCTCGGTCGCCGGCGTGAACCGCGGTGTACGCGCGCATGCTGCCGACCACCAGCCAGCCGTCGGCCAGCCCGGCCGGGTCCAGCGCCCGGCTCGCCACCGCGATCAGCTCCGCAGCGGTGTCCGTCCTGCCGCGCAGCAGGTCCAGGGTCAACCGGCGTGAGGCGGCGAAGAACAGCGCTCTGGGTGAATCCTCCCCAAGCACCTCCAGCGCACGCATCTGCCGGTTCATCGCCGGCAGATCCAGCACCTCCAGAGCGACGGTCAGCAACCACAGGTGCGCCCGGGTGCGCGCGTCCACATCGGTGAGATGGGCGCTGACGTCGTCGAGGCGCCGGGCCAAGTCGATGCGGACGGACAGGTCGTCGGGGCCCCAGTGGGTGGCCAGCGCGGCGTCCAGCGCATCTGCGATCAGGACGCCATCGCCGGTCGCGGTCGCATGGGCGACCGCGGCGTCGGCGAACGGCACCGCGCGGGTGTGTGCGCCGGCATACGCCCAGCAGCGTGCAAGTGTGGCGCCGAGCCGGGCGCGGACCCGGTCGTCGGCCGAGGCTTCGTAGGCCTCATGGAGCACCGCGGGGATCTTGCCGGGGTCGGTGCCGAAGACGTAGGTCTCCGCCAGGCGCAGCGCCTGGCGAGCCTGGTCAGGGAGGTCCCCCGAGGTGGTTCCCACGCGCTCCATGCTCGCACTAGGGGCGCAGCAGTGTCACCGTCTCGGCGTGCTCCCTCACACGGGCCCGGTCCCAGTCACCAGTGCAGTAGAGAGTGAAGTCACTGATGGCACCGTTCGCGTCGAGGTCGATGACGAAACCCTCACGGCAGTACCACTGTTCGCCGCCGTCCTCCCAGCGCTCCTCGAGCTTGACCAGGTAGCCCGTCTCGGTCGCGGTGACCCGCTCCACCCGGACCCGGCCCGGCTGAGGGTGCAGCCGTCGGCGGCCGGCCACGAACTCGTCGGCGCCCTCGATCTGAATGCGCCACCGCGGAAAGGTCAGATCGGCGAAGACCTCCGGCGCGAGCAGGCCCTCGGGGGCCACACCCCCGCTCTCCAGGAACGAGACGAACTTGTCCAGGCTGGTCGCGATGGTGGCGGGCAACGGCATCGTGGCGGTCGTCATGACGCACCCCCTACCACTGCGGCGAGATTGCGCTCGAGAACCGCCATGGTCTGACTCAGCGCGTCGGTCGGGCTGAACTCGACCACGCTGGTGCCTGCGGCCAGCAGCGGCAGGTGGCCGGGCGCGGCGTAGTAGGCATCACCTGCGCCGTAGGTCTCCTCGTGGTCGGCCCACCGGAAGGTGACCTGGCCGGACTGCACGACTCCCCAGTGCGGGCACTGGCACCGATCCTCGGACAGGCCGGCGAAGAAGGGCGCCGGGTCGACGTCCTCAGGGAAGGTCTCGAAGCCGACCGTGTAGCCGCCGAGCTCCGCATATCGGCCCTGGATCTGGGGAATGTCAACCGCGACGGGGGTCGTCATCTTGCTGGCACTGGGCATGGTGTCCTCCTTGCTCGGTTGGTGCTGACACCCTGAAGGCGTGACATTCCAGGTCACATCGTGACCAGTCGAAGAACCGCATTCGAGCGACCAACCGCGGGCGTCAGCGAGATGAGTCACACCGCCGCCAGTGGGGCTCGTTCATCCGGTGGATCGGTAGTTCATGGGGTTCCGAGCCCAGCCCTCCCGCCAGAAGTGACGGCGTGGTGCTCACCCCAGGCTGATCGGTGAAGGGCCACCGATAGCTTGTCCCAGGCGGGTCAGCATGCGCCCTCGGAACGCCCGCATCGACGGAGCGACCTGCGCCAGGTCCACGTCGGCGGCGTGGTACATACCCGCGACAATGTCGATCTCGCAGGACATTCGCTATCGCCGTGCGGTCCCCGCTGGGCGACCGCACGGGTGACCATGGCGCGTCAAAATGGCACACGTTCAGAGCCATCGGACGCCCCCGAAGTTGGCTCGAACATCGGTGCGTCTTTTCGCCGCGATACGGGCGGGCCCGGTTTCCTTCGGATTGCCGACGATCGCATCATCAGGCCGCAACTCCCGCCGGGAGGGGCTGTGACTCAGCTGAGGGCGGCGCAGACGGCGTCGAAGGCGGTTGGGTCGCCCTGGAAGAACGCTGCGATGAAGCCGTTCCGGCTGGCGCTACTTGAGCAGGACACTCGCACAACTCACCCCGACACCAAGCGGACCCGTGGATCCGGGCGGAACCAGACCCGCCGGCTTCCCCGACCTGATCTGAGGAGGTGGTAAACCGCTGACATGACCTACGTGTACGTCGCCGCAGTGGTTTTCGGGATCAACCTGCTGCCCGCCCTTGGGCCCCCGACCTGGTCGGTCCTGGTGCTCTTTCGCCTCCACGAGCATCTCTCCGCGCCGGCCCTGGTCATTATCGGCGCGCTCGCCGCCGGCGGCGGCCGCCTATGTCTGGCCCTCGCCACTCGGCACCTCCGTCACTGGCTTCCGAAGCGCCACGTCGACAACCTGCGCGCAGCCGGCGAATACCTGACCGGGCACCGCGGTCGCGCGGCAGTGGGCTTGGGTCTGTTCGCGCTCTCACCGCTGCCGTCTGCCCAGCTCTTCGAGGCAGCGGGAGTCATGGATGTGCCGCTGCTTCCCCTGACCGGCGCCTTCTTCGGCGGCCGATTGATCAGCTACTCCCTCTACATCGGTGCCGCAGGCGTCGCCGATGCGAGCCTTGGCGGCCAGCTGAGTAAGAGCATCACTTCGTGGCAGAGCATCGCCTTGCAGGTGGCCATGCTCATCGGGATCGTCCTGCTCGCTCGCGTCGATTGGGCCAAACGATTGAACCGCCACCCGGCCTAGCAACAGGCGCCGCGCGCCGCTCACACTCGTTGCGGTGCCGCCGGATCGGGGTCCTCGTGCGGTCGCCAGTGCAGCCGGCGGCAGGCGGGTCCGCCCCGCAACCAGCGCGCGACGAACTCAACCAGCGGGCCGCCGACCTCCAGCCATACCTCGAGACGATCCTGCGCGGCCGCGAGCGACGACGCCGATGCAGAACCGGAACCACGACCTTCCCCACTTCGCCGCCTGCCGGGCGCCACGATTGCATATCGGGCTGGGCGGCGATCCGCTGGAGTCCTACGCTGACCGGATGCTCGACCTGGACGCCATCGATGTTGAGGAGATCGCTACCGCCTTGGCTGACCAGACCGACTACGAGCATCGGTGGCTGATCGACCCACGGACCGGCGAGGTTGCGTTCTGGACCAGCGACACCGGCATCGACGGTGAGAACCCGGTCGACCTCGATGAACTGGACCTGATCCCGATCGACCCCCTCCCGTCCTACGTCTGGTACCAGGACATGGTCGACTTCGCCGACGGCATGAGTGACCGCGCCGCTGGCGAGCGCCTGAGCCGCTCGCTGCAGGGCAAGGGTGCGTTCCGGCGCTTCAAGAACGAGCTCTACCAACGTCATCCCGACTTGGTAGCGGTCTGGCATGCCTTCAGGGACGCCAGGGCACGGGCTCGCGCCGTGCAGTGGCTCGCCGATGAGGGACTCATCGAAGAAGACGCTGCCCAGGGGTTCACACGAGACCAACCACCCGGACCCGGACCTACCCTGACCACGTCCTGAGACTCGCCAAGCCGGCGGATCTTCCAGTACGCGCGTCACACCGCCGCCTGCCGACGTGTCTTCCAAGTGGGCTAGCGTTGATGCGGTCCAAGTGCCTGGCCGCGTCAGCGGCGGGCGGGGTCTGGCTGGTCCGAAGGTCGCCGCGTGAGGTGGCCCCCATGTCCGCAGCAACGACTGTCCTGCCCTATCAACCGTCCACGATGTCGACCGACCAGCTGGCGGCCGTGTCCTACCTGGCCCGGTACGCCGGCCGCACCCACGCCCTGTACTCCTACCAGCTGCGGGAGTGGTTCACCTGGTGCCAGGCCAACAGGCTGGACCCGCTCGTCGGGGTCCACCACGGCGCGTTGGCATACCTGCTCGGCATCAACGCGCTGCGGGCGTCCGAAGCCGCGGCGGTGCGGATCGAGGACTACGCCGAGACCCTGCGCGGGTACCGGGTGCTGCACCTGGTCGGCAAGGGCAACAAGCCCGCCACCATGCCCGTCACCGTCCCGGTGCTGCGCGTGCTGGAGGCCTGCCACGGCCAACGCACCACAGGTCCGCTGGTGCTGCGCCCCGTCTCCGGCAACCCGATCGACCGACGCGACGTGTACCGGATGGTCGCCCGCATCGCGAAGGCGGCCGCCATCCCACGTCACATCAGCCCGCACTCGCTACGGCACGCCGCGACCACCAACGCCCTGGACGCCGGGGTCCCCTTGCGCGACGCCCAGATCCTTGCCCGGCACGCCGACCCCCGCACCACCGAGCACTACGACCGGGCCCGCGGCAACCTCGACCGGCACGGCGTCCACTTCCTGACCGCCTACGTCGCCGGCGTCTGAACGGCAGGGCCTCCACTCCGTCGCTCCGCCGACGAACGCAGGTGCCTGCCCACGTCGATCCGCCTACCGCCGGCAGCGCGCCACGACGCCGCCCGAAGCGCTCAGCAGCGGCTACTGCTCGAACGGGTCAATGACAGTCAGGCCGGCCGTGTGTGAGAAGTCCCTGACGTTGCGGGTCGCCAAGTCGTAACCACCGGCCAGGCATATTCCAGCGATCTGAGCATCGGCCAGAGCCATCGGTCGACCAAACCTCTCGGCGGACACCAAGACGGTGGCCGTCTCCCGCGCGGCGGGCAGGTCGTACACAACGACGGTCTCGGCGAACGTTTCAAGCAGCCTCGTCCATCGCTGTTCCAGATCGCGGCGACGTCGCCCGTCGGACAGCCTCCCAAGCCCACGTTCGATCTCCTCGACCGTCACCACGCAGATCGCCAAGCCAGAAGGGTCGATCGCCTGCGCCCAAGCCAGAACCAACAGATCAGGTGTGTCCCTCATAAACTCCGACACCACATTGGTGTCAGCGATGATCACGAGATGTCAACCGGGCGCGGCTTGTCCGTACGCGGTACGAGCTCAAGATCGACGCCGCCGACCTCGGACATGGATGCGTGCAGGGCCAAGAGGAGATTGCGCTCGGGACGGTTGACGGCCGCGTCCAAGATCGCCCGGACCTCGGCCTCGACCGAACGGCCGTGCTCAGCCGCTCGGCCCCGCAACCGTGCATGCGTCCGCTCGTCCAACTGTCGGATCGTGAGGGTACTCATCTCACCACCTCCTGACAGCAATGCTAGCACCAGAGGCGGACCGCGATGACGCCCCACAACCGCGTCTAACCGCCGGCTGTGGGACGCGTGGCGGGCGACAAGCAGAGTTGGGCCTGAGTCCATAAGGTCCCGGAGCCTGACAGTGCTGGCGGCGAGTGGGTCACGCCGGTTGTCGGGTCGCCGCGTGAGGCGACCCTTCGGTCCTCGGACAGTCGTGATGGTCGACAGCCCGAACCAGCTATAGCCCATTCGCCCGACTCAACCCCGGGACATCGCCATATCGTGGTTTCGATGAGGACGGCCGTTGGCCTGCTGCGCCCCCGGGAACTGTGTCCCGTGCCGGGTCTGATGGAGGCTTTCATCCCACGGAAGGATGAGAGTCATGTCAGCACCCAGGAAGTACCCCGAGGAGATTCGGGAGCGAGCGATCAGGATGGCCGTGGATTTGC